>ERZ795043.105-NODE-105-length-110895-cov-137.495281_pt1 | contig 110895 bp, 99 predicted proteins | sample MGYA00375127_ERZ795043 | MGnify/ENA primary metagenome ERZ795043 (study PRJEB30172, sample SAMN05518447) | compost metagenome | isolation source: Feedstock adapted compost from Newby Island compost facility, Milpitas, CA | place: USA:Newby Island compost... | reverse complement strand
AGGAGCCCTTTTTATGTTTTTAAAAGAGTTTTACTTTCGAAATTCAGGATGAATTCAAACCGCGCGTCCGGCGCGCAATTCGAGGGAGGCGTGACCATGACCCAATACGCGGAATATTACGAAGACATCAAAGGCTTCAAGACGATCGATGCGGCCACCGCCCGGCGGCTCGCGGAAGGAACCGGGGAAGCGGCCATCTACATCGGCAAGGCCGAATGCCCGTACTGCCGCCGGTTTGTGCCGAAACTGCGGAAGGTGGCGGAGGAAACCGGCGTGACCATCTACCATGTCAACAGCGTGGAGGAATCCGACCTGGAAAACATCGCCGCCTTCCGCAAAGACTACAACATCCCGACGGTGCCGGGGTTCATTTACCGCAATGGCGACACCTTGCGGGTCAAGTGCGATTCGTCCATGCCGGAGGAGGAAATCCGGGCGTTCATCAACCGGTGACGAACCGTTGACGCCCGGCAAGGCGGTGCAGCAAGAAGGACATGAGCGACATGGATGAGGTGCGGATCGGCAAACGGATCGAAGAATTGTCGCTGAACCACTGGCCGGCCCTCGTGACGACGGTGTGCGGGGGCTGGCTGCTTCGTTATGCGGACGGCCATACGAAAAGGGCCAATTCGGTCAGCGCCATTTACGGTGAAGAAGGGAAAGAGAAGGAGCTTTCGGAGCGGATCGCCTGGTGCGAGCGGCGGTTCGCGGAACTGGGGGTGCCTTCCGTCTTCAAAATCACGCCCTTCGACCGGCCCGCCGGTCTGGACGGTCTGCTGGAAAAGCGGGACTATGCGAAGGTGGACACGGTCAGCGTGCAGGCCGTCGGGCTGGCCGGCCTTCCGGCGCCGGACCGGCGGGACGTGCGCATCCCGGAACGGCTGCCGGAGGAGTGGCTGGACCGTTTCTGCCGGATGAGCGGGGCGGCGGCTTCCTTCCAGCCGACGATGCAGCGCATGCTGGAGAATATTCGGGTAAAGAAGGGGTTTGCGGCCGTTTTGCATGAAGGGAAGGTGGCGGCGTGCGGCCTCGGCGTGGTGGAGGACGGCTGGATCGGCCTGCACGACATCGTCACGGACGCGGACTTCAGGAACCGCGGACTCGGCGAACGGCTCGTGCGGAACCTTTTGCACTGGGGAAAAGAAAACGGCGCCTCGCGCGCCTATCTGGCCGTGCTGGCGGACAACGCGCCCGCCCTGCGGCTGTACGGGAAAGTCGGCTTTGCGGAAGTGTACCGGTATTGGTACAGGGTCAAACCGGAATAATCCCGGTGTCCTGCCGTCAAGGAAATGCGGTGCTTCGACCAAAACCGGCATGAACGAGAGGTGGGGCATGAGGAAGGTTCTTGTTGCACTTCTTTTCACCATGGTCCTTGCGGTTGGTGCCATTGGCTTGACGACGCGTACATCGTCTGGCACGAAGACGACAAAGTGGAGATCAACGGTCACGTGTTGAATCTCCCGCATGACGTGTATGACTTCAGGCGAAACTAACAATGCCGCCCAGCGAGCTTGGCGGGTTTCGCATGATCGGGTCAGCCGGCATGGCCGGGTGGCCTTTTTTCATGACGGTCCGGGTTGGCGAAAAAAACGCGAAAACGCCCTTGACCCTCACGTTGCGTGATGGTTTATGCTGGGGAGCGAAAGGAGGCGGGAACGTGAAGCGGACGGTGAAGCAGGTGGCAAAACTGGCCGGCATCAGCGTGCGGACGCTGCACCATTACGACGAAATCGGGCTGCTGTCGCCGGCGGAAACGAGCGAAGCGGGGTATCGCCTCTATTCCGAAGACGACCTGGATGTGCTGCAGCAAATCCTGTTCTACCGGGAACTGGGCTTCCCGCTCAAGCGGACGGAGAGTTTTTAACCGGGCCGGAAGACATTCTGGCGAAAATGGGGTGTGACGCGCCGTGATCGCCTATGCGAGCCGGACCGGCAACGTCCGTCACATCGTCAGGCAGCTGGGGCTGCCGGCCGTCGAAGTGGACGGGGGCACGCGGCTTTCCGGACCGTTCCTGCTCATCACCTACACGGACGGGCTGGGCGAAGTGCCCGAAGCGGTGCTCCGCTTCATGGAGCAGAGCGGCGCGCGCTGCGTGGGCGTCGTGGCAAGCGGCAACCGCAATTTCGGGCCGAACCTTTTCGGCCGGGCCGGCGACATTCTCGCCGAACGGTGGGGCATCCCGCTCGTCCGGAAAATCGATCTGCGCGGCTTTCCCCGGGATTATGAGGCCATCCGCCGGTTTTTCCAGGAACGGTTTGGCGGAGAAGGCGGCGAAAACGGAGGGAAACGGCGTGAAGTCGTATTTGCGGCTCAACAATGAAGTGCTGCACCACTACAACCGGACGGGCCGGCTGGATCTTGCGAAGGACCGGGAAGCGACCCGGCGCTATTTTCTCGATCACGTGAACGCCAGGCTCCGGCATTTCATCGACGCGGGAGAAAAAATCCGCTATCTGATCGAAGAAGGGTATTACGAAGAGGCTTTCCTGCGCCAGTACGACATGGCTTTCATCGAGCGCCTGCATGAAAAGGCGTTTTCCTTCAAGCATCGCTTCCCTTCGTTCATGAGCGCCAGCAAATTTTACGAAGGGTATGCGATGAAAAGCCGGGACGGCCGGGAAATCCTGGAAAAATTCGAGGATCGCATCGTCATCGTCGCCCTGTATCTGGCCCGCGGCGACAAAGCGCTGGCGGAGAAGGCGGTGGAGGCGCTGATGACCGCCTACCAGCCGGCGACGCCGACGTTCCTCAACAGCGGCAAGAAGGCCCGCGGCGAACTGGTCAGCTGCTTCAAGCTGACGATGGACGATTCGATGAACAGCATCGCCGCCAACCTCGGCTACTGCCTGGAACTGTCCCGCCTGGGCGGGGGCGTCGGCGTCAACCTGACGGATCTGCGCCCGCTCGGCGACCCGATCAAGGGCATCCACAACCGGGCGAGCGGCGTCATGCCCGTTGCCAAGCTGCTGGAGGACGCCTTCTCCTATTCCAACCAGCTGGGCCAGCGCAACGGATCGGGCGTGGCGTACCTGAACATTTTCCACGGGGACATCGAAACCCTGATTTCCGCCAAAAAGCCGAACGCCGACGAAAAAATCCGCCTGGCGACGCTGTCCACGGGCATCATCGTGCCGGATGTGTTCTTTGAGCTGATGAAGCGGGACGGGGACGTCGTCCTGTTCAGCCCGTACGACATTTACAAGACATACGGCAAACGGATGTCCGAGATCAGCATGACGGAGATGTACGACCGGCTGCTGGAAGATCCGAACATCCGCAAACTGAAGCGAATCAATGCCCGCAAACTGTACACCGAAATCAAGAAAGCCCAGTTCGAATCCGGGTACCCGTTCGAAATGTTCGACGACAACGTCAACCGGCGGCATCCGCTCAAGCGGCTCGGCCGGGTGAAAATGTCCAATCTTTGCACGGAAATTTTGCAGGTGCAAAAGACCAGCGTCATCCGCGACCACGGGGAAGAGCACGAATACGGAATGGACGTTTCCTGCAACCTCGGCTCCCTCGACATCCACAACGCGACGCGGACCGACTTCGAAACGCTCGTCGACACGGCGATGCGGCTTTTGACCAACGTGTCGCTGATGACGGACATCAAGAACGTGCCGTCCGTCCGCAAGGCCAACCGGCTGATGCATTCGGTCGGCCTCGGCGTGATGAACCTGCACGGCCATCTCGTTGCGCAGGGTATCGAATACGGGTCGGAGGAGTCGATCCTGTTCGTCGACGCGTTCATGGAGGCCCTGAACTATTATTCGCTGCTGGCGTCGATGCGGATGGCCAGGGAACGCGGCGAGACGTTTTCCGGTTTCGAGCTGAGCGACTACGCCGACGGTTCCTACTTCGAACCCTACATCAACAAAGAAGACTGCAAACGGCCCGAATCCGTGAAAAGGGCGCTCGGCCGCGTGCCCCTCATCACCCGGGCCATGTGGCGGGATCTGAAAAAGCAGGTGATGGCGCACGGCCTGTTCAACGCCTACCGGCTGGCGGTGGCCCCGACGGGCAGCATCTCCTACGTCCGCAACTGCACCGCGTCGCTGGCGCCGGTGACGGAACGGGTGGAAATCCGCGATTACGCCGACAGCCGCACGATTTATCCGATGCCTTTCTTGACCGATGAAAACAAGCATCTGTACCGGGAAGCGTACGACATCGACCAGTACCGGATGATCGACCTGTACGCGGCGGCGCAGAAGCACGTGGACCAGGGCATCGCCATGACGCTCTACGTGACGGACCAGTGGACGACGGAGCAGCTCGCCCGCCTGTACATTTACGCCTGGATGAAAGGCATCAAAACCGTCTACTACGTGCGCCAGCGCCGGAAAACGATCGAGGAGTGTGTGGCATGTACCGTGTGAAGCCGCCGGCAGAACCGTTTGAAGCCGTCAACTGGAACCGCCATCGCGGCGGGCAGGATCTGGTCAAAGTGTTCTGGGACCAGCAGTGGCGGCAGATCTGGTTTCCCGAGGAGATTGCCGTCAGCAAGGACGTGAAGCAGTGGAACGATTTCGGGCACCGGGACACGTACACGAAAGTGCTCGGGGGCCTGACGCTGCTCGACACGATCCAGACGAATGTCGGCATGAACGAGATCGCCCGCCACGCGCCGGATCTGCAGGAAAAAGCCCTGTACGCGGTGTTCGCCGCCTTCGAGGCGATCCATGCCAAGTCGTATTCGTACATTTTCACGACGCTGTGCACCAACGCGGAAATCGACCGCATTTTCGAATGGGTCAGGCAAAACGAGTGCCTGCAATACAAGGCGGCGAAAATCAGCGGCGTGTACGAATCGATCCGCGACGAAGACCCCGCTTCCCGCTGGAAGGCGATGTTTGCGTCCGTCATGCTGGAGTCGTTCCTGTTCTATTCGGGGTTTTTCTATCCGCTCTACCTGGGCGGCCAGGGCATTTTGCGCAACAGCGCCGAGGTCATTTCCCTCATTTTGCGGGACGAGTCGATCCACGGGGTGGCGGTGGGCTATTTTGCCCAGCAGCTGTTCAAAACGTTTCCGCCGGATGTGCAGGAAGCGCTGGCCGGGTGGGGGTACGAGTTTCTGCTCGATTTGTACCACCATGAGCTGGACTATACCCGCGACGTGTACGCCGAAACCGGCCTCGTTCCGGAAGTGAAACGGTTCGTCCGCTACAACGCCAACAAGGCGCTGATGAATCTCGGCATGGACACGATGTTCCCGGAAGAAGAGGTGAACCCGATCGTCATGAACGGCATCCGGAGCGGGGGGTCCACCTACGACTTTTTCTCGCAAAAAGGGTCCACCTACGCGGTGGCCAAAGTGGCGCCGATTACCGACGAGACGTTCCGGTTCTGATGACCCGTCCGTGGACGGGCCGTTCCTCCGGGAAAGGCGGCGCCCGGCTCTCAAATTTCGCGGGCCGGAATATAATGGCAATAGAATGCACGGGGAGGACGCGGCCTCCCGCCAAGGAGGAATCGGCATGGCTTGGCACGGCAATCCCGGAACGAAACGGACGTCCACCGGTCTGGACGAGAATGTGGCCGGACTAATCTGCTACGCATTGACGTTCATCACCGGCATCCTGTTCCTGGTCCTGGAGAAGGACAACCGGTTCGTTCGTTTTCACGCCCTGCAATCCATCCTGTTCGGCGCCTTTTTCTTCGTCGCCAACACGGTGCTGTCCGCCATTCCGTTTTTCGGCTGGATCCTCAGCCTGCTGCTCGGGCTCCTCGGGTTCGTGCTGTGGCTGTTTCTCATGTTCAAGGCGTTCAGCGGCGCCATGTACAAACTGCCGTGGCTGGGCGACTGGGCCGAAAAGGCTTCGCGGCAGCTTGGCTGATGCGCGTTATCGCCGATCGGCGGTCCCGGGCATCGGCGATCCGGAACGACGGGTCGGGCGCCGGACGGTTTTGCCGCGGCGGGGGAACCGGATTTGGCGGGTTCCCCCGTCTTTTTGCGTTTTCGGGGAACGGGCAGGCGAAGCGGTTTGGCGGGCGCAACGGTCCGACTGAGCGGACGTCCGCCGCACGGACGGAACGAAGCGGTTTGACGAAGCGGACGTCCGCCGCTATAATGTTGGCAAGCATGCGCTTGCTTGAAGCGGAGGGCCACGGCAATGGAAGCGGACCGGAACGATCGGGGAATCCTCGACCGCAAGGACAAAAAGAACGATGCACACGAGCGCCGTCCGGTTAACAGGAACACGAGCGAAAAAATCCTGATGGCCGCCATCGACCTCATGGCGGAAAAAGGCTACGACGGCACGACCACGAAAGAGATCGCGGCGGCGGCGGGCGTCAACGAGGTGACCCTGTTTCGCCATTTCGGCACGAAGCGGGGCATCCTCGAGGCGGCGTTCCGGCGCTATCACTATGCCGGGGAAATGACCCGGCTGTTCGAACAGTCCCTCACCGGGGATTTGGCATCGGATCTCGAGACGATCAGCCGCACCTACCACCGCCTCATGAACCGGAACCGCAAGCTCCTGATGATCGCCCAGCGGGGAAGCGGCTCGCTGCCCGAGGAGGTATACCGGGAAGCGGGCCGCCACCCGAAGGTGCTGCGGGATTTGCTCACCCGCTATCTGACGGACATGGCCGTTAGGGGCAGGATCGCAACCCCCGATCCGGAAATGACGGCCATCGCCTTCATGTGGATGAACTACGGCGCATTCATGAGCCGCCTGCAGGCGGAAGACCAGACGCATGAGCAGACGCTGGAACGGTTCATCGGGGAAAGCGTCCGGCTGTTCGTCAAGGCGCTTGCGCCCTGATCGACGTTTATCCCGACGGCAGCAGCCGAGATGGCATCATCCGGCACCGGGATGGCATGCACGGGGAGGTTTGCCGGCTTGACCGCACGTCCTTTCCGGCCAGTCCGGCGTGGGCCGCGCCGGTGTTGCCCGCATGAAAACCGGATTCACACCCATAGCAGACCGCGGAATCCGCGGGCGGCGTAATAGGAATCCGCCCCGTTGTGATAGATGAACACGCGGCCGAACCGCCAGTCGCCGAAGATGGCGCCGCCTTTCCTGCGGATGTCGTCGGGCGTTTTCAGCCAGCTGGACGTTTTCGTGTCGAAGGGGCCGAGTTTCTGCAGCTCCATGTATTGCTCTTCGGTCAACAGTTCGATGCCCATTCCGGCGGCCATGCCGACGGCGCTGTTTTCCGGTTTGTGCTGTTTCCTCGCTTCCAGCGCCTCGTGGTCGTAGCAGACGCTTCTGCGCCCCGCCGGGCTTTCCGGCGAACAGTCGGCAAACAGGATTTCGCCCGTCTCCTCGTCCACGCCGATCACGTCCGGTTCGCCGCCGGTCCGTTCCATCTCGTGCAGGGACCACAGTTTGTCCGCTTTGGCCGCAAGCCGCGATTGCACATCCGTCCACTCGATCCCCCGGTGGCGGTGCATGTGGCGTTCAAAGCGGGCTTTCAGCACATCCAGCAACCGGTCCCGCTCTTCCGGCGCCAATTCTCTTTTGCTCGTTTCCATCTCCGGCCTCCGTTTTTTCGAAAACAACCTTTTGTTTCTATTGTATCTCAGATCGGAACCGATCTCATGCCGGGTTTGCAAAAAACGGGCCGGACGGCGGGAAGTCCGCGTGCCGGGGCGCGGCGGAATCGCCGGCGGAAGCCTGCATCCCCGATCCGCATGCTTTCTTCACGTATAATGGAAAAAGGAACTGCGCGGACATGGGAAGGGGAGAGCCTTGTGACGACGATGAAACGGTCGCTGGAACCGGTGAAGCGAAGCGCGGCGAGAATCTGGCTGGGCAAAAGGGTCTACCGCTGCAAGCGGTATCTGGAATGGGTGTTCGGCGGCAAAACATATGCCCGGACGAAGATGGAGGAGCGGCTGCCCCATGTCGTCGCCGCCCATCAAACCCCTTTGCTGCGGCAGTTGCGAAACGTGGACATGTGGCTGCAGCACAACAAGGTCCGCAATTTGTCGATCGCCGTCCGCCAGCTGGACGGGGTGGTCGTCCGGCCGGGCGAAACGTTCTCCTTCTGGCGGCTCGTCGGAAACCCGACGCGACGCAAAGGATACGTGGAAGGGATGAATCTTTTTTACGGAAACGTGACGACGGGTGTGGGCGGCGGTCTGTGCCAGCTGACCAACCTGATCTACTGGATGACCCTGCACACGCCCCTGACCGTGACCGAGCGGCACCGCCACAGCTACGACGTGTTTCCCGACGCCAACCGGACGCAGCCGTTCGGCAGCGGCGCCACCTGCGCCTACAATTATCTCGATTTGCAGATCAAGAACGAGACGACGCAGGACTATCAACTGGAAGTGTTTCTGACGGACACCCATCTGGCCGGCGCGTGGCGGTCGTCGCAGCCGGCAACCCGGAGATATGAAGTGTATGAGAAGGAGCACTGGATCACCGGCGAACCGTGGGGCGGGTATGTGCGGCACAACGTCATCCACCGCGCGGTGTACAGCCTGGACGGCGAACGGCTGGACGACGAATTTGTCACGGAAAACCATGCCCTCATGATGTACGAGCCGATGTTGGCGGAACCGGAGGGTCCATCGCCTTCGCCGGCTTCGGATGCCGGGCCGGACGCTCCGCCAAACAAACGGAAGGTGTAATCCCGTTCCTCGCCCAATACCCGAATGATCCGAACCGGTGGCTGCCTTTTTCTGCACACTACAGGTGCCTGTTGAAAAAATCCAGGATCCGGCGGTGCACGTCCGGACTCCAGAACGCGCCGCCGTGCGGGCCGCTTTCCACGACGATCATTTCCGCCCGGCAGCCCGCGTCGAGCAGCGTTTCGTACATCTGCAGCGTTTGCCCGAAGGGCACGAGCTCGTCGGCTTCGCCCTGGAGCAGCAGGAAGGGCGGATATTTCCGTCCTTTTTCAATGCGGTGGAGCGGGCTCATCGCTTTCAGGATGGCCGGATTTTCCTTTCCTCCCATCAAACCGTAAAGCAGGTCCAGCAATCGTTCGTTGCGGGCGGCTTTCGCCGACTCGTACAGGACCGTCATGTCCGCCGGACCGAAGCAATCCACCACGCACTTGACTTCATCCGAATACCCCGCGTGTTCCTCCGTCCCGTATGCGGGATCGCCTTGCGTCAGCCCGGCCAGGAGCGCCGCGTTGCCGCCCGAAGACGTGCCCCAGATCCCGACCCGGTTGGCATCGATGCCGTATTCTTCCGCATGCCTGCGCAAAAACCGGATCGCCGTCTTGACATCCTGCAGATAGGCCGGGAACGGATGGCCTTCCAGGCAGCTGCGGTGCGTGACGGCCGCGACGACATAGCCGTGCTGGGCGTAGCGGGCCAGCTGCGGGATTTCCGGATAGATCCAGGGGCGCGTGAACCCGCTGCCCTGCACAAACACGATCAGCGGCCGTTTCGGGGGCGCGGCTTCGCACGCCCGGTTCCGCCATGGCGCGAGCAGCGTCAGCGTGAGATCCTGTCCGGTCGCCGACGAGTAGATGACATCGGGGATCATTTCGGCCAGGCCTTCCAGCGAAGGGTTGGACGGGATTCTGGTGACGGGCGGCCGTTGCATCGGCATCCTCCTTTTCCTGCAACATTTTCGGGAAACGCGCGTTTTAATAGAGGGATTAGAAATTAACGTAATCATTTCTTTTGTCCGTTTCAAGCGTTGTTTTTGATCGCGGCTGGAAAGGATTTTGCCGATTCGTGTTGAATAATCATTCTTTATTGCGAAAAAGAAACCGGGAGGACCCTCGTGTTGAAGCGGTTGAACATCGCACTGATCGTGGCCGTCATCGCGTCTTTCGCACTGGCGGGCTGCCGGGAATCCAAAGACATCCGGCCGTATGTGGAGCACTGGGCAAACGCCCGCGCCGACACATCCGAAAACGGCGGCGAGCCGGCCGCGGAAGCGCCCATGGAAGACATGAAACTGCATGTGCTGCTTTTGCACGGTCCGGACGGCATCCGCGCCGCCGCCGTCAAGCATCATCTGCAGCAAACCCTCGCGGTGGACGTCGATTTTGCGGCGAAGTCCATGGATGAGGCGCCGGTCGGCCCGTCCGTCGACCTGATCGTGCTTGATTACGGCCTGCAGGAATATGAAGCGTTTCCCGAAATCCGGGATGCCCTGATGGAGTTCGTCCGCCAGGGCGGGATTCTGTATCTTCCCCACGAGTACGCCCGGGCGTTTCCCGCCGACTTCACCGGCATCCGGGAAATGGTCGAAATCACGGACACGGAGCTGGATTTCGCCTATCCGGACGTGCGCGACAATTTGCGCGGCCTGCAGAATGTGTGGAAGCAGTTTGCCGGCGTGTACGGCCATTATCAGGGTTTGAATCCGAAATACCACATCGATTTCCGGGAAGGGGCCGTCCTCGCCGACGGGGCCGTGTCCCTCGTGCAGAAGGGCGATCTGTCCCTGCTGTCGGCCAACCGCGTCGGGGAAGGCACGGTGCTCTGGTCCAACCGGTTTCTGCCGGGGGAGCAGTTCATCACCCGGTTTGACCTGGTGGCGGAGGAAGGCCAGAAATATTTCCACTTCGGGTATGCCAGCGCCAACTACCTGTTCCGGACCGAACTCGTCAAGTTCGCCTCGAAGGAAAAATACGGGTTCTCGCTGCAGAAGGCGTACGGCCCGTACGGCCGGCCCGGACTGGCGTGGCAGGCCCATTACGAGGCGCTTTACTCCTTCTATCTGAAAGACATGATCGCGTTTGCCGATTTGCTTGAAAAATACAACCAGGTGCCCACGTTCTCCATCGTCCGCGGCAGCTACAACGGCGGCATGTGGCTGGAGACGATGCGGTTTCTGGAAAACGTCGGGACGAACGATCAGCCGGATTTCGTGAATGTGGAGGACCATTCCTTTTTCTCCGCCGGAAAATCGATCCGCACGACGAAAGAGATTTTGCGGCTGGAGCGGCTGCCGGGCTACAACACGTTCCTGTCCGACATCACCGATCCGCACCGCGCCTATCCGACGGTCGCGGACTGGGACGGGGACGGCCGTCCGGATCTTGTCGTCGGGTCCCGCAACGGAACCGTCTACCTGCTGAAACGCGCCGGCAAGGATCCGCTGGTTTTCGAAGAACCGGTTCCCGTCAAGAATGTCCGGGCGGAATCAAGCGCCGCTCCCTTCGCCGCCGACTGGAACGGGGACGGGCATTTCGATCTGTTGCTCGGCGACGGCGCGGGACGCATCGCCCTGTATGAAAACAACGGCAGGCAGTCGTTCGTTCGCAAAGGGTTTTTGCAGGCCGGCGGCCGGACGCTCGAAGTGGCCGGGCCGAGCGCGCCGTTCGCCGTCGATTGGGACGGCGACGGGGTGCTGGATCTGCTCGTCGGGGACGGCGAAGGCCGGGTGTGGCTGTTCAGGGGAACGACGGCGGGCAGTCTGGCGGTGTCGGCGGGCGTACCGCTCGCGGCGGACGGGCAGACCTTCAGCGTCGGCCGGCATGCGGCGCCGTTTGCCGTCGACTGGAACGGCGACGGCCGCCTCGACGTGCTCGTCGGCGGCGGCAACGGGGAAATCGCGCTCCTTCTGGGCGGGGAAGACGGCACGCTCACGAATGCCGGGCCGCTTTCCGGACAGCAGCACAACTTTTTCGGCACGCGCACGATCAACGTCGGCCACAATGCCGTGCCCGTGGTGGCGGACTGGAACGGCGACGGAAAGAAGGATCTCCTGACGGGACATCTGGAATACGGCAGCCCGTATGCGATCGACGACCCGCAGTTTCCGTATCCGGACGACCTGAGAAAAAGCATCGAATACGTGCAAAACCGGCACCTTCCGCTGATTCCCCACATGTATCTGCACGAGTACATGTCGGATGAGCGGGAGAAGCGGGAGATGGAGCTGCACAAGCAGGCGTTCCGGACGCTCGGCATCGACTGGGACGACGACATGGGCGTCAACCATCACACGTGGCGGATCAACAAGAATGCGCTGCAGACGTTCCGCAACCAGCAGGAAGCGGGCATCTGGTGGAATTTCGGGTTCAACCCGCCGAACGTGGGCACCGCCCCGCGGGACGGCGTGGAGTTCCTGATGACCATTCCGTTCCTGCTGCCGGACGAAAACGGGGAGGCCGGCGCAGATCCGTTCATCCTGTTCTCGCCGGCACCGAACGCCCTGAATTTCCCGCTGGCCTGGGAGAGCCTGGCCGCCTTCGACATTCCGCTCACCTATTTCGAGCACATCGAGCACAACATGAAACCCGGCCAGGGCATTTATGACAACATCGTCAAGGTCATCGAGTTCATGAACGAATTCCGGGACGCCCACAAATACACGTTCATGACGGAAGAACAGATGGCCAGGTCGCTGCTCAACACCTTCTATGCGGACGTCAGGGTGCGGACGGACGGTTCCCGACTGATCCTCGAGCCCGACTATGCCAACGTGCCGGACAACGTGCGCGAATACGCCCGCACGCTGGGCGTGAAGCTGGAGCTTGGCGAAGCCTTGCGGGACAGACGGATCGACACATCGGGCATGTTCTATTATGAAGGGCCGACGGGCTATTATCTCGGGGTGGAAGACGGCATCACGGTGGATCTGGTGGACGAGTCGTCGATGGCGGACCGCATCCATCTGATCCGAAGCAACGGCCCGGTCGCGATCGAAGTGGCCGGCAACAGGCTGCGGCTTGAGCTGTCCGCGAAAGGCATGCAGGAACTGGAGATCCATTCTCCCGTTCCGCTGGCCGTTTCCGGCGACGATTTGCGGGTGGAAGAGAAGGACGGGCGCTACACGATCGTGCATTTCGGAGAGTCGGCCCGTGTAACGCTGCGAGTCAAATGAAGGCGAAACGAAAGCGAAAAAGAAAACGAAAAATCGGCAGGGCGGGATTCGTCCTGCTGTTTTGTTTGGGGTTTTTCGCGAAAGGCTCCCTTTTCCGCCGTTCTGTCCGGCGCCGTCCTCCGCGTTTCGGGGGCCGGTCACCGGCCGCCAGCCGGCCGCCCGCGGTTGGTCACGAGGCGGTTCAGCCGTTCCGTCATGGCCGCCATCAGCACCAGGCACAGCAGCAGGAAAACCGGATACAGGCCGATGGAAACGGCGTCCGCCAGTGAACCGAACAGGGGCGGCATGAAGGTGGATCCCACGTAGGCGCTGGCCATCTGGATCCCGATGATCGCCCGGGAATGGTCCTCTCCGAAGTTTCGCGGCGTTTCATGGATGATGCACGGATAGATGGGGGCGCAGCCGAGACCGGTCAGCACGAGACCGGCGAGGGCGGCGGCGTCCGTCCGGCCGGGCAGCAGGATCGCCGTCAGCCCGACGGCGATGACGGCCATGCCGAAGCGGATCATGGCGCGGTTTCCGAACCGGTCGGTCACGAATCCGTTCAGGAACCGTCCCAGCGTAATGCCCAGGTAGAACAGGGAAGCCCAGCGGGCGGCCGCTTCCACCTCGAAGCCCTTGTGCAGCACAAGGTAGCTGCTGGCCCACAGGCCGGCCGTGGATTCCAGGGCGCAGTAGGCGAAGAAGGCGATCAGCACCTGCCTGACGCCCCGGATTTGCAGGGCGCCGCGCACGGTCAGCGGTTTCGCGGCGCCGGAACCGCCGGAAAGAAGCGAACCTTCTTTCTTTCTCCACAGCGGAAGACTGACGAGCAGCACGGCGGTCAGGGCAACCTGGAAAAAACCGATGGTCATGTAGCCGAATGCCCAGCTGTTTCGGACCGCCAGGGCCCAGCCGATCACGTAGGGACCGACGGTAGCCCCCACGCCCCAGAAACAGTGCAGCCAGCTCATGTGCCGGGACGCGTAATGGAGCGCGACAAAATGGTTCAGCGCCGCGTCCACGGCGCCGGCTCCCAGGCCGTAGGGGACGGCCCAGAGGCACAGCATCCAGAATGCCGTCGAAAGGGAAAATCCGAACAGGCCGACGGCCGTCAGAAACACGCTCGCCGCCGTGACGATGCCCGTTCCGAATCTGGCGATGAACCGGTGGGCATGCAGGCTGGAAACGATCGTGCCGCCCGCGATGATCATGGCCACGATGCCGGCATACGAGACCGGCACGCCCATTCCGGGATACATGGACGGCCATGCCGCGCCGAGCAGCGAATCGGGCAGACCGAGACCGATGAACGCGAGATAAATCACCGCAAGCAAAAGCGAAAACATTGCGTTGTCCCCTTCTCGCAACAGGATGGTCCCGGGGGCGCGGCATCCCCTGCCGCTCAGACCCGGCAACCGGCCGTGTCATCGCACTGGGCACACGGTTCCATTATAACACGATCAAATTTTGAAGATGGAAACCGCATTGTTCAGTTCGTCCGCCAGCTGGGCCAGCGACTGCGCGGTGGCCGCCGTTTCCTCGCTGCTGGCCGCCGCTTCTTCCGTGGCGGCGGTGATGTTGTCCACCGCCGTCAGCACTTCTTCGGACTGCGCCGCCTGTTCCTCGCATGCCGCGGCAATCTCGGCGACCCTCGCGGCGGCATTGTTGACCATGTTGATGATCTGCTCGAAAGCTTCGCCGGTCTTGTGAGACGACGTGACGCCTTCCGCCACGGCGGCCACGCTGAGCCGCGTGTTTTCCTGCATCCCCTTGATGATGGCCGTGATTTCCTTCGTGGCTTGGCCGCTCCGTTCCGCCAGCTTGCGCACCTCGTCCGCGACGACCGCGAACCCGCGTCCCTGGTCGCCGGCCCGCGCCGCTTCGATGGCGGCGTTGAGCGCAAGCAGGTTCGTCTGGTCGGCGATGTCGTCGATCACTTCGATGATTTCCCCGATCTTGTTCGAATCCGCTTCCAGCCGGCTCATGTGCTCGTTGACCCGATTCATGCCTTCGATCGACGATTGAATCACCTTGCCGCCTTCCTGGGCGATCTGCTTCGATTGCTCGGCCAGCGCCGACGTTTCCTCCACGCTTCGGGCGACCGCCTGGATCGACAGGGTCAATTCCTTGAACAGTTCGTTGATTTTCGCGGCATCATTGGCCTGGTTGGAACTTCCGGTCGCAATTTCCTCGGTGCTGGCCGAAATTTGCTCGGAAGCGGCGGCCAGGTTGTTTGCGGAGGCGAGGATGCCGCTGACCACTTTGCGCCATTTCAGCACCATCTCGTTGACGGAACGGGCCAATTGCCCGATTTCGTCCTTGCGGTCCAGTTCCAGCGTATTCCGCAAATCGCCCTCGGACACATGGTCGACCAGTTCCACCACCCGCCCGAGGGGACGGGCGATGATTTGGGAGATGAAGAGGCCAAAGCCGATGCTGACGATCAGGGCACCGATGATGATGGCGATCGTGATGTTTCGCGCGAAGGCGAATTGGACGTCCGCCTCCTCGTTGGCCCTCCTGGCGCTGTCCAGATTGAAATCGATGAGGGCCTGCAGGCTGGTGTCGAACGTTTCGCGGATGGTGTTGAATTCGCCCGCCAGGGCCGCCTTGAATTCCTCATCCCGGCCGTCGAGCGTCAACTGGACGACGTCGCCCACGGAAGACCGGTACGCCTGCCAGGCGTTGACGGCATTGTTGTACAGCTCGCGGTGTTTCGCCTGGGCAAAATCCCGCTCATAGGCTTTCAGCATGGCGTCCAGCTCGTCCATCAAATCGTTGACGACGGCCAGGTGCCGTTCCTTTTCCTGCCGGCTGTCAGCCATATGCATGGTATACATGTTCACCCGGATGCGCTGATAGAGGATCTGCATGTCGTTCGTGTCGTTTACGGGAAGAAGGCGGATTTCATACATGTCGTCGAGTCTGGAGTTCAATTTTCCCATGTTGTACAGTCCGTAAAATCCGACAATGCCGAGAATGACCGATACAATGACAAATGCGGAAACCAGTTTCACGGACGTTTTCAGATCGAGAAACCATTTCATGTCGGGATGCCTCGCTTCGTATGTAATGATGGATTTTCATGGCACCGGTTCCTTGCCGGTCCATTGTCCAAGCAGCTTTCCGAGATGGAGAAGGGCGATGATGTCGTCCTGGTCGTGGTAGATGCCGGTCAACCATTCGCTGTCCGACAGGTGCGGAGGCGGGCTGATGTGCCGGTTGGGCAAAAACATCACCCGCTCCACCACATCGACGACGATTCCGAGATCTTTTCCGCCGCATTGGACGATGATGATCCGCGTTTTGGCGTTCAGTTCCGCCTCCTGTTCCGAAAACAGCCGGTGCAGGCTGATCACGGGAATGACTTTGTCCCGGAGACGGATGATTCCGGGCAATTCTTCCCGCGCTTTCGGGATCCACTGCACCCTGCACATCCGGATGATTTCCGAAACGTCATGGATCGAAATGCCGTACAGGCTCCGGTTGATGGAAAACACGACATACTGGGAGCCGTCTTGGTTCATGGCATCACCTCCTCTCTTTTCGGATGGAAACGTCGGGGGCGAAAAGCGCTTTCGTTTTCAGGTGCAAAAAAAAAACCACCCCGAATGAACAGGGTGGCAGGACCTGTTATTCGGCAACCGGCTGGCATAGCGTTTTCCCGGCGAAAACGCCTTAGCCCCTGTGGCTTTGCGACCCCATTTTTCAATGGGTGTGCCCTTTCGGTTTGGAAGATGGGGGGGATGAGGAATTTGTCACCATTTATTTGTGACAATGTACGACAAAATAATAATATGAAAGGGGAAAACGAGGCATGACAAAGGTCACGTTTCCGATTCATGAAAGGTCCTCCGGATGGGTTTTTCCGGAAAAAACATCCGTCTCCGGCCTCATTTTGAACGGTCGCTCATCGATTGGAGGACAAAAGGAATGGGCGGATCCTCCCGGGGAGAGGTCCGCCCGCGGCGCGCTGCCGGCAATGGCAATGGAAGTGCAAATGATCACGGAGATGTTGGAAGCGGTGGCCGAATGGTTGATCGTGCGGCATTGGCGTCACGATTTTTTGACATAGTATGACTCAATTGGTCCGAGGTAGCTTTCCGGCGGTTTTTGGCCCTTCGGATAAATCACCAGTTTCTCCAGCACGAATCCCGGCGACAGGCCGTAGATCCGGAGCGTGTTCAATCCCCGGACGCAGGAGATGACGCTCGTCTTGCGCCGGATGTTGTCCAGGACGCCGGCGGCCCATTCGGGCGAATGGTCGCCCACCCGGAAACCCGGCGATACGGCGTTCACGACGTCGATGGGGCCGCCGTTGGCCTGGATGCCGTACTGCAACACGTTGTCTTTGGTGACGGGATTGGACGGCTGCATGTACAGTTCCGCTTCATACTCGCCGGCTTCCCGGACGGCAAACCGGTACTCCACAAAGGGGGCGTCCGGTCCGGGCGCGAAATGGCCGGTCGTCGGGAACACTTTCACGGCGGACAGCGTTTTGCCGTAACCTTCGATCACCCGGAAACCGGCGGCTTTCCGTTCGCCCGCGCCGCTGTCCCCGGCGGCCGGCGGGACGTCGCGTTTGGCGGCAAAATGTGCGGCTTCGATGGAAACGAAGCCGTCCGTCTCCACGAAGGTCATGTCCGGCAGTCCGTCCAGATCGGGCAGGGCGGCGTCCACGACGATGGTGACGGTGCCGTTCGGCAGGGCGACGGTGATCCGGGCTTCCGTTTCGCCCGCCATGCGACGGCGGTCGATGGTCACCGTGACGGTCTCCGCGGCCTTCGTCACGCCGTCCAGCACGCCCCGCGCCGAAGAAAGGGTAAGCCACGGCGCGTCGCAGGCGATCTCGTAGGCGGCCGGTTGGTCGCTGAGGCTGTAGATGGTGAAGGAGGCTTCCGTCACGTCCGGCCGGCGGAAATCCGTCAGCACGAGCCGGTTGCCGTGCCAGCTGCTGCCTTCCGACCACCGCTCCGTGCCGTCGACGGCCACCAGAAGCCGCGGTTTTCGCACGGGCAGGACGTGCATGATGACGGGATACCGGCATTCCTCCTCGTTCCAGCGCGTGAAACCGATGTGCTCCGACAGTCCCATGCCGTACCAGCGCCCGTCGTCGATGGCGTGATACTCGTCCACCAACTGCTTGTCCCGCTCCAGGCAGTCCCGGATCGGCCCGGCCAACCGGTTGGCTTCCATGCAGTTCAATCCGGCCAGCCAATGGTTTTTGCCCGCGAGGAGATGCATTTTTTGCAGGTTGAGATTGGCCATGGCCGGGTAGTAGACCAGGGCGTGGAAAGCGGCCAGCGCCGGGCCGTCCATTTTGCGGCGGAGATTTTCCGCGAGGTTCGTCAGCTCGTCGATCGAAGCCAGCACCCGGTCGGTTTCCCGGAAGTTGACCGGGTGGTAGACGCCGGGGCGCATCGCTTCGGGCCGGCGGTTGTGGGCCAGTTTCGTATAGCCCTCAAGGAGGCGCCGGATCGCGGCCAGGTCTTCATCTCCGCAAAAGGCGCCGAACTGCTGCCGGACCCACTGCTCCAGATATTCACCGGTCGTGTTGATCGCGCTTGTGCCCCAGCGGTCGAAATCGTAGGCCAGGTCCAGGAAATAGGAAAGGGGAAGCTCCTGCGTGGCGATGTCGCCCACGTTGACGATCCACAGCTCGCGGATGCCGAAATCGTAGGCCTGCGTCATCTGCTCCCAAATTTTGGGCAGGTAGCTGCTGTTGACCCATTCGTAGGACACCGGCCAGCCGTGGTAGTCGAAATGGTAATACATGCCGTAGCCGCCGCTGTGGCCCGGCATGTCCTTCGTCGGCAGCGTGCGCAGGTTGCCGAAGTTGTCGTCGCAGAACATCAGGATGACGCCGTCCAGCTCTTCCGAACCGATGAGGCCCGGCGTTTCGTCATCCCCGTAGAAGAACGGCTCCACTTCCTTGTACAGGGCCAGCATGCGGGGCACCTGCCGCAGGTCGGGATTGACGTGTTCCCGGATGAGCCGGTTTTGCGTGCGCAGCACGTCACGCAGCAGGCGGATGTTGTCCGCCAGCGTCGCTTCCTTGCCCAGAATGGCCGTGTCCTGTTCGCCGCGCATGCCCAGCGTGATGACGTTTTCGAATTTGGCGCCCCGCTTCAGGCCGTCCGCCCAGAAGCGGGTGATGCCTTCCTCGTTCGTCCGGAAGTTCCAGGCGTCGCCGTAAATCGAACCGGGACCGCGCAGGTACCGGTATTCCTCTCCCTGGCGCAGGCACGGCTCGTGGTGGGACGAGCCGATGACGACGCCGAGCTCGTCGGCCAGTTCGGCATTGGCGAGCCCCGGTCCGTCGTCATAGAAGCGGGCGGACCACATGGCCGGCCACAAATAGTTGCCCTTCAGCCGGAGGAGCAGTTCGAAGACGTGCTCGTACATCGCGGCGTTGAAGCCGCCGAACCGCTTGTTGCACCACGTGCCGAATGCCGGCCATTCGTCGTTGATGAAAAACCCGCGGTAGCGCACGGACGGTTCTTTCGAGACGTATTTGTACCCGTCTTCCAGTTCGAACGAATCCCGCTTGCGGGGCGGGAGGCCGATCCAGTTGACGAAGGGGGAGACGCCGAGCATTTCCGACAGCCGGAACAGGCCGTAAATCGTCCCCCGCTTGTCGCTGCCGGCGATGATAAGCGCCTTTTTCACCCCCGTCCAGCCGGCGGGCGCGTCGATGACTTGCAGCAGATACACTTCGCGCTTGCCGCGGATGTCATCCAGGTTGACGAGACCGAGGGCGTGCAGGCGGTCCAGCGCCGGGCTTTTGCCGATCGTCCCGTAAATGACGGGAAAGGCGCCCAGCTGTCCGATGCTTTCGGTGGACGAAGGCCGGACGCCGAACACGTTTCCGATGTCGTCCAGGACTTTGCCGGCCATTTTGCGAACGCCGCTGTACGCTTCCTTTTCTTCGAGAAACAGATGGCCGCTTTGCAGCAGATTCCGGTTGATGATGAAGCTCATGGCGTCCTCCCGTCGGCTTTCGTTTCCGTCGTGCGGCCCATGCTATTCGGCGTTGGCGGGGACGCTTTCGCCCGCATGGCTGTCGACGTCGTCCTTCAGCTTGATGTAGTTGCCCGGCAACGCTTCAAACAGATGCTTGTAGTGGGTGCACCGGGCCCGGATTTGCATGTAGGACGCTTTTCCGCCGTCCCGCTGCACATACAGCTTCCGGTCGTAGATTTCGTCGGCCAGTTTCGAGGCGTGCATCGTCCGGCCGGGCGCTTCGGAAAGCACGAGTTTCATCGCTTCGTGGAGGGTCAGGGACCGCTTTCCGGGAGGCGCCGGTTTGTCCCCGTGGGTCTTGTATTTCAGCACGATGTAGGCAGGTTTGTTGTCTTTCAGCAGCACGGCGATGCCGTTTCTTTCCACGGTGGAAAACACGCGTTCCGGATCGGTCTGCAAAACGTGATAGGGCACCAGGCTGTCGATTTTGACGTCCATCTTTTTTCACCTCCTGGATCGGATTGCGATCGGATGAATTTGCGGCCGGATCGGCTGCTGAATGAACATGCGGTCATGATATCATGTCGGCTGCAACGACGCCGCGAACGGCCGGTCTTGGGCCGGGTTCGTCGCGCGTGCGGCGGCCGGCCCGGCGGCAAGTATCGCCCGGCGGGCCGGACGGCTTGATGGCCTGTTCCGTTGCGCCGTTTTTGCCGGCAAAGAGGCCGCTTTGGTGCGGGATCTCCAAAACAGTCAATTCATTGATAAATATAGCATTCATTTCAAGAATAAATAAAGCCGTTTCCTTCAAACCTCCATCCGGACAAACCGGCCGTTTCCCGCAACAGCCGACAACAACCGTCAACAGGCGGGATGATTTTTTGAGCGAGATTGTTTTCTTTTGATATAGACGATTTATGCATGGCTGTTGTTCATGGTGTGCGGGGGGCTTTGTCGGGGGACGGGACCAAAACCGCGTCCCGCCCCGGCGACAGGGGATGGGTGTGGCGGGTCATGCGCAGGCGGAAGATGGACGTGCCGGGTCGTGCGCAGGCGGAAGAGCCGGGCGTTCGGGGGGAGGAAGGAAACGGTCATGCCGGGTCATGACACGGCTTTCTTGTATACGTGCGTCGCCCAGACGAGGGAAATCGACAGCAGCGCGCCGGTCACGGCAAACGCCGTCAGCACTTTGGCGTCCAGGATGACGCCGCCGGCCAGCAGCCGGGCCGCTTCCACCACGTAATAAAGCGGATCGAGGTGCGCGAGAACGTTCAACCAGACGGGCCCGAGGGAAATGGGAAGCAAAACGCCCGCAAGCAGCGTGACGGGAAGCTGCAGACCCGTCACGACGGCCGCCAGCGTGCCGATGTCGTTCAGGAGGAGGCCCAGGCCGCAGCAAGCCGCGGACACCAGCGCGGTCAGCATGCACAGCAGGACGAGCAGCACGGCAAGGCCGCCGGCGTGGATGCGGAAGCCGAACAAAGCCGCCGCGCCGATCACCGGCAGGGACGACAGCAAAAACATCACGACGTCTTTGAGCACGTTGCCCATGAGAAGGGAGAAGCGGCGGACCGGCATCACCCTGAAGCGCTCCACGACGCCCGACTTCAGTTCGTGGATGACGATCCAGCCGATGCCGGTGCCGCTGCCTTGCGCCAACAGCGCCAGCACTCCGGGCACGAAGACGTTGGCCACGCCCTCGTCCGCGACGGAAGGAATGCCGCCAAGCAGCGGCGCAAAAAGGGCAAGGTACAAAAGCGGGGCGGACAGACCGGCAAACAGCCAGACGGGCGAGCGGATCTGCTCCAGCATGCGGCGCTTGAACAGCAGCGCGATTTCGGTCATGACGGTCATGCGATTCCCTCCCCGATGCCTTCTCCGGTTTCCGCAAACCTTTGCCCGTCAGTTTCAGAAACACGTCGTCCAGGGAAGGTTCGGACACGGCGGCCGACCGGACCCGGACGCCTCCGGCTTCCAGCCATTCCAGGATGCGGAGCAGCGTCCCGGCGCCATCCTGGACATACAGGCGGATTTCGCCGCCTTCCAGCCGGGTTTCCCGGACGAAATGCAGATCGCCCAGCCGGCGCAGCGCCTGTTCCGATCCGTCTCCGGCCGTCCGGATGCGGATCAGATCGCCGGACACCCGGCTTTTGAGGGAAGCCGGCGACCCTTCCGCAATGAGCTTCCCGCCGTCCATGACGGCCAGGCGATCGCACAGGGCGTCCGCTTCGTCCAGGTAGTGGGTGGTCAGAAAGACCGTGGTGCCGGCCTCCTTCAGCTTCCGGATTTGATCCCAGAGGTTGGCGCGGTTCTGCGGATCAAGGCCGACCGTCGGCTCGTCGAGGAACAGGACGGCCGGGCGGTGGACCAGGCCCAGCGCGATTTCGAGGCGGCGCTTCTGCCCGCCGGAGTACGTCTTCACGGGCCGGTCGGCCATCGCCGTCAATTCAAAGGCGGCAAGCAGCTCGCCGGCGCGGGTTTGCGCCTCGCGGCGGTTCAGGCCGTACAGCCTGCCGGCCAGCACCAGATTTTCCCGTCCGGTCGCTTCCGGATCAGCCCCGCCGGACTGGCCCGCGTAGCCGATGCGCCGGCGCACGTCCCGGGGGCTGCGCACGAGGTCGAACCCGCAGATGGCGGCGCGCCCGCCATCGGCGGGCAGCAGGGTGGCGAGCATGCGGAGGGTCGTCGTTTTGCCGGCTCCGTTGGGGCCGAGAAATCCGTAGATTTCTCCATGCCCGACCCGGAATGTGACGCCGCGCACCGCTTCGACGACGGTTTTCCTGCCGCCGGCCCGGAACGAAAACGTTTTGCGCAGGCCGACGGCTTCGATCGCATGGGTCACGGGCGATCCCCCCCGGTTCAAGGTTTTCTTTTCAGCGTGATGACCGCGTGGCTGATCAGACCGAAACCGATGCCGATGGCGCCGCCGGCCGCAACGCCGATGAGCGTGTCGATCCAGCCGCCGGCAAGAAACGCCCCCGGCCGCCGCCGGCCGCCAACCCCGCCAGCGCGCCGACGGTCCCGCCGAAGAACAGAAACCCCGCGTAAAACAGGCCGATCGCCTCGTAGACGGCTCAACGAAAAAACCGGCCTGCCCGTCCGGGGCACGCCGGCTGTCGCCGGTTGCCGGTTTTCGCATCCGGCTTTTTGCATGACGGCCTCAGGCGCTTTCTCCCGATTGGCGCACCAGGCGGACGGCGACCGCCGCAAACCCGAGCACGTAACTTGCGTTCATCGCCGCAAACAGCGCAAGATCGCTTCCCGAAAGGGCGGTCCGGCTGAGGACGCCCATGCCGATGGTCAAAAGGGAATGGGGGAAAAACATCCCGAGACGCGCGACGTACAGGCCGAGGCCGGCAAACACGGCGCACAGCCCGATGCCGACGGGGGCGGCGAAACTGCGGATGCGCACGGACAGCGCAAGCTGCAGGGCGGCGACGGAAAGGGCGGCGATCCAGCCCCGGATCAGCCAACCGGCCAGTTCCGGCGGCAGACCGGAAGAAAGGCCGGCCCATTTCCCGGCCAGAACATACAGGACGGCAAAAAGCATTTGGACAAATGCCAGCAGCGTGCCGGCGACGATCCATTTGGCCCAGAACAGGCCGGCGGCCGATACCGGAGCGGTCATCAGGAGACGCCAGTTTTTGTTGAGGTGTTCCAGCCTGCACAAATGGGCGCACAGAATGGCGATCAGAACGGGGAGAAAAAATTGGCCGTAAAACAGGCCCGCCTGCGACCACAGGCTGTACCATTCATGCTTCAAAACGCCCTGGTTCACGGAAAAGTTGAAGGTGCCGATCAGGACGCTGACGGCCGGCAGCGTCCAAAGAACCGGCCAGATGCGGGAACGGCGCAGTTTCATCCATTCGGCGGACAGACATTTTCCGAGCATCCCCATCCTCCTCGCGTTTCCATCTCCTCAAACTTCCCGCCTTGACACGTGCAGATTTCCGGCCAGGCAAAGGATCGCGCCGGCCGCCGACAGCCATGCCATCCCGGCCAGGGACGCGCCCGCGTCCGTCACCGTGAAAAGGGGAGGGCCGGTTCCGGCGGCCGCGGCGCCGTAGTCCACGACGACCGGGCTCAGCCCCGTGTAATAGGCCCATGCGAAAAAGGCTCCCGCGCCCTGCGGCAGAAAGTCGGCCGCCAGGCCGATGAAGCCGCCGATCATGCCGAGGGCCAGCGCGAACGTCTGGTTTTTCGCCGCCATCGACACCCATTGCTGCAGGGCGATGATGACCAGGGTGGGAAGCGCCGCGCCGGCAAAGAAGCGGGCCAGCAGCGCGAAAGGCAGCGGCGGCCCGAATCCGCGGGAGATCCCGAAGACGGCGACGGCCGCCGTCTGCACCAGGCACGCCGCGAGCATGACGGCCGCCGCCGCCGCGAATTTGGCCGCGTACAGCCCGCTTCGCCTGACGGACAGGGTGTACAGCAGTTTCCACGTGTTCCCCTTGTGCTCCATGTCGCAGATGCGGGAGACGCAGACGGCCGTCAGGATGGGCAGGAACAGGCCGTTCATGGACGCGAGCGCCGCCAGAACCGGCTCCCAGCCGGCCGGACCGGATTGGCGGGCCATCGACCTGGCGGCGGCCGCGAACGCCCAGGCGATTTCCACGCCCAAAAACAGGACGGTCATCGGCAAAAGCCGCTTGCGGCGCAATTTGTACAGTTCGAGCGCGACCGCCTTCACTGCAGGCTGCCCTCCCTTCCCGTCATGTCGAGGAAAATGTCCTCCAGCGTTCGTCTGCGTTCTTCGATCCGCAGCACGTCCAGGCCGTTTTCGACCAGCTTCCGGTTGATCCGGGCGACTTCGTCATCCGGCAGGTCGTCGAAGGCCAGACAATCGCCGCCGGGTTCGTCGCGCAGCGTTGGCGCATATCCTCCATGCAGCAGGATGTCCAGCGCCAGCCGGTTGTTCCGCGTCTTCATCAGGATGGCGGGCCGGCTTTTCGCCTTGAGCGTTTCGAGGCTTCCCTGAAACAGCATCGCGCCGTCGCGGATGATGCCGACGGATGTGGCGATCTGTTCGATTTCCGCCAGCAGGTGGCTGGAGATCAGGACGGTCATCCCGTAGCGCCCGGGCAGCGACTTGATCAGTTCCCGGATTTCCCCGATGCCGGCGGGATCGAGGCCGTTTGTCGGCTCGTCCAGAATCAGCAGTTTCGGAAAGGAAAGCAGCGCCATCGCAATGCCGAGCCGCTGTTTCATGCCCAGGGAATACTGGTCGACTTTCCGGTCTTTGTGTTTGTCCAGGCGGACGACGGCCAGCGCTTCCGCGACGTTCCGGTCCGGCAAGTCCCGGAGCTTCTGGACGACGCGCAGATTTTCCAGGCCGGTGAGATGGCCGTAGTACGACGGCGACTCGATGAGCGCGCCGATGTTTCGCAGATTGTCGCGCCGGTGCTTTTCCATATCTTTTCCGAAAACGGTGACCCGGCCTTTCGTGGGCCGGACGAGGCCGAGGATCATTTTCAGCGTCGTCGTTTTGCCCGCTCCGTTCGGACCGAGGAATCCGTAAATGTCGCCTTCATGGACGGCCAGGTTGACGTCTTTCACCCGATACGCGCCGCCGTACCGCTTTGCCAGCCGATGCGTGGCCAGAACCGGCTCCACGTCCAATCCCTCCGCTCTCCAATGGGATTCGGCCTTCCGCTCCGCATGGGGGTTCAATTCGCGGGCGTCCGGCCTTTTTCCGCATCGAGCATACCAGGCCAACCTTGCGCCATCCTGACGGTTTCCTTACGCCAGCCTTAAATCCCGAATCGCCGGAAGGAACGGCGCGGACAAATCGGTATAATGGGAGAGAAGGTGATCGGGTGATGGAGGATCTGAAACAGAAAAAAATTCTCATCGTGGACGACGAGCCGGACATCCGGCACATGATCGACAGCTTTTTGCGCAAGGAAGGGTTTACGCGCATCTACCAGGCTTCAAGCTGCGCCGGGGCGCTGGACGTCTGCCGGACGGCCGGGCCCGACATCGCGATTTTGGACGTCATGCTGCCGGACGGGGACGGTTTTGCTTTGCTTTCCGCCCTGCGGCAAATGTCCGACATGCCGGTTCTGTTTCTGACGGCCAGGGGGGAGGATGAGGACCGTCTGCTCGGGCTCGGGCTCGGCGCGGATGATTACATGGTGAAGCCGTTTCTGCCGCGGGAACTCATCCTCCGGCTCACGGCGATCCTGAGAAGGACGTATCTGCCGCCCAGGCGGGAGAGCCGCCCCGTCTTCCGGCTGGGGGGGCGCACCGTGGACCTCGAAAGCGGCACCGTCCGGCACGGCAGCGCGGAACATCCGCTGACGGCCAAAGAAATCGCGCTTCTCGGCAAGCTCTATGAAAACCGCAACCGGATCGTCACCAGCGACGCCCTGTGCCGGGCCGCGTGGAACGACGATCTTTACGGATACGAAAACACCCTGATGGTGCATATCCGGCGAATCCGCGAGAAAATCGAGGACAACCCGTCCGCGCCGGAACATCTGCTGACCGTCAGGGGACTCGGCTACAAGCTCATGGTCAGAGAGGAGTAAACGGGAAACGACATGGAAGGCGCGATCCGCATCCTGAAACGGTTTGTGCTGGCCACCGCGGCGATTTCCGTCATGCTGCTTGCGTTCAACATGATGCTCCTTGGCGTCTGGTTCGGCGGCATGAGCGCGGGCCATTCGCCGGCGGCGGTGGTCAGGAGCGTGGCGGAAGGCCTGCGCAAGACGGCTTCGGACGATCCGTCCGGCGCTTTTGCGCTCGACCCGGCCGCCGCCGGCTTATTGGACAGGCATGATGCGTGGGCCATGCTCATCGACGGGACGGGGCGCGTCGCGTGGAGCCGCCGTCTGCCGGGTGAGCTGCCCCGCCGCTACACGCTGACCGATGTGTCCAAATTTACCCGCAGCTTTCTGATGGATTATCCCGTGTTCGTCTGGGAACACGCCGACGGGCTCGTGGTGGTCGGCTACCCGAAGGGCAGCCTGGGCAAGTACCAGCACGTGGTGCCGACGGACTGGGTGTCGGCCTTTCCGCCGAAAATCGTTGCCTTCTTTGCAGCCAACGCGATGCTGGCTTTGCTGCTGTCGCTCTTTGCCGGCTCGCGTCTCGTCCGTTCCATCCGGCCGATCATCCGGGGCATCCGGAGCCTGGCCGAAGACCGTCCGGTTCACGTGGAGCCGAAAGGCCTGCTGGCCGATCTGGCGGAAAACGTCAACCGCGTCTCCGCGCTGCTTCAGCAAAAAAGCGACAGCCTGAAAAGCCGGGATGAAGCCCGTTCCAACTGGATCGCCGGCATCTCCCACGACATCCGGACCCCGCTGTCCATGATCCTCGGCCATGCGAGCGACCTGGAGGAAAACGGAAGTCTCCCTCCCGAACAGAGGCGGCAGGCCGCCATCATCCGCCAGCAGGCCGAAAAGCTCGGCGCGCTGGTGAACGATTTGAACCTCGTGTCCATGCTGGAATATGAGATGCAGCCCCTGGACAAAAAGGCGATCCGCCTGTCGGCGCTGGCCCGGCAGCTCGCCTCCGAATTTTTGAACAACGGGCTGGACGAACGCTTTTCGATCGAACTGGACGAACTGGATGAAACGGCCCGGGTGGAAGGCGACGAGCGGCTTCTGTCGCGGGCCGTTTTCAATCTGATCCAAAACAGCATCCGCCACAACCCGGCCGGTTGCCGCATCCGGCTGCGGACGTCCGTTGACGGAGACGGGACCGTCTGCCGGTTCACCGTGGAAGATGACGGGAAGGGCGTGGACCGCCGCGAGCTGGCCGACCTGGTGGAATTGCCGTATTCCTCGAAAAGGAAACGCCCCCGCGAACACGGCCACGGCCTCGGGCTGCCGATGGCCGCCAGAATCGCGAGGGCGCACCGGGGAACCCTGCTTCTCTCCGGCGACGCCGGAAAGGGATTCCGGGCGGAATTCGTGCTGCCCGCCCTCAAATCCTGAAACGGCTCACCGCGCCGTTCAGCCTGTCGACGACGCCGCGCAGCCGGTCGGCGGAACGGGTGATGTTTTCGGCGAGGGCCAGCTGCTCTTCCGTTGCGGCCGCGACATTCTCCGCCTTGCGGGACACTTCCCGGATGGACGAGGCCGCTTGCTCCATGCTGGCCGAAACCTGCTCGGACGTGGCCGACATTTGCTCCGTCACGGCGGACATCTCTTCGATCTGGCCGGAAACGCGGTGAACCGAGTCGGTGATCGCCCGGAATCCTTCCGCCACGTCCCGCATCAGCGCCGCACTCCGCTCCGCCTGCGACACCGTCGAGCGCATCCGTTCGCCGGCCAGGCTGATTTCCCGCTGCGTGTCGGAAACGAGCTCGTGGATGCTGTTCGCCGATTCAAGGGAGCTCGCGGCCAGCTTGCGGATTTCGCCGGCGACGACGGCAAAGCCGCGGCCGTGTTCGCCCGCGCGGGCTGCTTCGATGGAAGCGTTCAGCGACAGGATGCCGGTCTGGTCGGCAAACGCCGTGATATTCTCGGCAATGGTCCCGATTTCCGCGGATTTGTCGTTCAGGAGGGCGACGGAATCGGCCAGGCGCGAGATTTCTTCGGTCATGACGTCCATTTGCCGCTTCAGCTGTTCGAGCCGTTCTTCTCCCTGCCGCGCCCGCGCGCTCGTATCCGCCGCATGGATGGCGATGGTGCCGGCGCTTTCGGCAATCCGCTGCACGCCTGCCGCCATTTCTTCGACCGCCCGGCCCGATTCCGCGGTGATGGTCGCCTGCGACTCGACGAGTCCGGTCACTTCCTGGATGTTTTCGGCCACGTGGGATGCGGCGGCCGACGATTCTTGCGTGCCGGCGGCCAGTTCGCCCGCCGCCTCGGACACGGCGCGGGAACTTTCGATGACTTCGCCGATCAGGTCGCGCATGCGCGCGATCATGCCGTCAACGGCCCGCTCGATTTGCCCGAGCTCATCCCGGGCGTAGCGGGACGCTGCCGGCAGATCCAGACGGCCTTCCGTGACCTGGTGCGTTTTGTGCCGGATGTGCGCAATGGCCCGGTTGATCCGGCGGATGATGAATGCGCCGGCCGCGATCAGCGCGATCCATTCAATGATGAGGGCCGCGTACATCGATTTCGACAGATCGGAAATGAACGCTTTTTCCTCCCGGATCGTCTGCCGCTGGAACGTCTCCAGCACTTCCTCCATCTGGTCGATGTAGGTCCGCGTCAATTCGAACGCAAAGTCCGCTTCTTCCCGGTTTTGCGAAGATCCTTGCTCCAGATCCTCTTTAGTGGCCGTTTCCCAGGAAACCAGGCCGTTGTCCGCTTCGTTCAGAAGCTCCTCCACCGACTTTCCGCTTCTTTCGTGTTTCATGTCCAGAATGCCGGCTTCGCCGATCAATTGCCTGGCCCGGGCGATCTGCTCCTTCGTTTGCCGGATGTTCTCTTCGTGGCTGGCGAGGTAGGCCTGCCTCGATTCGAAATCGAGCGATCTCATCGTCAGCGTCATGTAGGCGGTCAACGCCTGATAGAGATCCCGGTCGGCGCCCAGCATCAATTGTGCGGCCGCGCCGGCTTGCTCATGGATGCGGACGGACAGGCGATCCACCGTCGACGAGAGGGCGCCGAGCAGATAGACGGCCTCGATGACAAACAGCAAAAGCGGAATGAAGAACATGGCCAAAAGCTTCGTGCGGATGGAATGAAGTGACAGTTTCAATCTGATGCGCCTCCGTCTGGTCTGAAATCTGATGCAACAATTCTATATATATCGGACAGGCGCCGGAAAAAATGAGACCGTCCTCACACCGGCCGGCGATATTTCCGCGGCGGAGCGCAGCACAATGAAGATTTTCGCAATTTGGATATTGAAAATGGTGATGGACCCTGCTAAAATTTACATGGTTGATGCAAATGAAAATCATTATCATTATCAATGGAAATATCGCATGCGGCAGGGACATGTGTCAGGGGGAGAAACCGCGATGAAAAAAATGATGATGTTCATGCTGAGCGCCATGCTCGTTTTGACGCTGGCCGCCTGCGGCGGCAATGCGGCGGAAGAAAACCCGGGCGGTGCGTCCGCGGGCGCGGCAGGCGCTTCCGGAAGCCGTGAGCCGGCGGTTTCCGCCGGACAGGATACGGCCGGACCGGAAAAACCGGCTACCGTCCAGATCACGGACGTTCACGGCACGGTGACGGTTCCGGTCCATCCGCAAACCGTCGTGGCGCTGGACAACCGGACGTTCGAAACGCTGGAAGCGTGGGGCATCAGGCTCGCGGCGGCGCCGAAGAACGTCATGCCCGCCGATTCCGCCTACGTCAGCGACGACACGGTCCAGAACATCGGCAGCCACACCGAGCCGAACCTGGAAATCATCGCCGCCGTCAATCCCGATCTCGTGATCGTCGGCCAGCGGTTCGCCCGGTATTATGAAGACATCAAAAACCTCGTCCCGCAGGCGGCCGTCATCGACCTGAACTTTGACGTGACGGCCGGCGACGGCACCGCCGGCGAAAACCTGGCCAACGGCTTCCGGGCCACGATCAGGGCGCTCGGCCAAATCTTTGACAGGAACGGGGAAGCCGACGCCCTGATCGCCCGTTTCGACGAAGCGATGGAAGCCGCCAGGGCGGCCTACAACGGCACGGACACCGTCATCAGCGTCATCGTGTCCGGCGGCAACATCGGCTACTCCGCGCCGCGCAACGGCCGTGTGTGGGGCCCGCTGTACGACATCTTCGGCTGGGTGTCGCCGCTCGCGGTGGAAAACACCAGCACCGACCACCAGGGCGACGAAATTGCGGTGGAAGCGATCGCGCAGGCGAACCCCGACTGGCTGATGGTGCTGGACCGCGACGCCGCCATTTCCAGCCAGGAAGAGAAGATTCCCGCCCGGGACGTCATTGCCAACGCGCCCGCGCTGCAAAACACGACGGCGGTCAGGAACGGCCGAATCGTCTACGCGCCGGCGGACACCTACACGAACGAATCGATCCAGACGTACATCGAAATCTTCGAAGAGATCGCCAACGCTTTCCATTCGGCCAATCCATGACGAAAACCGCGACGAAAAAAACGGATGCGAATCCAGAAGGAGTCCATCATCGTGCCCAGGAACGCTGCGGCCGGGGCCGGAATGCATGCCCGGCCCCGGCCTTCCGACCGCAGGAAAACCGCAATCTGGACGCCGCCGTTCATCATCGCCGTTCTGGCCGTCGCCATGCTCGGCGTCGTTTCCCTGTTCACCGGCGTCTATGACATCTGGGGACGGGAAGACGGCCGGGACATGTTCTTCATCACCCGGATTCCGAGAACCGCGGCCCTGATGCTCACCGGCGCCGCCATGGCGATGACGGGCTTCATCATGCAGCTGATGTCGCAAAACAAAATGGTGGAGCCGACCACGATCGGTACGACGGAATGGGCGGGTCTCGGGCTGCTGGCGGTTTATCTCTTCGTTCCCGGCCCCACGCTCGTCATGCGCATGACCGGCGCCATCGTGTTTTCGTTCGCGGGCACGATGATTTTTTTTCTGTTTCTCAGGAGAGTCCGGCTTCGCTCCTCGCTGATCGTGCCCATCATCGGCCTGATGCTCGGCGCGGTCATTTCGGCCCTGTCCACCTTCCTGGCACTGTTTTTCCGCATGTCCCAGGTGATCGAAAACTGGTTCATCGGGTCCTTCGCGGCCGTCCAGATCGGGCGGTACGAATACCTTTGGATCATCGTCGCGGTCACCTTCCTGATCTTCCTGTACGCCAACCGGCTGACGCTGGCCGGATTGGGCGAAGACGTGGCCACGGCGCTCGGCGTCAACTACAACCGGCTCATCCTGCTGGCCAACGCGCTGGTCGCCGTCTGCGTCGGCATCGTGGCCGCCGTCATCGGCAACATTCCGTTCCTTGGTCTGATCGTGCCCAACATCGTCTCCATGGTGCGGGGCGATGACCTCCGGACGAATCTTCCCTGGGTGTGCGTGACCGGCATGGGGACGATCATGCTGTGCGACATCATTTCCCGCGTCATCATCATGCCCTTCGAAGTGCCCGTCTCCCTCATACTCGGAACGGCGGGCGCCGTCGTCTTCATTCTCATTCTGCTGAGGCAGCGAAAAGCCGGGAGGCTGTGATGAACGCCATCGGTTCCCGACTCATTCCGACGAAACTCGACATGAAGGCCGGCCTGCGCGCGAAATCGCAAATCCGGACCGCCGGCGCCTTCCGTTCCGCGAAAGAGGCGAGACGGTACCGGATGCTGCTTGCGGCCCTGGCGGCGCTCGGCATCGCCGCGACCCTCGGGCTTTTGCTGTACAACAACCCCGTTCCCGTCGATTCGCCTTCCTTCATCCCGGTCGTGAAGCGGAGAATCACGGCCGTCGTCGCCATGCTCATCGCCGCGCTGTGCCACAGCTTGGCGACCGTGGCGTTCCAGACCGTCACGAACAACCGGATCATCACGCCGTCGCTGCTCGGGTATGAAGCGCTTTATGCGGCGATCAACACGGGCGCGATGTTCTTTTTCGGCGCAACGGCGTTCGTCGGCTTCATCGGCCTCGGGTCGTTCCTTTTGCAGATGGCGGTGATGATCGGCCTGAGCCTGATCCTGTACGGCTGGCTGCTCGCGGGAAAATACGGCAACCTGCATCTGACGCTGCTTGTCGGCATCATCATCGGATCCGGGCTGAATTCGGCGTCCGGTTTCATGCGGCGGCTGTTGGCGCCGTCCGAATTCGACCTGCTGCAGTCCCGGCTCATCGGGTCGGTCACGAACGCCAAAGCGGAATATTTCCCGATCGCCGTCCCGCTCGCCGTTTTGGCGGCGCTCGGCCTGTATCTTTATTCCAGAAGGCTGAACGTGCTGGCCCTCGGCAAAGACGTCGCCACGGCGTTCGGCGTCAACTACCGGGCCGGCATCATCCGGACGCTCGTCCTGGTGGCCGTCCTGATGTCCGTCGCCACGTCGCTCATCGGTCCGCTCACGTTTTTCGGTTTTCTCGTGGCCATGCTCGGCTACCAGGCGGCGCAGACGCACGATCACCGGTATGTGTTCCCCATGGCGTTCGCCATCGGGTACTGCATCCTGACCACCGCCTATTTTCTGCTGTACCACGTGTTCCATTCGCAGACCGTCGTGTCCGTCGTGATCGAACTGTTCGGCGGCATCATCTTTCTATCCGTCATCCTGAGGAAGAGGTCGCTATGATCGAGATCCGGAACGCCGGAAAACGCTACGCGGCAGAGGTCCAAATCGGCCCCCTGAACATCGAGATCCCGAAGGCGGGCATCACCTCGCTGATCGGCCCGAACGGCGCGGGCAAATCAACGACGCTGCTCATGATCGGCCGGCTGCTCAACATGGATGAAGGGCAGATTCGGGTCGCCAACAGGGACGTCCGTTCGGCGAAATCGGACGAACTGGCGAAAATCCTGACGATTTTGCGCCAGGAGAACCATTTCATCACCCGGCTGACCGTCCGCCAGCTGGTCGGTTTCGGCCGGTTTCCCCATTCGAAGGGAAGGCTGACGAGGGAAGACGAGGAGATCATCTCGAAGTACATCGATTTTCTGGAACTGACGGAGCTCGAAAACCGGTTTCTCGACGAACTGTCGGGCGGCCAGCGGCAGCGGGCCTACGTCGCCATGGTGCTGTGCCAGGAAACCGAGTACGTGCTGCTCGACGAGCCGCTGAACAATCTCGACATCGCCCGGGCCGTGCAGATGATGGAGCATCTGCGGCGGGCGGCGGACGAATTGGGCCGGACGATTGTGATGGTGCTGCACGACATCAATTTCGCCGCCAGGTATTCCGATCGCATCTGCGTGATGAAGGACGGACAGATCGCCGCCTTCGGCACCGTGCCCGAGATCATGCGGGCGGATCTGCTCACGGACATTTTCGAAACGAAGATCGAGATCATCGAGGGGCCGTACGGCCCGATTGCGGTGTATTGATCCGGCCGCGGTTCGGCGACGGCTTTGATGCCTGGCCGGACGGCATCTGCCGGTCCCTTTCGATTTGAAAAGCGCCGACATTCGGCAAGTCGATCATCCGGTTCCAGTGCCGTGACCGGTACCGCCGTCCGTCCGTTGCGCGTCGTCCAGCAATTCGATCATTTTCTTCAACGGAGTCGGCAGGTACTCGTCTTTCCGAATAGATGAAAACGGTTTTGACTTATCCGAACAGATCCGGAATGGGATGTCCGGCCACAAGATGATCCCGGACATGTTTTTCCACGGTGCTGCGGGGCAGCGGCGCGACGCCCAATCCCGCGGCGGCGCAGCCGATGATCCCGTCCAGCGTGCCGAACTCCATGACCTTTCTCCGCAACGACGCCTTCATGCCGCAGCCAATCTTCAAATCTCGTCCGGTACGAACACCCGCTGCGAAAAACGAGAATCGTCCGGTCCCGGAGGTCTTTGACGGCAGACAAACGGTTGATGGAAGGATCGGTGACCGGCACCAGCTCTTCCTCGAAGACCGTTTTGCAAAGGAGCCCGGGATGCTCGACGGGACCGGCGACGAAGGCGCCGTCCAGTTCTGCGGCCCTTCTTCGGTCTGCTGCTTTCGGCGCTTGTGCTGCATGAATCCGTCGGGTTGTCCGTCTTTCTGTTCAACATCGGCGTGGTGCTTTGCGTGGCCCTGGCCAGGCGGTTTTCGCGCTGACGCCGGCGACAAACTCTGCCCCTTGTAATAAACTTCAACCCCACTGTGTACGATGTTTCCGGGCATGAGGCGATAGGCGAATCCGGTCACGGCGCCTTTTTGCAGCGCCTTGTCCATCGTAAACCCGTGGATTCGGCAAGGGATGCTTCGTCGACCCGGTCATCGAAAGGTGCGGACGTCCGGGACTGTCCCCGCCAAAAAACCGGTGCGGAATCGCACATGTCATGCGACTGTTGAAGAAGAACAATTTGTGCTATATTGTAACAAAGGAACATGCGTTCGCAATGAACTGGCGTGCGAGGCACGAGGGCCTTTCGGGCTTTGTCTTCCGCGGGGTTAGATCAGACGGAGGGAAGGTGGATCGCGTGGCAACCATCGTGGACGTCAATGAAACGAACGTGGAGCAAACCGGGTTCTTTTGCATGAGAAGCCAACCGGATGCCGACGGGTACCGCAGGAAGCTCCATTGGCTCAAGCGGCGTTTCGCCGAAGGGCTGAAGATCAAGATCGTCGAGGATGGCGGCCATCAGGGCTTCATCGAGTATGCGCCGATCGAACATGCCTGGAGAGCCGTCCTGGGCGAGAATTACATGGTCATCCATTGCCTCTGGATTGACGAACATGGCATCGGGAAGGGATACGGCTCACGGCTGCTGGACGCATGCATCCGGGATGCCAAAGCGCAAAACAAGTCCGGGGTTGCCGTGGTGACCGGCAGCGGCGGGGACACCGGGCTTGAGCCCTGGCTGGCCGGCAAGGACTTTTTCATGAAACACGGCTTCGAGTTGGCCGATCAAGCTCCGCCTTCTTTTGAGCTGATGGTCAAACGATTCGATGACCGCCCGGTTCCCAGGTTTCCCGGCGATTGGGCGGAACGGACGTCGAAATACGGGAAAGGCCTCATCGTGATCCGCTCGGATCAATGTCCGTTTTTCGACCAGGCCGTGCAACTCATTGCCGAAACCGCCGATGAATTGGGGCTTGACCTGCACGTCGTCAATCTTGCCGACAGCCGGGACGCCAGGAACGCTCCCGCGGCGTTCGGCACGTTCGCCATCCTGTACGACGGGAAGCTGCTTTCGCACCATCCGCTCACGAAGCGGGATCTGATGAAACGAATCGAGAGCATGCGGAGGTCATGATCGGATTTCCCCAACCCGACGACACAGACCGGACCGTTCTATTAGGTGAAACGAATCTGCAAGATACCATTTGTCAAGCATGATTGGGCATGAAAAGAAAAAGGAACGATCCGCATCATGCAACTGAAGCGAATCTTCCGCGCCTACGCAGACCTGATCCGCATCGTGTATGCCGAAGCGCCCGCGATGGTGGCAGCGGCCTTCGCCTGCACCGTCGCGGCCGGGCTGCTCACGCCGCTCGGCGTCTACGTCGGACAGAACGTGTTTGACGGGGGACTCGCCGTCGCCAGGGGCGAGATGGCTTTTTCGGCCTATTCGGTTTACCTCGCCTTGTTCGTCGTGATGGCCGTTTTGCCTTCCGCCTTTGACGGCTTCATTTATGCCTACGTTGAAAAACGCTCCCTCCTGATCCTCCGGACGGCGTACAAGTCCCGCATGCTGCAGAAGCTCAAGACGATGAAATACGAGCATTTCGAAAACGAAGCGACGGCGGAAATCATCGACAAGGCCTACCACCGCATGGAGAACGCCGCAAGGCACCTGTGGCCGAATTACGCGTATGGGCGCGGAAGCGCTTTCGTGGCCAGCATCGGGTCCCTCGCCTATGTGGCCAGCATCCGCTGGTGGCTGCTTGTGACCGTGCTCGTTCCCTTTCTGCTGGAGACGTACATCGCATCCAGAACCAACTACAACATCTACACGGAACTGGAGACGTGTTGGAACAGGGAACGCCGGTACACGACCCTCGGCGGTTATTTGAGATCCCGGCAATTCGCGCGGGAGATGAAGGCGTACGGCAATTACGACTATTTGATCGACACGTATCGGAAACGGCTGCATGAGCGGAACCGCGACTACGAACGCTACTACTTCAAGCATTTGCGCATGCTGCTGCTCGGCGGCAACATCACGAAGTTCGGGATCATCCTCAATGTCGTCCTTTTGCTGGTGCTGTTTGTGAACGGCCACATGTCCGTCGGGCTGTTCATCGCCATGTCCGGTTTGGTGTCCAGCCGCATTTACGGCCAACTGGAGGGCGTCGCGGGCTTCTTCAAATGGTCCGGGTTCCACATCAACACCTACGAATACAAGGACAAATTTCTGGCGCTGCCGGACGAGCCGGAAGGAACGGAAAGCGAAGGGCCCGCCTCCTTCGACATCGAGTTCCGGGACGTCTGGTTCCGGTACCCCGGCACGGAGCGGGACATCCTCAAAGGCCTGTCCTTCAAAATCGCAAGCGGGGAGAAAGTGTCCATCGTCGGCGGGAACGGCGAAGGGAAGTCCACCATGATCAAATTGCTTCTCGGGCTGTTTGTCCCCGACAGGGGCGACATTTTGATCGGCGGCAAAAACCTGCACCGCTTCCCTCCGCACCTTCGGGCCAAACTGTTCGGCACGGTGTTCCAGGACTTCCCCCGCTACAGCATCACGCTCAAGGAAAACATCGGCATCGGCGATCCCGACGCCCTCGGGGACGAGGAACGGATCCGGCAGGCGGCCGGCAAAGGCAAAGTCCACGAATTCGCCGAACAATTGGCTGGCGGATACGACACGCTGCTCGGCCGGGATTTCGAAGGCGGCGTGGACCTCTCCGGCGGCCAGTGGCAGCGGATCGCCATCGCGCGCGCCCTGATGGGGGACAAACCGATCCTGATCCTCGACGAACCGACGTCCCAGCTGGACCCGATCGCCGAAGCGGAACTTTATCGCGAGTTTGCCGCGATGGCCGAAAACCGGACGGCGATCCTGATCACGCACCGGCTCGGTTCCACCATGATCACCGACCGGATCTTCGTCATCGCGGACGGCCAGGTGGCCGAAGCGGGCACGCATGAAGAACTGATGAAACGGGACGGCCTCTATCGCCGCATGTTCGAGGCGCAGAAACAGTGGTACCGGCGGGACGGGAAGGAGGCGTCGGCCCATGCCTGAACTTGCCCGCGCGGCCGGATACGAAGACCGCACGGCCGCGTTTGAACGGGACATTTTGAAGGAACATCCGCCCCGGGTGTCCTATCTGACCCGATTGTTCCTTTATGTGTTTTCGTCCGCCAAAGGCATTTGCGGCCTTTTCCTGGGGCTGTCCATCGTGCTCAGTCTCCTGCAGCCGGCGGCGGCCTTGCTGTGGGGCCGATACATCGACAGGGCCAATGCCCTGTCGGCCGATGCGGACGTGCAGGCGGTCCGGCTGGCGTCCCTGGTCGGACTGGCGGTGCTGTACTGGGCCATCGGGTTTGTCAACCATCTGCTTGAACGGTATCTTTACGGCAGCGAAGAAATCGAGCGGCTGTCCAAGGTGCAGGACCACCGGCTGCAGGAGAAATTCCAGGCCAAACTGTTCCGGAAAATCGCCAGGCTGTATCCGGAATACACCTGCCTTTCAACAATGCGGGTCAATCGTTCAGCAAGGCGTTCGCAATCAGTTTGTCGAATTTGCGAATGTCCACGCCCTTGTTCAGTTTCACTTTGATGCGGCCCACCTTGGTCCACAGTTCCACTTCCGCATTGATGTCAAGAAGCCTGCCCGCGTTTTCCGTGGACCACATGCAGATGGAAGAATAGGGCAGCGAGTAGATTTCCACTTTCTTTCCGGTCAACCCCTGCGCATCTCTGACAATCAGTCTTTTGTTGGTGAAGACGGCGGTATCCCGAAATGTCCTGTAGGCTGCAACAGCCGTTTCTCCCGCGATCAGGAGTTCGTTGACGTCTTCCGGAATGGGGCATTCCTGCAGCAGCGTCCATTCCAGCATGTGAAGATCCGGCATCGATCCTTTCCTCCCCGATGATGGATGGATATGATGACCTTTTTTATGGCGATCCCCCGTTTCCTTTTTTCGAAAAAGAGCCACCCAGAAAAAGGATCGGCCGCCGGTCTTTGCCTCTGCATCCCGTCGTCCTGCGGAGACAGCCGGCGGACGGCCTCTTCCGGGCTGCCAAATACGCGAAACGCCCTTCCGCTTCGATGCTCGGCCGGCATTTCCCGGTTCTTTGCGTATGCGCTCGCCAGCCGGTCAGAGTCCGCGGCGATTCTCTCATTGTCAGCGTTCATGCCGACCTCCGTCAACAATTTGGAGGTAATTCGAAATTTCGATCAGATTGCCGTCGGGGTCCCGGATATAGAGGGATCGAATCGGTCCTTTCGCGCCGGTTCTCTGCACGGGCCCTTCCTCGACCGGAACGCCCTTCGACAGCAGGAAAGATTGCCACTTTTCGACGGGGGTCGCACTGATGAAGCACAGGTCCGCCGATCCGGGACACGGTGTTTTCGCTTTCGGTTCGAATTCGTTTCCGCATTCGTGCAAATTGATTTTCTGATCGCCGAAGGCCAGCGCCTTCCGGTTGTTCCCGAACGTGATTTCGTCCATTCCCAAAATGTCCGTGTAAAACCGGATCGTTCTTTGCAGATCGGCCACCGTCAACACCAGATGGTCCAGGGCGTCGACTTTCATCAAGATCAAACCTCCTTTCCATCCAACCTTTGATCAAGATTTCATCGGACAAGCCGGCGGCCGTCTGCAAAGGGCCGGAACATGCCGCGGGCGGGCCGTTCGGTCAGTCCGTGATGACGGCATGGCGGCGGATCCATCCGTCATCGCGCACGGCTTTGCACATGAAGTCCGCCACGTCGGCGCGGCTGATCGTGGGAAAGCCTTTCATTTTGATGCGGTCATCGGCGCGATACGCGCCCCTGGCGGGACCGTTCGTCAGTCCGGTGGGGTAGACGATCGTCCAGTCCAAATCGCTTTCCCGGATGATCGTTTCCGCCGCCGCCTTGTTTTTGTAAAGGTTCCGGAGCAGCGTCGTGTACATGATTTTCTGCACGAAGGATGCGTCCTTCAGCGTGTCGCCGACGCCGAAGGACGACAGCCACACAAGGCGGGACACGCCGTTCTGCCGGGCGGCGCCGACGACGGCTTCGGCCGCCCGCGTAAACAATCCGTTGGCGCGAAACGAACCGCCCGCGCCCAGCGCCGAGATCACCGCGTCCCGGCCCTGCATGGCTCTGGCCACGTCATCGCGATTCGTGGCGTCTCCGGCGATGACGGTGATTCGGTCCTTCACGTCATCCAGGGCTTCCGGCCGGCGGGCAAGCACCGCGATCGCGTCGCCGGCTTTCAGCGCAAGGTCCAGGACATGCCGTCCGGTGGGACCCGTGGCGCCGAGAATCAAAAGGTTCACGTCCATCACCATTCCTTCGGAGCGGGGTTTGCCTTGCCAACCTTTGGCGCATGCTTGGCGCATGTTGGATCCGCTGGCGCTTGCAAACCATTTTACTATAACTATATCATTGCAAGTAAATGCTGACGATCTCGTTGTTCGTGCCGACCCGCATGGGCATGCCCCAGGTGCCGGCTCCCGACGTGACGATGACGTGGGGACTGCCGGCGTCCTTTTGATAGTGTCCGTGGTCCACGACAAAGATGGCGTCCGTGATCAGATTGGCGGGGAAGATTTGCCCCTGGTGGGTATGCCCGGCGAGCACCAGATCCACCCGGCCGTCATACTCGTCGAGACGGACCGGCGTATGATCCATGACCACCACGGGCAATGCCGGGTCGAGGGCCTCCAGCCGGTCCGCAATCTCTTTCCGCTCCAGGCCGCCAAAACCGCCGATCGGCGACGGGTCCACCCGTCCGAACAACGCCAGCCGCCCGTCCACGATCACGTATTCGTCCGTCAGAAGCTTGACGTTGCTCCGCTCGAGGAACGCCGTCATGAGGCCGAACGTTTGGCCGGAGTCGTGGTTGCCGAGGCTGGCGTAAACGCCGTAACGGGTTTTGAGGCTTCGCAGCAGGGCGGACGCTTTGTCCGGGTCGCGGATGGCATTGAAATCGTCATTGAAAATGTCCCCCGCGATGCAGACGAGATCCGGCTCCAGCCGGTTGATTTCATCGATGATCCGTTCCAGGTGCCTTTCCGAATGGACGGCGCCGAGATGCAGGTCGCTGATCAGCACGATGTGCAGGCCGGCCGGCGCTTTGGTTTCCCCCGTTTGCACGGTGTAGGAGACGTGCCTGACCTGATGGGCGTTGAAGATGCCATAGCCGACAACACAAGCGGTCAGAAGCAGCGCGGCCGAGCCGGCCGCAAAGCGGATGCGGCCCGGAACGGGGGAAGGGACGAGTTTCAGCAACGTTCCCGCCACGAGGACGAGATCCGCCGCGAACAGGAAAAGCAGCAGATAGACAAAAATGCCCATCCAGTAGGAGCCGATCCAGCCGAAAGCCGTTTTGATCCCGGCCGGCAGCGGCATCATCGCGAGCAAGAGCGAGCCGGCAACCAGCGCATAGACCGCCGTGAAGACGGAAGCCCTGGCGCCGGGAAACCGCCATTTCAGCCATTGGAAGATCCTGGTTCCGATGTAGATATTGGTCGCGCCGTAAACGGCCAGGATGAGGGTTGCGCCAAGGAGGATCATTGCGGTGTTCATCGTTCCGTCCAGCTTTCCCGAATCATTTTTCTGCCACCATTTTACCCCAAGGAGACGGCGGCGGCAGCCGTCAGGTCACCATCACGTCGAAGGGGGCATTGGACAGATGCGGCTGCGCATGTTGGATCCCGAGTTTTCCATCCTCAAATTGCCGCCGGATGAACCCGTTCCGTCCTGGCTGCCGGACAGCGGGCCGTTTTTTGTCGCGCGAACGGACGAAGAGCTTTCCATCGTGTGCCCGTCGGACGCGTTGCCGTCCGGCGCCTCTTTTGCGGACGCGGAACACGGCTGGAAATGCATCAAAGTGGAGGGCGTGCTGGACTTCAGTCTGACGGGCATTCTGTCTTCGCTGGCCGCCCCGCTGGCGGAAAACGGGATCAGTCTCTTCGCCGTTTCCACCTTCAACACGGATTATTTGCTGGTCAAAAGCGGCGATATCGGGAAGGCGAAAGCCGTGCTGGAGAAGGCAGGTCATGTGTTCGGCTGAAGCCTGTCAATCCGTCAAAAGAATTCGTAAAGGCTGTTGAAATAGTTGCAGTCCGCCCGGGAAAGGGGAGGGGCCCCGTAGCCGGCGAAGAAGGCGTCAAGATCTTCGTCGGACTGAAAAAGATCGTCGATCGGCCGAACGGCCAGCGCCAGGTCGTAGCGCGGATCGCCGAAGGCGCCGCCGCTCCAGTCGATGTAGCCGGATACGGTTCCTTCGTGGACGAGAACGTTCTCGACGGTGCAATCGCCGTGGATCAGGGCCTGCCCGACGGCGGCGGGCCTTTCGTTTTTCAGCCGCTCCAGCAGCTCCGGCGTGCCGTCGACCCGGTCGTGCCGCAGGCGATGTTCGGCCTGGCGGAGCATGCGGTCGAGCCACGGTTCGCCGCTTTGCAGCAGATCGGGGCAGGGCGCCGCGTGGAGGCGGCGCAGGCTTTTGCCGAATTCGAAAAGGATGCGCCGTTTCACGTCCGGATCGTCCGTGCGGGCAAGCGCCCGGCGGATCGGTTCGCCGGGCAGGCGCCCCATGAGCAGCCAGGACTGGAGGCGGCCCCGTTCATCATCGGTCCGGATGAAATGATGGAAAGCGGGGACCGGCAAACCGGTGCCGGCGAGGGCGGCCAGCACGTCCGCTTCCCGCTTCAGCCAGTCGGTGAAAGGTCGGATGGCGGACCGTTTCAGGACGAAACGGCCCCGTTCGGCCGCGAGGACGGCGACGTCGGACGTGCATCCCTGCGGCGGAAATTCCATCGCGTGAATGATGCCGGTTTTTTCGAGAATCCCGGAGGGAATTTCGTGCGGGGAAATGGCGGGCACGATCGGTTCCTCCTCTGGAAGTTGGACGTTTGGCAGTCGGACGCTTGGATTGTAATTGCGGAAATAGCAGCAGTCGTCCCCGTACCGGTTACATTTGTAGTCGTAGACCGTTCGCATGAGCGCGTCACCGGCGGCCGGGGCCGGCCTCCATCTCCTCCCGGATCGCCAGCAGGGCGTCCAGCGCCCGGCCTTTGATGAACACGTCAAACAACCCTTCGTGGCCGGTTTCTTCCGCGTTGATGAAAAGGCGGGGGGCTTCGGTCACAAAAGGCAGCTGGTTCACCGGCGCCACCTGCAGGCTGGTGCCGATCACGAGAACGAGATCCGCCTTCCGGATGGCGTCAAGGGTGCGGTGCCAGGCTTCTTCGGGCAGCGATTCGCCGAACAGCACCACGTTGGGGCGGAGCTTGCCGCCGCACGGGCAGGGCTGTTTCCGCAGAAACGCTTCTTCCGTATGCGGCGCGCCGCAGGCGTGGCAGCGGAACGTGCGGATCGTGCCGTGCAGTTCGTGCACGTTGCGGCTGCCGGCGGCCTGATGCAGGCCGTCCACGTTCTGGGTGCCGATGAAGGACAGGATGCCCCGCTTTTCCCACTCCGCCAAAATGCGATGCCCCTGGTGGGGCACCACGGTTTTCAATTGATTGACGCGCATCGAATAGAATTCATGAAACAGATCGTAATCGGATTCGAGCGCTTCGACGGTCGCCACCGTCCGGGGATCGATGCTGCGCCACCAGCCGCTTTTGGAACGGAAATCGTTGACGCCGGCGTCGACGGAAAGCCCGGCGCCCGAGATGAGCACCATGTTGCGGGCGTTCCCGATGAGCACGGCGGCGCGCCGGATCGGATCCTGCCGGCCGGCCGGCTGCTCGTTTTCGTTTTGGAGGTTCCGTTCGTTTTTCGCTTTCTCCACGGTGAAACTTCCTCTCCGGTGTTCACTCCAGGCTCTCGTTCACGCGGTTTTGGCAGATGCGTCCTTTTTCCTCAACACCCATATGCAGCCGCCGGCCGACTCATCCGCTTTCGTCCCTTTGTAATCCCGGAAAATCTCGAGCACCTCAAACCCGCAAAGCTCGGCCAGCCATTTCATTTCCTGCCTGTACGTTTGGCGCATCATGATCGGCCGGATCCGTTCGCTGATGACTTCCCCGTTCCCGTTGTACGTGACAAATTTCCAATTGCCGTACATTTGCTGCGTGACGGGGTTGTAGGTGATCGCATTGTAAATCCGTTCACGGTTTCCTTCGCTGTTCACATACTCGATTCTGAATGTGTAGTCATCCGGCGTTGTTTTCATTTGCTCGGCCTGGACAAAAGGCAGGGGATCGAACGTGTTCAGCGTGAGAATGCCGCCTTCCGTCAATTGCTCTCTGATATTCAGAAGGGCCGCCCGCTGCAGGTCCGGCGTCGGAAGGTGCATGAAGCCGCTTCTGGCAATGATGGCGAGGGAATATTTTCGATCCGAACGGAATTGCGTCATGTCCGCCTGATAGATCCTGACCTTCAGTCCCATCCGTTCAGCCTTTCTGGCGGCCACTTTGCACATCTCTTCCGACAGATCCGTTCCGTCGACATCGATGCCGTGTTTGGCCAGATGCAGCAGCACCGCGCCCGTTCCGCAGGCAATGTCCACCACCCCGCCGCCGCCATGATGGCGGGCGAGGTCGAGATAGAAATCGAGAAATCCTTCCTGGGAGCGGTCATGGCTGAACATGGCTTCGACATACCGGTCATAATTTTCGGCGACGTCTTTGAAATCATGCAAATCCATTTTGGGTTCCTCCTAACCAGACAATCATGACAGGGCACAAATCGGGCCGGGTTTTCGGCCGGTTTGGACCAGGGCGGAATCCACCTTTGGCGGCGGTGCCGGAATGGAACACGGGGCCGCCCGGAGGATGTGGATGACACGGTTTTGGGAACACCGGGTTTTTCCTTCGGGGTTACGTTTCCATGTTCGTTTGGTGGTGTTTGCCGCTTTCGGCATGAAATCCGGCCATCATCATCACGAAACCGAAGACGATGAACATGCCGGCCATATAGCGGCCAAAATGGAACGAGGTCACCACGCACAGGGCAAAGGCCGCGACCGCGGCGGCCGTGATGGCCGATCCGGCCTTGGCAACGGATGCATTCATGACGAGCCTCCCGAAGAAAATCTGGAAGTATTGAAGCGGTTGCAATTCATCTTATCAAATTTTTCAGCCGATGAACGGGATGATCCGCAATGTTCATCATTTTTTCTTGATTTCGCCAGCATTTCCAGACCAGTCCGAAAAAAAGAGGGGCCGTCCCTTGCGGGCGGCCCGTTCGCCGGCGTTTGTTCCGGGAGGCTCATATCCGGCAACTTCTGATACAGGTTACATCATGAGCAATTTTCTTTTTTCGCCGCTCAATTTTTCCATCGCGCAGCGGAAAGAAACCCGCGGCATCGTTTTTTGTGTTTCATCAAATATTCAAAAACCGGCTCCGGCTCTTTGACGGACAAGACTTTGAGCCTCCACCCTTCGCCAAACCTGCCATCCTCCTTTTTCGGCTTTCGGCGGGTCATGCTGACGTTTCCTTGCTGCCGGATTCGTTTTTCCAGACGTATCTCGGTCCTTCGGCGCCCATGACGCCGGCCGGCACAAATCCCGCTTTTTCCAGCACCCTGCGGGAAGCCGCATTGTCCGGTTCCGTTTCCGCTTCGATGACGGATACGCCCGGCTGTTGCGCGGCCCAGCGCACCGCGGCGGACACGGCTTCCGTCATCAATCCCCGGCCTTCGTATTCCGGCCGGAGGCCGTAGCCGATTTCAACCTTGCCGTCGCCGCCGAGCCCCTTGAACGCCAGACTGCCGACCACGGTGCCGCTGCCGTCGTTCAGCCTGAGCACCCAGAGCGCATGCCAGATGCGCTGCCGCGGGTTTTGGAGACACCCCGCCAGCATGTCGGAGTAGGCGGCTTTCAGCGTTTCGTCGGGCTCGCGGTCGATCATGACGCGCATTTCGTCGTCGGAAAGGGGGCAGATGGTCAGCCGTTGCGTTTGAATCACGTGCGTTCTTGTCATGATGGTCTGTTCTGGCCGTCCTTTCGATGTCAGTTCCGTCAGATGCCGATCCCTCAATTGATCACGTCCGGGTTTGTCCCTGCCGCGGCTCCCGTTCCGGGGTCAAGCCGGCTGAAAAGTCATACCACCTGAAAAATATAGAACTTCAGATAATCCGTCTCCGGCACATTCCACAGGATGGGGTGGTCCGGCGCCTGCTGGCGCGCTTCGATCTGCCGCAGGGAGACGGCGGCGTCCCGGGCGGCGTCGGCCAGCACGTGGCGGAACAGCTCGTCCGTCATGAAATGGCTGCAGCTGCAGGTGGCCAGATACCCGCCCCGGGGCAGGAGCTTCATGGCTTTCAGGTTGATTTCCTTGTATCCGCGGGCGGCGGCCTGCACGGTCCGGCGGGATTTGGTGAAGGCCGGCGGGTCCAGGATGATGAAGTCATAATCCTGGCATTTTCGCTCGGCCAGTCTGGTCAAGAAGTCAAACACGTCCTCGCACACGAAATCCATTTTGCCGTCGAGCCCGTTGCGGACGGCATTCGCTTTGGCCATTTCGATGGCCGCTTCCGAAACATCCACGCAGGTGACGCGTGCCGCCCCGCCGAGCGCCGCATTGAGGCCGAAGGAGCCGGTGTGGGTGAAGCAGTCCAGCACCCGTTTGCCGGCGGCGATCCGGGCCACGGCGGCGCGGTTGTATTTCTGGTCAAGGAAAAAGCCGGTTTTCTGCCCGTTTTCCACGTCGACGAGGTATCGCACGCCGTTTTCGACGATCTCCGCCACGGGGGATGCCGGCTCGGGCGGGAGCCAGTCGGCCCGGTACCAGCCCTTGTAGGCCGGCAGCCCTTCTTTCCCGCGCAGGGCGATGTCGTTGCGCTCGTAGATGCCGGTGACCGTTTCGCCCATTTCCGCGAGCACGTCCCAAAGGGCGCGGTACACCGTTTCCTTGACCCGTTCCATGCCGAAGCTGGCGATCTGCACGGCCAGCAGGCTGCCGTAGCGGTCCACGGTCAGGCCCGGCATCTGGTCCGCTTCGCCGTGGATCAGCCGGCAGCAGGCGAAGTCCGCTCCCGGCATGACGGTTTTGCGGTAGCGGACGGCATATTCCACGCGGCGGCGCCAAAAACGGTCGTCAAACACGTCGTTGGCGTTGCGCGACACGAGCCGGACGGCGATTTTGCTGACGCTGTTGTAGAAGCCCGTGCCCATGTAGGCGTTGCCGGCCAGCACGTCCACCAGTTCGCCGTCCCGGGGTTCGCCTTCCGCGCCGCGAATCTCTTCGCCGTAGATCCACGGATGCCCGCTTTTCACGCTGCGTTCCGCTTTTGGGGAAATCATGACTTTCGGATACGGCCGCTCTTGTTTCATCTGCGTCTCCTTGCGAATGCGGGTGTTTTCTGCTGATTGTAATACATTTCTCCGCCGTCTTCAAAGGCAGGCCGCATCACCGCCTGCGGATCGCCATGATCCCGCCGCGTTCCGTCATGATCCCGCCGTCAGGGCGAGTGACAAATGGCGGTGCAATTTGTGATTGAAAGCTACGCCACGCCCAGGGAAACGCTTGCGGCATAATACAAGGCCGCGGCGTAGACGGACACGAGCTTGAGCCGCGGGACGGGACCCGGTTTTCGGACATTTTGAAAAAAGGTGCGGGCAAACAAGGGGGCAAAGAGAAACAGGATCATGAAATCGGTTCCGATGAAAAGGGTGGCGGCAAAATGCGAATCGCGGGCATCAATGCCCTTGCCGTACATCTTCGCCGCATTGCCGTACGGATTGATGATTTCACGGCCTGCGGGAAATCGAGACAGGACGCCCGTTGCGGATATGACCGCCAGCAGCAGCATGACGGCGACGGACAACACAACGGTTCCCTTTTCCATCCCGTTTCCCCCTGGCGGCCGCATGACCGTCAACGAACCGGAATGAGCGGCGGCAAGACAGGCCAGGACGCAAGCAGCGCCGCCAGCCATGAACCGCAGGCAAACGCGGCGAGGCAGGCGTCGATTCCGGAACAGGACGTCTCGTAATAGTACGTGCGCCGCCGATCCATGCGGAACTGCTTCGCCTCCATGGCGACCGCCATGCGCTGCGCCCGCCGGATGCTTTGGGCAAAGAGGGGGACGCTGTACAGCTTGAGCCTTTCGTAGGCGCCTTTGGGGCCTTTGGAAAACGAGACGCCCCTTACTTTGAGCGCATGCGTCCGCGTTTGCCATTCTTCGATCACGACCGGCACCAGCCGCAGGGCCGCCAGAAACCCGTACGCATATTTGGCGGGAAAGCGGAACTGCTGCATCAGGGCGTAAAACAGCAGCACCGGGCGGGTCGTCAGCAGCAGGACGAGGCTGATCATCCCGATCGCCAGCGATTTCGTGCCGATGATCAGCCCCGACCGGATGCTTTCTTCGGAAATTTTGACGATGCCCCACTGCCACAGCACGCGCTCGCCCCGGCCGAACAACGCCAGCGTCAGCGCGGACGAAAGAAAGGTGAAGACGAAGGGCAGGCAAACAAGCAGCAGTTTCCGGAGCGCAAAGCCGCTCGACGTGAACAGGAGCCCGCCATACAGGCACGCCATGACCACGATGAAGGCAAGATCGCGGGTGAAAAACAGCCCCGCCATCGTCAGGAACAAAAGCAGGGCTTTCCACGCCGGATTGGCGCGGTGCAGCCAGGTGATTTTTTGCGGCGTGAACCATTCAAGCAACGTCGGGTCCCTCCATGAAATGCGTCTCCTTCATGTCCCCGCCCGGACGGCAAAGCCCGCCCGGTCTTCCCGGCGCGGGCCGAGTCCGTCCGATGAACCCGTTCGCGCGTCACGGTTGCCGGATGTGGCGGATGTCCTTCAGCCGGCCGTTTTCCAGCACCCATTCCTCGGTGGCAAAATGATCGACCGCGCGACGGTCGTGCGTCACCATGATGATGGTTTTGCCGCCTGCGCGGAGCTCTTCCAGATATTCCAGGATCGCGAACGTGTTCCGGGCGTCCTGCCCGAAGGTCGGCTCGTCCAGCAATAGCACGGAGGCGCGCGACGCCATCGCCGTCGCCACGCTCAACCGGCGTTTTTGCCCGAGCGACAGGTCGTACGGGTGCCGTCCGGCGTCGGGAGGAAGACGGAAATGGCGCAAAAGCCGCTGCACCTCGTCCTCCAGTTCGTCCCGCTTCATGCCCGCATTGGCCAGAGACAGCGCCAGTTCATCGAACAGCGAATCGGCCACGAACTGCATCTCCGGATTTTGGAACACCAGGGCCACGCCTTCCGGCACCCGGCGTTTTTTCGGATGCTCCGGGATTGTCCGGCCGTGCAGGACATACCGGCCGGCGGTCGGAACAAGCTGCGTCAGGGCAAGCAGCAATGTGCTTTTTCCGGCGCCGTTTTCACCGGTTACGGCGATCCATGACCGCTCGCGGACGGCGGCCTTGTCGATGCGCAATTTGCATTGGTTGCCGCGGTAAGCCTCGAATTGCTCCAATTCGATGACGGGCGCGCCGGCCGGGCGATTCGGGGGAGATGGATCCCGTCCGGCGCGAATCGCTTTCCATCGGGGCGATTCCAGATATTCGTCCCAAATCCCGGGATACCAGATCCCGTACCGCCCGAAGGCCGCCTTGTGGCGGCGGAACACATCGTCCGGCGGGCCGTCCGCCACAAGGCGCCCCTGTTCGTCCAGCATGACGATCCGGTCGATCCAGTCCACGATCGCGTCAATTTTGTGCTCAACCAGGACAACCGTCTGTTCCCGCAGGGAACGCCTGATGGATGCCCAGATTTGGCTCGTCCCTTCCGGGTCCAGCAAAGCCGAAGGTTCGTCCAGAAACACGGTTTCCGGTTTCAGCAGCAGCACGGAGGCGAGTGCCAGCCTCTGTTTCATGCCCTGGGAGAGCGTTTGGACCGGCGCGTGGAGAAGATCCGGCGCAAGACCGACCAGGGCAAGCGCCTCGCGCATCCGCGATTCCATTTCCCGCCGCGGCACCTGCTGATTTTCCAGCACGAACGCCAGTTCTTCGTCCACGCAGGGCATGCAGAATTGCGTGTCGGGATCCTGGAACACGAATCCCCACGACGCCGGCCGCTGGATGCGGCTGCATTTCATCGGCACCTCGACGGAGTGCGGAATCAGGCCGCTCAGCACCTGCAAAAGCGTCGATTTGCCCGAACCGCTCGGGCCCACGATCAGCACTTTCTGGCCCTTCGGAATCTGCAGGGTCAGGTCTTGGAACAGAAGGTCCGGTTCTCCGGGAAATTTCAGGCGCAAATTTTCGACGCCGGCGGCAAGGCCGGGATCGCGATTTTCGTCGCGGGCTTCTCCCGGCGGGGATTGACGGAACGCTTCCCGCGGCGGCAATTTCCGGGCTCCATCGCACAATGGGCGTTCCCGTGTTTTTTCATCTGCAGCGATCATGCTGTCTCACCCGGTTTCGAGTTGGCGGTTTCGCGGGATTTCCGGCGCGCAAAAACGGACTCACCGATCGAGCTGCTCGTATTCGTCCGGTGAAACGGGACGGATCAAATTCGTCACCTTGGTCGCTTCCAGCGCCTTGACGATATAGTACGCGAAGACGCCCGTGAACACGAACGCGCTGATCGTGCGGAGCCCGTATTTCACCGCCAGCGCCCAGGCTTCCAGATCGGCGTAGCCGTAATACAGATCGAGGAGGAAGCTGCCGAGGCAGGACATGACGCCCGCAAGGCCCGCCACCGCGATGCTGTGCCGTCTGTAGCGGAAGACCGCAAACAACAGCTCGGCCGCCAGCCCCTGCACAAAGCCGTAGACCAGCACCTGCACGCCGTGGCCGATGAAGGCGGACAGCCCCGCGCCGGCCACGCTGGCCAGCAGGGCCGTTCCCGGTTTGCGCATCAGCAAGAACGCGAACGGGCCCACCATGAACCACATGCCATAAAGCAGCTGGCGCAGCGTCGGCAGAATCGGCTTGATGAACGTGTAGAAATCGTCCCAAAACTTCATGATCACGCCGAATACGATGCCCACCATGATCGTGACCAGCACATCGGTGAACTTCCACTGTTTCATTGCTGCATTCTCCCTTTCCCGTTGATTTTCGAAACAAAACAAACCGCCTGGATATCCCAGACGGTTTCAGCGCACGGAATTTTTTTCCGCCAACTTTCTCTACGCTGGTATTATCCAGATCAGATCAACGGTCAGCAGCGGATAGCAGCTGCTATCTCAGCCTGATTCCCTCAGGCTCCCGTAAGTGGCGTTGCCTTTCCTTATTCAATTGCCTATTAAGATACTATATTTCCTTTTGTTCGACAATCCCTTTTTTCACGGGCGCGGCAAATTGCGCCCGTTTTGCTGCGCTCCCGTGTTCGGGCATGGCCAGCCCCCGGCGGGAGTGCGAAGCGCGCCCCGCCGCGTTTTCACGCTCCGTGACTTTGATTTTACCGGTTTGTCGACGCCGTCTTGTCAGGGAAGTCAGCCAATGCCAGGAACGGAAAAGCACAGGGATATTGCAAAAAGAAATACAATATGTATCATAATTAGATGTAAGATACATTTCGTATCTACACTTGGCGCGAGAAGAGCGAAGGAGGTTTGTCATGCCATTGCCAAAACGTATCAGCAAAATTCTTTCGTCATTCTGCTGCCTGATCCTGGCGGCGTCGCTGATCCCTTTCAGTGTGGCCGCCGAAACCGGTGACGACGGCCATGCGGAAGCCAGCATGATGGCGACCGCCATGTTCGGGACGCCCCAGCTCGGCTCCAACGACAAGCTGTGGGCCTTGACGAGTGCGTATCCCATCAACAAGAGCACCTTGCCGGATGACCCGGATGACCCGAGACCCCGTGCGACGGGTACGGTGCGAATTCTCTGGGATTATGACTACGTGTATGCCCGCGTCGAAGTCGTGGACGAAGATGTGTATGTGGGCCCCGGCGCCGACCATACGTATGACAGCGTGGAATTTTTCGTCGGGCCGGGCTCCAGCGGCTCCAACCAATGGCGCGTCAGCGCGACGGGCGTATTGTCGGGACAGTCCTATGCGGGCCGGGCGGCCTGGACGGAAATCACGGAAACGGGGTATATCGTGGAAATGCGGATCCCGAAACGGGATCTGCACTTGCAGGCCGGCCAGAAGCTGACCTTCGAAGTGAACATCAACAACTCGACGAAAATGGGCGGCGACCGTTATGAAGTCGTCTCCGCTTTCGGGGACCCGGATACGGGTTTTGTGAGCGACGAGTCGTTCCGGGACATCGTGTTGCTCGTTCCGGCCGATTTTCCGGACACCAGACTGTCCATCTTCCTTTCGGTGGATCCGGGCGGCACCATCACTCCGTACGCGGCCGGCAGCGTGCTGCGGGCCGTCTACGGCTCGGACATCACGTTCGAGATTTTCCCGGATTACGGCAAAATCGTGGATACCGTCACGGTGGATGGCGAGGAGGTGGAGGTCTCCTCCGACAATACGTTTTCGCTCACAAACATCGTGACCGACCATCGGATCCACGTGACGTTCAAAGATGATCCGGAGGCCGAACCGCTGTCCTTCATCGTGTGGAATGACAATTTCGCCCGAGGCGAGTATACGACGGCCGTCATCATCGACCTGGGCGAAGGCCGCGAAGCTTTGGGTTCCGCGCTGCATCCGGGCCTGTTTACCGTGTCGGCCAGAGACACGAATCTGACCGGCGACGCGGTGGTTTTTGAAGGAAGGCGCAAAATCTCGAGGGTATACGCCAATGACGAACCGAACGTGCGCGGCTATCTCGGGAAGGTGCACCCATCGCCGGATTACCGGGACGGCCTGCCAAGCGGCCGCTACATCGTCGTGGAGTTCGAGTTTTATGACGAAACCGGCGGCAGAACGACGCTGGACGGCAACAGCAACTCGACAAGGCAAAATTACTACATCGTGCAAAACGACGACATCGTGCTGACGGAAGGCGAACCGATCCGATATGCCGTTTTCCGGCAGGAAAGCGTCGTGAACCCGATCCTGGACCAATTTGAGACGCACAATCACGGGTCGCTGAACTATGCGCTTTATCTTCACAAGAATGAAGAAGGCGAAGTGGTGAAGGGACTGCCGCTGTATGTCTATACCCACGGCTTTTCGCGCGGCGGCACGCAGGCCCACGTCGACCAGAAGGCGTCGATGAAATCCGCCAACGGGTCGGTGGCTTTGATGAAGAAGATGGAAGAAGATCCCGAAAAGTATGCGAGCCACATCCTGAACATTTCCTACAGCGGCGGTTTCACGCCGTCGGTGGAAGATGTCAAGGAAGTGATCGACGGCTTGATTGCCGACGGGCTGGTGGATCCGAACCGCATCTACGCGTCGGGCTTTTCGATGGGCGGCTGGTACACGAACACGCTGGTCACCACGTATCCCGGCTTCTTCGCGGCAGCCGCACCCATGGGAATCGCGTCCGGCTGGCCGCTCGCGAACGAAAACGAAGCCCACAAGGATTTGGCGTACTGGATTTTTGTCAACAAGTATGACACCCGGGTCGGCGCAAGCAACCTCGACAACTTCGCCAACGACATCGTGCACATGAACAATGCGAGAGCGTCCCGTTTCGAGAGCAACGAGGCGCTGACGTGGCCTTACATTCAATATGACCAGCCGAGCCAGCGGCCGGATCCGGCCAGCAAGCCGCCTCTGCTTGATTATATCGCGCACGAAGTCGAAGCGGCCGTGCTGTACAACCGGATCACGATGGAGAACCCGCATACCAGGGAAACCTGGAGCATCGCGCCGATCATGCAGTCTCCCGACCTGCCGGCCTGGAACGATGATTACACGGATGTGTTCGACTGGATGTTCTCGCAGCGGAAACCGGGCGTGCCGGATGCGCCGGGCAACCTGACGGCAACGCCAGGCGACCGGAGGGTCACGTTGAATTGGACGGCGCCGGCGCATGACGGCGGCAAGGAAATTCTGGGCTACAAAGTCTGGCATGATGACGAGGCGCCGGTCACGGTGAGCGCAGCGGTTTACGAATATACGTTCACGGGCCTGACGAACGGCCAGGCGTACACGTTCCACGTCGTCGCGTTCAACGAGAAGGGCGACAGCGCGCCGGCCAGCGTGAAGGCGACGCCGAGGAGGAGTTCCTCCGGCGGCGGCAGTGGCGGCGGCGGCAGCGATACCACCGGAGATACGGGCACCGACCGTGAAGAGAAACCGTCGCAGCCGGCCTACACCCTGATCACGCCGGAAGACCGGCCTGCCGTGACGGACGAAGACGGCAACACGACCCTGCCGGGCGGCGGCGTGATCGTGCTGGCGGACGGCACCCGGATTGAAGCGCCGGCGGGAACGACGATCGACGCCGGCGGCAAGGTGACGATCGGATCGGACGGCGCAACGGTCCGTTTCGGCAGCGGGTTCTCGCTCGACATCCGGGGAGGAACGGCGCTGCTTCTCGACGGGGAGGCGCCGCTGGGCTTCACCGTCGCGTCAGGGCATCCGTACCGTGATGTCGGAGAATATGCATGGTTCTCCCGCTTTGTGACCGCCGCCCACGCGTTCGGCCTGTTCGACGGCACGTCGGCCGCGACGTTCTCGCCGGGACTTCCGATGACGCGCGCCATGCTCGTGCAAGTGCTGGCGAATCTGGAGAACGCGGACCGGTCCCGCTACACGAATTCGCGTTTTCGCGACGTGCCGGCCGGACAATGGTACACGGCGGCGGTGGAATGGGCGGCCGAAAACGGCATCGTCAGCGGCACCGGCGCCGACCGGTTCGACCCCGATGCGCCGCTGACGCGTGAACAGTTGGCCGTGATCCTGTACAACTATCTGAACAGCAAAGGATATCAAATTCCTCCGGGCGAGGTTCCGTCCTTTGCGGATGAAGGCGAGATCAGCCCGTGGGCCCTGGAAGCCGTCCGGGCGCTGCGGGGCCTCGGCATGGTGGCGGGCAAAGGCGGCAACGTCTTTGATCCGAAGGGAACCGCCACCCGGGCGGAAATTGCCACCGTCTTTGTGAAACTCATCGAATATCTGGCCAAAGCCGAAGCGTGAAGCAAGGGACCCTTCCGGCCGGACCGCGACGCCTGCCGGGAGGGTCCCCTTCCGTTTCGGAGCCGGTTTGCTGCCGGGAACACCCCGCCCGGGTGCTGCGAAACGAGCGGCTCAAGCGTGCTGATGGGCACACGGTTCATGTCTTGTCTTCGGGAAAATCCAGTCAACATCCGGATGATCGGCATTTTTATTTTTATATAGAAAGCAAGGCCGGGGAATGTTAAAATTTTCAGTGAATCTTTTGAGCTTTCCAAGAAAGGTGCTGCAGGCATGCGGAGCTTCATGAGCATTTTTTTCGGCCTCTTCTTTTTGATGCTGATTGTCTTGTTCGTGACGGCCATCGTCGCGGGCATCGTGAAACTGGTGCATTACCTGAACGGAAAACCCGTGTTCACGCCCAAAAAGTCCGCCCGCAAATTGCTTTTGGCCGAGTTTGCGCTGGCGGCAGAATTCCTGGCTCTTTCGTTCATCTTCAGTTTGTTCGCATTGGTATAATCACGACGGCCCCGGTTGCGGTCATTCGCATCCTCGATTGCGCAGGGAAAAAGGGCGGCCTCGCCGGAGGCCGCCCCTCTTTTTGCCGCTTGCGCGGCATGACCGCTCATCCGAATTCAAATTCTGTGGCTTGATCGTCGCTCAGTTCGAACGGACCGGCCGTGACATCCGCGTCGGGTCTCCTGTTCCCGAAGAAATCCGCGTCGAAGCGATGGGGCGTGCCGTCCGGTCGTTCGAACCTCATCCCTGCGTGATACGTGCTCCCGAGCAGGTCGGTGGTGACCACCATGGCTGAGGCTTTGCGCAACAGCCCGGGCTCGACGATCCGGATGCGCACCCTGCCTTGCGCGGGATCCATCTCTATTTCGATGGCCCGTTGCTCGCAAATCTTCGCGTCGGGTTCATGCCGGCCCGGCACCGCGCCGCCCAGATACAGATTGCCGCCCATCGCCACCGGAAGGACGGCGTTGCCGGTCATGATCGTCTTTTTCACGTCGTCTCCGAGCGCGGCCAGTTCCGCTTTGGTGTATTCCCACCACGGCTTGTCTTTCACGTCGGGATGCTTGTCGTAACTTCCCAACCCGACCGGATGCAGCCAGCAGACGGAATCGTCCGGGACGCCGTCCATGATGACTTTTCCGTCCTCTCCGGCCTTGCCCCTGGGCTTCAGCGGAAGATGCTCGAAGAAGGTGATCGGGACGGGCTCCTTGTTCGGATCGTTGTCACCCAGGAAGACGTTGTTGTAGAACCGGTCGTCGCCTCCGGTAATGTTGGAGTAGCCGGCCACGGCGGTCTCGTGGGGAAAGTGGTACGGCGTCGTGCGGGTCAGCTCGGAATGGACGACGAAGCGGCCCGCGAACAGATTGTGGACGAAGGCTCCGCCCTGCGCCATGTTCCGGAAATTCATCGGGGACAGGAACAGATTGTGATCCACCAGATACGGCCCGTGGCAAACTTCGACGAACAGGTCCTCGGACAGATTGGCAAAGAAGACATTGCGGCTCACGCGGGTGCCCTGCGCCTGCCAGTCCAGCCACAGTCCGCGGTAGCAATTGTAAATGATGTTTTCGCGGATCTGCGTATCCAGCGCGGCATGCAGCTTGATGCCCGCCACTTCGGCGCCGTGCCGGAGCCGCTTGTGGTGGATGTTGTAGATGCGGTTCCCGCAAATCTCGCTGAAAGCGCCGCCCATATGTCCCGCGATGCCCGCCTGCTCGCAGTCGTGGATCACGTTGTTGCGGACAATGTGGCCGCCTACGCGATCCTTGTGCCAACCGCCGTCATGCAGCGCCCGGAAGATCACTTCCTGTTCGCGCTGCGTGCCGCCTTTCGTATGGAAGCCCCTGACCCTGGCGTGGCCCGTTCCGACCGGCGTGCCCAGGCTGATGCCGACGCATTTGGACTCACAGATATGATTGTTTTCGATGATCCAGCCTTTGCTCCAGTGGGGTCCGATCAGCCCTTCCTGGCAGGCGGTCGGAGGCGCCCATTGGGGAGCCGCCTGACGGAGCGTGAATCCGCTGACGGTGATGTAGTCGATGCCTGGCTTCTCGGGCCAGAAGCACCAGGGGCGGACGCTGATTTCGACGTTTTCCGCGCGGGGGTCTTTTCCGCCGAAATTGGCCCAAATCTTCGTCGTGGCGGGACCCACTTCGGCATACCATTTCAGCAGGGAGTCGCCGGGGTATTTCGCGTCGGGCCAGACTTCCGGCTTGCGCACCTTGTCCGGACTGTCGCATTCGTACAGCGATTTGCCATCCAGATAGACGTCGCCGAGATGCACCGGGAAGGCGCCGTCGAACAGCCAGTCTCCGGCAAGCTCCACTTCGAAGGGATTCCGGATGGTGAAAATGGCGTTCGGCACCTCGGTGCTCCATACATCGTCCCCTTCGTACTTCCAGTCGGTGATCCGTTCAGCTCCCGTGATGACCACTTCGCCGTCTCCCGCGGATTTGTAGACGATTCGGTGCTCTTGTGTGCCGCCATGGGCCGGATTGACCCATTCCCGGTACACGCCGGCATGCACGATGACCGTATCGCCGGGCAGGGCGAGCGATGCGGCTCGCGATATGGTGCGGAAAGGCTCGTCGGCCGTTCCCTTCGCCTGGTCGTTGCCGGTGATGGACACGTGGTATTCCATGGGTTCACTTCCTCGGCTTTTCATTCTTGATGAAAGTGGGTGAAAACGCATCTTGGTTGGCTTTCCCGAAATTTTCCCGCGAAAGTTCCGCGCCTTTCGGATCCACCTCCCGTCACGACTTGCCCGTTTTGCTGCCGTCAGTCGTAATCAGTTTACCGCTTCCCGCGGAATTTTTCCATTTTGCCCTGGTTTTGCGTGACTTGACCAAGGGCCCGATGCCCCATGCCGCCCGCTTGCCCGCGCAGGGAGACCCCATCGACGGTCGTCCGGCGGAGCAAGCCGCACGGCTGGACCGTTCTGAAATCCTTCCCTCCCGCTTGGATTGAAAAAGCGGGGTTTTTTTGCGCAACTTTGCAATTTCTTTATAACTGCCTGTTACATTGGATCACACAAGAGGATCAAATGTTTGTCGGGAAGGATGATGCAAAATGGCGGAATGGATCCTGGAAACGAGGAATTTGACGAAACATTACGGGAAGCGGCTTGCCGTAAACCGTGTGTCCCTTCAAATTCCGAAAGGCTCCGTATACGGATTGCTGGGACCGAATGGTGCGGGAAAATCCACGACATTGAAGATGCTTGCCGGACTTCTGCGTCCGTCAAGCGGAGAAATTTTTGTTTTCGGCGAGCCCTGGCGGAGACATCATCTCGGGAGGATCGGGGCGCTGATCGAATCGCCGGCTTTGTACGGGAATCTGACCGCATGGGAGAATCTTTTGGTTCATGCCAAATTGTCCGGCCTTCCGAAAGATCGAATGAAAGATCGGGTTGAGGAGGTGCTGGAACGGGTGGGGCTGAAAGATGCGGGCAGGAAACTGGCATCGCAATTTTCCACGGGAATGAAGCAAAGGCTCGGCATAGCCATTGCCCTTCTCGGGGATCCCGAATTGTTGATTCTCGACGAGCCGACAAACGGCCTGGATCCGATCGGCATCCAGGAACTCAGGGAATGGATCCGTTCTTTGCCGCAAAAAGGCATGACGGTCGTGCTGTCCAGCCATATTTTGCCGGAAGTTTCACAGCTTGTTGATTGTATCGGCATCATCAGCAATGGCGGGCTGAAATATCAGGGAAAAATTCGAGACAACGAGGATCTGGAAGCCTTGTTCATGAAAACGGTGAAGGAGGGGGCCAAATGATCAGGGCCATCAAGGCGGAACGTTTGAAATACAGACGGACTTTTTCCAGACGCCTGATTTTGCTTTCGCCGCTGTTTTTTATCGCGACCGGATTTGTGCAGAAAGGGTTGCTGCCGCCTTCTGATCTGAAACCGTGGGCGCTTCATCTTACCCAATCCTACAATTGGTGGACGGTCATTTTCGTGCCGCTTGGCACGGCGCTCTTTGCCGCCTTGGTGGAATTGCAGGAAAAGAAGGCGGGAAATTACCGGAGTCTGCGGGTTCATCCCGTTTCGCCGTCTTTCCTTTGGACGGGGAAAATCGTCCTGATGTCATGCCATGTTTTTTTAGCCACTTTGGTTTTTATGTTTGCCGTCATCCTTTCCGGCTTGGTGACCGGAGGCGGAAAGATCCCGTGGACCACGATTGTGGCCGGCGGATTGGCGATGTGGCTGGCCTCTCTTCCCCTCATTCCCGTTCAGCTGTGGGCCTCCGCCTGGAAAGGCGCGTTTTTCAGCATGGCTGTCGGATTCGCGGGGATGATCGCCGGTGTTGCCGCTGCGCCTGGGGCCCATTGGATCTATGTTCCCTGGAGCTGGCCGATCCGGCTGATGTGTCCCATCGTCGGCGTGCACCCCAACGGGGTTCCCCTGGCAGCGGACGACCCGCTCCGGAATCCTTCCGCCATTCCGACCGGACTGGCGCTGTCCGTCCTTGCTTTCCTCATCCTGACGATGGTGACGGCCATGTGGTTTCAAAGGCGGGATGTCCACTGATGAACCTCTTCATGTGCGAATGGCTGAAAACGAGGCGCACGCCTTTGCGCTGGACGGTCTTTTTGTCGCCGTTGATTTTTTCCGCGTTGATCCTGTGGTATTTTTCATTGAGAAAGACCACGCTCCCTGTTCAAATCGCCATCTTCGAGGCCTTTTTTGAAGTGTGGCCGGCGCTGGTCATTCCGGCGGGGGCGGGGCTGGTTTCCGGCTTGATGGTCCACCAGGAGGGGCTGGCCGGAAATTTCGGCCGCCTTCTCGGGGCTGGACGGCCCCGCCGGGATTTGTATTTGGGAAAACTGGCCATGCTGGTTTTCCTGGTTTTCACCAGCACTTTGCTGGCGGTACTGGCGCTGGCCGCCGGGATATGGTTTCTGTTCCGCGAAACGATCGCTTGGCCGGTTTTTCTGGGAGCGGCATTCATGATGATGATCGGGACGCTTCCGCTTCTGGCCTTCCATTTGTGGATCAGCTTTGCCCGGGGAATGGGCGCATCGATCGGAATCGGCGGCGGCGGCCTGTTGATGGCTTCCTTGATGGCCACGTCCCTCGGCCAAACGATCTGGCCGTTTGTGCCGTGGGCCTGGCCGGTGCGTTTCGCCGGATTGGCGGGCGCATGCGGGTTCGATTGGCCCGGCGGGGAATTTCCGCCGCAAGGCGCAGGCTTTGTGGCGGAACAGGCGGCGAAAGGTCTTGTTTCTGCAGCCATCTTTTTTCTCGTCATGCTGACGGGAGGTTTGCATTGGTTTGGCCGGTGGGAAGGAAGAAAAATGCCGGAATGATGAAGAAGGAAGGGGATGCATGATCCGATGGGCAAGATTTTGATCATTGATGATGAGGAAGATTTGGTCACGCTTCTGAAAGACGCCCTTGAAATGAGAGGCCACGTTGTGTCAGTGGCTTTCGACGGCGACAGCGGGGCGGAACAAGCCCGCAGGCAGCCGGATCTCATCATTTTGGACATCATGATGCCCGGGATCGATGGATTTGAGGTTTGCCGGAAAATCCGCGATGAAGTTTTGTGCCCGATTCTCTTTTTGAGCGCGAAACAGTCGGAAATGGACAAGATCAAAGGGCTTGCCCTGGGAGGCGATGACTATGTTGCAAAGCCCTTCAGCCTCAAGGAACTGCTGGCCCGAATCGATGCCCATTTGCGGAGAGAAAAAAGGTCCGTCCTCCGAAAGGATCCAGGGCAGGAAGGATGGCTTCGCTTTGGCCGATTGACGATTGATCTGAAATCCAGACAGGCGAAAATGGATGGCCGTCCGGTTTCTTTTACGAGAAAAGAATTCGATATTCTCGAGTTTCTTTCCCTTCATCCCGGACAGGTGTTTTCCAAGGAGCAGATCTACGAAAAAGTCTGGGGCTATGACGCGGAAGGGGATTCGGCAACGGTGACGGAACATGTGAAAAAAATCAGGGCGAAGCTTTCCCGGTATGATCCGGATACCGCGTATATTTCGACTGTCTGGGGGATCGGCTACCGTTTCAAGACAACGCATGAAAGGTAAAAAAAGGTGAGCGAGGGTGTTTCCATGCTGGCCCGAAAGCCTCTCAAGTCCCAGTTTGCAGCCGCGTTTGGTTTGATTCTGATCGCAAGCATCATGGCCACGATGGCAACCTATTTTGCCGGCTATTTGATTTTTCTCAATCTGGAATACAAAAAAATATATCCGGCCAACCATTATGAAAAGATCATGCCCGTGGTGGAAGAGGAACTGAGAAAAAAAGGAACGGGCGTCCTGAATCCCGAAGCGGCCGAGGAACTGGAGGAGATCATTCCGGCGGAAGGAATCGCTTACCAGGTGATGGATGCAAGCGGCAACAAAATCTATGGAACGGACAATCGAAGAATCATAACGAACAAAGAAGCGTTTTATCGCAAAATCAATACCAGTACGGGAGCCGACGGAAAATTCACCCGTTTGATTCCGGTCATCGATGAAAGCGGGAAACTGGCGGGCGGCGTTGCGCTGACCTATGCGATAGCGCCTTATTTTCCCAATTCGGCTGACCGGGTTTGGATCAAACCGCTATTCATTGCCATCCTCTTTTCTCCGTTTCTGTATATCATGATCTTTACATTGCTGTTTTCAAAGAAAATGGCGGGCAATATCGTCAAACCGGTCAATCTTTTGATCGATGCGGCAAGAAAAGTGAAAGAGAAAAACCTGGATTTTCACATCGATTATGACGCGGAAAATGAATTGGGGAAGCTTTGCGAAGCCTTCAATGACATGAAAAACGAGTTGAAAACCTCTTTGCTCTCCCAGTGGCGAATCGAGCAGGAAAGACGGGAGATGGTTGCGGCCCTGGCCCACGATCTGAAAACGCCCCTCACGGCCATCATGGTCTGCGCGGAATCGCTGTTGGAAGGAAACTTCGGCAGGGAAAAGACGGAGACGTATTTGCATGTCATAAGGGAAAATGCAAACAAGAGCACCGAACGGGTAAAAGATATGCTGTATGCCGCGGAGCTGGAGTTTTCCGGCGCCGTGCCCGAGGCTGCTCCGGTGGATCTCGAATCTTTTTTCAGGCGGAAAAAGGAAGATTACGAGCTGCTGGCAGAGAGAAAGAAGATTCGCATAGAAGCCGGGGTCCATGACCAGCGTCGGGACAGAAAGGAATGTCCGCTGGATGAAGCCAAACTGGAGCGCATTCTGGACAACATCGTATCCAACAGCATCCGCCATACGCCGGAACATGGAAAAATCGCCATCCGGGCCGATGTCGCCCGTGACCACATCCGCTTCACCGTATGCGATTCGGGACCGGGCTTCAGCAGGAAAGATCTGTCCCGTCTCTTCGACAAATTCTACCGGGGGGATGAAGCCCGTTCATCCAAAGACGGGCATGCCGGACTCGGGCTTTATATCGCCAAAAAACTGATCGAATTGCACGGCGGTAAAGTGGAGGCGCATAATGCACAAGGCGGCGGAGCATGCATCAAGTTTGACCTTCGCTTTTTGAAAAGCGGACGTCAAGGACGGCTTGATCCGCGCCCATGACAAGGGCAAAGTGACCATTACGGTCAGTTATGGCGACAAAAAACGAAAGGGTCCGTAACGATCAAATAAACACCGATCCAATAACGAAAAACACACAGAATGACGCGAAAATGCTTGGTCAGCGGAGAGGGCCGGCGGTTGCCGTTTCCCATGCCTATCGGGGGCTGGCAAGGAAGATGGCGTCCTTTGCCTCGACTTGCGGCGCCAGCTGGGGTATGGGCGGATGTTCGCGAAGGAATGGGGATGACGACCGGCCGGGCGCCTTTTTCGTACCCGGACCGTTCGCCATCACGGCTGCCTTGGTGGATCAAATGCCCTTGCCGTTTGGCAATGCCGGGGCCGTCCGGTTTTGTTCAGGAGCGTTTTCAACAATTTTTCATTGACAATGGGCGGACAATCGGTATACTGAGTTTGTATCAGTCTATTTCCGACTAATCCAATATGATATATAAATTTTGCTTTTTTCCGGGGAGGGGTCGACCTGATCAAGCTGGACAACCTGTGCAAATCCTACGGCTCCGGAAAGCAATCCGTGACCGTCATCGACCATGTGTCATTGGAAGTCGCGAAAGGGGAAATTTTCGGAATCATCGGCCCTTCCGGCGCCGGCAAAAGCACGCTGCTTCGCTGCATCAATTTGCTGGCGAGGCCGGACTCGGGCACCGTCACCGTCGCGGGCGTCGACATGACCAGGCTGGGCACGAAACAGTTGCAGGAAGAGCGGCGGAAGATCGGCATGATTTTTCAGCATTTCAACCTGCTCTCCACGGCAACGGCCCGCGAGAACGTGGCGTTCCCGCTGAAACTCCAGAAGCTGCCGCGGGAGGAAATCCGCCGCAGGGTGGACGAACTGCTCGAAACGGTCGGCATGCGCGAACACGCAGACAAATATCCGGCGCAGCTGTCCGGCGGGCAGCAGCAGCGCGTCGGCATCGCGCGTGCGCTGGCCAACCATCCCGATGTCCTGCTGTGCGACGAGGCGACGTCCGCCCTGGATCAGGAGACGACCCGCTCCGTGCTGGAACTGCTCAGGGACATCAACCGCAAGCTGGGCGTCACCATTCTGCTGGTGACCCACGAGATGGATGTCGTCCGCTCGATCTGCGACCGGGTCGCGGTCATGCACCGGGGCCGCATCGTGGAGTCGGGCACGACGCCCGAATTGCTGCTGAGGCCGCGCCACCCGGTCACGCGGGAGCTGGTCCGCCAGACGGAAGAACCGGACGAACGCCCCGGCTTCGAAGCGGATGCGGGCGGAACCGTCGTCCGCATTTTCTACGCCGGCGAAAGCGCCGGCGAGCCGGTGCTGTCCGAAGCGGTGAGCGGCACGTCCGTCCGCTTCGTCATTTTGCGCGGCATCGTGTCGCGCATCCGGGACGTTCCCTACGGACGGCTCACCGTCCGGTTGACCGGCCCGTCCGACGAAGTGCAAGCCGTCATCGAAAAACTCGGACGGCGCGGATGGGAGGTGGAACGGCCCGATGTGGCGGGATGAAATCCCATGGCCGCTCGTCTGGGACGCCACGCGCGAGACGCTCATCATGCTCGGCGCCTCCCTGGCGTTCGCCGTGCCGATCGGCCTCGTCATCGGCGTGCTGATTTTCCTGACGTCCCCGGGCAATTTCTGGCAGCAGACTTGGGTATATCGCCTGCTGTCGCTCGTGGTCAACGTGCTGCGATCGGTGCCGTTTGTCATTCTGCTGATCTACGTGATGCCGCTCACCCGCCTGCTGGTCGGCACATCGATCGGCGTTGAGGGCGCCATCCCGCCGCTTGTCATCGCGGCAGCGCCTTTTTTTGCCAGGATGACCGAGATCTCGCTCAGGGAAGTGGACCGCGGCGTGCTGGAAGCCGCAGAAGCCATGGGCACGCCGCGCCTCGTCATCATTTGGCGCGTGCTGCTGCGGGAGGCGCGCGGGGGGCTCATGGCGGGCGTGACCATGACCGCGATCAATCTCGTTTCCTACACGGCCATGGCCGGCGTCATCGGCGGCGGCGGACTCGGCGATCTCGCCATCCGCTTCGGCTACCAGCGATTCCGTTCCGACGTCATGTTTGTCACCGTCGTGCTGCTCATCGTGCTGGTCCAATTGTTGCAAACGGGAGGAGACCGGCTCGTCCGGCACTTTTCCCGAAAAACACATAACTAAACCAAAAAAGATGGGAGTGGAGGTTACATGAGAAGAAGTTTGGGCCTTATTCTGCTTGTCGTTCTTTTGTCGCTTGCGGCTGCCTGCGGCGGCAACGCGAACAACGATGCCGGCGCCGCCAACAACGGCACGCCGAATGCAGGCAATGATGCGCCGGCGTCAGCGGCGGCCGACGAATCGTCGGCTCCCGAACCGGTCACGATCAAAGTGGGCGCAACCCCGGAACCGCATGCCCGGATTCTTTACTTCATCCAGGACAAACTGGCCGGGGAAGGCGTGCGGCTGGAAGTGGTCGAATTCAACGATTACGTGCAGCCGAACGTGCAGGTGTACGAGAAACAGCTGGACGCCAACTTCTTCCAGCACATCCCGTATCTCGAAGAGTTCAACGAGGAGCGGGGCTACGATCTCGTCAAAGTGACCGGCGTCCATATCGAACCGATGGGCGCCTACTCGGGCAAAATTTCTTCCATCGATGAATTGAAAGACGGCGCGAAGGTTGCCATCCCGAACGACGCGACCAACGGCGGGCGGGCGCTGGCGCTCCTGGCGAAAAACGGCCTGATCACGCTGAAGGAAGGCGTCGGCGCGTCGGCCACGGTGCTCGATATCACGGAAAATCCGAAAAACCTGGAAATCGTCGAACTGGAGGCGGCCAGCCTGCCCCGCGTGCTGCCCGATGTCGACCTGGCCGTGATCAACACGAACTATGCCCTCGAGGCGGATCTCGTGCCGACGAAAGACGCCCTGTTCATAGAAGAAAGCGACTCGCCGTATGTCAACATTCTGGTGGCGCGCCCGGACAACAAGGACGACGAGGCCATCCGGAAACTGGCGGCCGCGCTGAATTCGGAAGACGTGAGAATGTTCATCGAAGAGACGTATCAGGGCGCCGTCGTGCCGGCGTTCTGAGCAAGTGCTTGCAAAGCGGCATGGCCGGTCAAACCCAACAAGGCTGTTTCCGCCATCCGCGGATGGCGGAAACAGCCTTGTTGCTTGACGGCTTCCTTGCCTTGATGACAAAGGCGACGGGAAACATCATCGCCCTTCGGGCAAATTCACCGTCATTTCGCCGGACGCGTTCATCATCGGATTCCTCGATCATGTTGTCGATGACAAACCCGGCTTTGCCAAAGCATTGACACAGGTCGACGGCATGCGGTCCGACAGCGTCGGCGCGCTTTCGCCAAGCGTCAACGAATACCAGGATTCATCAAGATTGCTTTTTTTCAAAACAAACCGGCCGTTTTCCGCAGCAACGCATTTGTGGATGGGGTGGGACCAGCCGAAAACGAAGATGCCGCCTTTTTTGAGGTGCCACCTCATGTCCTCGACTTTTCGGGGATACCGAAGCTAACGTTTAGGAGCGGCTTCGCTTTCTTGTTGAGCAAACATAGAGCCGAGTTATCAAAATTAGCGGAGCATGTTCATTGACGGAACCATGATGAAGAGAAAAGGCGATCTGATTCTGGCAGCCAGATCGCCCTGTTCTATTATGGCCAATTCCTTTCAAACTGAGGCTGAATTCGACGAAGCCCTTCCATGAAAGGCCGATTACCTGAACTCTTTCGTGCGATGAATGCGAACGGACACGAGGTAGGAAATGATAAACAGCAGCATCGACGTACAAGCAGACACGATGCTGACCAGCGGATGACGGAACTGCATGCCTCCCGTAAACGGAGCGAGAAGCGCGGCCAGCAGCAGCATGATCCCTATCGCTGCAAACCCGGAAAAGAACACAATCAGCTCATTCTTCTCCGTACCGATCTTCAGCATGATGGGATACATGAGGGCTGCTGATGTGATCGCTAAGGTCAGCCCGAATCCGTAGCTGAATATGACAATTGACGGATCAAGCGACAGTCCCGTAACGTAACATGCCGCGAGGGTAAGCAGACTCGACAAGATCCCCATAAGTATGAGGAGTGCGAAGGACGCGTACTTCGCGCTGACGATGGTGTGTCGTCGGATAGGCAGCGTCAGTTCAAATTTGCTCCATTTCGATGTTTCATCTATCCTTAACGAGGCTCCCGTATGAACAACGAAAATAAAAATCTGCACCGCCAATATCATCGATGTCAACAGGGCTTCCCGAAAGATGACCGACACGAGGGCCAAAACCGCTGCGATGATGAAAGACAGATAGATGTTGCTTGACATGGAATAAAAGTTGTTTCGGACAAGTCCCCTCATCTATTGATCCCCCTTAACCAGCAAGAGCATAATCTCATCAATGGTGGTGTTATCGACGGTAATGTCTCGGTGTTGCCTGGAGAAGCTTTCTTTATCCGAGATCAATACGTCAACCTGAAATCCTCTCTTCCGGGATGATAGATATTCCGATTTATCAAGACTCTGGAACTGATCCGCCGTGCAGCGGGCTATGCCGTATTGGTATAGCAAGGTATCCTTGTCTTCCGTCAGGATGATTCTGCCGTTGTGTATAAAGGTGATATAATCCGCGATTTTCTCCAGATCGCTGGTTATATGCGAGGAGATGAGAATCGAATGTTCTTCGTCTTCTACAAACTCCAGGAACAGATCCAGCATCTCTTCCCGGACAACCGGGTCAAGGCCGGATGTAGCCTCATCCAACAACAACAGCTTCGCCCCATGGGATAGAGCTACCGCTGTAGCCAACTTCATCGTCATTCCCCGGGACAGATCTTTGATTCTGGTATCAGCCGGAACCTGCAACCTTTGAAGCAGATGCTGGAAAAGCCCTCCGTCCCAATGCCGGTAAATATCTTTGAACACCGACGCCAGCTTGTTGGCCGTGAGCGCCTCGGGGAAATTGATGGCATCAAATACAACTCCGATGTGATCGCGGATATCCGTACGTTCTTCCGTCATTTCCTCACCGAAGATTTTGATCACGCCACTGTCCGGTTTGAGGGTATTCAAAATGCAACTGATCGTCGTCGTTTTTCCTGAGCCATTCTCGCCTACGAATCCCATGATGCTCCCTTGCGGAACGGCGAACGATACATTATCCAGACGGAAATCTGACCCCGGATAAGCCTTTGTCAGATTGCTTACTTCCAAACTATATTTCATTGGCAGTCCTCCCCGTAACACATCACTAATAACCTTGTCAGCTCGTCTAATGTGGTTCCGCTCATGCGAGCGGCTTCCACAGCCAACCGCAAGTGTTCATGCATCTTCCTCCGGTGTTCTTCATGAATCACATTGCGATGATGCGCGGATATAAAGCTTCCACGGCCCACAGTCGTTTCGATAAATCCATCACGCTGCAAATCCTCATAGGCCCTTTGCACGGTGATGACGCTGACATGTATCATCTTAGCGAGTGAACGCATGGAGGGAATGGGGTCACCGGGTTGCAGCTTTCCACTCATCACCAATGCTTTGATCTGGCTTGAGATTTGCTCATAGATGGGCTTGCTCGAATTATTGCTGATGATGATTTCCAAATAAAAGTCACTTCCCATCAAGTGTACTTATCGTACCAGCACATTATATTGCAATAAGACACATCGATCAATAGATGGTTAAGGGATCCATGCGAAACGTATTGCAGGAACAACGAAACAGATATCCTATAACCTTGATGGATTACCCGTCAATTAGCGGACAAAAAAAGCTTAGAGGAACCTAAGCCCTCTAAGCTGTCCGTGTTTTCTTCATCGGCAAGGGCAGCATATGCATCTTCGCCTGACGGTTGTAAGCCTGATCCAGAGCTTGCCGGACCAATTCCTTGACCATTCGCTCATCGGCGTGCCAGCCTGCGATTTTGCCGTGTTCAAGTTCGTCGCGCTCGCGACATTACCACTAGCGATAATATATCTGAGCAAAACTGCCACATCTCAATTATTCTTTCAAAGTCATCAATATTACACACTCCACATGACCCGTCTGCGGGAACATGTCCACCGGCTGCACCTCCTGCGTGCGGAAGCCGCCGTCTTCGAGAATGCGCAAATCCCGGGCGAGGGTGGCGGGATTGCAGGATACGTACACGACGCGCTTCGGCCGCATGGCGATGATCGTCTCCAGCAGGCGCTTGTCGCACCCCTTTCGCGGCGGATCGACGACGATGACGTCGGCCCGGATTCCCTGCTTCTGCCAACGCGGCATGACGGTTTCTGCCTTTCCCGTCTCGAAGGTGACGTTGCGGATGCGGTTGATGCGGGCGTTGAGCCGGGCATCTTCCACGGCCTCCGGCACGATTTCCACGCCGTACACGTGGCGGGCGCGGCGGGCGAGAAAAAGGGAAATGGTGCCGATGCCGCAATAGGCGTCGATGACCGTCTCGTTTCCGGTCAAGCCTGCATACTCGAGCGCCTTGCCGTACAGTTTCGCCGTCTGCACCGGGTTGACCTGGAAAAAGGAACGGGGCGAAATGGCAAATTCAATGTCCCCGATCCTCTCCCGGATCGTGTCGGCGCCCCACAGGACGATGGTGCGGTCGCCCATGATTTCGCCGGATGGCCCGGCGTTGACGTTGAGGCACAGGCTGGCGAGGCCGTCGATTTCCTGGCGGAGCAGTCCGACGAGTTCGTCCTGCCGGGGCAGACGGTCGCCGCTTGCCACCAGCACGACCATGATCTGGCCGGTGGCGAAGCCGATGCGGACGACGACGTGGCGCAGCAGCCCGCGCCGGGTTTGCGGATTCCAGGCGGACAGGCCGAGCTCGTCGGCGATGCGCCTTACCGTGTTGATCGTCTTTTCAATGCGGGGATGCGCGAGCAGAAAATGATCGGATTCGATGATGTTTTGCGTGCCCGGCGCGTAGAAGCCGGTGATCAGGCGGCCGCTGCGGGCGCCGAAGGGAGCGTGGATTTTGTTCCGGTAGCGGATGGGATTCTTCATGCCGATGGTCGGATGGACCGGCACGTGCTCCAGCCTGCCGATGCGCTTCAGGCTGTCGGCCACCATCCGGCGCTTGGCCTCCAGCTGGGCTTCGTAGCGCATGTGCAAGAACTGGGCGCCGCCGCACCCTTCATGGACCCGGCACGGCGGCGTCACGCGATCCGGACCCGGTTCCAGAATGCGGACCAGGGAGCCTTCGCCGTATTGCTTTTTCACCTGTTCCACTTTGACGACAATTTTTTCGCCGGGAAGGGCGCCCGGCACGAAAAGGGCAAACCCGTCCACGCGGGCGACGCCCTTGCCTTCGTGGGTCAGGCCGACAACGTCGGCGGTATACGCGCGCCCCGGCAGGACGGGGAGATCGTTCGGTTTTCCGGTCTCGTGAGGTGCGGTTCTTCCATTGGGACGTCGTTGCTCGACCATGAAGCGGTTCTCCATTCTTGCGTTTTTTCTTGCCGGATGTTGTTGGCCGGCGGATGTTGATCGCCGTCATCGTTCAGATCCCGTTCTTTTTGATGTTGTTCCCGATGTTGTTCCCATTATGTTGGATGACGCAAAGCGGGGTCAAGATTCACGCGCGGCGCGGGGCAAAATTCAGAAATAAGATTCGGAAGCGGAAGCAAAAGCAGAAGCAGAAGCAGGGGTATCTTCTTCGGCCTGCCGGCCCGGCGCGACCGAGCGGCATGAAATTCTGTTCGCGTCCACCGCAAAATGGATTTCATGCCGTTCTTTGATTTCCTTCAAAATACCGGCGGTCAAAAACCCGGACCCGGGCGCCGCCGGCCATGACGGGCGGGAAGGGCGTCTTGCGGCGCCGACGCTTGGTTTCCCTTTTCCTGTTGTTGGTTATGCTAAGGGCAGGAGGAAGGTGGTGCGCGATGGACAGAGGACAAAGAAAGACCCGCCTGGCCCGGACGCGTTTTGTGAAACGGGTTCTTTTTGCGGCTTTGGCCGTTTGGCTTCTTTCGGCAGCCGGATGCGCGGGAGATGGAAACGCGGGGCAGACGGATGAGGCGGGGACGGCAAACGGCGGTCAAACGGCGGACGGCCGGGCAACCGGGCCGGCAGGAGACGGGACCGGGCTGCCGGAAACCCCGCCGGAGGACGACCCGGACCTGCCCCTTGACGAGCAGCTCGTGTCGCTGGCGGAAACCGGCGCGCCCGTGGCGGATCTGCTGAAATTCGTCCGCGTGTTTGCCGATCAGGCGAGCCCGGCGGAGATGTCGGCGATGCTCCGAATTTTGGAGGAAAAACAGCTGGAACAGGTTTACGCCCTGGAAGACCGTTTCTACGAAGACCCCGCCGTCCAGGAAGAACTGTTCGGCTGGTATATCAAACTGGAACGGCTGCCCCGGGCGGAGGACCTTCCCGACGGGCCGGCCAAGCGGCTGCTGGAAGACGCGGAAGCGGGCGGCTACAAGGTGGAAACGGCGGAAGGGCTGTTTTTTCCCGTTCTCGACTATGCCGTCTACAAGGCATTCCGTTCCCGCGCCACGGAAGACATGCAGGCCTACATCGATCTCATGGCGAGGGAGTCCGACGAACCGGCGGTCAAGGACGCCGCGCTGATCATCCCCTGGGAAGAAGTGGCCCGCCGGGCGCTGGACTTCGAGTCGTTCGTGGCGGCGTATCCCGATTCGCCCCGCGCCGCGATGGCGGATCGGCTCCGGAAAGACTACACCTACATCACGTTCAAGGGCGTCGACAATTCGCCCCTTTTCGAGCGGGAGGGGGGCGCGATGGTGGAGGCGGCTTTGGCGGCTTTCAAAAAGGTCATGGCGGAAAACGGGAACGGGCAAAGCGGCGCGCGGAAAAACGGAAACGGCAAAGGCATTGGAAACGGCGGCAAGGACGCGGCGGCGGAAAGCCGGTACCTGTCGGATTTGCGCGAGTTCGTCCGGCTGGTCGAGGCGGGCGGCGGCCGGCAGACCGACGCCGTGCGGGCATTTCAGGACAAAGTGACGGAAGGCCTTCTCGATGACTATGAAAAAAGATATGAAGACATGGTCTGGCCGGACGGGCGGACAAAAGGACGTTCTTTTCTTTTCGGCAGGCCGCTGATATAATGAAAGGGAGCTTTATGCTTGAACAACAGAATCTTCTGCCAGCAGGTGCCGATTGCTGCCGAAACGCGGCGGCCTTCGGTTAAAAGGGAAGCCGGTGCAAATCCGGCGCGGTCCCGCCACTGTGAGTCGGGGACGAGCCTCGTCGATCCACTGTTCCTTGCAGGAATGGGAAGGGAGAGGCCGTCACACCAAACCCGCGAGCCAGGAAACCTGCCTGCTTCGGCCGGCCGACAACATCCTTTCGCGGAAAAGGATTGGCCTTACGGGGAAGTGGATTTGCGCGCGCGTCCCTTGATGGCAACCCCTGTTTCCGCATGGGCGGAAACGGGGGTTTTTCGTTACGGGCAGAGATTCTCCGTCTTCAAGCGGGCTCGTCGACTACACGATGCAAAGGGACGGGGAGAACGATGGACAAGCGGTTGTCTGTACGGAAGAAGGCGATGCGGAAAATGGCGGTGCTGCTGGCGTTCGCGCTGGTGCTGGCGGCGCTTGCGGCGTGCGGGAACGGTTCCGCCGGTGAAGCGGCGGGCGGAACCGGCGGGGAGCCGGGTCCGGAAGCGGAACATCGGACGGAATCGGCTGCGCGCGCGGAGACGGCGGAAGAGGAAAATGGCGCAAGCGGCGCCGGCGAGCGCACCGTCTATCCGCTCACCGTCGTCGATGCCACGGGGACGGAAGTGACGCTGGAGGCGGCGCCGGAGCGCATCGTTTCGACGTCGCCGTCGGAAACGGAAATCCTGTTCGCCCTCGGGCTCGGCGACCGCATCGTGGCCGTGTCCGACTATGACAACTATCCGCCGGAAGCGCTCGACAAGCCGAAAATCGGGGGAACCTGGGATCCGAACGAAGAAGCGATCATCGCCATGGAGCCGGATCTGGTGGTCGGCGGCATTTCGATGAGCCCGGACATCGCCGGGCGGCTGCGCGCCCTCGGGCTTGTCCTGTACAAGGCGCATCCGGCGACGCTGGAGGAAGCGCTGGAGACGATTCTGACGTTCGGCGTGCTGACGGATGCGCAGGAAGAAGCCCGGCGCCTCGTTGCCGGGATGCGGGACGACATCCGCCGGGTGACGGAGGCGGCCGCCCGCATTCCGGAAGAGGAGAAAGCGAAAGTGTATTTCGAAATCGCCCCCGGCTGGACGGTGGGCAAAGGCGAGTATCTGGACGAGCTGATCCGGCTGGCCGGCGGCATCAACGTCGCCGGGGACGCCGAAGGGTGGACGATGATCAACGAGGAGCACATCATCGCCCAGGATCCCGACGTCATTCTTCATGTCGCGGGCCTTGTGGACCACGAATCGGGCAAGACGCTGGAAGAGCTGATCAGGAGCCGGCCGGGCTGGGAAAAAGTAAAGGCCGTCCGGGAAAACCGGCTCGTCGGCCTGGATGAAGACGTCGTCTCCAGGACGGGCCCGCGCATCACCGAAGCGCTGCTGCTGATCGCGGAAGCCATTTATCCCGGAATGGTCCGGCCATGAAACGGACGTTTGCCTTCTGGGGCGGCGCCGGCGTCATCCTGCTGATCCTGTCGGTGACGGTCAGCCTGTCCCTCGGCTCCGCCCAACTGTCGCTTGCGGACGTCTGGGGCGTGCTGCTGTCGCGGCTGCCGGTGGCGGGCCGCTTCGCGGAAGGCGGTTTTGCGGAATCGACGGAGCAGATCATTTTGAAAATCCGCCTGCCCCGGGTCGCGCTCGCCGTCCTTGTCGGCGCCTGCCTGTCCCTGGCGGGTGCCGGATTCCAGGGCGTGCTGCGCAATCCGCTGGCCGATCCGTACACGCTGGGCGTCGCGTCGGGTGCGGCGGTGGGGGCGGCGCTATTGATCCATTTCGGGCTGCAGGCGTTTCTGTTCGGCATGTGGTCGGTGCCGCTGTCCGCCTTCCTGTTTGCCCTGCTCAGCCTGCTGCTCGTGCTCCGTCTGGCGAACATCCAGGGCCGGTACAAATTGGAAACGGTGATCCTGTCCGGGGTGGTCGTTTCGGCATTTCTGAGCTCGGTCGTCTCCCTGCTGGTGTCGCTTTCCGACCGGGTCGTCAATGAGATCGTGTTCTGGCTGATGGGCAGCCTGGCGATGCGGGGCTGGCCGTTTGCCCTCGTGCTGCTGCCGTATCTGGCCGCCGGCGCGGCGGCTCTGCTGACGTACGGGCGGACGCTCAACCTGTTTGCGCTGGGGGAGAGACAGGCGGCGCATCTCGGCGTGAACGTCACCCGCACCCGGCTGGCGGTGCTGGTCATCTCCACGCTGCTGGCGGCGGCGGCCGTATCGGTGGCGGGCACGATCGGGTTCGTCGGGCTCGTCGTGCCCCACCTGGTGCGCCTGCTGGCCGGGCCGGATTACCGCGTCCTGCTGCCGCTGTCGGCGCTGTACGGGGGCATCTACGTGCTGTGGGCGGACACGCTGGCGCGCACGCTGCTTTCTCCGGCGGAAATCCCGCTCGGGGTGGTGACGGCGTTCCTCGGCGCGCCGTTTTTCGCCTGGCTGCTCCGCCGCAGCAAACGGACAAACGGGGGGTGATCGGATGGACGATCTGGTGGTCGTCGACGGGGTGACGAAACGGTACGGCGGCCGGCCGGTGCTCGACGGCGTCCGGTTTTCGGTGAAGCGGGGAGAAACGTTCGGCATCATCGGTCCGAACGGCAGCGGCAAATCGACGCTGCTCCATCTCATTTCGGGCGTGGAAAAGCCGGACGGCGGGCGCATCCTGCTGGCCGGCCGGCCGGCGGCCGACCATCCCCGGAAAGAGCTGGCCCGATGGCTCGCCGTGCTGCAGCAGGAAGCCGTCCTGGCGGAAGGGTTCACCGTGCGCGACGTGGTGGAGATGGGCCGCTATCCGTTCCAGAACTGGTTCGGCGACGAACGGACGGATCCCGCCCCCCTGATCGACCGCATCCTGGACAACCTGCGGCTTGCGCCTCTCGCCGGCCGCCGGGTGGACGGGCTGAGCGGCGGGGAGCGGCAGCGGACCGCCCTCGGCAAAGTGATGGCCCAGGAGCCCAAACTCCTGCTCCTGGACGAACCGACCACCTATCTCGACATCGGGCACCAGGCCATGCTGCTGGATCATATTCGCAAGTGGCGGCAGGAAACCGGTCTGACGGTCATCGCCGTCCTGCACGACCTGAATCTGGCCGCCATGTTCTGCGACCGGCTGCTGCTGATCAAAAACGGCCGGCAACTGGCCGCCGGCCGGCCGGCGGAGGTCATGCAGGGCGACCTGATCCGGCGCGCCTTCGGAATCGATCCGGTGATCTTTCCGCATCCCCGCACCGGGGTGCCGCAGCTGCTCCTGGGCGGGCCGCCGGGCGGCGATCATGCAACAACGGGGTGAAAACGGAACATGCAGCGACTGGAACGGGCGATCGGACGCATCCGACCGCTGGATGAAGAAGCCATGGCGAAGGCCAGGGAACGTCTCGACCGGCTGACCAAGCCGCCGGGCAGCCTTGGCCGGCTGGAACGGCTCGCCGAGCAGCTTGCGGGCGTGACCGGCGCGTTTCCGCTGCCGGACAGGCTCGGAAAGAAAGCGATTGTCGTCATGGCCGGCGACCACGGCGTATGCGAGGAAGGGGTCAGCGCCTTTCCGCAGGACGTGACGCCCCAGATGGTGCGCAATTTCCTGGCCGGCGGCGCGGCGGTCAACGTGCTGGCCGGGCAGGCCGGGGCGGACGTCATCTGCGTCGACATGGGCATGAAAACGGACATCCGCCACGAACGCCTGCGGGTTTGCAAGGTGAAACGCGGGACGGACAACATGGCCCGGGGCCCGGCGATGAGCCGGGAGGAAGCGGTGCGGTCCGTCGAGGCGGGCATCGCCGTGGCGGAGGAGCTGGCGCAGGCCGGCTACGGCGTGCTGGCCACCGGCGAAATGGGCATCGGCAACACGACGCCGAGCGCCGCCATGCTGGCCGTCTTCGCCGGCGCGGATGCGGACGAGACGGTCGGGCGGGGGACGGGCCTCGACGATGCCGGGCTGGCCCGCAAACGGGACGTCGTGCGGCGGGCCATCGCCGTCAACAGGCCGGATGCCGGGGACGCCCTCGACGTCCTGGCGAAAGTCGGCGGACTGGAAATCGCCGGGCTGGCGGGTCTTGCCATCGGCGCCGCCTCTTGCGGCGTGCCGCTTGTGATCGACGGCTTCATCTCGACGGTGGCCGCCATCGCCGCCTGCCGCCTGGCCCCGGGCGTCAAACCGTATTTGATCGCATCCCATCTGTCGGATGAGAGAGGGCACCGTCTGGCGCTGGACGTGCTCGGCCTTTCTCCCGTGCTGCATCTGTCGATGCGTCTTGGCGAGGGCACCGGCGCGGCGCTGGCCATGCCGCTGGTCGATGCGGCCAAAGCGGTTGCGGAACGGATGGCCACTTTCGAAAGCGCCGGCGTGTCGCGGGCGTGACGAAGACGCGGGGAAAGGAACGGACGGAACGGCCGGATGGAACGGAGGACGCCAGACCAAACGGAAAGGACGGATGCACGATGGCGGTGCTCGTGACGGGCGGCGCCCGCAGCGGCAAGAGCCGTTTCGCCGAACGGTACGCCGAACGCCTCGGCACGCGCGGGCTCTACGTCGCCACCATGCAGGAGTCGGATGAAGAGTTGCGGGCGCGGATCGCCGCCCACCGTCTGCGCAGGGAACGATCCGGGTTTCCGTGGCGGACCGTCGAAGAGCCGCTGGATCTGGCGGGGGTGCTGCGGCAGGCCGATTCGGCGGCCTCGCCGCCCGGCGAAGTGATCCTGATCGACTGCCTGACGCTGTGGCTGAGCAACTGGCTGCTCAAACTGGAGCACGCGCCGGATGCGGAGGACCGGCTGAACCGGCTCATCGATGAACTGGCCGGCGCCATCGGCGCCGGCCGCCGCCCGCTCATCGCCGTCACGAACGAAGTCGGCGACGGCGTGGTGCCGGCCTATCCCCTCGGCCGGCGGTTTCGCGATTTGGCGGGCTGGATGAACCAGCGGGTGGCCGCGCGCTGCGACGAGGTGTTCCTGGTCACCGCCGGCATTCCGGTGGAATTGAAGCGGCTCGCGTCTGCTTTCGGCGGTGATTTGCTTGAAGAAGGGAGACGCCGGACGGAGCCCGATGACGGATTTTCGGAAAACCACTGACGAATCGGCGGAAAGGAGAGGCGGGCGCATGCGGGCCATCGGCCGGTATTTGGGACAATGGGCGCTTTCGGCATTGGCGGCGCTGCAGCTGCTCACCCGGCTGCCGCTGCCGAAGCGGATGCCGGACGGCTCCGGCGCGTTTTCCCGCAGCACGGTGTTTTTTCCGCTGACGGGCTTCGCGATCGGCGCGGTGCTGGCCGGCGCCGGGACGCTGGCGGGGAAGGCGTTCCCGTTTTACGCCGCCGGCGCCGTCGTGCTGGCGCTGTGGGTCCTCGTCACGGGCGGTCTGCACCTCGACGGTTTGATGGACACGGCGGACGGCCTTTTCAGCAATCAGCCCCGGGAACGGATGCTGGAGATCATGAAGGACAGCCGGGCCGGCGCCATGGGCGTCATCGCGGCGGTGACGATCCTTCTCCTGAAAGGCGCCTTCCTGGCGGCGCTCCTGGCCGATCCCGGCCGGGCGCGCCTTGTCCTGCTCGTCCTCGTTCCGGTCTGGAGCCGGGCGTTTCTTCCCGCAGCGATCGCCGGCTGGAAGCATGCCCGGGGCGAAGCGGGCATGGGCGCCCTGTACCGGGGCGCCGGTTTGCGCCATGCCGCCGCGGCCGGCACGCTGGCCGTCCTCCTGTCCGCAGCCCTTCTTTCGGGCGCCGGCGGGCTTGCCCTGACGGAGGCGCTGGCGGCAACCGCGGCGATGGCTTGCGCGGCGTTCGGGACCGGCGCTTTCCTCGCCCGGGCCATCGCCCGCCAATTGGGCGGCTTGACCGGCGACACGTACGGCGCGATCAACGAGGCGCTGGAGACCGTCCTGTTGGCGATCGCGGCGGGCGTCCCGGCGCATTGGCTTTCATGACGAATTGACAAGCCGGAAAGGAGCCTCTATAATTTAATTATCAGAACATCGTTCCGTAATACGGAACAAGAAAGGATGGGTCATGACGGATCAGTCCATTCAGTCCGTCAAGCGGGCATTGAGCATCCTGGGCATCCTGAGCCGGCATCCGGATGGGCTTGGCGTCACCGAAATCGCCAACAAACTGGACGTGGCGAAGAGCACGGCCTTCCGGCTCCTGTTCACGCTGCTGGAGGAAGGCTACGTCCAGAAAGATCCGCAGACCGAACAGTACCGGCTCGGATTGAAGCTGATGCATCTGGGCAACGAGGTGGCGAAGTCGCTGGATTTGAGGCGCGTGGCCCATCCGCATCTCAAGAAGCTGGTCGAATTGACGGGCGAAACGACCCATCTGGCGATCTATGACAAGGGCGAGATCGTCTACATCGACAAAATTGAAAGCAACGCGACGATCCGGATGTATTCCCAGATCGGCTTGCGTGCACCCGCCCATTGCACGGGGCTGGGCAAGGCGATCCTGTCCTGCCTCCCGGAGGAGGAAATTGACCGCCTGATCGCAACGAAAGGGTTGAACAAATTTACCGAAAACACCCTCGTTACCAAAGAATCGCTGATGAAAGCGCTCCGGGAAGCCCGGGAAGCGGGATACACGTTCGATGACGAGGAGCATGAGCTGGGCGTCCGCTGCGCCGCGGCCCCGATTTTCAACCACGAAGGAAAAGTCGTGGCCGGCGTCAGCATCGCCGGGCCGACCACCCGGTTGAGCAGGGAGACGGTCAGACGGTTCGCGCCGCTCGTGAAGGCCGTCGCGCTGGACATTTCCGGGGAATTGGGATTCACCGGGTGAACTTTTTTTGCGCGGATTCCGGAATGACGTTCCATAATGAGGAACATGCGCGGAGCCTGAATGCACCGTGCAAAGGTTGCAGGAGTGCAATGATTTCAACTTTTATTTTTTGGCGGGATAGACGGAACGACGTTCCGTAATATGGAACAACTGGCCGAGAACATAACCCTTTTTTAAGGAGGTGATACTTAAGGGGGGCAAAGACGCGGCTTGTCGATTGATCGCTTTACAACAAGAAAAAAGGAGAGTGTTTCATGACATGAAACGTTTCAAGCTTCTTGCGATCCTGATTGTTTTGCTGCTTGTTGTAAGCGCTTGTGGAAGCGGCGGCAACAGTGCGGACAACGGAGCCGCCGGCGGCACCAACGCCAACCAGGGCAACGTCCCGGCCCCGGCCGAACAGCCGGAAGACGAAAGCGCCGTTTCGGGCGAAATCACGGTCTGGGCCTGGGCGCTGGAAGCGGATTACCTGGGCAAAACGGTCATTCCCGCCTTCGAGAAAGCATATCCGAACATCAAGGTGAATCTCGAAACGGTCGGCAACGATCAAATCTACGACAAGCTGACCGCCGGTTTCATCGCCGGTTCGGGGCTCCCCGACGTGACCCAGATCGCCGTCAACAAATTGCCCACCTTCGTGAACCAGTTCCCGGACGGTTTTGTGGAAATTGCCGCGCTGGGCTTTGACAAGCACATTCCCGACTTCCCCGGATCCACCATCGAAGCCGTGAAAAATCTCAACGGCGAAGTCGTGGCGTTCCCGCGCGACCTCGGGCCGGTCATGGTTTTCTATCGCGTGGACATCTTCGAGGAGGCGGGCGTCGATCCGTCCACCATCGAAACGTGGGACGACTTCATCGAAGCCGGCAAAATCATCAAAGAGAAAACCGGGGTTCACATGCTCGGCAACCGGATCGGCAACCAGGACGACGTCCTGAACATCATGCTGCAGCAACAGGGCAAATACTACTTCGACATGGAAGGCAACATCGACGTCAATTCGGAAGAAATGCTGCGGTCCCTGCGGAAAATCAAGGAAATGCACGATGCGGGCATCCTGCTCAACACCTCCAACTGGGACGGACAGGTCGCGGCGATGAAAAACGGCAAAGTGGCCACCATTCCCGACGCCGTCTGGTGGAGCGGCACGATGCTGGATCAAATGCCGGAGCTGGCCGGAAAATGGGGAACGTTCCCGCTGCCGGTCTTCAAGGAAGGCGGCGTGCACGCCGCAAACAACGGCGGTTCGGCGCTGGCGATTCCGTCCGTTTCCAAAAACAAGGAAGCGGCCTACCTGTTCGCGGAGTTCGCGTCGGCCAACAAGGACATGCAGCTGGAAGCGCTGAAAAACTACGGGCTTTTCCCGGCCTACACGCCCGTGTATGACGATCCGTTCCTGAGCGACAACCATCCTTACTTCAACAATGAACCCGTCTTCAGGAAGTTTTCCGAAATCGTGAACCAGATTCCGCCGGTCAATTACACGGAGCACAACCTGGTGGCCAGACAGATCGCGACGGACCAACTGGCCGCGATCATCCTGGGAGGCGCTTCGCCGGAAGAAGCCGCCGAAAACATGCTGAAACAATTGCAGCGGCAAACGGGCCGAAACGCGAACTGACGCGGCGGGAAGCATCCGGCGCGGCCAACGCTCCCGACGCGACCGGCCGCGTCTGATGCGGCAAACCGCAGCGTATTCGACTCGGCTGAAACGGGTGACGGGAAAGTCATCGGCTGTACCAATCTTGCGGCAAGCAGCGGTGGAATGCCGATGACTTCCCAATTTTCTGACGCCGCCATGCAAGAAATGCCACAATGGTCCGAACGGACGGACAAAAGGAGGGAACAGGCTGTTGTGCACGCCGTAGCCGAAAACCGCCAACCCGAACGGAAAAGAAAATCCTTCGTCACCGTGAAAACGATGCCCTACATCCTGATCGCGCCCATCGTCACGCTTTTCACGGTGTTTTACATCTACCCCATTTTTTATTCGATCCTGCTGAGTTTCCAGACGAGGGTCAGAGGGGAATACGTTTTTGCCGGTTTCAAGAACTATGTCCGGATGTTCCAGGACCCCATTTTTTACAAGGCGCTGGGGAATTCGTTCCTGATCCTGGCCATCCAGGTGCCGTTGATGCTGACGCTGGCCACGCTGCTGGCCGTGGCGCTGAACGTGTCCTGGCTGAAATTCAAGGGCCTGTTCCGCATCGGCTACTTCACGCCGGTTCTGACGAGCCTGGTGGCGGCTTCCGTCATCTTCCTGCTGATTCTGAACAAGGATTACGGGCTTCTCAATTACGTGCTGTCCCTCGCCGGCATCGAACCGATCGGCTGGCTGTCGGACGGGTTCTGGCCGCTCGTGACGCTCATCATCGTCATCACGTGGCGCTGGACCGGGTACAACATGGTCATTTTGCTGGCCGGGCTGCAAAACATCCCGCATGATTTGTACGAAGCGGCGAGCATCGACGGTGCGGGGAGGGTGAAGCAGTTTTTCCACATCACGCTGCCGCTTCTGAAGCCGGTGCTCCTCGTGACGTTCATCATGTCGACGATCGGCAGTTTCCAGCTGTTCGACGAACCGTACACCCTGACCGGCGGCGGGCCGAACAACCGGACGCTGACGCTGACGCTCTATCTTTACCAGCACGGTTTCTCGTACTTCGATTTCGGCTATGCGTCCGCGCTGACCTACGCCATCGTTTTCATCGTCGCGCTTCTGTCCCTGGTGCAATTCAAGTTGGCGGGTGATCAAGATTGAAACGGAAAATCCCGGTCGTTGAACAAGTGCTGCTGTACCTCGTCCTGATCGCCGGCCTTGCGGTCACCATCGTGCCGTTTTACTGGATGGTGATCGGGGCCACCAACCGGACGGGCGATGTGTTCAAAATACCGCCCGCGTTCGTGCCGGGGAAGCATCTTGTCGAGAACCTGCACAATCTGAACAACTCCATCCTCATCTGGAAATCGCTCTACAATTCGCTGTTCATCGCCGTTGTCTATTCCCTTATCGGGCTGTTGCTTTGCGCCATGTCCGGGTATGCGTTCGCGAAATTTCATTTCCGGGGAAAAACCGTCATTTTCACGACCCTGATCCTGGCGATGATGATTCCGTATCAGGCGACCATCATTCCGCTGTTCCAGATGTTCGTGAAACTGGACATGCTGAACACGTATTCCGCGGTCATCCTGCCGCAGCTCGTGTACGTGTTTCCGATTTTTCTGATGACCCAGAACATGAAGGCCGTGCCCACGTCCCTGCTGGAGGCGGCCCGGATTGACGGCGCGGGCGAATTCCATATCTTTTTCCGCATCGTCCTGCCCACGATGACGCCGGCCCTGGCGGCGGTGACGATCTTCCTGTTCAACCACCAGTGGAACAACTTCATGTGGCCGCTCATCGTCATGAACACGAAGGACATGTACACCCTGCCGGTGGCGCTTTCGACGTTGGCGGGCCAGAACAGCATCGATTACGGTCAGGCGATGCTGGGCACGTCCATCTCCGTCCTGCCCGTCATCGTGGTGTTCCTGTTCATGCAGAAATACTTCGTGTCCGGCATTCTGGGCGGAGCGGTCAAGGGATGACGATCGCGGCTTCGCCGCCAACAACTGCTACCGGAGGTTTTGCACGCATGGAAACCAGAGACTGGGAAAATCTTGGGGTGCTGCACCGGAACCGGCTGGAGGCGCGCGCTTGTTTCGTCCCGTTTCCGGACCGGGAAAGCGCACTGACGATGGACAGGGCCCGCTCGGGGCTGGTCCAGTCGCTGAACGGGACCTGGAAATTTTACTATTCCGTCGGCCTTGACGCCGTCTGCGAGCGGTTTTTTGCCGAATCCTTCGATGACCGCGGCTGGGACGGGATTCCCGTTCCGTCATCGTGGCAGATGCACGGATACGGCCGGCCGCACTATACGAACCAGGCCTATCCGTTTCCCGTGGATCCCCCCCGGGTGCCCAGCGACAATCCGATCGGGTGCTACAGCCGGACGTTTTACATCGCGGACGAATGGCTGGACAAAAAGATCGTGCTGCGCTTTGAAGGCGTCGACAGCGCGTTCCACGTCTGGGTGAACGGGCGGGAAGCCGGGTACAGCCAGGGCAGCCGGCTGCCTTCCGAATTCGACATCACCCCGTTCATCCGCGCGGGCGACAACAAGCTGTCGGTTCGCGTCTATCAATGGTCGGACGGAAGCTATCTGGAAGATCAGGACATGTGGTGGCTGAGCGGCATTTTCCGCGATGTCTGGCTTCTGGTCCTGCCCAAAACGCACATCCGCGACATCTTTGTCAAACCGATGCTTGACGACCGCTACGAGGATGCGACGCTCGAAGTGTCCGTCGACGTCGAGCGGGACGAAAGGGAGCCTGATTCCGGCTGCCGGCTGGAATTTGAACTGCTGGATGCCGGCAACCGGCTTGTCGGAAAAATCGGAAATGTCGGGGTTCCATCCGCCGCCGGGGCGGACGGACGGGCGGCGGTGACGGCGCAAATGGCGGTCACCCGTCCGCACAAATGGTCGGCGGAAACCCCTTATTTATACAAACTGCTGGTGACGCTGAAAGACGAAAACGGCCGGGTCCGCGAAGTGGTGCCCGTCCGGGTCGGATTCCGCCGCGTGGAACTGAAGAACGGCCTGATGCTGGTCAACGGCGTTGCGGTCAAACTGAAGGGCGTCAACCGCCACGAGCATCATCCCGATCTGGGCCGGGCCGTTCCGCTCGACTGGATGATCGAAGACGTCAAATTGATGAAACGGCACAACATCAACGCGGTCCGGACGGCGCATTATCCCCACGACCCCCGGTTCTATGACCTGTGCGACGAATACGGCCTCTACGTGATCGACGAAGCGGACATCGAATGCCACGGGTTCGTCCTCACCGGCAACATCAACCGGCTCAGCGACGATCCGGCCTGGCGGGACGCCTATCTGGACAGGATGCAGCGGATGGTCCACCGGGACAAAAACCATCCCTGCGTCATCCTGTGGTCCCTCGGCAATGAATCGGGATTCGGCCAAAATCACCGGGCGATCGCGGACTGGACCCGGCGCTTCGATCCGACGCGGCTCGTTCACTATGAAGGCGAATGCAGGGTCATCCTGCGGGAAGAAAGCTTCTACGATCCGAAACGCGAACCGGAAGCGTCCGATGTTTTCTCGACGATGTATACGGCGGTTGAAGTGCTCGACCGGCTGGGAAGCCGAACGGATCTGACGAAGCCGCACATCCTGTGCGAATATGCCCACGCGATGGGGAACGGCCCCGGCAGCCTGAAGGAGTACTGGGAGACGTTCTACCGGCACGACCGGCTGCAGGGCGGGTTCGTGTGGGAATGGATGGACCATGGCATCCGCCGGTTTGCGGACGACGGCCGGGAATATTTCGCGTACGGCGGAGATTTCGGCGATGCGCCCCATGATTCGAACTTCGTCATCGACGGCCTGCTGATGCCGGACCGTACGCCTTCGCCCGCCCTCGCCGAGTACAAGAAGGTGATCGAGCCCGTTCAGGTGGAAGCGGCGGATCTCCGGCACGGCCAGATCAAAATCACGAACCGGTACGATTTTCTTTCCCTGGACCACCTGCAGGCCAGCTGGTCGGTCACGTCCGAGGGCCGGGTGATCGGGGGCGGCGTCATTCCGGGCCTCGACCTGAAGCCGGGCGAGAGCCGGATCGTGACCGTTCCCGTTGATTTGGACCGGGTGACGGGAAGCGACGGCTGGCTGAACGTCAGGTTCACGCTGGCGGCGGACACGGCCTGGGCGAAGGCCGGCTTCGAAGTGGCCTGGGCCCAGCTGGAACTGCCGGTCGCCCGGAAGCCGGCCGTCCCCGTTTCGCTGGCCGGCTGCCGGCCGCTCGAAGTCCGCGAAACTTCCGACGAGCTGGTGATCGGGGGTGACGCGTTCCGGCTGATCTGGGACAAACGCAGCGGGCGGCTGCAGGAATGGACCCATCTGGGACGGTCTCTGCTGTGCCGGGGTCCGCGGCTCAATCTGTGGAGAGCGCCCATCGACAACGATCTGTGGGCCCAGGAGCATTGGAAAGAAATCCCGTCCATCGTCGAATGGAAGCAATACGGCCTGCATTGGATGCAGCACCGGCTGGACGGGTTCGGGCACGTGCTGGCGGACGACGGCCTCTCGGCCGAAATCCGCGTTGTGACGCGCGTGGCGCCGCCGGTTTTGCCATGGGGCATCCGGACGACCTACAGGTATACGCTGTACGCAAGCGGCGATCTGTTTGTCCGGGTCAGGGGCGAGATTCAGGGAACGCCGCCCGCCACCTTTCCCCGCATCGGTCTGAGGCTGGAAATTCCCGGGGCCTATGACAGGGTGACCTGGTACGGCCGCGGCCCGGGCGAATCGTATGCGGACAGCAGGGAAGCGAATCCGGTCGGCCTCTGGAAGAAAACAGTCGACGAGCTCCACACGCCGTACGTCCATCCCCAGGAAAACGGCAACCGTCACGACGTGCGCTGGGTGTCCTTTGCCGATCGGGCCGGCCACGGTTTCGTGGTCATCGGACAGCCGACGCTGGATTTTGGCGCCAGCTTCTTCACGCCGGAGAACCTGGAACAGGCCCGGCATACGTGCGATCTGGTCCGGCAGGCGTTCATCACGGTCCACCTGGATCACCGCCAGCACGGGCTCGGTTCGTCCAGCTGCGGCCCGGATGTGCTGGAACCGTACCGGCTGAAAAGCGGCGATTTCGAATTCGCCCTGCGCCTGAAGCCGTTTTCGGACCGGTTCGATTCGCCGTTCGAGCTGGCCAGGCAAACGTTCGGCCGATGACCGTGCCCGGCCGGTGCCGGGCGGCTCACAAGCGGCCGATGCATCCGCCAAAAAGACAAACCTGCAAGGAAAGGGAGACAAGCGATGACATCCGTACTGGACGCGATCCGGCGCGAGAAAATCGTTGCGGCGATCCGGCTGGCATCCGACGAACATCTTCTCGAAGCGGCGGAAAGCCTGTACAGGGGCGGCGTGCGCATCATCGAGATCACGATGAATACGCCGAATGCCCTGCATCACGTCGACAAACTCAGGCAGCGTCATCCCGACGCGTGGATCGGGGTCGGCACCGTGCTGGACGAAGTCACCGCCCGGTCGGCGATTTCGGCCGGCGCTTCCTTCCTGCTGTCGCCCATCCTGAACAAGGCGGCGATCCGCACGGCGAACCGCTACAACATTCCTTTCATTCCGGGCGTGCTGACGCCGACGGAAATCATGGCGGCCTGTGAATGCGGCGCCACGGTGGTGAAGATTTTTCCGATCGACGTTTTCGGACCGGGCTACGTGAAGACGATCGCCGCCCCTTTGCCGCACGTGAACGTCATCCCGATGGGAGGCATCACGGCGGAGAACGCCAGGGCCTACCTGGAAGCCGGCAGCTTCGCGCTCGGCGTCGGCTCGACGCTGGTCAGCGACCGGCTCGTCGGGGAAGGCCGCTTTGCCGAAATTGAAAACCGCGCCAGACGGCTCGCCGGAATTGTCGACCAATACGTCCGGGACACTGCCGGCTCACTCTGAAAACGAATGGTGGGAAATTTGAAAACCATGCCTGTCATTACGATCGACTCGGGAACGACAAACACGCGGATCTATCTGGTTGACGGTTCCAATTACGGCATCATCGACATGATCAAAAAAAACATGGGCGTACGGGATGCGGCCATCAACGGTTCCGCCGACGAACTGAAGCGGCAGCTGCAATCGGGCATCACGGAAATCATGCGCCGCAATCGTTGCGGGCCGGACGACATCGCGTACATCGCGGCGTCCGGCATGATCACGTCCAACCTCGGGCTCGTCCAGGTCCCCTACGTGACGGCGCCCTGCACGAAGGCCGAATTGTCGGCGGGTGCGATCGTCAGGCGGCTGCCGGAATTTCATGGCATTCCGTGTGTGTTCATCCCCGGCATGAAAAATGCGTTCGGCGGCGGCTCCTTCGACGACCTGGACGTGATGCGGGGCGAAGAAGTGGAAACGATCGGGCTCATCCATCAGCTCGAATTGTCCAGCAAAGGCATGCTGATCCTGCCGGGCTCGCACACCAAGTTCGTGATGACGGTGAACGGCGTCATCATGTCCTGCAAGTCCACCCTGAGCGGCGAGATGCTGTATGCCATCCAGAAGAACACGATCCTGTCGGATTCGGTGAGCGAGCATCTCATCGAGGCGTCCGATGCCGAGGCGCTGATCGAAGGTTTCCGTTCCGGCCGGCGAAACGGGTTGTCGCGCGCGCTGTACCAGGTCCGGCTGCTGCAGCTGTTCGGCAAGATGGACCGCAACCAGCGGGCCAACTATTACGTCGGCGCCGTTCTCGCGTCGGACATCGCGACGTTCCAGCAATTGTACGACGACATGAAGCCCGACTGGATCGTGGTCGGCGGGAGCGAGCCGCTGCGCGGCGCTTTCGCGTGCCTGCTGCATGACCTGCGCTGTCCGAACGTGATCGAAGCGAGCGAAGAGCAGGTGACGAAAAGTGCCATCATCGGCGCGATCGAAATCGCCAACATGCGGATGAGCCCCGCGCCGTGACGGACCGGCGAAACGGGCGGTCGGCCCGGCATCCGGGCACCGGCGCCGGACCATGAAAACTTCCCGAAGGTGGTTGAGGAACATTGAAGATCACGGGCTATGAGCTGTTTGTCGTGCCGCCCCGCTGGCTGTTTCTGAAAATCTCGACGGATGAAGGGATTGCCGGCTGGGGAGAACCGGTGGTCGAAGGCCGGGCGCACACCGTCAGGGCCGCGGTGGAAGAACTGATGCAGTATCTCGTCGGCCAAAATCCGCTGCGCATCGAAGATCACTGGAACATGATGTACCGCGCCGGGTTTTACCGGGGCGGCCCGATCCTGATGAGCGCCATCGCCGGGATCGACCAGGCGCTCTGGGACATCAAGGGGAAATTTTACGGGGCGCCGGTCCATGAGCTGATGGGCGGGGCCTGCCGCGACTCCATCCGCGTGTACTCCTGGATCGGCGGCGACCGCCCGTCGGATGTCGGAAGGGCGGCCCGGGAGGTCGTGGCGGCCGGCTTCACGGCGGTCAAGATGAACGCCACCGAGGAACTGCAGATCGTGGATTCATACGCCAAGATCGACCAGGTCGTCGAACGGATCGCCGCCGTGCGCGAAGCCGTCGGCAACGATGTCGGCATCGCCATCGATTTTCACGGCCGGGTCCACAAACCGATGGCGAAAATCCTGATCCGGGAGCTGGAGCCGTACCGGCCGATGTTCATCGAGGAGCCCGTTCTTCCCGAAAACAACGAGGCGCTGCGGGAAATTGCGGCCGCCACGCACATCCCCATCGCCACCGGGGAGCGGATGTTCTCGCGCTGGCATTTCAAACCGCTTCTCGCCGACGGCTGCGTCGACATCATCCAGCCGGACGTTTCCCATGCCGGCGGGATAACGGAAGTGAAGAAGATCGCGTCCATGGCGGAAGCGCATGACGTCGCCCTGGCGCCCCATTGCCCGCTCGGCCCGATCGCGCTCGCCGCGTGTCTGCAGGTGGACGCGACGTGCTACAACGCGTTCATCCAGGAGCAAAGCCTCGGCATCCATTACAACACGTCCAACGATCTCCTCGATTATGTCAAGGATCGCCGCGTGTTCGAATACAAGGACGGCCATGTCGCCATTCCGAAGGGACCCGGACTGGGCATCGAGATCGACGAGGAATACGTGCGGGAACGGGCGAAGGTCGGCCACAACTGGAAAAATCCGGTCTGGCGCCATCGCGACGGGTCGATCGCCGAATGGTGAGATGGCGGATGGCGGAGGAGGTGCCCGAATGACCAAAACGCTGCAAACCGATGAAATCCGGCTGGGGGTTTGCTACTACCCCGAACATTGGGATGCGTCGCTGTGGCCCGACGATTTCCGGCGCATGCGGGAAATGGGCCTTTCGGTGATCCGCATCGGGGAATTCGCCTGGGCGCTCATTGAACCGGAAGAGGGCGTCTACGATTTCAGCCTGTTCGACCGGGTGCTGGACCTGGCGGCACGGCATGGCCTCAAGGTGATCATGGGAACGCCGACGGCCACGCCCCCGGCCTGGCTGACAGCGCGGTACCCGGAAGTCCTGAACGCGACGCAGGAAGGCGTCCTCTACCGGCACGGCGGGCGCCGGCACTATAACTACAGCAGCAGGAAATACCGGGAACTGTGCGCGAACGTCGTGCGGAAGCTGGCGGAACGCTACGGGGATCATCCGGCCGTCATCGGATGGCAGATCGACAACGAGCTGAACTGCGAAGTCAACGTGTTCTATTCCGGGGAAGACCACAAGGCGTTCCGGGATTGGCTCCAAAACCGGTACGGAACGCTGGACCGGCTGAACCGGGCGTGGGGCACGACGTTCTGGAGCCAGATCTACACGGATTGGGAGCAGGTTCATCTCTTGCGTCCGACGGCATCCCATTCCCCGAATCCCCATCAGGCGCTGGACGAGAAGCGGTTCATTTCGGACAATGCGATTTCGTTCGCCAAACTGCAGGCCGACATCCTGCGCGGCATCGTCCGGAACCAGTGGGTGACCACGAACACGCTGTTCGGGCATCTCGATTACCATGCGCTGACGGAATCCGCGCTGGATTTTTTGTCCTATGATTCGTATCCCCTGTTTGCGCAAGTCCGTCCCGAACCCGGCAAGCGTCCGCTGAAGGACCGGAAGTGGAGCCTGAATCTGTCGGTCGTGCGGTCCGTGTCGCCCAATTTCGGCGTGATGGAACAGCAGGCCGGCCCCGGCGGCTGGGTGAACCGGCCGCCCATCCCGTCGCCGCGCCCCGGGCAGCTCCGCCTGTGGACGTACCAGTCGATCGCACACGGCGCCGATCTGGTTTGCTATTTTCGCTGGCGGACGGCCACGTTCGGCACGGAAATGTATTGGTTCGGCATCAACGACCATCACAACCGGCCGAACCGCAGGATCGAAGAGCTGCGCCGGGTTTCGGCGGAGCTTTCGCGCATCGGCCGCCGGATCGCCGGCTCCCGATACGCGGCAAACGTCGCGATCGTCCGGGATTATGACAACGAGTGGGATGGCGAACTGGACAACTGGCACGGCCCGATGGACCGGCAAAGCGTCCTCGAATGGTTCAAGGCGCTGCAATATGCCCACATTCCGGTTGATTTCCTCTACATGCGCCCGCAAACGACGCTGCAGGAACTGGCGAAATACGAGGTCCTGATTTACCCGCACCCGGCCATTATGACGGAAGAAACGGCCCGGCTCCTCGCCGAGTATGCGGAGCGGGGCGGCACGGTCATTTTCGGCTGCCGGACCGGCTGCAAGGACCCGTCCGGCCATTGCCGCATGCAGCCGATTCCCGGACCGGTCGCCGGCCTGTGCGGCGTCACGGTCGAAGATTTCACCCATGTGCTTCCTTCCGAGGAAGCGGCCGTCATCCGGTTTGTCGACGATCCGGCAACCTGTGCGGCCGATTTGTTCAATGAAGTGCTTTGCCCGGCATCGCCCGAAACGGAAGTGCTGGCCGTCTACGCTTCCAAATACTACGAGGGAAAACCGGCGCTGACCAGAAAAAGGGCCGGCAAAGGATCCGCGTGGTATTACGGGGCTTCGTTCAACCTGGACGTCTGCCGTGCGATCATCAAACGATTGGGACTCGCGTCGCCTGTCCGGGATCTTCTCGACGCGCCGGAGGACGTGGAGGTGGCGATCCGCCAGTCCCGTGACCGGGCGTTCGTTTTCCTGCTGAACTATGGCGCCGAACCGGCGCCGGTGACGTTCCAAAAGCAAGCGGTCGATCTCCTTTCGCAGCGGACGCTCGGGGGAACGGTTCGGCTTGAGCCGTACGGGGTTGCCGTGCTGGAAGTCAAATCTTTGATTGCCCCCCGTCTCAAGTGAAGGTATAATCACGTTATTAACACGTTGCCAACGACTGCCGCGGGAACCGGAGGCCATGATGGACAGTTCCGACATCCTTCTGGACGAAATCGTGAACCGGTCAAAAGACGGCATCCTCGTGACGGACCGCAACTACCGCATCATCAAAGCCAACCCCGCCTTTTGCGAATTGTTCGGCTGGCCGGCGGACGAACTGGTGGGAAAGGACGCGCGGCGCTTTCCGGGCGCGGAAGGCGACGACGCCCGCGATGCGGAGAGGCTGCTCGCTGCGCTGCACGAATGCGGCAGCGCCGAAAGCGCGCTGACGACAAGAACGGGCAAAGACGGAAAAATCCGGTACGTGTCCGTTACGGCGTTCACGGTCGGGGCTGACCGGCCGGCCGCCGTTTTCGTCTACCGGAACCTGTCGGACGAAATGCGGGCTGCCGAAGAGCTGGCGCTTGCCCGCAGCCACTATCTCACCCTCGCGGAATTGACGCCGGACCCCGTCGCCGTCTACAGCGAGGGCGTCATCCTGTTCGTCAATTCCGCGGCGGTGCGCCGTTTTGGCGCCGGCGGCGCGGAAGACCTGATCGGCCGGCCGGTTTTGGATTTCGTTCATCCGGACTTTCGGGAACCGGTCGGAACGCGCCTCGGGAACGCCGCGGACGGCAAGGCGGCGGGCGGCTGGCTGGACGCGGTGCTGTGCGATCTGTCCGGCGGTTCCTTCGAAGCCGAAGTGACCTGCACGCCGGTCCGCTATGACGGCAAGCCGGCGTCGATGCTCATCGTCCGCGATTTGACGGACCGGCGAACCGCCGAAAGACGGATTCGCCAGATGGAATTGCACGACCTGCTGACCGGCCTGCCCAACCGCAAGCAGTTCAGCCGGCTGGTGCTGGAAGAACTGCAGCGCAGCGGCCGGGGCGCGCTGTTCGTGCTGGACCTCGACCGGTTCAAGCTGATCAACGACACGCTGGGCCATCGGATCGGCGACCGGCTGCTCATGCAGGTGGCCAGGCGGCTGGAACAGCTGCAGGAGAAAGACGGCGTCATCGTGTCCCGTCACGGGGGCGACGAATTTGCCGTTTTCTTCGCCGGCGCGGACCGCCGCGAGGCGGAACGGACGGCGGCGGCGCTGCACGAGCTTTTGTCCGCCTCCTACTGGGTCGACGGTCACGAATTGTTCGTGACTCCCAGCATCGGGGTTGCATTGGCGGATGATCCCGGCCGGCGGGACGCGGACGTGGAAGCGCTCATCCGGCAGGCGGACGCGGCGCTCCATGCGGCCAAGGAAACGGGCCGCAACAGGGCGGTCCTATACAACGAGTCCATCGGCGAGGAAAACTACGACAAAATCCAGCTGATTGCCCAGCTCCGCAAGGCGATCGAGAAAGAGGAGTTCGAGCTGCACTACCAGCCCCGGTTCGACATCCGAAGCGGCCGCCCCGTCGGCGTGGAGGCGCTCATTCGCTGGAACAACCCGTTCATCGGCACGGTGCTGCCGAACCGGTTCATTCCGCTGGCCGAAGAGACCGGCCTGATCGTGCCGATCGGCCACTGGGTGCTTCTGTCGGCCTGCCGCCAGGCCAAAAAATGGCTGGACGGGGGCCTGCGCATTCCGGTCAGCGTCAACATTTCCGGCTACCAGTTCCACCACGACGACATCGTCTCCCGCGTCCAGCAGGTGCTGGAGACGACGGGCCTGCCCCCGGAACTGCTCAATCTGGAAGTGACCGAAAGCCTGCCGCTCATCGAACTGTCCGCCGAAAAACTGAAGAAGATCCGTTCCCTCGGCGTCGGCATTTCCCTGGATGATTTCGGCACCGGCTATTCGTCGCTCAATTACTTGCGGTCGCTGCCTTTTGACGTCCTCAAGATCGACAAATCGTTCACCCAGCGGGTGGTGGAAGACGAATTCCATTCCAGCATGGTGCAGTCCATCATCACCCTGACCCACATTCTCGGCAAACGCGTCGTGGCCGAGGGGATCGAGAAGGAAGAACATTTGCGCTTTCTGAAATCGACCGGCTGCGATGAAGCGCAAGGGTTTCTGCTCAGCCGCCCGCAGCCGCCGCATGTCCTGGAGCCGATCCTGCAGCAGGCGGCTCCGTGAGACGCGCAAAGCCGTGCCGTTGAAGGCGCGGCTTTGTGCGTTGGCGGATGAAGTTTCCGGCGTCCGCCCGCTGTCCGGGCACCGGTTTCATTTTGCGCCTTTTTTGCCTTTCCGGCGCAGCCGCAGGGCGGACCGGGGGGCCGTCATGGACACGTGGCCGGCCGGCGTGCCGTCCGTTTCGGCTGCCGCGGGCCGCTGGATGATGGCCGGGTTGACGCTTGTCCGTCCGCGCCGGCCGCGCGGCTTGCCACGGGGCGGTCGGAGGGGTATGCTAAAGGCAGGATCGTTTGGATTGGCGCCGGGCCGGCAGGCAGCGGCCGGCCGCCGGCCTGGCGGCGGAATGCCGTTGAATGACGGCCGGGACATAAAGGAGGGGCTAGGCATGAAGGCGCTGGTGGTCATCGATTACACGGTCGACTTTGTCGTCGGCCGGCTGCCCGTCGGCCAGCCGGCGATCGCCGTCGAAGAGCGGATCGCGGCGTTGACGGAGCAGTTTGTGCAAAACGGCGACTTCGTCGTGATGGCCGTCGATCTGCACGAGGAAGGGGACGCGCTGCATCCGGAGCACAAGCTGTTTCCGCCCCACAACATCCGCGGCACGGACGGGCGGCGGCTGTACGGCAAACTGGAAAAGGTGTACGAAGCCCACAAGGACAAAATCCATTGGATGGACAAAACGCGGTACAGCGCGTTTGCGGGCACCGACCTGGAACTGAGGCTCCGCGCGAGGGGCATCCGGGAGCTGCATCTGGCCGGCGTCTGCACCGACATCTGCGTGCTGCACACGGCCGTGGACGCCTACAACAAGGGGTTCGACATCGTCGTGCACGCCGACGCCGTGGCCAGCTTCAATCCGAAAGGACACGAGTGGGCGCTGGAACATTTTGAAAAAACTTTGGGCGCCGCCGTCGCCCGCGCGGCGGAGCGGCCCTGACGGAGATCCTGTGCCATGCGTTACGGAGATTTGACGCTGCATACCGACAAATATCAGATCAACATGATGTATGCCCACTGGAAGCAGGGCAGCTGGAACCGGAAAGCCGTGTTCGAGGTGTTTTTCCGCCAATCGCCCTTCGGCGGCGGCTATGCCGTGTTCGCCGGCCTGGAGCGGATCGTCGATTATTTGCGGAAACTGTCTTTCGGCGATGAGGAAATCCGCTACCTGCGGGAGCAGGAGGAGCGCTACGACGGGGCGTTTCTGGAAGAGCTCCGGCGGTTCCGCTTCACCGGCGATCTCGATGCGGTGCCGGAGGGCACCCTCGTTTTTGCCGGCGAGCCGGTCATCCGGGTGGAAGCGCGCGTTTTCGAAGCCCATCTGATCGAGACGGCGCTGCTCAACTTCATGAATTACCAGACGCTGGTGGCCACCAAGGCGTCGCGCATCCGGCAGGTGGCCGGGGATGACGTGCTGCTGGAGTTCGGCACCCGCCGGGCCCAGGAAGCCGATGCGGCGGTGTGGGGCGCCCGGGCGGCCTATCTGGCCGGATTTCACGCCACCAGCAACCTCCGGGCAGGCATCTTGTTCGGCATTCCGACGAAAGGCACCCACGCCCACGCATGGATCCAGATGCACGACGACGAGGAAGAAGCGTTCCGCAAATTCGCGGAAGTGCTGCCGGACCAGGTGTCCCTTCTGGTGGACACGTACGACACCCTTCGCAGCGGACTGCCGAATGCGATCAAGGTGGGCAAGCGGCTGGAAGCGGCGGGCAAGCGGCTGCAGTCCATCCGCCTCGACAGCGGCGACCTGGCGTATTTGTCGAAGCGGGCGCGGGCGATGCTGGACGAAGCCGGGCTCGGGTACGTGAAAATCATCGCCTCCAACGACCTGGATGAAAACATTATCCTGAACCTGAAGCAGCAGGGGGCGAAGATCGACATCTGGGGCGTCGGCACCCAGCTCATCACGGCGGCGGACCAGCCGTCCCTCGGCGGCGTCTACAAGCTGGTGGAACGGGAAAACGGGCGGGGCGAGCGGGAGCCGGTCATCAAAATTTCCGGCAATCCGGAGAAGGTCACGAATCCCGGCGCCAAGGAAGTCTGGCGTCTCGTCAGCCGCGAAACCGGCAAGGCCGTCGCCGACTACGTGGCGCTCCGCCACGAGACGGAGCCGGCGGAAGGCAAGCCGCTGCTGCTGCACGACCCGGCGCATCCGTATCTTGACCGGATGCTGACGGATTATGAGGCCATCCGGCTGCTGCGGCCCGTGTTCCGCGGCGGCGAGCTGGCGGACGAACTGCCGTCGCTGGAAGAGATCCGGCGGTATCACGACGAACAGCTGAACCTGTTCTGGCCCGAGTACCTGCGGATCCTGAACCCGGAACCGTACCGCGTCCGCCTGAGCAAGGCCGCCTGGGACCTGAAATTGGCCATGCTGGCGAAACACCGGCGGTAAGCCGGATGCCGGGCGGCGCGTGCTTTTGGCCGAAGATCCGGCCGGCAGGACACAGGAGGAAAGGGGAACACGAATCATCGGAGGCCGGTGCGTGCCCCTGGCGGGCGACCGGCCTTTGCCATGGGAAAAAACGCGGAAGGAGATGGGAAACGCTGGTTTCTGCCGTCCATTTCCCTTGCCGCCGGACCGCACGTCGCCGTGCGAAATCCATGACCGGGACGGCCGGATCATCGGCCGTCTCCAGCGCTGCCATGCCACGCCGGTCCAAAAAATCATCAGCCTGATGGCGGCCGGCATGTTCACCAACGTCCGGGCCTTTGACCGGGAGAACGGACTTGGGGCCGACATCCGGGAAATCAACACCTTCCGGACGTTCCGCATCGGGCATGCCGAAGCCCTGGGACCGCCGAAATCGGCGGGCGGTTCGCCGCCTGTCTGAATACGGACGGCCTTCATCGTGTTTCTAAAAAAAGGCACGCCGGCACGGCGGCGCGGTGCGGGCCCGGCCCGCCTTCGCCATGCCGGTGTGCAGCTTGCGTCTTTCCGGACGGCCGCCTCAGAACGCCCAGTTGCCGTTGCGGAACACCGGTTCGCGGGTGCCGTCCGGCAGGATGCCGTCGATGTCCATGTCGGCGGAGCCGATCATGAAATCGACGTGGACGAGGCTGTCGTTCAGGCCGCAGGCGGCCCGTTCCCCTTCGCCCATGTTTTTGCCGCCCTCGAGGCAGAAGGCGTACCCTTTGCCGATGGCGAGATGGTTGGAGGCGTTCTCGTCAAACAGCGTGTTGTAGAAAATGAGGTTGGACAGCGAGATCGGCGACGTATGGGGCACCAGCGCCACTTCGCCGAGATAGCGGGAGCCTTCGTCCGTCTCGATCAGTTTCTTCAGCGTTTCGTACCCTTTCTCCGCCTTGAAATCGACGATCCGGCCGTCCCTGAACGTGAAGGAGAAGTTTTCGATCAGCCGTCCGCCGTGGCTGAGCGGCTTCGTGCTCGCCACGGTGCCGTTGACGCCGGTTTTCAGCGGAGCGGTGAACACTTCCTCCGTCGGCATGTTGGCGATGAACACGTGCCCCTTTTCGTTGTGGCTTTCCGCGCTGACCCACAGGTGCTTTTCCGGCAGTTCGACGACGAGGTCGGTGCCCGGCGCCCGGTAATGGAGCGCTTTGTATTTCCTCCGGTTCAAATGCTCCGCTTTCCGGTTCAGGTTGTCCGCATGCTCCCGCCACGCTTTCACCGGGTCCGGCAGGTCGATGCGCGTCGCCCTGAAAATGGCGTCCCACAGGGCCGGGATGCGTTCCGCCGCCGGCAGGCCGGGAAACACCTTGTCCGCCCATGCCTGCGACGGCACGGCCACGATGGACCAGCTGACCTTGTCGGCCATCGTATATTGGCGGAAGCCTTTCAGCGCCGCGTTGGCCGCCCGGTTGCTGTCCTGGATGCGCTGCGGGTCGATGCCGGCGAGCAGGTCGGGGTCGGTACCGGTCACGGACAGGAACGCGGCGCCCTGCTCGGCCATCTCCTCCAATCCGCGGGCGCGGAACGGAATCGGATACTCCCGGAAGGAATCGGCGGGGGCGAGCTCGAAACGGGTGCGGGTCACCACGTCGTCATGCCAATCCACATGGACGTACCGGGCGCCGATTTCATAAGCCCGTTTCACGATTTTCCGCACCAGTTCCGCCGCGAACAGGGGGGCCGTCACCACCAGCATCTGTCCCGGCTGCACGTTCACGCCCACTTCCACCGCCAGCGCGGCGTATTTTTCCAGACGGTGTTCATGCGCTTCCCGTTGTTCGTCCGCTGCCATCTTGAAATCCTCCTCGAAAAAGGTATATTGGCATTATAACACCGCGCGCGGCGGGCCACAAAAAACGGGATCACATCCGCGGCCGGCCTTGCGTCCGCGGTGGCAGCGAAAGAAATGGAAAGATCGAAGAAACGGAAAGATTCAGAAGGGACGGAACGTCACGTGAACGGTCACATCGGTTGCGCGAAAGAAAGACCGGACGAAAAATCCTTGTTCCTGGAAGGCGTCAAAGCCTGCCTGCCGACGCTGTTCGGCTACTTCAGCATCGGATTTGCCGCGGGCATCGTGGAAAAAACCGCCGGGCTGAGCCTGCTGGAAATCGCCCTGCTCTGCCTGCTGCTTTACGCGGGATCGGCGCAGTTCATCCTGGCGGGGATGGTGCAGACGGCGTTTTCGGCCATTGCCGTGACGGCGACGATTTTCTTCGTCAATCTGCGGCATCTGTTGTTCAGCGCGGCGCTGGCGCCCTACTTCCGGCGGACGAAGCCGGCCGAAAGCTTTGCCATCGGCGCGCTTCTGACCGATGAAAGCTTCGGCGTCGCCTCGGACCACGCCGCCCGGCACGGGGCCATCAACGAGAAATGGATGCACGGGCTGAACCTGACCGCCTACCTGGGCTGGTTTGCCGCCAACATGGCCGGCGCCTCGATCGGCCAATACATCGAAAGCCCGACGGCCTGGGGGATGGATTTTGCCCTGCCGGCCATGTTCATCGGCCTTCTCGTCATGCAGATGCAAAGCCGCGGGGAGCTTTCCGCCGACATCGCCGTGGCCGTCGTCGCCGCCGTTTCCGCGGTCTTCTTCAGCCTCGCGTTTTCCTCCAGCGTCGGCGTCATTCTCGCCACCGTGACGGCGGCGACGTTCGGCCTGGGGGTGGAACGGTGGAAGTCCGCGCGGAAATCCTGATTGCCATTCTGGCTTCCGGCCTCGTCACCCTGCTGCCCCGGGTGCTGCCGCTCATGGTGCTCAGCCGGTTCGAGCTGCCGAAAGCCGTCGCCGACTGGCTGAAGCACGTGCCGGTGGCGGTCATGGCCGCCCTCGTGGCGCAGTCGCTGTTCATCGCCGGCGGGAAGCCGGTCACCGGCCCGACGCCGGAGATGGCCGCCGCCCTGGCCGCCTTCCTGGTGGCCGTCAGAACCCGCAGCCTGCTGGGCACGGTCGTGGCGGGGGTGGCCTGCACGATGGCGCTGCGCCATCTGTTCTGATCCGCCGCGGCCCGCGCCGGCGGGCCAATGCGGGCAAAAAAGGAACGCCCGCCGCACTGCGGGCGGAAAAAGGAGGCCCGCACCATGTTCCGCTGGATGAAAGCATTCGCAGACGTTCTCGGACGAGCCTTGTCGTCCGCGGCCGGTCGCCGTTCCGCCGGCAAAGTCGCCGACCTGTCCCGCCACCGGCGCCGGCGGCGGCTGGCAAACGCCTTCGCCGCACCGTCCGCCGTTCCGCCGGCAGGCCGGGCGGACGCCCGCTGCAGCCGCTGCCGCAAGGCCGTCCGGCGGCTGACGTTTTATGCGGACGAGTCCGGCCGTCCCGCCGGATTTTGCAAATCCTGCGAAGTCCACGCCAAAAAGCGGGGGCTGCTCCCTCTGTAATCCCGTCCGCCTCCGCCTCCGCGTCCCGAATGCGTCTTCGCGCGCGTTTTTCCGGCACATCCGCCGTTGTGGTTCCGGCGCACCGGATTGTCATTTTTCTCCGGCGCGTCTTTTTTATGGAGGATATTGTCATTCCCTGTAGTAATATAAAAAGAACTGATAATACCCTTGAATGGCGTTGGGAGTGCGGATATGCCGATACGTGCATTGTTGGGGACGGGAATCGCGGCGGCAGCGATGTTTGCCGGGCATGCGTGGTGGGTGCTGGCGTCGGGGCGCGATGAATACGTCGTCCGGATCGGTTCCGGCTTTTTCCAGAGTTTTGCCATCCTGTTTGCGCTGATCTGCTGTTTGCGCCATTCGCGTTTTTTCGCCGGCGGCATGGTTCGCAATGCCTGGCTGTATTACGCGCTGGGATCGTTTTTGGTCCTGGCGGTGAAGTTGTACGGCACGTTCGATCTCGTCTTCCACGGAACCGGGCGCGCGCTCGCGGGCTTGCCGGGTTGGCTGGAAGCGGTTCCGTTCATCCTGTTCATGCTGGCACTGATCCACCACCACGGCGCGTTCGCGTCGGACAACCGGATTCCGGTGATCCGTTTCTATCTGGACACCTGGATCGTCACCGCCAGTTTCGTCAGCCTGTACTGGCACTATTTGCTGGAACCGCACCTGACCGTGCCCCTCTACCGCGATTCCGGGATGCTGGCCGCCTTTCTCGCGTCCGCCATGGGCGCGGCGATGCTGGTCGGCCTTCTGTCTCTCCTTCTGTCCGGCAAAATGTCGGAAAGCGGCCGGGTGATGGGGCTGCTGGTCGCCTCATTCGCCCTGATGACGTTCGCCCGTTTCTGGGTGTTGCATCTTTCGGTGGACGGCGGCGACCGGGGGCTTTTCGTTGCCGATCTGTCCGTGTCCCTCGGGTTTTTGCTGCTCGGGATTTCCGCCGTCGTGTACGGCTGGGACGAGATGAAACGTCTCGGGACGGAACGCGCGCCCGTTCGCAGGCGGGTGATCCACCGGGTCATTCCCGGCATCGCCATCGGCGCCGTCCTTGCGGCGTTCACTTTCGGGATCAAGCATCAGAACGCGCTGGCGATCGGCACGATGGTCGTCATCCATCTGCTGCTCGTCCGGCTGTGGGTCAGCAAGCGGGCTTCCATGCAGGCGGAGCGGGCGCTGTCGGAGGCGGAGGAAAAATACCGCAACCTGGTGGAAAACTCCCAGGTGGGCGTGTTTTCGGCCCAGTACGGGAAACTGACGTACGTCAACCGCTATTTCGCCGAAACGTTCGGCTATGAGCCGGAAGAGATGGTGGGCACGAGCTTCATGCAATACATCAGCGGGGAAGACCGGGAGAAACTGGCGGTGGAAATTTCCCGGCTGGCGATGAACCACGGGTTTACGCCCAGCATCGGCGTGCAGGGCATCAAGCGGGACGGCAGCAGCATCCACCTGGAAGTGCAGGCGACGCGAACCGTCCAGCGGGGCGACGTGATCATCACCGGCACGCTCATCGACATCACGGAGCGCAAGCTGGCCGAGGAAATGGTCATCCGTTCCGAAAAACTTTCGGTCGTCGGGCAGCTGGCGGCGGGGGTGGCCCACGAAATCCGCAATCCGCTCACGAGCCTGCGCGGGTTCACCCAGCTGCTCAAGGCGCGTTCGCAAGGGGACCAGAACAGCGCGTTTTATGATATCATGCTGAATGAATTGGACCGCATCAATTACATCGTCGGCGAATTCATGCTGCTGTCCCGGCCGCAGCAGATGCAGCAGCTGGAGCCGCACGACCTGCGGGAACTGATTGCGAGCATGCTGCCCATCATCGAGACCCAGGCGATCATCCACAACGTGACCATCCACATGGACTGGGTGACGCCGCTCAAGCCGGTGATCTGCGACAAAAACCAGATCAAGCAGGTGTTCATGAACGTCCTGAAAAACGCCATCGAAGCGATGCCGGACGGCGGCGCCATCCAGATCAAATTCGGGTTCCGGGGCCATACGCACACGACGGTGCAGATCATCGACGAGGGGCCGGGCATGCCGGCGGAAGTGCTGGCGAGGCTCGGGGAGCCGTTCTTCACGACGAAAAAATCGGGCACCGGCCTCGGCCTGATGGTCTGCTACCGGATCATCGAAGCCCACAACGGGAAAATGACGATCAAAAGCGAAAAAGGCAAAGGCACGACGGTGGAAATCCAGCTGCGTTCGGCGACGGACGAGTGGGGCCGGGCGATGAACATTTGAAACGGAGGAGTCGCGGTGCCGGACGGCGGAAAGCGGGACGGGACGGTTTCGGGCAAACGGTTTGCGGTGCCGGACGGCGGGCGGAAGCCGCCCGGAAAAGACCGTGCGGCGGAGGGAAACGGGGCGAAAGCCGATTTTGCCGCGGATGACGGTTCGACCGCCGAAACGGAGGGCCGGCCCGAAGACGTTTTCGCACGCGCGGGAGAAGCGGGGGAAACGGACGGGGCGGCGGAACGGGCATTCGAAGAGGGGACGGCCGGAGAATTGGAAGACGGTGCGGAACCGGACGGCGCGCGCGAAGACGACGCGGAACGCGCGCGCCGGTCCCGCGCGGCCGCCCGCATGTTCCGCCTCGTCGCCCTGCTTGTCGCCATCGCCCTGGCGGGCCAGGCGGCGGCCGTTCTGCCGCGCATCTACAGCGTGGACGTCATCCGGCTGTTGACGGAAACCCGGGAACTCAACCGGGACGAGCGCATCCGGGCTTTCAAGGCCGCCATCGTCGTCGTGGAGGCGGAGGGCCGCAAGGGAACCGGCTTCAATGTCGACGAACGCGGGCTGATCGTCACAAACCGCCATGTCGTCGGAGAAAGCCGCGAGGCGGTCATCGCATTCGAAGACGGCCGGGTGTTCCGGGCCCGGGTCGCCGCGGAGGACGGGGAGGCCGATCTGGCCGTTCTCGTTCCGGACGGGACGGCGGGAGCCTCGTTTCCGGCGCTGGAGCTGGATGCGGGGGCTTCCTGGTCGCCGGGGGACGACGTGTATTACATCGGCAATCCGCTGTTTTTCCGCCACCTGGCCGCACGGGGCGCGATGCTCGGACTGACGCAGGCGGGCCGGCCGTTTCCGGTGCTGCTGATCGAAGCGCCGGTCCATCCGGGAAACAGCGGCAGCCCGGTCATGACCGGGGACGGCCGGGTCATCGGCGTCCTCTACGCTTCCGCGGAACTGGAGAAAGACGGAAAAAGGAGGAAGGCCGGACTGGCGATTCCGGCGGATCATCCGTTTTTTGCCGGGCTTGCCGGGCTGTTGCCGGACCGCTGACGGCCGGCGTCCGACAGGCCGGGAAACAGCGGAATGGGGCGGGACGGGCATGCCGCCGATAGCCGTGCCATGGCGAAACCGACGGGCCGGGACGGTCCGCCGGTTGTTTTTTCCTGCCGGGCAAACGGCCGGCACAACGGCATCACCGGTTGACCCCGGGTGGACCGGATGTGACCGGAATGACCGGCATGTGACTGAAATATGCCGATTGATTATGCGAGAGAATGACCGGGGTTTGATTGTCTTTCCCGTGCGCGGCGTCGTATACTCAATAACGAATGGGCTTTTTTCCGATGGCCAATACGACTTCCCGGAGGTTGGCTTTTTCATGCACAAGCAACCGTTGACGGACGGATGGACGTTCCGGGCGGCGGACGAAGACGCCTGGCTGCCCGCGCGGGTGCCGGGCTGCGTCCACACGGATCTGGCGCGGAACGGGAAAATTCCGGATCCTTTTTACGGGACGAACGAGAAAGCGCTGCAATGGATTGACAAGAAAGACTGGGAGTACCGCGTCGTTTTCCGCCTGGATGAAGAATTGGCCGGCTGCAGCCGGACGGACATCGTGTTCGACGGGCTCGACACTTACGCGGACGTCCATCTGAACGGGCGGTTGATCGTGCAGGCGAACAACATGTTCCGCACGTGGCGGGCGGACGTGAAAGACCTGCTGCGAAAAGAGAACAACGAGCTCGTCGTCCGCTTCCGTTCGCCGGTGAAGGAAGACGTGCCGAAGCTGGAGAAGCTGGGCCTTCGGCTGCCCGCGCCCAATGACGACTCGGAACTCGGCGGGCTCGGCGGCCGGAAAATCAGCATGTTTGCCCGCAAGGCGCCGTATCATTACGGCTGGGACTGGGGCCCCCGGTTTGTCACCTGCGGCATCTGGCGGGACGTCCGCCTGGAAGGCTTCAGCGGCGTGCGGATCGCGGACGTGTTCATCCGGCAGAACGAGGTGACGGCGCGGCATGCGCTGCTGACCGCCGTGATCGAGGCGGAACTGGACGGCAGCGTCGCGCCGGCGAGGGTGCGCGTCCGCTGGGAAAACGGGGAAGCGTACAGCAAATGGCCGGGCCGGGAAGCGAAGGGGCCGCTTGCCGAGGCGGGCGCCGCCGGCGCCGTCTGCGCGGCCGGCGGGCACGGACGGGCCGAAAAGGGCGAAGGCGCTTCGCCGGCCGGACGCACCGTCACCGTGGTGGAACTGGATTTTGCCGTGCCGCAGCCGAAGCTGTGGTGGTGCCGCGGGCTCGGCAAACCGCATCTGTACACGTTCCGCGTGACGCTGGAAGACCGGGACGGCCGGGTGCTGGCCGAACGGCAGGTGCGCACCGGCCTTCGCGCCATCCGGCTCGTCACCGATCCCGACGCGGACGGGCAAGGTTCTTCGTTTTACTTTGAGCTGAACGGGGTGCCCGTCTTCGCCAAGGGCGCCAACCACATTCCGAACGACAGCTTCGTGACGGACGTGACCCGCGAGCGGTACCGTCACGAGATCGCCAGCGCCGTCCGGGCGAACATGAACATGCTGCGGGTGTGGGGCGGCGGCATCTACGAACACGACGATTTTTACGATCTTTGCGACGAATACGGCATCCTCGTCTGGCAGGATTTCATGTTTGCCTGCAGCATCTACCCGGGGGATGACGAATTTCTCGAAAACGTGCGGCAGGAAGCCGCGGACAACCTGCGCCGGCTGCGCAACCATCCGTGCATCGCGCTCTGGTGCGGCAACAACGAGATCGATTCCGCCTGGGCCCACTACAGCGACCATCCGGGCTGGGGCTGGAAAAAGCTGTTCACGAAGGAACAGGAGGCGCGCCTCTGGGAAGGGTATGACAAGCTGTTCCACCGGATTTTGCCGGAGGAAGTGGCGCGGCTCGCCCCCGGCGCCTTCTATTGGCCGAGTTCGCCGCTGGCCGTCTGGTCGGGGGACGAGCGGCAGCACGCCACCGGCGTCCTCGCCCGCGGCGACGTCCATTACTGGAACGTGTGGCACAACCGGGAGCCGTTCGAGCATTACGACACCCACGTGGGCCGTTTCATGAGCGAGTACGGCTTCCAGTCGTTCCCCGAACCGCGCACCGTCGCGGGGTACGCGCCGGAAGACCAGATGGCGCTGGAGTCGGACGTGATGCTGAGCCACCAGAAAAACGGCCGCGGCAACCGGCTGATCAAGGCCTACATGGACCGGTACATGCCGGAGCCGAAAGATTTCCGCTCGTTCCTGCTCATGAGCCAGGCGCTGCAGGCGGAAGGCGTCGGACGGGCGTTCGAGGCGCACCGCCGGCGCAAGCCGTACTGCATGGGCACGTTGTACTGGCAGATGAACGACTGCTGGCCCGCCGCGTCCTGGTCGGGCATGGATTACCACGGCCGCTGGAAGGCGCTGCATTATGCGGCGAGGCGCCATTTCCGCGACACGGCCGTCTCCGTCGAGCGGGCCGGCGGCCAGTTGCGGTTTTACGTGATCAACGACCGGAATGAGCCCGTCGCCGGCGAACTGTGCGTGCGGATCACCGACTATGCCGGCGCGGAGCGCAAAGCGTGGACGATGCCGGTGCGGGCGGCCGCCGGGGAAGCCGCGGTGGTGCACGCGGCGGCGGAAGCGGACGTGCTGGACGGCGTGAAGAGGGAGGAGGCGGTGCTGACCGTGACGCTTGCTTCGGGCGGCGAGCCGCTGGACGAGAAGCGGATGTATTTCGTGGACGGCAAGTCGCTCCCCCTTGCACCCGTGACGGTCCGGGTGGTGCCCCTTTCGGACGACGACGGCCACGCCTTCGCCGTGACGGCGGACAAATTCGCCCGGCACGTGCGGCTGTTCGCCGAAGCGGAAGGCATCTTTTCCGACAACGATTTCGACCTTCTGCCCGGCGAAACGAAGGTGGTGCGCTTCTTCGCCCGGTCGGACGGGGCGGCGCCCTTCGTGCCGGCGTCGCCGGGCAAGGTGTGGGCGGAGTCGCTGGCGGACTGGGTGAAGTTGTAGCGGAACCCGCGGTACGCGATTTTCGGATTTTTGGACGTTGCAAAAAATAACGGAACCGGGGGACGCCATTTTGCCGCCATGGGCCGTTTGCCGGCCGTGATTGGCCAAATGGCGCCGCCTGGTTCCGCTGCTTTTGGAAAACGGGCGTTTTCGCCAAATCGCGCCATCCGGCTCCGCCGTTTGATGAACGCGCTGCACAAGGCGGGGATGGAACGCGGTTATTCCTGCTTTGTCACTTCCCGGAACAACGCCTCGATTGTTGCCGCCGCCTCTTCCACCTTCATGCCGTTCCACTCCTCCTGAAACCCTTTGCATCCGCCGTATCGGCCGGCGTCGTACACGGGACGGTCTTGGACGATTTTGAAGGCGCCCCGATCGCCGCCGACGACGCCGAAAACCTTGCCGTTGTCGGCCGTCAACGGAAGCTTGCCCTTCACGGCGAGGGACCTCTTCCCCCCGCCGGAAGGGACGGTCGTCAGCGGATGGTTCGGGCCGGTGCCCGGTCATTGCAAAAAGCCGCGCTCGTACTGCTTCGGCGGCGCCACGTGGTCGCCCAGTTCGCGCAGCGCGTGCAGCGCCCAGTACGGGTCGCGCAGCATGCCGCGGCCGACGGCGACGAGATCGGCGGCGCCGGACGCCAGCGTTTCCTCCGCCTTGCGGGGATCGTCCAAAAGGCCGACGGCGATGACCGGCACGCCCAGTTCCTTGCGGAACGCGGCGGCATACGGCACCATGTAGCCCGGTTCGACTTTCGGCGTGCGGGCCGGGCTCGCGTGGGCTTCCCCGCCGGCGGACACGTGGAAGATGTCGACACCGGCCGCCTTGTACCGTTTGGCGATGGCCAGGCTGTGGTCGAGATCGTAGCCGCCCTCCGCGAATTCCACCGCCGAAATGCGCATGATGAGCGGCATGTCGGCCGGCATGACGGCACGCACCTCGCGCACGATCCGTTCGCCGAACAGCGCCGGGTCGCGGCCGTACTCGTCATCCCGCTTGTTGATGAGCGGCGAATGGAACTGGTGGATCAGGTACCCGTGGGCGCCGTGCAGCTCGATGGCGTCGACGCCGGCTTTCAGCGCCCGCACGGCGGCATCGCGGAATTTCAGCACCATGGCGTCGGCTTCCGCCGTGGTCAGCGCGTGGGGCTTGCGGAACGTTTCGTCGTAGGGCTCCTCCGTCGGGGCGACGGGCACCGGGGCGTCCTGCGCCTTGCGGCCGGCGTGGGCGATCTGGATCGCCGCTTTCGCCCCGTGGCGGTGCACTTCGTCGATGATCCGTTTGAACGCGGGAATCGCCTCGTCGGACCAAAGTCCGAGGCACCGGTCGGTGATGCGGCCTTCCGGCGACACGTTCGTCATTTCGATGATGATGAGGCCGGCGCCGCCCACGGCCCGGGACGCGTAGTGCACGAAATGCCAGTCCGTCGGGATGCCGTCCTTCTTCTCCACGGAATACTGGCACATCGGCGGCATCACGATGCGGTTTTTGAGTTCCAGGTTCTTGAAGCGAAAAGGTTCGGCCAGTCGGCTCACGATGGTTCCCTCCCGATTTCCTCCAAAATTTGGTCGCCCCTTTTGGCCTGCCGTCCGTTTTTCCGGTTGACCTGCGTCCATCGTTCCGTTCAAGCCCGCGCCAGTCCGGCCTTTTCCGCCCGGGTCAGCTTTTGCAGCACCAGGTTGTACGACGCGTCCATCAGGCAGCGGATTTCTTCATCCGGCAAACCGGCGTCCAGAAACACCGTGTTCCAGTGCCGCTTGTTCATGTGGCAGCCCGGAATGATCGCGTCCGGATACTGCATCCGGAGCAGGCGGCTTTCTTCCGGATCGGCTTTCAGATTGACGTAGGGCCTGCCCTGAAGGTGCGAGAACAGGGCAAACATTCGGCTTGCGACAAAAAGAACCGGAATCCCCGGATCGAAAGGCGTCCTGAGCGACGCCCCCGGTTTTCCGAGGCCGTACCGGATCCATCGGTCATGGGGCAATGCCGTCACCCCCCCTGCTTGCCGGATGCGGTTCCATGCCCATTGTAGCATACTTTGCGGGCGGCGGAAAAAGGGGCAACCCGCCGGACGGAAGCAGCCGGGGGCAGGAGCCGCGGCGGCTCAGGCGATGATCGGCAGCTTGATTTTGAGCTGGAACCGGTCGCCGACGGCCGAGTATTCCAAAACGCCCCCGTTCGTTTCGACGATGGAGGCGATGATGTACGTGCCGATGCCCCGGCGGTCGCCCTTCGTGGACAGGCCGTACGACCTGAACAGCCGGTCGGCGATGCCGGGCGGCAGCGGCGCGGTGCTGTTCGATGCCTCCAGCACGTACAATCCGCCGCCGGCAAGGCTCGCCACTTTCACCCACGGCTCGGCCAGGCCGCTTGCTTCCGCCGCTTCCAGGGCGTTGTTCAGGATGTTCGACACCAGTTTGCTTTGCTCCGTCGGCGGCAGGGGAAGATCGGACAGCGGCCGGCCGAGATCGAGTGCGAACCGGATGCCGGCGGCTTCCGCCCGCTGGCGCGTCCGGATCAGGAGAGCGGCGATGTGCGCCTTCTCGCCCCGGATGGACAGGTTGATCCGCCCGTAATCGTCCAGCAGGCGGCCCAGGTACTCGCGGGCCTCCGCCATCCGGTTTTCTTCCAGCATGTGGTGCAGCGCGCCGGCATGGGCCAGGAAATCGTGACGCTGGGCGCGGATGTCCCGGAACGCAGCCTCCGTTTCCGCCCGCTCCTTCCCGATCCGTTCCTGTTCTTCCCGGCGCTCCCGTTCGCTGCGCAGGAAGCGGACAAAAAGGGTTTCAAGCAGCAGGGCGGCCAATGGCGGCACGACGAGTCCGGGCCAGGCGGGCGCCCATCCGATCCGGCCGGCCGCGGCGGCCCACAGCGACGCCGCCCACAGCAGGGCGAGCCCGGCGTGGCAGGCCGCCACCATGGCCGCCGTGCGCCGGTGTTCCGGCGCCAGGCGCCGCTCCATGCGCCGCATGCGCATCCATTGTCCGATTGACCGCAATCCGTTTCTCCTCCAACAGGCCGGGCCGCGGGCGCCCAAAGGCCGCGGGCCCGGGTTCCTTTTTGCAACTTTGCATGCCCCGTCTTGTCCGGATGTTGTTCAGAAGAAACGCCGCTTCAGCTCGTCCAGCTTCGCCTTCGTGATCGTCGCCTTCAGGTTCGTGTGGTGGAACGACACCCGGTAGCTCGTCTTGCCGAACAGGGAGAAATGCTTCACGTGCCGGACGTGGATCAGGTAGCTGCGGTGCGCCCGGATGAAGTCGCCGCCGGAAAGCTGCTCTTCCAGCTCGTTCAGCGTCTGGTACGTTTCGTAGTGCCGGTCTTTCGTGACGATCGTCGTGGAGCGCCCCGTCCGTTCGATGAAGAGGATGTCTTCCTTGCGGATGAAGTGGATGTCCGCATGGTGCCGCACCATCAGCACATCCCGGCTTTGCCGCGTCCGGCGGCGTTCCCGGTACCGCTCCAGCGCCTTCAGCAGCCGTTCTTTCTTGTAAGGCTTCATGATGTAGTCCAGCACGTTCAGTTCGAAGGCATGGACGGCGTAGCCGCTGTTTGCGGTGACGAACACGACGGCGGTGTCCATCGCGTGGGTGTGCATCAGGTCGGCCAGCTCGTAGCCGGACAGCTTCGGCATTTCGATGTCGGCGAACAGGATGTCCGGCTTCGCCGTTTTGACGAGGGCGTACGCCTCTTCCGCATCCTGCACGGCAAAGGCGATTTCCACGTCGGGTTCCGCCCGCAGGATGGCGGCCAGCTTCTCCAGATCGTAGGGACGGTCTTCCACCAGTCCGACGCTGATCAAAGCCTTCACCCCGGCCAAGGCAAATTCGAACCGTCCCGTCTGGAAAAACGTCCATTCGGAAACACGTTCAACGGATGAAATGCCGGTTTCGGCTCCCATTTTAGCAAATTTGCAACCACATTCACGACAAGAAATTCCTTTTTCGCGACAAAAAGGGTGCGGCGCTGGCCGCCGGGGATTACACTGGTGTCAGCGGCGCGGAACCGGCGGAGCGGCCGCCGGCCGCGCGGCGGCGTCCCGGCGGAACGCTCCCGGCGCCCCCGGGCGGCCGGGATAACCCGGGAACCACAACCGCCGTACTGCAAACGAATCACGGGCCTTGCCAAGGCAGCGCTCAAAACACGAAACGAATGAACGGAAAGGAGACGGGGAAACAATGATTCGCGCCCGCGAACTGACCCGCACATTCAAGGGCAAAACCGGCACCGTCACGGCGGTGGACGGCGTGTCGTTCCATATCCGGAAAGGGGAAGTGGTCGGCATGATCGGCGAGAACGGCGCCGGCAAAACGACGACGCTCCGCATGATCGCCGGCCTCCTCGAACCGACTTCCGGCGAGCTGGAGGTGATGGGGGAAGACATCCGGAAAAACGCCCGCAAGGCGCGAAGCAAAATCGGCGTCCTGTTCGGCGGGGAGACCGGACTGTACGGCCGGCTGACCGCCAGGGAAAACCTGGAGTATTTCGCCCGCCTGTACGGCATCGGCAGACACGAATCGCAGGAACGGATCAAGCAGCTGGCCGTCCAGTTCGGGATGAAGGAATATCTCGACCGCAAGGTCGGCGGCTTCTCCAAGGGGATGCGCCAGAAGGTGGCCATCGCCCGCACGCTCATCCACGATCCGGACCTGATCCTGTTCGACGAGCCGACGACGGGGCTGGACATCACGTCGGCGAACATTTTCCGCCAATTGGTGCGGCAGCTCAGCCGCGAAGGGAAGACGATCGTTTTTTCCAGCCACATCATGGAGGAAGTGCAGATGCTGTGCAGCTCGGCGATCCTGATCCACAAAGGCCGGCTCGTGTACCACGGATCGTTGGAGGAGCTGTACGAGGCGGAGGACAGCCGCGATTTGAACTACATTTTCATGTCGAGACTGGCAAGGGGGTCTGAGGGATGATCTGGCACGTCTACAAAAAGGAACTGCTCGACTCGTTCCGGGACCGCAAGACGATTCTGCTCGGCATTTTCATTCCGATCGCGATGATTCTGGCCATGGTGCTCGTGTTCGAAAACGTGCTGCTGGATCCGGAGACGGACGACGCGTACCGGGTGGCGATCGAGACGGACGACGACTCCTTCGAATGGTTCCGGACGCTGCCGAACATCGAATGGATCCGCACGGACGAGCCGGAGGAAGCGGTCCGCAGCGGCACGGCCGTCGCCAGCGTCCGCACGGTCCCCGGTTTCCTGGCCAAGGTGCACGAAATGAAAGAAGCGGCGGCCGTTCAGCTGATGGCCGACCAGGGCAGTCTGAAAGGATCGGGCGCGGTCGGCATCATCAAGGACGGGCTCGGCGCTCTCCGCGAACAGGTGCTGCAAAACCGGCTTGCGATTCTCAGCATCAACATCGGCAATTTCCACATGATCGAGATCGAGGAAATCGCGCTGGCCGACGGCAACCAGTCGCTGCACCTGGCGTCCATGATACTGCCGCTCATGGTCATCATGGCGGTGATGATCGGCGGCCAGTCCGCGGCGGTGGAGCTGTTTGCCGGCGAGAAGGAGCGCAAGACGATGGAGGCGCTGCTCATGACGCCGGTCAGCCGCAGCGCCATCATCCTGGCCAAGTGGCTCGCCATCGCCACCCTCGGTTTCACCAGCGGCATTTTCGCCGTTGCCGGGTTCGTGGTCATCGTGGCCGCCTTTACCGAACAGATGAAGCAGGTGCTCGATTTCGGGGACCAGCTGGCGAATCTCGTGTCCGCCGCTCTCGTCAGCATCCTGTTCTTCTCCCTGCTCATGGCGGCGATCCAGATCATTTTCAGCCTGCTGGCCAACAATTTCAAGGAAGCGCAGGCCTATTTCGGCCCGGTGATGTTCATCGCCCTCGCGCCCTATTTCATTCTGATCGGCGTGGGGGTCAACGAACTCAAGGCGATCCACTTCCTGATTCCGGTCATGAACACGTTCGCGTTCCTGAAGGAACTCGTGTACGGCATGTTCAGCTTCGGCGATCTTGTCCTCACGCTGCTCAGCACGGCCTTCATGGTGGCGGTCATGTACGCGGTGGCGGCGGTCATGTTCCGCAGGGACAAATGGGTGCTCGGCAACCAGTGATGAATCGGCGGAGGACCGGCCGGTGCGGCCGGCCGGAAAAACGCCGTCCGGGGAGGCGGCGGAAAAGAATGCCGGCGGAAACATTTTGAATGAAAAATCATACAACAAAATGATTTTCCGGCGGTTTAGTATTCGACCCCTTGGCAGCTTCCGCTTTTTCGTGCGCCGATCTTCTTTTCCGTTTGAAAATGAAGAAAAATGATGGAACATATGGACAAATTGCAGCGCGAGGCGAAGCACGCCCCGGAACATCCCCGCTTTGGGGCCATCCGGGTTTCTTTTTTGCCAGGATGCGACGGTCGCGGCGGGAGGGAATTCGCACGGGGTTTCCGGTAGAGCATGAAAAGTGGTATCAGCAGCATCTGTCCAGAAGAAGGGGAGAACGCCGGGATGCCCTGCTCAGGGACACGGTTTCGGGAACCGGCTTTTCGTGGAAAACGTCGCAGACCATCACCAAATATTGCCGCCAACTGGCGGCCAAAGGCAAGCGCAGGCCGGTTCCGTCGGGACCTTCGGGAAAAGTGTGCACGCATGAATACCCGGGAACCGACAACAGTCCGGATCTTTTGTGAAAAACCAACGCCCGCATCCCCTGAAATGGCGGTGATGCGGGCGTTGCAGCGCCCGGCAGCCGGATTGATCCGGTTTGTCGTGCGCAACAGCGGGAACCGGATGGATCCGGTTTTTCGTTTGTTGCGGCATCTGCCCCGGGACGGCCGATCCGTCGTCGGGGTGCCCGGCGAAGCCGTCGGCCGCATGGTGGACCGTTTCTGAACCGGAATCACCGTTCCCCTGATCTTTGGATCTTGCGCCCGGTCACTTGCCGGAATGGCCGCTGTCGTCCGTGTTCACGCCGTGCCGGCGGTCCGGCTCCCGGTCTGAAAGTCCGGCCGCCTTTCCGCCGGGTTTCCGCTGCGACGGCGGCAGCCGCCCGGCTTTCTTCAGCGCCTCGCGCAGCAGAAATTCGATGTGGGCGTTCACGCTGCGGAATTCGTCGCCGGCCCATTGCCCGATGGCGCGGTAGATGTCGGGATCGAGGCGCAGGAGGAAGGATTTTTTGTTGGACGGCATCGCGGGTCCGTCCTCAATTGTAAAGCGTTCCCGCGTTGATCACCGGCGTCGCGGCGCGGTCGGACACGATGGCCACCATCAGGTTGTTGACCATCGCCGCCCGGCG
>ERZ795043.104-NODE-104-length-111422-cov-20.458538_pt1 | contig 111422 bp, 102 predicted proteins | sample MGYA00375127_ERZ795043 | MGnify/ENA primary metagenome ERZ795043 (study PRJEB30172, sample SAMN05518447) | compost metagenome | isolation source: Feedstock adapted compost from Newby Island compost facility, Milpitas, CA | place: USA:Newby Island compost... | reverse complement strand
TATCGCGAGGCGATCACACAGCTCGAGGCCGAAGAGGCCCGCTGGCGACGCCTCGAAGGCGTGCTGCGGCGGGTGATCGGTCGCCTGTGTCTCGCAGCGTCGCATCGCGATCCCGGGCTCGATGTGCAGCTCGATCGGCTCGCGGCCGCCGTGCGCCAGGAAGCCGGCGCGGATGCGCTCGAAGCGCTGCTTCCCGAGCTCTCGGAGGCGATCGCCGCACTCGACCGCGCGAACGACCTCGCGCCGCAGGAGTCCCCTCCGGCGGCGGATTCCTCTCGGGCAGGCACTGAAGGAATCACGCGCCTCACCGCCGCAGTCGGCTCCGTCCTCAGCCATCTGGAGCTCGTTCCGGGATTTGCGCCGAGAACGGCCGAGCTGCGCGCAGAGATCGAGCGTGTCGCGGACGAGGTGCAGCTCGCCGGGACGCTCGAGCGCCTCGCGGTGCTGATCGACGAGCAGTGCGCGCAGATGAAGCGCGAGCGCGCCGCAATGGAGAGGCTCCTGCGCCAGCTCAATTCGCGGCTCGACGAGATCACGAGCTTCCTCGCCGGGCAGGACGCCGAGCAGCAGCAGGCCCTGGATGAAACCCAGAGGCTCAACCGGCTGGTGATGGGCGAGGTCGGCCAGATCACCGTGCACATCCGCGATGCGGACAGCCTCGCCGAGCTGCGTGAGCAGGTGAGCATGCGGCTCGAGGCGATCGACGCTCACCTCAAGGAGTTCCGCTCCCGCGAACAGGCGCGGATGCAGCGCTACCACGAGCATACGAGCCGCATGAGGCTCCGCATCGCGCAGCTCGAGCGCGAGAGCCGCGCACTGCAGGAGAGCCTCGAGGAAGAGCAGCGCATGTCGCTGGTCGATGCGCTCACCGGCATCGCGAACCGTGCCGCCTACGACGAGCGCATCGAGCAGGAGTACGAGCGGTGGCTGCGTGACCGCAAGCCGGTCAGCATCCTCGCGTGGGACATCGACCGCTTCAAGACGATCAACGACGCGTACGGCCACCGCGCAGGCGACAAGGTGCTGCGGGTCGTGGGTCAGCACCTGGCGCGCCAGGTGCGCGGCACGGATTTCGTGGCGCGTTACGGCGGCGAGGAGTTCGTGATGATCCTCGTCGGCACGGGTCCCGCCGAGGCACTCACGATCGCCGACAACATCCGGCGCGGCATCGAGAACATCGGCTTTCACTTCCGCGGCACGCCGGTCACCGTGACCGCATCGTGCGGCATCACGTCCTTCAGGGAAGGCGACACGGCGGACGACGCCTTCGACCGTGCCGACCGCGCGCTCTACCGCGCGAAGGCCGAGGGACGGAACCGCTGCGTCGTCGATTAGCGGGCGGTCAGCCGAGCGCGGCGCGCAGCGCTGCGATCTCTTCGGCCGCTTCGCGCAGGATCTGCTCGCAGACCGCGGGCGTGAGCTGCAGGCGCTGCACGGCCTTCGCCTTCTGCAGATTCGCCTCGAGCTCCGCCGGGTTGTTCTGATACTGCGCGATGATCATGCTCGCCATCAGGACGTCGCCGAGGCAGGGCGATCCGCGCACCTCGCGCTCCATGTCGGCCGAGTCGCGCACGGCCTGCACGATCTCGTCCGCGATCTCCCAGTTCTCGAGCAGAGCGACGGCGATGGTGAGATGCCACTCGCGCTCGATTGCCTGATACGTGGCGACGTCCGAGAAGAGCGCGCGGTGCTTGCCCGCGCGCGTGAGTATGTAGAGCCGGCCGATGCCGTGCAGGAGCCCCGCGAGCATCGCGGTATCGGGGCTCAGGTGCGTCAGGCGTTTCGCGATGACGTGGCAGAGGCTCGCCACCTGGACACTGCGCTGCCACAGCACGTCGAGGGGTTTCTCCAGTCCCCGCAGGGCAGGGGCGCGCCGGAGCTGCTGGATCGCGAACGCGATCGTCGCGCTGCGCACGATGTTGATCCCGACACGCGTCACCGCCGTGCGCAGGTCGGTCACCGGTTTGCCGGTGACATTGAGAGCGACGGAGTTCGCCATCTGCAGCAGGCGTCCGGCGAGCACCGGCTCGGAGCCGATGACCCGCACGATGCGATCGGGAGTCACGTTCTCGTCGGCGAGCACGCGCTGGACGCGGATCGCGACATCGGGGAACCCCGGCAGCTCGACCTTTCCCTTCGACAGCTCCTCGGCGAGCGCGCGCACGAAAGCGAACGCGCGGTCTTCGGTCGACTGGGTGGAATCGAGTTGCTGAGGCGCGCTCATGGCTGCACGTGCGCGGTCGCTCCGGTCAGCTGTCGAGCGCCTGCCTCAGCGCCGCGACTTCGCTGGCCGACTCCTCGATGAGCCTGGCGTACGCCGCGGCATCGAGCTCCATGCGCGAGCACGCAGCGACACCCTGCATGTTGAGCTCGAGCGTTTCGGGGTGCTCGTGATAAGAGGCCAGCAGGTAGCCCACCGTGAGCACGTCCGTGAGATCGGCCGGGCCGGGGTGCTCGCGCTCGAGGTCCTCGTATTCACTCACGGCCTGCACGATCTCGTCGGCCATCTCCCAGTTCTCGAGCACCGCCTTGGCGATGCTCGCGTGCCAGTCGCGCTCGATCGCATGATAGGTGGCCTGATCGGCGAACAGGGCAGGGTGGCGGCTCGCGCGTGTGAGAATGTAGAGGCGACCGATGCCGTGCAGGAGCCCGGCGAGCATCGCGGTATCGGGGTTGACCCGCGTGAGCCGGCGCGCGATCACGAAGGACATCGCCGCGACCAGCGCGCTGCGGTTCCACAGCGCCTCGAGGGGCTGCTCGAGACCCTTGAGCGAGTCGACCTTCTTGAGCTGGGCCATCGCGAAGGCAATGGCGGCGCTGCGCACCATGTTGAATCCCATGCGGGTGATCGCCGTGCGCAGCTCGGTGATGGCCTTGCCGCTCGGATTGAGCGCGACGGAGTTCGCGATCTGCAGCACACGTGCGGCGAGCGCGGGCTCCGAGCCGACGACACGCACCACCTTCTCGGGCGTGACGTTCTCGTCGGCGAGCACCTGCCTCACCCGCAGTGCGATGTCGGGGAAGCTGGGCAGATCCACTTTGCCGCTCGAGAGTTCGGCAGCCAGCGCCTGCACAAAGGCGAAGGCCTCCGGATCGCTGGTGTAGTTGGCTGTCTCTGCTGGCGTGGCGTTCATGCTCTGGATCCCCGGGGCCGACTCGCTCACGCCGCGGCCGCAAAGGCGGCGAGTCGGCACGATTCGCAATCAGATATCGGCCGCAGCTCCGCCCGGGTTGAGGCGGAGAGCAGATACTCTCACCCCCGGCGCACGTTTCGCGTGATGTCCATCTCACTGGCGAGAGTGCAGATCTGCTCCGCCACTTCGCCGATGGGCAGGACGTAACACGCCGCGCCGAGTGCGACCGCCTCGCCGGGCATGCCCCAGACGACGCTCGTCGCCTCGTCCTGAGCGATCGTCGGGCAGCCGGCCTCGCGCATTTCCTTGAGGCCCTGGGCCCCGTCCTTGCCCATGCCGGTCAGGAGGACGCCGATCGCGTTGTGGCCCGCGTTCTGTGCCACGGAGCGGAACAGCACGTCGACGGACGGCTTGTGGCGATTGACGGGCTTGCCGTCATCGAGCCGGCACACGTAGCGCGCGCCGTCCCGCACCAGGAGCAGATGCCGGTCGCCGGGCGCGATGTAGACGTGTCCCGCGAGCACCTGCTGACCGTCCTCGGCCTCGCAGACGGTGAGCGCGCAGCAGTCGTTCATGCGCCGCGCGAAGGCTCCACTGAAGGCGCGCGGAATGTGCTGCGCGATGAGGATGCCGGGGGCGTCGGGAGGCAGACCCATCAGCACTTCGCGGATCGCCTCGGTGCCTCCGGTGGAGGCGCCGATGGCGATGATGCGCTCCGTCGTGCGGATCGGGCGGGATGCAGGCAGTCGCGGCAGCACGGCCGTGGCGCTGTTGCGCGGCGGGACGGCAGGGAAGCGCCGGGCGTCGAGCGCCCGCACGCTCGCGCGCGCGGCGGTCTTGACCTTCTCGATGAGCTCATCGCCGTAGTCGCTCAACGTGGCGGCGATGTCGATGCGCGGCTTCGGCAGGTAGTCGACGGCACCGATCGCGAGCGCGTCGAGGGTCACATCGGCTCCCTTCTCGGTGAGCGACGAGACCATGATGACCGGCATCGGCCGCAGCCGCATGAGATTGCGCAGGAACGTGATGCCGTCCATCTTCGGCATCTCGACGTCCAGCGTGAGCACGTCCGGATTGAGCTGCTTGATCTTCTCACGCGCGACGTGCGCGTCGCGCGCGACGCCCACGACCTCGATCTCGGGATCCGCGGAGAGAATGTCCGTCAGGAGACTGCGGACGAGCGCGGAGTCGTCGACGATGAGCACGCGGATGCGGCGCCGCGGGCTCGCTGTTCGGGGCGTGTGTCCAGTGTCCGCCATCGCTCGCTCCGCTTCTCAGTCGAACAGCTCGATCTCGCCGTCCTGCGGCCTGCTGCGCAGGCTCTCGAGGTAGTGCCGCTCGCGGTCGCCGATGGCACGGTTCTCGATCGGGCGGAGCTTGCGGACGCGGACCTGTCCGGTGGCCGGGAAGTACACGACCTTGCGCGGGCTCGTCGAGCCGAGGTCCTGCGCGGCGGCCGTGAAGCCTTCGATGCGCAGGAAGTTCTGCACGAACTCGATGTTGCGCGCGCCGACGTCAGTGAGCGAGCTCAGGATGCGCCCGCCGCCGAAGAGCTTGATCTCGAGCCGCTTGCGCACGGCACCGAGCTTGAGCAGATCGTTGATCAGACTTTCCATTGCGTTCACGCCGTAACGTGTCGAGAGCCAGGAGTCTCCGTGCCCCGGACTCTCCTCCGGCAGCATGAAGTGATTCATCCCGCCGACGCGGCTCACGGGATCGCGGATGCAGGCCGAGATACAGGAGCCGAGCACCGTGGTGATCGCCTCGTCGCTGCGCGTCACGTAGTACTCGCCCGGGAGGATCTTCACCGTCCAGCGGCCGTTCTCCGGCTCCCAGAAACGCTGCAGACCCTCGAAGCCGGGCAGCGGCTGCGCGGGTTGCGTCGGGGCGAGTCTGCTCAGGATCTGGGCCATGTCAGATGCGCCGGTACATCGTGCGGCCGATCGGCTCGTAGTCGTCCGACACCTTGAACAGGCTCTCCGAATGTCCGAGGAAGAGGAGGTGCCCGGGACGCTGCAGGGGCGCGATGCGCGCGAAGAGGTCGCGCTGGGTGTCCCTGTCGAAGTAGATGATCACGTTCCGGCAGAAGATGACGTCGAGCGGTCCGCGCATCGGCAGCGGATGCATGAGATTCAGATGCCGGAACACCACGAGGCGCGCCACTTCCGGCCGGATCGTGTACGTCGGCTCGGACCCGCCGCGCTGCTCGGTGAAGAATCGCTCGAGACGCCGCGGGTCGAGGTTGCGCACGCGGTCCGCGCCGTAGACACCGCGCCGCGCGCGCTCGAGGACGGCCGAATCCACGTCCGTCGCGAGAATGCGGATGTCCCATGCCGGAACGTCGCCCAGCGCCTCGAGCACGGTCATCGCGATGGAGTAGGGCTCCTCGCCGCTCGAGCAGCCCGCGGACCAGATCCGCAGCCTCCTCGCTCCCGGCGGCATGTCGGCGAGCGGGCGCAGGACCGCGTCGTGCAGGTATTCGAAGTGATGCGGCTCGCGGAAGAAGGAGGTGAGATTGGTCGTGATCGCGTTGCAGAACTCGACCAGCTCCTGGCTGTTCGGTTCCGCCAGGAGCTTGCGGTACTCGCGGAAGGACCTCAGGTTGAGCGCGCGCAGCCGGCGCGCGAGCCTTCCGTACACGAGCTCGCGCTTCTGATCGGAGAGATTGATTCCGATCAGCTCCTTGACGAGGCGGCGCAGCGCCTCGAAGTCCTCGTCGCTGAAGCTGAATTCCCGCAGCCGCTGAGTGAACTCCCCTGGAGTCGCAACTGCCATGTCTGCCGTCAGAATAGCTCTATGCTCCCGCGCTGGCCGGCCTCGTCGGCATGATCGAATCCGGTTCCCGGGGGCGGCGCATCGCCGTCGAGATGCCGCTGCACGAGCGCGAGCTGCTGCACCAGGCGGTCGTGGAACTGCAGGCTCTCGATGCACAGCGCGATGTCGCGCTCGAGCTGATCGACGTGCGCTGCCACCGAAGGGGCGAGCTCCTCTCCGCAGGCGGCGATCGCCTGCTGCATGCGCGCGAACGCCCCGGCGAGCGCGGCGACCGGTGCCAGGGAATCCTGGACGGCCGCCTCGAGCAGCTCGGCGACGCGCGGACGATGACCGCACACGCAGGCCGCCGGCGTCGTCGCGGTGCGCTCCTGCATGGCAACCTCGTCCCGCGCCCCGGGGTCCTCCGGCATCAGCCGGACTTCGACTTGAAGATGCGGACCTGCTCGTTGAACTGCGCGGCGATCTTCTCCAGCTTCGCGACCGCCTCGTTGTGCCTGCGGTCCTGCTCCTCCTTCGACAGACGGTTCTGCTTCGCCTCGAACTCCAGGCACTTGAGATACACGTTCACGTCGCCGTCGTAGCGCTTGAGGGTCTGCATCGCGGCGATCATCTCCTGCTCGGTCGCGGTGGCCCCGTCAGGAATCTTGCTCGGTGCCGGCGGCAACACGCACTCCGCACGAGCGACGTGGCTCAGGAGGAGTCCTGCGGCCAGGGCTGCACAGAGTTCTGCTTTCTTCATCATCACTGTCGAACCTCGATTGAAGCGAAAACCTCGAAAACTCTCTCGTCCGTTGCCGGGCTTCAGCCGATCACGCGCGCGACGACCGCGATCAGGCGCTCGGGATTGAAGGGCTTGACGATCCAGCCCGTCGCGCCCGCCGCCTTGCCCTCGGCCTTGCGCTGCGCGGTGGATTCCGTCGTGAGCACGAGCAGGGGCACGTAGCGGTACGCGGGCCGCGCACGCAGCTCGCGCACGAGCGTGATGCCGTCCATGTTCGGCATGTTCACGTCGGTGATCACCAGATCGAACTTCTTGCGTTCCGCAAGAGCCAGCGCCTCGCACCCGTCGGCGGCCTGTTCGACCTCGTGTCCCGCGCCGCTCAGCGTGATGCCCACCATCTGGCGCATCGCCGCCGAATCGTCGACTGCCAGTATTCGAGCCATCCTCCTACTCCCGCTCACGCGCGCTCAGAAGACGCGGAGCCGTCAGAACTCCTCCCAGTCCGTTGATTCGGCGTCGCCGCCGGCCACCGCCACGCGCGGCATCGGAGTCACCGCCGCGGGCGCGCGCTGCGCTCGCTCGCGATTCGCCCAGGGCCGGTTCGGACCGCGACGCTCGACGCGCGGCGCGGAGGAGGACGCGGGCTCGCGCCGTGCCTCGAGCGAGCTCGAAGCTTCGTCCTCGTCGCCCACGCGATAGCGGGCCATCATTTCGTGCAGCTCACGCGCCTGCGCGGCCATGGCCTGAGAAGCCGCGGCCGCCTGCTCGACGAGCGCGGCGTTCTGCTGCGTGAGCTCGTCCATCTGCATGACGGCGCGGTTGACCTGCTCGATGCCGCTCGACTGCTCGCGCGATGCGGCAGCGATCTCGGCGACGATGTCGGAGACTTTCTTGACCGACGCGACGATCTGCTCGAGCGTCTGCCCGGACTGCGTGACGAGCAGCGAGCCGTCGTCGACCTTGCGCACGCTGTCCTGAATGAGCTCCTTGATCTCCTTGGCCGCGGCAGCCGAACGGCTGGCGAGGCTGCGCACCTCGCTCGCGACCACGGCGAACCCGCGACCCTGCTCGCCCGCGCGGGCGGCCTCGACCGCCGCGTTGAGCGCGAGGAGGTTCGTCTGGAACGCGATCTCGTCGATGACGCCGATGATGTCGGCGATCTTCTTCGACGCCTCGTGGATGTCCGCCATGGCCTTGACTGCCTTGGACACCACGGCGCCGCCTTTCTCGGCCTGTTCGCGCGCGGCCATCGCGAGCTGGTTCGCCTGACCGGCGTTGTCCGCGTTCTGCTTGACCGTGGAGGTCATCTCCTCCATGGAGCTGGCGGTCTCCTCGAGCGACGAGGACTGCTCCTCGGTGCGCTGCGAGAGGTTGGCGTTGCCGGTCGAGATCTCCTCGGCGCCGCGGTACACCTCGCGCGCGGCCAGCTTCACCTTGCGGACGATCTCCGCCATGTTGTCCGCGAGGTGATTGACGCCGCGGCTCATGGCCTCGAAGAAGCCGACCTTGCCCTCGAGGCGGATGCGACGCTGCAGATCACCACCGAGGACGGCCGTGAGCATGCCCTGCATCTCCTGTTCGACGGCGACTTCCTGCGTACGGTCGGTCCACTCGACGACCGTGCCGATGCGCTCGCCGTTGCCGCCGATCACCGGATTCATGACGATGCGGAACGTGCAGCCGCCCAGCACGCGCTCCTGGATCTCGGTGCCGCTCAGGGTGTCGAGCAGGCGGCGGAACTGCGTGGGGTCGGTGCTCAGCACGTCGAGCGAGGAGCCGCGCAGGCGCGACGCGTCGAAGCCGGGCAGAGCCTTGCGGATCTCGGCCTGGTTGCGGGTGAACGTCGCTTCCGCGGTCTCGTTGAGATAGATGATCCGGTGCGAGGCGTCGGCGAGCATCACGCTGGTCGACACCTTGTCGAGCGCCTGGCGGATGCGCGCGTTCTCCGCGGCCTGCGCGCGCTCCGTTTCGATCTGCGTGCGCAGCTTCGTCTGCATCTCCTCGAGCGCCCGCAGAACCTGGCCGGCTTCGTCGTCGCCGGAATGCTCGATGCGGTTGTCGTAGTTGCCCGAGGAGATGGCGCCGAACACGCGGATGGCGTGCTCCATCGGACGCGTCATGGCGTGCGTGATCAGCCACCAGAGCAGCGTGGCCGCGGCCATCGCCGCCGCGATCACCGCACCCGTGACGTTGCGCGAGGTGACTTCGGCCGACAGACGCTTCTCGACGGCGTCGACCATCGCCGCGTACGCCTGGCTGGACAGCGTGAACATCGCGTTCATCGCCTTCGCGCCGGAGTCGAAGATGTCGGCGCTCGTCACCTGAAGCTGCTCGGCGTTTAGAATCCGCGTGTCGACCGTCTGCTTGAATCCCGCGAACTCCCGCTCCGCGGAGTCGAGTGTCGCGCGCAGCGTCGCGCGCACGTCGTCCGAAGCCCAGCGCAGATTGGTCTCGATCTGGCCGAGCCGCTCGAGCGCAGCGGAGCCGTGAATGTCGATCGCGATGCGGTCATCGGCGCCGAGGTAGCCCTTGACGGCGGCGCTCACGGCATGACGGCGCATGTTGCCCGTGGCGATGAGGGCCTGCGGCACGTGATTCGTCGCGATCTCGATGAGCGAGGACGTCGCGGCGTAGTCGTCGAGCGCGAGCTGCGAGTTCATCGCGACGATGGACACCAGACCGGAGATCCTCTCGATCAGCCGGGCATGGCGGGAAATGCTTTCCTCCGGCGAGAGCCGCGCGACGTCGACGCGCAGCGACGCCCATTCCGCCTTGATCGCCTGCCACGGCCCGGTCGCCTCGAACCGCGCACCGAGCTCGGCGTCGATGGCATCCACGGCGGCGATGTGCCGGTCGATCTTGGACTGCGAATCGAGGAGGGCGTCGCGGCGGGCGGTCTCACCGTTCAGCACCGCATTCGCGATTCCGCGGTGATTGACCACCTCGGCGAGCACGGCACCGAGCGGCTGGAGATAACGGGCGCCGTCGAGCTGGCTGCGCGCCTCATGCACGGCCTGGCCGGTCGACGATATGAAGAAGTATCCGAGCAGGGCGGTAGGTACCGCCATCGCGGCCACCAGAACGGCCAGCTTCTGCCACAGTTTCAGTCGCCCCAGAAACTTCATGCTTGAACTCCCGATTCACCGGCGGCCGGCGCCGCCTCCGGACCGTGCCTCGTCAGCTCGCCGCACCTGGCATCGAGCCGAGCACGCCCTCGCTGATCAGCCGGTCGATGTCGAGCAGGATGACCATCCGGCCCTCGACGGTGGCCAGCCCCTGAATGAAATCCGTACGAATGCCGTCGCCGAAGTTCGGTGCCGGCTTGAGATCCTCGGCGCCGACGTTGCAGACGTCGGAGACCGCGTCCACGACGAGGCCGATCGTCCGGTCGTGGCGCTGTGCCTGAACCTTGACGACGATCACCACCGTCGTCGGGCCGAACTCGCCCGCGGCGAGCCCGAAGCGTTTGCGCAGATCGACGATGGGCACGATCGCGCCGCGCAGATTGATGACGCCCAGGATGTAGTCGGGCGTGTTCGGTATCGGCGTGACGCGATCCCAGCCCTGGATGCCCTGCACGCGCAGAATCGTGACGCCGTACTCCTCGCCTGCGAGCCTGAACGTGAGGAACTGCTCCGTGGCCTGGCGGGCCTTCGGATCGTGCTGCGCGTCGGCTGCAGGGGTCTGCGTGGCGATGGCTGTCATATGTCTGATCTCCGCATGATGCGCGTCACATTGCGGACCCGAAGCTCTGCAACGGCACCGCGGACTGCGGTGCAGCGAGATATATCGGCCGCCCGGCGCTCGTTCTTAAGCCGGGCGCTCATGCGGCAGCCCTCGTCGCGGCCCGGCGGATGATGCCCGGCAGGTCCAGGATCAGCGCGACGGAGCCGTCGCCCAGGATCGTCGCGCCGGAGATGCCTTCGACACGGCCGAAGTTCGCGTCGAGCGACTTGATCACCACCTGCTGCTGACCGAGCAGATCGTCGACGAAGAGACCCACCCGGCGGCCCTCGCCTTCGACGATCACGATCAGGCCTTCGTGCAGCTCGCGGGCGCGCGGCTCGACGCCGAACAGCTCGTACAGCCGGATGATGGGTACGTATTCGCCGCGGAACGAGAACACCTCGCCGCAGCCGGCGACGCTGTTGACGCTGCCCGGCTTCACCTGCAGCGACTCGATGATGCTCACGAGCGGCACGATGTAGGTTTCGCTGCCGACGGAGACGGTCTGTCCGTCGACGATCGCGAGCGTGAGGGGCAGGGTGATCGTGAAGCACGCGCCCTTGCCGGGCTCCGAGCGCACGTCGATCGTCCCGCCGAGCTCCTTCACGTTGCGGCGTACGACGTCCATGCCCACGCCGCGCCCCGAGACGTCCGTCGCCTGCTCCGCGGTGGAGAAACCGGGCAGGAAGATGAGCTCGTAGATCTGCTCGTCGGTGAGCACGTCGTTGGGGCCGACCAGGCCGCGCGAGCGTGCCTTCGCGAGAATGCGCTCCTTGTCGAGACCCGCGCCGTCGTCGCGCACCTCGACCGCGATGCAGCCGCCGCGATGACAGGCATCGAGGTGCACTGTGCCGACGGGAGGCTTGCCGGCCGCGACGCGGACCTCGGGCTTCTCGAGCCCGTGATCGATGCTGTTGCGGACCAGGTGCACGAGAGGATCGCCGATCTTCTCGAGCACCGTCTTGTCGAGCTCGGTGTGCTCGCCCGTGACACGCAGCTCCACCTGCTTGCCGAGCTTCTGCGCGAGATCGCGCACCATGCGCGGAAAGCGGCTGAAGACGAAGCTGATCGGAAGCATGCGCACGCGCATGACGCTGTCCTGCAGCTCGCGCATGTTCCGTTCGAGCTGGGCGAGTCCCGCGCGGAACCGCTCGGCCATCGGTCCCTCGAGGCTGCGCCCGAGCTGACTCAGCATGGCCTGCGTGATCACGAGCTCGCCCACGGTGTTCATGAGCTCGTCGATCTTCTCGACGGCGACGCGGATCGAGCCGCTGTCGCCGACCGCGCTGATCGTCGGCGTATCGGCTTTCGGAGCGTGCTCCGCATGCTCCGCTGCCGCCGCGGCAGGCGGTGCGCGCTCGGCCGGAGCCGCGGAGGCCTTGTCCTGGTCGGACGCGCTCAAGAGCACATCGACCGCATGCTCGGAGACCGGAGAACCCTCGGATGCCGCGGCACCGTTAGTAACCTCTGAAGATTCCGCAGTCTCAGCACCGTCCTCGTGCTGCCCGGCCGGCTGCTCGACGGTCGACTCCGCTGCCGGAGTTTCCCGGGACGGGACGCAGCGGATCTCGAGCTCGCAGTCGCCTTCCGCCCAGTCGAACACGTCGTGGATCGCCTGCTCCTCGATGTCGCCTTCGAGCTCTATGTCCCAGGCGAGATAGCAGCCCTCGGGATCGAGCGCGGCGAAGGAGGGGAGTGCGGACGCGTCGACGCGCACGCTCATGCGGCCGAGCGTCTCGAGTTCGCTCAGCATGCGCAGTGGATCGTTGCCGCGCGCGAAGAGCTCACGGAACGGCCTGAACCGGATCTGCCACTGCCGCGGACCGCGTGACGCCGGAGCGGCCGCGCCCGCGGCGGATTCCGCCTGCGGGGGCGCGGCAGGCGCCGCGGGAGCTGCGACTTCAGGCGCTCCCTTCTGGGCGATGGCGAGCTCGATGTCGAACTGCACGTCCGCGACGCGCTGCATGTCGATGGGCTGCTTGGCCTGCACCGCGCGCAGCATCGCGCGCATGACGTCGACGGACTTGAGCAGCAGGTCGGATATCGGCTGCGTCACCTGCATGCGGCCGCCGCGCAGCTCGTCGAGCAGCGTCTCGAGACTGTGCGTGAAGGAGGCGATCTCCGTGAAGCCGAACGTCGCACTGCCGCCCTTGATCGAGTGGGCCACCCGGAAGATCGTGTTGATGAGCTCAGGATCGGGCGCGCCGATATCGAGCTGCAGCAGCGCGGCCTCCATCGAGTCGAGCGCCTCGAAGCTCTCGTCGAAGAAGGCGGCGTGGAACTGTGTGAGATCGAGCGCCATGCCTAGCTCCGGGCTTCCTGAGCGGTGGGCAGCTCGAGCATCGCCTCGAGGCCGAGCAGCCGCGCGGCGTCGGTGACGGGCGCCGCCGCGGCGAGCCACTCCACCGGTCGGCCGGCGGCACGGCGGTCGCGCACGAATGCAGTGAGGATCTGGACGTTCGCCGTATCGATGCGGCGGACCTTGCCGGCGTCGATCCGCACGGGCGCGCGGGACGTGACGAGCTTCTTCAGCCGCGTGTACAGCTTGCGGGCATCGGCCAGCGTGCACTCCGCGCCCAGCACGAACGTCTGCGCGCGGCTCGCGCTCGTGCGGCGCTTCTTCGTCGCAACGGGTGCTCGGCGTGATCGACTCATCTCTCTGTTCTGTTTATCGGCACTGCAGCAGCGCGGTTGACGTCGAACCGCGGAAACAGTGACGTGCGTCTCCGTCGGGAGGGGTCAGGCGGCGACGACCGACTCGCGCCGCTGCGGCCCGTGCAGGCGCCGGACGAGATCCGCTTCCTGGCGGGTGAGCCCGCAGTTCATCATCAGCTCCTCGCGCGAGGCGCCGCTGCGGGCGAGGCGTATGGCGATCTCATAGCTCTGCGGCGCAGGCGTAAGAGGGGTCGCGGAGCGCAGCTCCTCGGTCAGTCTGCCGCTGAGCTCGTGCACGCCCGTGCCGAGCGCCGCGATGCGCTGCTCGACGTCCGTCAGCCGCTCGAAGATCCGGTCGAGCCGTTCGTCGAAGTGCCGGGCATCGTTCACGGCCTGCCGTCGCCAGCGCGTGAACGCGACCGCGGCGAGGACGAAGGAGAACAGCAGGAACACCGCGCGGCCGGCGATGAGCAGCAGGTCGACAGACGGCAGAGTCATGCTTCTCGAGCTCCGTGATGTGTTTCACATCGGCTGCACGACGGAAATCCGTCGGCGCAGCACTCACGGCTCAAGGTGCAGAAAGCGTGCCAGCGACAGGCGCTGCACTTTCGACGCCCGCGACGGGCGGCTGTGGCGCGTCCTCGGCGCTCGATTGCGGCTCGGCGAGCGTCGGCGAGTCGCCCGCTCTGCCGCCTTCCGTGGAGAGGATCACGATCACGACACGGCGATTGGCGTTGCGGCCTTCGGGCGTGTCGTTGGTCGCGATCGGGTGATACTCGCCGAGCCCGATCACCGCGAGCCGCGCCGGCTCGATGCCTTCGCGGGCGAACACGTGCACGACGTTGGCGGCGCGGCCGGCCGAGAGCTCCCAGTTCGACGGGAAGATCGGCGTATTGATCGGAACGTTGTCCGTGTGGCCTTCCACGCGGATGGGATTGGGAAACGGCCTGAGCACCGCGGCGAGCCGGCGAATCACGTCGACCGCGTGCGGCGTGAGGATCGCGCTGCCGCTCGGAAAGAGAATGTCGGTGCGGATCTCGACCTCGATCCAGAGCTGGTTGCGGCGTACGGCGATCAGCTTCTCGGCAACGAGATCCGCCATCGCCCTCTCGATCTCGTCGGCGAGGCGTCCGAGCGCGGCCGCGCGGGTCTGAAGCGCGCTCGAGCGCGTCGGCACGATGCGCGGAATCTCCTGCCGCACGGGAACGGGAGTGAACAGCGAGCGTGGCTGTCCTTCGAGCATCGCCTGCTCGACGAGCGTCGTCTCGATGTCGGCGCCCGAGCCCACCTGTTTCTCGCCGACCTGGATCGGCTGCATCGTGCGCGGCACGCCGCGGAACGCCGCGAAGAGCGAGTCGGACAGCACGCGGTACTTGCCCTCGTTGATCGAGGAGATCGCGTACATCACGACGAAGAACGCGAGGAGGAGGGTGAGCAGATCCCCGTAGGGGATCGCCCACGCCTCGTGGTTGACGTGCTCCTCGTGCTTCCTGCGCCGGCGGGCCATGCGTGTCGCTCTGCCGCGCTCAGTGCAGATAGCCCTGCAGCTTCGCTTCGATGCTGCGCGGGTTCTCGCCCTGGGCGATGGAGATCATGCCCTCGATCACGAGCTCGCGCACCTGCGACTGCGCGGCGATGTTGACCTTGAGTTTCGCCGCGACCGGCAGGAAGAACAGGTTCGCGAGGCCGATGCCGTACACCGTCGCGGTGAACGCGGCGGCGATGCCCTGGCCGAGCTTGCTCGGATCGGCGAGATTCTGCATGACCGACATCAGACCGAGCACCGCGCCGATGATGCCGAGCGTCGGCGCATAGACGCCCATGCCTTCGAACACCTTGGCGGCCGTCGTGTCCGCGTGCTCGCGCGCACCGAGCTCCACTTCCATGACGCTGCGGATCGTCTCCGGCTCACTGCCGTCGACGACGAGCTGCAGCGCCTTGCGCACGAAGTCATCGGGCTCGCGCTCGATCTGAGGCTCGAGGCCGAGCAGACCCTGCTTGCGCGCGATGTTGCTCCACTCGACGATCTTCCTGATGAGCTGCTCGCCCTGAAGAGGCGGCGGCTTGAACACCCACGGCAGGATCTTCAGCGCGTGGCGCATCACGGAAAGCGGTGTCTGCACGCAGATCGCAGCCACCGTGCCGACGACCACGATCATGAAGGCGGCCGCGGAGAGCAGCGCCATGACGCCGGCTCCCTTGAGCACGGATCCGACGACCACGGCGAGGAAGCCGAGCGTCAGGCCGACGAGGCTCAGGATGTCCAAGTGCGCCTCCTTGATCGTTCACCGCACCGTCTCACGGTCGCACGGTGCCAGCGGAGCTCACCTTCCGAGTCCAGACAGCAGCTCATCGACGTCCTTCTGATCCGAGGCCACGGCCGGCTTCTTCGACGGATCGCGTCCGGCGATCGCGTCGCGCACCGCCTTGGGCGCGAGATCCTCGCCGGAGAGCTGCGTCAGCTCCGCCAGCGTGCTCTCGAGCTCCGAAACGAGCTTCATCACGCCGCGGATGATCTGTCCCGTGAGGTCCTGATAGCCCTGAGTGAGGAGGACCTCGGCGAGGTTGCGCCGCACGCGCTCGCAGTCGTTGCGCGCGGCCGAAAGGAACTCTTCCATGCGTGAGAGCGCCTCGGTGTCGCTCTCGTCCGCGAGCCGCCGGCGGAACTCCGTCCACCAGTCGGCGAGCGCCGCCGCCTCCTTCGCGGTGCGCTCGGCGAGCGGGCCGGACTGCTCGACCAGGTCGAGCGTGCGGTGTGCGGCGGCATCGGTCATCTGCAGCACCTTCTCGAGACGGTCGCGTACGTCGGGAATCTCGTTCTCGGCGATGTCCACGAGGCGCGACTCGATGCGGAAGCGGTCGAGCGCGGTCTGCAGATCGCCCGTGAGCTTGCGCACTTCGGAGACGAAATCGGGCGTGCGCAGATGCACGAGGTGATCGAGCGCGCTGAAGAATGCTTCTTCGTCGTCGCGGGCGAGCGCCTCGGACAGCGCCTCGACGTACGCCGCGTACTCGGGCTTCATGATGGCGAGGTTCGACATGGTGCTCACTTCCCGGCGGTCGCAAGGATCTTGTCGAGCTTCTCCTTCAGCGTTTCCGCCGTGAACGGTTTGATGACATAACCGTTCACGCCCGCCTGCGCCGCCTCGATGATCTGATCGCGCTTGGCTTCCGCCGTGAGCATCAGCACGGGGAGCTTGGCGAGCTTCGGGTCGGAGCGTACGGCCTTCAGCAGCTCGAGTCCGGGCATGCCGGGCATGTTCCAGTCGGTGATCAGGAAATCGATGTCGCCCGCCTTGAGCAGGGGCAGCGCGGTGTTGCCGTCGTCGGCCTCGACGACGTTCTTGTACCCCAGATCGTGGAGCAGGTTCTTGATGATGCGCCGCATGGTCGAGAAGTCGTCGACCACCAGGAACTTCAGATCTTTGTTCACTGTCGTCGCCTCCGCGCAGTGCTCAGTCGCCCGTGCCTTCACACCAGTCCGCCATGCGCGCGCGCAGGCGCACCAGGGCCTGGCCGTGAAGCTGACACACGCGCGACTCGGTCACCTTCAGCACCGCACCGATCTCCTTCAGATTCAGTCCGTCGCCGTAGTAGAGCGACATCACGAGCTTCTCCCGCTCCGGCAGCCCGTCGATGGCGCGCGCGAGCGCCTCGCGGAACTCCTCCTCGGCCGCGTCGCGGAACGGATCCGCACTGTCCGCCGCGTTCTCGACCAGCACGTCCTCGAGGCTCGCCAGGCGGCAGCTTGCGGCGTCCTGCACGATCTCGTGGTACTCCTCCAGCGAGATCCCCAGGCGGGCCGCGATCTCGGCGTCGCGCGCGTCGCGACCCGTCTCCTTCTCGATCTCTCGCACCGCGGCCGCCACTTCGCGCGCCTTGCGGTGTACCGAGCGCGGCGCCCAGTCGAGCGAGCGCAGCGCATCGATCATCGCGCCGCGGATGCGGATGCCGGCGTACGTCTCGAAGCTCGCTCCGCGGTTCTCCACGTAGTTCGCGGCAGCCTCGATCAGACCCAGCATCCCGGCCTGTATCAGGTCGTTCACCTCCACCGACGGCGGCAGCCGCCCCGCGAGGTGATACGCGATTCGCTTCACCAGCTCCGCGTGGCGCAGCACCAGCGCCTCGGTCTCGGCCGGGCCGCGATGCGCCGCCTTGTAGGCATGAACGGGCATCACGACACGACCTCGAGCCTCGGCTGCGGCCGGCGCACGAGGCGCTCGACGAAGAACTCGAGGTTCCCCCTCGGTCCCGCCGGTACGGGCCATTTATCGGCCCGACTCGCCAGTTTCTTGAATGCGCGCGCGGAGGGGCTCCCCGGATATGCCTCCACGATACAACGCTGCTCTTGCACGGCGCGTCGCATGTAGTCATCGTGGGGAATCTCTCCGACGAAATCGAGCGACACGTCGAGAAAACGGTTCGTCACCTTCTCGAAGCGGCGGAAGAGCGCTTCGCCCGCGCCGGGCTCGCGCGTCATGTTGGTCACGACGCGGAAGCGCTGAACGCCGTGATTGCGACTCAGGACCTTGACGAGCGCGTAAGCATCGGTCAGCGACGCAGGGTCGTCGCACAGCACGACGAGCACGTGCTGTGAGGCCTGTGAGAACTGGAGCACACTGTGAGCGATCCCTGCGGCGGTATCGACGATGAGCACGTCGAGGTGCGTGGCGAGCGAGCTGAACGCCTGAACGAGCCCGAGGTGCGCGCGAGCGTCCATGGTCGCGAGGTCCGCCGCACCCGATGCGGCGGGCACGATGCGGAATCCGCAGGGCGCCTCGACGAGGATCTCGTCGAGCGTGCGCTCGCCGCGCAGCACGTGCGCCAGGGTGTAGCGGGGCGAGAGGCCGAGGAACACGTCGACGTTCGCGAGCCCCAGGTCGCCGTCGAGCAGCACGACGCGCTGACCCGACGCGGCGAGCGCCGCCGCGAGGTTCACCGAGATGGTCGTCTTGCCGACGCCGCCCTTGCCGCCCGTGACGGCGATCACGCGCACAGGGCCGGGCAGGTCGCCGATCCGGCTGCCTTCGAGCACGGTGAGCTCAGGCGAGCGCATGCGCCACCTCCCCGAAACGCCGTGCCAGCAGATCCTCGTCGGCCGCCGCACCGGTCGTGCGCGCGAGCTGGAACGCGTGAGACACGAGCTCGAGCGCGCGAGCAGGTCTCAGGTCCTCCGGCACACGCTGGCCCTCGCTCACGTACGCGAGCGGCAGCCTTTCCTTCACGGCGACCGAGAGCAGGCCGCCGAGGCTCGCCGCCTCGTCGAGCTTGGTGAGGAGACAGCTCGTCACGTTGGCAGGTGCGAAGCGGCGCACGGTTTCCTCGATCGCGCCGGCCTGGGTGCTCGCGGCGAGGACGAGCGCGGTCTCGAGCTGCGGACCGGCGGCGGCGAGCGCCGCGAGGCGCTCGGCGAGCTGCGCATCGCGCTGGCTCGAGCCCGGAGTGTCGACGAGCACGAGCCTCTTTCCCGCGACACGCGCGAGCGCTTCGGGCAGCTCCTGCATGTCGTCGATCGCGAAAACCGGTGCACCGAGGAGCCGTCCCAGCGCACGCATCTGCTCGGCGGCGCCGATGCGCACGGAGTCTGCCGAGATGAGCGCCAGGTCGCGCGGGCCGTGGCGCAGGACCCAGCGCACCGCGAGCTTCGCGATCAGCGTGGTCTTGCCGACGCCGGTGGGTCCGACGAGCGCGATGCGCCCGCCGTTCTCGAGCCAGCGGTCGCCCGTCACGACGACCTGCTGCGCGAATGCGGAGATCGCGAAGCGCCGCGCCTGCGCGAGATCGGCAGTCGAAGGAAGCTGCGCGACTGTGCGCGCGGCAAGGTCCTGGGAGAGGCCGATCTCGGTCAGCTCGCGCAGGAGCTCCGTGTGCACGGGCGTACGCCGCGTCAGATCGTTCCACGCGAGGTGAGCGAGCTGAGTCTCGAGCATGCGGCGCAGCGCGCGCAGCTCCTCGCTCGTAGCGTCGCTCACGGGCGCCGCAGCCGTCTGCGCGGCAGGCGCGGCGCCTGCGGACGCAGCCAGCGCCTCGAATCCGGACCGGTCGGCGTCCGGGATCGGACGCGCGGGCTCCGTGGCCTCGAGCTGCTCGGCGTCGAAGTCAATGGCCGCCGTGATCTCCACGCCGCCGCTCGTGCGGCGCGAGGACAGGATCACCGCGTCCGCGCCGAGCTGCTCGCGCACGGCGCGCAGCGCCTGGCGCATGTCGGGTGCGATCTGTCGAACGATCTTCATTTCTCGAACTCCGCTGTTCCCGCGCGGACGCTCACTGGCGTCCCACCGCGGTCACCAGCCTTACTCTTCTGTTATCGGGAATCTCGTTCCACGCGAGCACGTGCATGTTGGGGATGCTCGGACGCACGAAGCGCGCGAGGGCATGCCGCAGCTGCGGCGGCACGAGCAGCACGGCAGGCTCGCCGGCGAGCTCCTGCCGCTGCGCCGCTTCCGCAAGCCGCTGCTGCAGCCGCTCCGCGAGCCCGGGCTCCAGACCGGGGCTGCTGCCGCCCGCCGCGAGCGAGTTCTGCAGCAGTCGCTCGATCTCCGGATCGAGCGTGATGACCGGCAGCTCGGCGCTCATGCCCGCGATGTCCTGCACGATCTGCCGCCCGAGCGCGACGCGCACGTGTCCGATCAGGGTCGCCGGATCCTGGGAACGCGGCGCGTGCTCCGCGAGCGTCTCGACGATGGCGCGCATGTTGCGGATCGGCACGCGATCGGCGAGCAGTCCCTGCAGCACGCGCACGACCACCGAGAGCGGCAGCGCGCGCGGCACCAGATCCTCGACGAGCTTGGGCGCGCTCTTCGCGAGCGTGTCGAGCAGATGCTGCACTTCCTCGTGACCGAGGAGCTCGTGCGCGTGCGTCTGCACGATGTGACTGAGATGCGTCGCGACGACGGTGCTTGCGTCGACCACCGTGTAACCGAGCGTCTGCGCGTGGTCGCGCAGCGAGGGCTCGATCCACACCGCTTCCATGCCGAAGGCCGGGTCGCGCGTCGCGATGCCCTTGAGCTCGCCGAACACGCGGCCCGGATTGATGGCGAATTCGCGGTCGGGATACACGACACTCTCGCCGACCGGCACACCGCCGAGCGTGATGCGGTAGGCGTTCGGCGCGAGATCGAGGTTGTCGCGGATGTGGACCGCAGGCACCAGGAAACCGAGGTCCTGCGACAGCTTGCGCCGCACGCCGCGGATGCGCGCCAGCAGATCGCCGTTCTGATTCCGGTCCACGAGCGGCACGAGCCGGTAGCCCACTTCGAGGCCGAGGAGATCCACGGGCTGCACGTCGTCCCACGTGAGCTCGCGCGCTTCCGGTGGCGGAGGAGGTGGCGGCGGCTCCGGCGCCGGCTCTGCCTGCGCGCGTCGCGTCTTGAGCAGATACGCCCCCGCGCCGCAGAGCGAAGCCATCGCGAGAAACGCGAGGTTGGGCATTCCGGGCACGAGACCGACGGCGCCGAGCAGGCCCGCGGCGACGGCGAGGGCGCGCGGCTGACCGAAGAGCTGGCGGCCCAGCTCGCCGCTCATGTCCTGCTTGCCCGACACGCGCGTGACGATGATCGCGACGGCGGTCGAGAGCAGCAGCGCCGGGATCTGCGTCACCAGGCCGTCACCGATCGTGAGCAGCGTGTAGGTGCGTGCGGCCTCGGAGATCGGAAGATCGTGTGCGGTCGTGCCGATCACCAGGCCGCCGATGATGTTGACGAAGAGAATGAGAATCCCCGCGATGGCATCGCCGCGGACGAACTTGCTCGCACCGTCCATCGCGCCGTAGAAGTCCGCTTCCATACGGACCTCGGCGCGCCGCTGGCGGGCCTCCTCCTGCGTGATGAGGCCGGCGTTGAGGTCGGCGTCGATCGCCATCTGCTTGCCGGGCATCGCATCGAGAGTGAAGCGCGCGCTCACCTCGGACACGCGCCCCGCGCCCTTCGTGACGACGACGAAGTTGATGATCGTCAGGATGATGAACACGACGACGCCGACGGCGAAGTTGCCGCCGATAACGAACTCGCCGAAGGACTCGATGACCTTGCCGGCCGCGTGCGGGCCGGTGTGCCCGTTGAGCAGCACGACGCGCGTCGAGGCGACGTTGAGCGCGAGCCGGAGCAGGGTCGCGAGCAGCAGCACCGTCGGGAACAGGCCGAACTCGATCGGCCGGCCGACGTAGAACACCGCCATCACGATGATGAGCGCGAGCGCGATGTTGAAGGTGAACAGCACGTCGAGCGCGAGCGGCGGCAGCGGCAGCACGACCATCGCGAGCACGGCGAGCACGCCGAGCGGCACGCCGACTCCGACGCGCAGCAGGTCCCGCAGCGGGGGCAGTGCGGAAGTGGGGGTCGCGACGGCCATGCGTCAGTGCCTCACGGATTCGATCGACTCGTCGAAGCGCGGCGGCTCGGGCGGCTGCGCGCCGGTGCGCCGCGCGGCGCGGAGCTGATAGACGTACGTCAGCACCTGCGCGACGGCGACGTACAGCGTGGCGGGGATCTCCTCGCCGATATCCACGCTTCGGTGCAGGGCGCGCGCGAGCGGGGGCGCCTCGAGGATCGGCACGCGGTGCTCCTCGGCGATGGCGCGGATGCGCGCCGCGACCTCGTCGACGCCCTTAGCGACCACGGTCGGCGCGCGCATGCGCTTCTCGTCGTAGCGCAGGGCGACGGCGTAGTGCGTGGGGTTCACGATCACGACGTCCGCCTTGGGGACTTCCTGCATCATCCGGCGGCGTGCGAGCTCCTGCTGCGCGGCGCGGATGCGGCCCTTGATCTCCGGCGAGCCTTCGGTTTCCTTGAGCTCCTCGCGGATCTCCTGGCGCGTCATGCGCAGCTTCCGGGTGTGCTGCCAGAGCTGCCACGGCACGTCGACCGCGGCGATGAGACCCAGTGCCGCCGCGAAGGCGATGAGCGCCTGCCCCGTGAGAGAGAACGCGTGCGCGATCGCGCGATTCACCGGCTCGCGGCCGAGGGAAAGCAGCTCCTCGGACGCATGCCACAGGAACAGCACCGCGAACAGCGCAACGACGGCGAACTTGGCGAAGGCCTTCGCGAGCTCGACGGCGCCGCGCAGCGAGAACATGCGCTTGAAGCCCGCGACGGGGCTGAGGCGCGAGAAGTCGAGCGCCAGGACGCCGAAGCTGAGATTCCAGCCGCCGAGCGCGAGGGGAGCGAGCACGGCGGCGACCAGCGTCAGGCCCAGCACCGGTGCACAGGCGATGAGCCCCTGCAGAGCGCTGTCGGCGAACGCGGCGACGAGCCGCGTCTCGTCGAGAGCCTCTTCGCGCGTGAGCTGCAGGCTCGAAGCCATCATGCCATGCATCCGGCCGCCGAGATGACCGCCGAGCAGGTACATGCCGGCGCCCGCGATCAACGTCACGGCCGCGGCGCCGAGCTCCGGCGAGCGGGGGAGCTGGCCGCGCTTGCGGGCTTCCTCGCGCCGTTTCGGTGTCGGTTTCTCGGTGCGCTCCTGCGCGGTCTCGCTCATCGGCTTACCCTTGCGATGCGGACAGGTCGCGCATGAACTCGAACGTCGCCTGCAGCAGCTCGACGAAGCTCGCCTGCAGCGTGGGGAGACTCAGCAGCACGATCACGAGGCCGAAGACCAGCGCGACGGGAAAGCCCACCGCGAACAGGTTCAGCGTGGGCGCTGCGCGGCTCATGACGCCGAACGCGACGTTGACGATCAGCAGGGCCGTGACGCCCGGCAGCGCGACGGCGAGTGCGCCGGCGAAGAGCTGCGAGCCCCAGCCCACGAGCGTCCACAGCCCCACCGATCCGAGACCGGTCACACCGATCGGCAGCGTACGGAAGCCGTCGATGAGAGTGGCGATGAGCGCCAGATGCCCGTCGAGGGCGAGGAACGTGAGCATCACCAGCAGCGCATACAGCTGTCCGACCGCCGCCGTGCTGGTGCCGCGCATCGGATCGACGTTGAAGGCGAACGACAGGCCCATGCTGTTCGCGAGCACCTGGCCGCCCAGGGCGACGGCGTCGAAGATGATCTGCAGCGCGAAGCCGAGCGCGAGGCCGATGAGCACCTGCTGTGCCGTGATCACGAAGCCGGCGGCGGAGAACGGCGCCACGCCCTGGGGCGCCGGCACGAGCGGCGCGACGGTGAGCGCGATGGCGCCCGCGAGCACGATGCGCACGCGCGCCGGAACGAAGATGGCACCGAAACCGGGAGCCACCATCAGGCAGGCGCCGATGCGCACGAAAGGCCAGAAGATCTGCGCCAGCCAGGTCTCGAGCTGTCCCGCGGTGATCGTGATCACGGTCGTCTCCGGTCGCTCCGTCCGTTCCTCTTCAGCGGATGAGATCCGGAATGCTCGCGATCAGCTCGTGCGTGTAGCCGACGATGAGCTTGAGCATCCACGGACCCGCGATGACGACGGTCAGCGCCATCGCGAGGAGCTTGGGAATGAAGGACAGCGTCATCTCGTTGATCTGCGTCGCCGCCTGGAAGGCGCCGACGATGAGACCCGTGGCGAGCGCCGCGAGCAGCAGCGGCGCCGCGAGCAGCAGGGTGATCTCCAGTGCGCGCTGGCCGATCGTCATCACGAGTTCGGGGGTCATGGCGTGTAGTAGCTCCCGGCCAGAGTGCCCGTGACCAGCGACCAGCCGTCGACCAGCACGAAGAGCATGAGCTTGAACGGCAGCGAAACGAGGACTGGCGAGAGCATCATCATGCCCATGGACATGAGGACGCTCGCGACCACGAGGTCGATGATCACGAACGGAATGAAGATCAGGAATCCGATGAGGAACGCCGTCTTGAGCTCGCTCGTCACGAAGGCCGGCACGAGCACGGAGAGCGGCACATCCTCGGGAGTCGCGTAACCCTCGCCGCCGGCGATGCGCACGAACGTCGCAATGTCGCTCTCGCGCGTCTGGTGCAGCATGAAGGTCTTGAGCGGCCCGATCGCGCGCTGCATGGCGGCGATGCCGTCGATGGAACCGGCGACGTACGGCTGAACGGCTTCCTCGTTAATGCGGTCCACGACCGGAGCCATCACGAAGAGCGTGAGGAAGAGGGCGAGTCCGATCAGGACCTGGTTGGGCGGCGTCTGGCCCGCACCGATCGCCTGGCGGAGGATGCCGAGCACGATGACAATGCGCGTGAACGCGGTCATCATGAGCAGGATCGCCGGCAGCAGGGTGAGCGCCGTCATCAGCGCCAGCACCTGCAGTGTCAGCGAGTACGTCTGTCCTCCGCCGGGGCCGGTCTGCACGGTGAGCGCCGGAATTCCCGGCTCGGCGAGCGCAGCCGCGGGCAGCAGCGCGACCGCCGCGAGACCGAGCAGGGAGATGCGGGCGCGGTGGCTCACTTGCCGAGGCTCCTTGCGAGCAGGTCGCGGAAGCTCGGACGCTTGTCGCCCGGCGCGGCGGCGGGCGCCACGTCGAGCGGCTCGGGCAGCACGTGGAGCGTGCTCACGCGACCGGGCGCGACACCCAGCAGCAGCTGGGACTTTCCCACCCGGATGAGCACCGCGCGCTCCTTCGGTCCGAGCGGAACTTCGGCGAGGACGTCGAGCGCATCGGCGCGGACGCCGAAGGCGCGCATGCGGCGCATGAGCCAGGCCGCCGCGAAGATCGCGGCGAGCACGAGCGCGAGCGCGAAGACGACTTCCGCAAGTCCCGTCACGGTGCCCGGCGCGGTCGCACCGGCCGCGTCGGGGGCCGCAAACGGCCGATCCGGCTCGGCGGCGAATGCCGCCCCGGAGACGGGAAGCGCGCACAGGAATCGTGCGGCGGCAACGATGTGTGTACGGGCGTTCACTTGAGCTTGCGGATCCGCTCGGCGGGGCTGATGACGTCCGTCAGGCGGATGCCGAACTTCTCGTTCACCACCACGACCTCGCCGCGGGCGATCAGCGTGCCGTTCACGAGGACATCGAGAGGCTCGCCGGCCGCGCGGTCGAGCTCGACGACCGAGCCCTGATTGAGCTGCAGAAGGTTGCGGATCGGGATGCGCGTGCGGCCGACTTCCATGGAAAGCGTCACCGGTACGTCGAGGATGACCTCGAGGTTGACGTCGCGGCCGCCTTCCGCGGTCGACTCGTCCCGCAGCGTGTCGAACGCTGCGGCCTGCGCCTGGTCTGCGGGGGCGTTCATCTTGCGTTCCTCGTCTGGTTGATCGCGTTCGGAATCAGACTGTCCACGGCCGGGATCGCCGGGCGGCGCACGCGCTCCTCGATCTTCACGGCCTGCTGGCCGCGGGAGACGCCGAAGGTGCCGCGGAAGATCGGGACGCGCTCGGCGAGCAGCGTCACCTTGCCGTCGAAGTCGCACGGGATGACGTCGCCGGGCTTGAGGTTGATGAGATCCCCGAGCGTGAGAGTGGACCGGCCGAGCACCGCGGTCAGGTCGACCTCCGCGTCGTTGATCTCCTCGCGCAGGCTCGTCGACCAGCGCACGTCGTGTTCCATGCGGTCGCTCGGCATGCCGGAGTGGAGCACCTCGCGCAGCGGCTCGATCATGGAGTAGGGCATCGTCACGTGGACCGTGCCGCTCGAGCCGTCGAGCTCGATCGTGAAGGACGCGACGACGACGATCTCGGACGGGCTGACGATGTTGGCGAAGTGCGGGTTGATCTCCGACTGCAGGTACTCGATCTCGATCGGAACGATGCCCGCCCACGCCTCGCGCAGGTCCGCGAACGCGTGGCGCAGCATCATCTGGATGATGCGCTGCTCGGTGGCGGTGAAGTCGCGGCCCTCGATCTTGGCATGTCGGCCCGTGCCGCCGAAGAAGTTGTCGACGACCGTGAACACCAGCCGCGGATCGAACACGATGAGCGCCGTGCCGCGCAGCGGGTTGAGCTTCACGATATTCAGGCTCGTCGGCACCTGCAGCGTGAGCACGTACTCGCTGAACTTCTTCATCTGCACCGGGCTCACCGAAATGTCCGGCGAACGGCGCAGCAGGTTGTAGAGACTCACGCGGAACTGGCGCGCGAAGCGTTCGTTGATCCTCTCGAGCGTGGGCATGCGCCCGCGCACGACGCGCACCTGATTGGCGAAGTCGTAGGGACGTACCTCGTCGTCGCCCGGCGGCGGGGCCTCGGGCTCGGTGCTGACCGCGCCCACGTCCATGCCGTGGAGCAGGGCGTCGATCTCGTCCTGGTTCAGGATTCTCTCGCCGCTCACGGTTCGTGCCCCGCAGTCACTGCATGACGAAGCTGGTGAAGTAGACGGCCTCGACGAGCTCGGGTCTGCCGCCCGACGACTCCACGACGCGGCGGACCGCGGCGAGGGCTTCGTCGCGCAGGCGCTCCTTGCCTTCGCGCGTCGCGATCTGCTCGTAGCGCTGGTTGGCGAAGAGCAGCAGCAGATCGTTGCGCACCACGGGATCGTTGTGGCGCACGAGGTCGGCGGTCAGCGGATCGCGCGTCATCACCTGCACCGTGATCTGCAGGAAGCGCACGAGCGCCTCCGTCTCGAAGTTCACGACGAAAGGCGGATCGAGCGCGACGTAGATGGGCGGCGCGAGCGTCGGCGGTTTCGGCAGTTTCGCTTCGAGCGACCGGGTGTAGAACATCCAGCCTCCGATGCCGCCCACCAGAACGAGGAGCGAGACGAAGAGCGGCGCCCAGGAGCGCTTCTGCACGACGGCCGTCGTCTGGGTCGCGGGAGACAGAACGGGAATTTCGTTTTTGTTCACGGCTGCAACGCTGCAACGCAGTCGACCGCAACTGCATGTGCAACGCGCATGCCAGGCTTTCGCGACGGAAAGTCGGCGCGGCGCGCGGCCGTCGGGATGCTAGGCGTAGATATCGACGATGCCGCGGCCGGAAGTTGCGAAGCCCGTCACGTTCGTTCCGTGAACGTCGTCACCCGCCGCGTGCAGGGGCGTCGGCGCATCGCCGCGCGCGGAGTCGCGCGGCGGTTCGCGGAACACTCCGGTGTCGCCCAGCAGGAGACCTTCGGAGGCGAGCAGCTCCCGCAGGCGAGGCAACGCGTTCTCCAGTGCGGTGCGCGTGTCCGCGTTCGCGGCCGCGAACCACACACTTGCCTGACCGTCGCGAACGGCGATGCGGATCTCGAGCGGACCGAGCTCCTCGGGATGCAGGCGGAGCGAGGCGGTTTCGACGCCTTCACGCACCATCCAGCGGAGCTGTGTGCCGAGCTCGTCCGCCCAGGCCGTCGTGCCCGGCACGTGGCGCAGCTCGCGTGGCAGGGCGCGTTCGGCCGCCGCGACCGTCGAATCGAAGCCCGACGCGAGAGCGCCTGCCGCGTGCACGGAGCCGGACGCATCGTTCGGCTGCAGGGTGGAGCCGTAGTGAACGGTCGAGGCGCTTTCAGAGCCTACAGCATGCTCGACGAGTGTGCCGGGCATCCGTGAGTCGATGGAGAACTCGGCATCGGACGCGACGCCGGGAGCCGCGGCATTCCACGCGACTTCGAGCACCCGGGCCGATGTGCCCACGGTCGGAAGCGGAGACTGCGGAGTGCCGGCATCGCGCTCCGTTGCGGGCCGCGGGCCGCTGTCCGGGGAAACCTGCAGCGAGAAGAGAAGCTGCGCCGCGGCGAGCGCGGAGTCTCCGCCGTTGCCCTGTGCGTCGAGCGGAGAAGGGCGATCACCGTACGCCGCCGCGTCCGCGTTCTCACCCTGTGACATGTCGGAAGCCTGCGCGTCGGAGGGTGACTCGCTGACGACGTGCGGCTGCGACCGATCCGGTGCCGAGGCCCCGTCGTCGGTGCGCTCCGATCCGGACGTGTCGCTCGCTCCATCGCGGAACGTCTGCGACTCGAGCGGTGCCGGCGCACGCGATCCGCCTGCGGACCGCAGCGCAAGGGCAAACGCTCCCGGACAGCCGGTGCTGGCCGCGTCGGCAATGGGGTCGCTTCCCCTCTGCGGCGCAGTGGAAAGCGCGGAAGCGGGCCCGACGATCACTCTAGACCGCTCCGCCGGATGCGGTGCGCTGCGCGCGCTCGTCGGTCTCGCGCTGCTCGATACGCTCGCTCAGGATCCGCTCCTCGGCCTGCCAGCGCCTGACCATGTGTCCGACGGCCTCGGCGCGCTGCGCGGCGCTCTGCCACATGCGCAGCGCGGCGTCGCGCTCCGACTGCGCACGCGAGAGGAGCTGTGTCTGCTGACGCACGGCCTCCGACAGCCGTGCGAGAAATGTCTGGTAGTCGCGCAGTCCCGCGCCGCCGATTCCGGCGCTCGCGCGTGCGGCGAAGTCCCGCGCGTAGCTCTTCTGATAATCCTCGAGCTCGGCGAGCCGCGCCGCGCACTCCGTGACGCGCTTCTCACAGGCTGCGAGCGCTTCGGCACGGCGACGCTCGTGCTCGTTCACCGCCCGCTGGACCATCCGCAATCTCTCGCTGCGCTTCACGACTTCACCTTCGCATCGGCCGGCGAGGCATTCTCACCGACCACTGCATGCAGAGCTGTGAGACTTGCCGCGAAATCGACGCGCTCGTGCATGTCCTGCTGCAGGAAGGCCTGCATGCGCGGCCACAGCTCGATGGCGGCGTCGACGCGCGGGTCCGAGCCCCTCTGGTAGGCACCGATCGCGATCAGGTCGCGGTTGTGCTGGTAGGTCGCGAGCGCCTGCCGGAAGCGGCGCGCGAGCTGAATGTGCTCGGGCGAGGCGATCTCGTGCATGGCGCGGCTCACGGAGGCCTCGACGTCGATGGCCGGATACTGGCCGCTCTCGGCGATGCGCCGCGAGAGCACGATGTGACCGTCGAGGATCGCCCGCGCGGCGTCCGCGATCGGATCGTTCTGGTCGTCGCCCTCGGCGAGCACGGTGTAGAAGGCCGTGATCGACCCTGAACCTTCCGCACCGTTGCCCGCGCGCTCGACGAGCTGCGGCAGGCGTGCGAAGACCGAAGGCGGGTAGCCCTTGGTCGCGGGCGCCTCGCCGATGGCGAGCCCGATCTCGCGCTGAGCCTGCGCGAAGCGGGTCAGCGAATCCATGATGAGGAGCACATTCGAGCCCCGGTCACGGAAGTACTCGGCGATGGCCGTGGCGAGCCAGGCGCCGTGCAGGCGCATGAGGGGCGGCGAGTCCGCCGGCGCCGCGACCACGACCGCCCGCGTGCGGTCCTGCGGCCCGAGAATGCGCTCGACGAATTCCTTCACTTCGCGGCCGCGCTCGCCGATGAGGCCCACGACGATGATGTCCGCGCTCGTGTAGCGCGCCATCATGCCGAGCAGCACGCTCTTGCCGACGCCGCTGCCCGCGAAGAGGCCGATGCGCTGTCCGCGGCCCACGGTGAGCAGCGCGTTGATCGCGCGAATACCTACGTCGAGCGGCTCGCTGATGGGACGCCGTGCGAGCGGATTGATGGGGCGGCCGGTCAGGCGCACCTGCTCCTCGCAGTCGAGCGGACCGAGACTGTCGAGCGGCCGTCCCGCGCCGTCGACGATGCGACCGAGGAGCTGGGGCCCGACGCGCACGGTGCCCGCCCGCTGCCGCGGAATGACGCGCGAGCTCGGCTCGAGGCCGTGCAGATCGCCGGTCGGCATCAGGAACAGACGATCGCCGGCGAAGCCGACCACTTCCGCTTCGATACGCGAGCCGTCCGCGGTGAGGACATCGCAGCAGTCGCCCACCGCGGCCTGGCAGCCGGACGCCTCGAGCGTGAGTCCCACCATGCGGGTGAGCCGGCCCTCGACCGGCGGTGGCGGAACACGTTCGGCGCGGCGCACGTAGCGCGCCAGGCGTTCGCTCCAGAGCGGAGCACGTTCAGTCGAGAGGGGGTCGTGCATCACGCTTCGGACTCACTCGCGTCGTCCGCCGCGCGGCGCTGCGGCGAACGCTCCTCGCCGAGCACCGAGTTCACGACCGCGGCGAGTCGGCTCTCGAAGCGCGCGTCGATCTGCGAGGACTCGCTGCGAATCAGACAGCCGCCGCGCGAGAGGGTCGGGTCGTCCACGATGCTCCACACGCGCTCCTGCGAGGGAGCGGCGAGACGCTCGCGCACGACCGCGGCGTCCTCGGGGTGAAGATGCACGCGCACTTCCCGGCAGGACGCCGGGAGCCGCGAGACGCACTCGCGGATCACGGCGATCACCTGCGCCGGATCGGCCCTGAGCTCCCTGCGGGCGAGCTGCTTGCCCACCGTGAGCGCGAGCGCCGCGAGCTGCCGCTCGACCTGCGCATCGAGATCCTCGAGCGGCCGTGCAAGGAGCTGCAGAATGGAGTCGAGCCGGGAGATGCGTGCATCGAGCTCGGCGATGCGTGACCGTATCTCCGCCTGCCCTGCGGCGAGTCCTTCCGCACGTCCTTCCGCGTATCCCTCCTCGTAGCCGCGACGGCGCGCGGCCTCGCGTTCGGCGCGCTCGCGCTCCTCCGTTTCGCGCGCACGCTCCGTCTCGCGCAGGCCGACGATCGGCCCCTGTACCGGCGGCAGCGACCAGCGCTCGATCACCGGAACGCCGCCCGTTCTGCGGGCCGTCTCAGACATACTCCTCCGTCTTGCCGCTGAGCGAGATCACGCCGGACTCGGCGAGCCGGCGCGCGATGGCGATGATCTCCTTCTGAGCCGCCTCCACTTCGGACAGCCGCACCGGACCGCGCGCTTCGAGGTCGTCCCGGAGCATCTCCGCCGCGCGCTGCGACATGTTCTTGAAGATCTTCTGCTTGAGATCCTCGTCCGCGGCCTTGAGGGCGATGACGAGCCTGTCGCTCGGCACGTTGCGCAGCAGCTCCTGCATGCTGCGGTCGTCGAGCTCGACCAGGTCGTCGAACATGAAGATGAGATCCTGGATGCGCGTCGCGAGCGCCTCGTCGGACTTGGCGATCTCCGAGATGATGGCGTTCTCCTCCGCGGCGTCGAGGAAGTTGATGATGTTCGCCGCCGCCTTCGCACCGCCCAGGACCGAGGTCTTGCCGCTCGAGTTGCCCGCGAAGGTCTTCTCCATCACGTCGTCGAGCTCGGACAGCGCCGACGGCTGCACGCCGTCGAGCGTCGCGATGCGGATCAGGACCTCCGCGCGGAGATTCGCCGGCAGATGCGACAGGATCTCCGCGGAGTGATCCGGATCGAGGTACGCGAGGACGATGGCGATGATCTGCGGGTGCTCGAGCCGGATGAGCTCGGCCACCGCCCGCGGATCCATCCACTTGAGGGCCTCGAGGCCCTTGCTCGAGCGGCCGATGTTGATGCGCTCGATGATGCTCGCCGCCTTGTCCTCGCCGAGCGCTTCGACCAGCACCTTGCGCAGGAACTCGTCGACGCCGACGCCGAACGACGTCTGGTTCTCCACGACGTTGGCGAACTCCGCCAGGATCTCGCTGACCTCGTCGCGCGTGATGCCCTTGAGCTGCGCCATCGCGGCGCCGAGGCGCTGCACCTCGCGTGCGCCCATGTGCTTGAGCACCTGCGCCGCTTCCTGTTCGCCGAGCGTCAGCAGCAGGATCGCCGCCCGCTCGGTGCCTGTGCGTTTTTCCGTCCGCTCAGTCATCGTCCGCCACCCATGCACGGACCACCTGTGCGACCCGTCTCGGATCCTGGCTCACGAGGCTGCGCGCATGCGCGACCTGCTGCTCGAATGCGAGCGCCTGCAGCTGCGCCGCCTCGCGCGGAATCACCGTCGCCTGCGGCTGAGGCTCCGGCGGGCTCTCGGCCGCCTGTTCCTCTGCGGCGGGCGGCAGCGCCGGCGGTGCGGCCTGGGGCTGGGAGTCCCGTCCCTGGCCGAGGAGCCCGCGCACCAGCGGCCGCAGCACCACGAGCACGAGGACGATGAGCAGGATCAGACCGGCGAGCAGTCGGGCCAGATCGCGCACCATCGGGTGCTCCCACAGCGGCGGCTTCTCGACGTCGCCCGAGGGATCGAGAGACGGGTCGTTGAAGGGTTCATTGACGACGTTGACGCTGTCGCCGCGCGCCTCGTCGAAGCCCACCGCATCCTTGACCAGGCGCGTGATGTGCTCGAGCTGCTCGGGCGTGAGCGGCTTCTCCTGCACGGTGCCGTCGGGACCGAGCGTGCGCACGTTGTCGACGAGCACCGCCACCGTCAGACGCGCGAGCCGGCCCGCGGGCTGGCGCGTGTAGGCGAGCGTACGGTCGATCTCGTAGTTGCGCGTGCTCTGGCGCGCGGTGTTCGTCGGAACCGCGGGTACGGTCTGCGCCGCGGCCGCGCCGGCCTGCTGAGGCGCGGCGGCGTTCGTGTTTCCGGCGGGCAGCACGACGCCCGGAGCGGGCGGCTGGTTCGACAGCGAGCCGGGTATGCCCTGCGGACCCAGCGCGTCGATGCTCGACTGTTCGCTGAGCTGCTCGCTGCGCACGACCTGGCTCTCGGGCCGGTACTGCTCGCGCGCTTCCTCGGTCGTGCTCATGTCGACCTGCGCGACGACCTGCGCGCGCACGCGTCCGGGCCCGACGAGGGGCGTCAGCAGGGCCTCGATGCGCCGCGCGTACTCTTCCTCGAGGCGATGAGCGAGCTCCAGGTGCTGGCGCCGCACCGCGAGCTCGTCGTCGGACTTCGGTGCCGAGAGCAGGCGACCGTGCTGATCGACGACGGTGACGGCCTGCGCCTCGAGCTCCGGAATGCTCGAGGCGACGAGATGCACGATCGCCTCGACCTGCTCGCGTTCGAGCCGCTTGCCGGGACGGAGCTGCACGAAGACCGAAGCGCTCGCCGGCCGCCGGTCCCGCACGAACGCGGACTGACGCGGCACCGCGAGGTGCACGCGCGCACCTTCGACGGGGCGCAGGCTCGCGATCGTGCGCGCGAGCTCCGTCTCGAGCGCATGCTGGTAACGCGCCCCCTCCATGAACTGACTGACGCCGAATCCGGACTCCTTGGTGAGCAGCGCGAATCCGCCGTTCGACTCCGGCAGTCCCTGCGCCGCGAGCTTCATGCGCGCATCGCTCACGCGCTCGGAAGGCACTTCGATCGTGTCTTCCGTGTTGCCGAGCCGGTAGGGAATTCCAGCCGCTTCGAGCGCCTGGGCGATCTGCGCCCGGTCCTCGGGCGCGAGATTCGCGTACAGCAGGCTGTAACTCGGTCCCTGCGACCAGAGGACGACGCTCACGCCCACGGCCACCGCGGCGGCGATTCCCACGAGCAGCAGCAGCGGCTTCAGTGTCGCCGCGATCCGCGGACCCGCTTGCAGCACCATCGCTTCGGCGGTCATAGGTCTCTACGCTCTGTCCGTTCCCGTGGCCGTCAGATGGGCATGTTCATGATTTCCTGATAGGCGTTGACGAGGCGATTGCGTACCTCGACGACGGCCCGGAAGGAGACGCTGGCCTTCTGCATCTCGACCATCACCTGCGGCAGCTCGACGCCCGGCACGCCGCGCTCGAAGGCGGCGGCGAGCTCGCCGGCGCGCTGCTGCGCGGCGTTCACCTGATCCAGACCCTGACGCAGCAGTGTGGCGAACTGCGACGGACCGGATTCCTCCGGCCGTGTCGCGCGCGCCGCTCCCGCTCCGGTCTGTGCGGAGATGGCGCGGATCTGTGCGAGAACCCGATCGATTTCGAGCTGACTCATCGGCGATTCTCCTGCGTACCCGCGCTTCAGGCCGCGGGAACGTCGATGCCTTCCTCGCGCAGACGCGCGAGCTTGTAGCGCAGCGTGCGCGGACTGATGCCGAGCCGCTCGGCGACGGCCCGCCGGCAGCCGCGGCTCTCGCGCAGCGCTTCGAGAATCAGTGCCCGCTCGGCCTGCTCGAGCGAGTCCGCGAGCGAGCCCGCCGGCTGCTCACGTGCCGGCGTCTTCGCGGGCGTCTGTGCGGCCGGTTCGAGCGCGGGCTCGAACTGGATGTGCTCCGGCCCGATCACCGGACCGTTCACCAGCACGAGCGCGCGCTGTACGAGGTTGTCGAGCTCGCGCACGTTGCCGGGCCACGAGTAGGTGAGCAGCAGATGCGCCGCCTCGGCGCTGAGCGCGGGAATGCGCTCGCCAGGCGGACAGCGCGCGCTGATGAGCTGCATCGCGAGCGGCAGGATGTCGTCGCGCCGCGCACGCAGCGGCTCGAGCACCAGCGGAAATACGTTGATGCGGTAGTAGAGATCCTCGCGGAAGCGGCCCGCGGCGACTTCCTCGCGCAGACGACGGTTCGTCGTCGCGATCACGCGCACGTCGAGCGCGATCGGCGCACGGCCGCCGAGCCGCTCGACCTCACGCTCCTGCAGCACGCGAAGAAGCTTCGCCTGCAGCGGCAGAGGCATCTCGCTGATCTCGTCGAGCAGCAGAGTGCCGCCCTGGGCCTGCTCGAACTTGCCGGGATACGACGCATGAGCGCCGGTGAACGCGCCGCGCTCGTAGCCGAAGAGCAGGGCTTCCAGCATGCTCTCGGGAATGGCCGCGCAGTTCACCGCGACGAACGGTCCGTCCGCTCGGCGTGAGTTGCGATGAATGAAGCGCGCGAGGACTTCCTTGCCGGTGCCGGACTCTCCCGCGATCAGGACCGTGCACTCGCTCGCAGCGACGCGCCGTGCGAGCTCCAGCAGACGGCGTGAGCTCGGTGCGCATGCAACGGGCTCCGGTACGCCGTGCGCGGGTGCGCACGTCTCGAGCGACGGCGTGCGGCCGTCGAGCGCTGCGTCAACGAGTGACTGTTCCGACATCTGACCCCCCCGTGTGCGGGTGTTCTACACGCGGGGTGCAAGAGTCGTGCCGTCCGGCAAATCGCAGGAAAAGCGTGAGGTGCTTCACGCGCGGCGGCACGATCGTGCCGCGCGGCGTCAATATTCCGTCGCGGCCGTGCCGGCTGCGAGACCGAGCTTGCGCAGACGCTCGACGAGCGTCGTGCGACGGAGGTTGAGCAAGCGCGCGGCGTGCGCGACCGTTCCACCGGCGCGCGCGAGCGCCTGCTCCACGAGTCTGCGCTCGATGGCAAGAAGATGAGCGCGCAGATCGATGCCGTCTTCGGGCAGCTCGGCGAGATCGCCGTTCACCGCACCTGCGTTGAGCACGCGCAGCGCCTGCTCGTCGTCGAGCGGCTCGTCGGACTCGACCGCGGGTTCGTGCACGGCGGACGCATCGGCTGCGGTGTCAAAGCGTGCTTCCGTGTCCACGACGGCTGAGGCCGATTCCGTCTCGACCGGTTCCTCGGGAAGCGACTCCCAGCCCGCCGGCCGGTAACGCGGCGGCAGATCGGCGACGCGCGCGGTGCGACCTGCGCACGTGATCGAAAGTCGCTCGATCAGATTGCCGAGCTCGCGGATGTTGCCCGGCCACGAGTGCCGCTCGAGCGCGGCGAGCGCCGCAGGAGAGAGACGCACGCGTCCGCGGCCTTCGGCCACGTTGCGCTCGATGAAGTCCTCCACCAGCAGCGGCAGGTCCTCGATGCGCGTGCGCAGCGGCGGCATCTCGATCGGAAAGACGTTCAGGCGATGGAAGAGGTCCTCGCGGAACGTGCCGCGTGCGATCGCCTCTTCGAGATTGCGATGCGTCGCCGCGATGATGCGTACGTTGCAGCGGATCGGCGTGTGGTTGCCCACGCGCTCGAACACGCGCTCCTGCAGCACGCGCAGGAGCTTCACCTGCATCGTCGGGCTCATGTCGCCGATCTCGTCGAGGAACAGTGTGCCGCCCTCGGCGATCTCGAAGCGTCCCTTGCGGGCGCAGATGGCGCCGGTAAACGCGCCTTTCTCGTGGCCGAACAGCTCGCTTTCGAGGAGCTCGCCGGGAATCGCGCCGCAGTTCACCGCCACGAACGGCCGGTTGCGCCGCGGGCTGAGCTCGTGGATCGCGCGCGCCGCGACTTCCTTGCCGGTGCCCGATTCGCCGAGCAGCAGCACCGTCGAATCGTGCGCCGCCACCTGGCGGATGAGGGAGATGACTTCACGGATGGCGCACGAGCGGCCCGTGGGCAGCGCGACGTGCGTGCGCTCGCGTGCCTCCGGTTTCGCGTCGGCCGGATCGAGCCCGAAGGCGCGGTTCATGTCGTGCAGCGCTGCGGCGGATCCCAGCTCCAGCGGCACCTCGCACGTACGAGACGGGTGATCGGCGGAGAAGGGCGAGTGAGACGTAGTGCGCGCAGCGTGGAGAACCATCACGTTCTACTTGTTGTTCAAGTTCAACCCTGCGCTGCATTCTGACGGCACTGCAGCAGTGGAGCTGTGAAGCAACTCTGACTCCATCTGGCGACAGGGTGAACTGCTTCACAACCCGCGCATCGGTTGCGACATAGCGCAGGACCGATGTGACGGAGTGCAAATTATCCGCGGCGAGGCTGCCGGCTGCCGGCGATCCGACGTCGATGGCGACGGAAGGCGAGCTTTTCTATGAGATCGGCGATCGGTTCCGGAGGCGGCACGAAAAGCGCTTCAACATAATCCTGAGCGATCACGCCCTCGATGCGCCCGGGAAGGCGCAGCGGTTCGGCAAGTGTGTCCCGCAGGTAGATCTCGGCGATGCCGTGAGTGCCTGCAGCCGGCAGGGGCGCGGTTGCCTTCCACACGATGCCCCTCGCGTTGAAGCGCACGGGCAGGGCGGCAGGTCTCTGCTGGCTGGCGGCAAGAATCTGCCCCACGAGGTCGAGGAGCAGATTGACCTTGAGCTCGATGCGCAGCAGATCCGCGGCGTGCGGCGCGGTCTCGTCCACCTTCTCACGGACGGGGCCGTGCTCCTCGAGGGCGGCGCAGAACTGCAGCACGCGCAGATTCCGCTCCGCGAGACTGGCCATGACCTCCGGTGAGGGCTCGTGCGGCAGTGGACGCCACGCGAAGGGCAGCACGTCCTCGTAGGCGAGCTCGTTGTAGAGAACGACCGTGTCGGTCCCGTCGAACATCGCCATCCTCCCGCGTGCGCGCCCCGGTACGGCTCCGTCCGCCGCGGGCGGCGTGTCTGCTTCAGCGTTGCACCGGCCGCAGCGCCCGGGCCTCGGGCGGCAGCGCAACCCATGCGGAGCGGATCTCTCCGAGCAGCCCCGCGACTTCGTCGAGCAGCTCCACGCGATTCTGCAGATTGGCGCGCAGCAGCTGCCGGCACATGTAGTCGTACAGGTTCTCGAGATTGGCCGCAAGCGCGCCGCCGGCCTCGAGATCCAGGCTCGCTCGCAGCTCCTCGATGATCGAGATGGCAGCGTGCAGCAGGCGGTTCTTCTCCGCCCAGTCCTGATTGAGGATGCAGCCGCGCGCGCGCGCAATGCGTTCGAGCGCGCCGTCCATGAGCATGAGAACGAGCCGGTGCGGATCGGCCGCCGCGACGCCGCCGTGAGTGGCGACGCTCTGATACGCAGCGACCGACGCTGAGCGGGGATAGGCTGGCATCGGCTACGGGCTCCGTGGGCTTGTCCTGCCCACGGTATCGGCGGAAACACGCCGGACTTGAGACTTTCCCCGGGCCCCGCTGCACCTGCACACCCCCCGCCCGCGCAGCGGGCAGGGGGTTGCAGCGCGTCGAGGGAATCAGCGCGTGAGCGGCTTGTATCTGATGCGGTGCGGCTGCGCGGCTTCCTCGCCTTTGCGGCGTCGGAGGTCCTCCATGTACTCCTGGAAGTTGCCCTCGAACCACACGACCTCGGAGTTGCCCTCGAATGCGAGGATGTGGGTCGCGATGCGGTCCAGGAACCAGCGGTCGTGGGAGATCACGACCGCACAGCCCGGGAACGCGAGCAGCGCCTCTTCGAGCGCGCGCAGGGTTTCGACGTCGAGATCGTTCGTCGGCTCGTCGAGCAGCAGCACATTGCCGCCGGACTTGAGCACCTTGGCGAGGTGCACGCGATTGCGCTCGCCGCCCGAGAGCTCGCCGATGCGCTGCTGCTGCTGCGGACCCTTGAAGTTGAAGCGTCCGACGTAGCTGCGCGAGGGCGTCTCGTAGTTGCCCACCTTGATGATGTCGAGACCGCCGGAGATCTCCTCCCACACGGTCTTGTTCGGATCGAGCGCGTGGCGCGACTGATCCACGTAGGCGAGCTTCACCGTGGGCCCGATGCGGATCTCGCCCGCGTCGGGTTTCTCCTGACCGGTGAGCATGCGGAAGAGAGTCGTCTTGCCTGCGCCGTTCGGACCGATGATGCCGACGATGCCGCCGCGCGGCAGGCTGAAGCTCAGGTTGTCGATGAGCAGGCGGTCGCCGTAGCCCTTGCGGAGGTTCTTCACCTCGATGACGAGATCGCCCAGCCGGTCGCCGGGCGGGATGTAGATCTCGTTCGTCTCGTTGCGCTCCTGGAACTCGCGCGAGCACAGCTCCTCGTAGCGCTGCAGACGCGCCTTGCTCTTCGCCTGCCGCCCCCTGGGATTCTGGCGCACCCATTCCAGCTCGCGCTGCAGTGTCTTGCGCAGCGCTTCGCGCTCGCGCTCTTCCTGAGCGAGGCGCTTCTCCTTCTGCTCGAGCCACGAGGAGTAATTGCCGTGCCACGGAATGCCGTGACCGCGATCGAGCTCGAGGATCCACTCCGCGACGTTGTCGAGGAAGTAGCGGTCGTGCGTCACCGCGATCACGGTGCTCGGGTACTGCTCCAGGTACTTCTCGAGCCAGGCGATCGACTCGGCGTCGAGATGGTTCGTCGGCTCGTCGAGGAGCAGCATGTCGGGCTGCGAGAGCAGCAGGCGGCAGAGCGCCACGCGGCGCTTCTCGCCGCCGGAGAGGGTGGCGATCTTCGCCTCCCAGGGCGGCAGGCGCAGCGCGTCCGCGGCGATCTCGAGCTTGCGCTCGAGCTCCCATCCGCCCGCCGCATCGATCGCGTCCTGGAGCTTCGCCTGCTCCTCGAGCAGGGCGTTCATCTCCTCCTCGGACATGGGCTCGGCGAACTTCTCGCTGATCTCGTTGAAGCGCTGCACGTTGCGGAAGACTTCGCCCAGGCCCTCGATGACGGTGCTGCGCACGTCCTTCTCGGGATCGAGCTCCGGCTCCTGGGGCAGGTAGCCGATGCGGATGCCGGGCTGCGGCCGCGCTTCGCCGTCGTAGTTCTGGTCCACGCCGGCCATGATCCGGAGCAGCGTGGACTTGCCCGCACCGTTCAGGCCAAGCACGCCGATCTTGGCGCCGGGGAAGAAGGAGAGACTGATGTCGCGCAGGATGACGCGCTTGGGGGGTACCACCTTGGATACCCGGTTCATCGTGTAGATGTACTGAGCCATGGAAACCGACGTCGAAATCGCAGGAAGAAATGGATGAGAGCTCGAGGGCCCGGAAACCCTGACCGCAGGGAGCCGTACGGCGGGCCGGGCGCCGCGTTGCGGCCGCCCCGCGCCAGGCCGGCACCGGCCCCGAAAAGCCGCGCATTATCCTAGGTTCGACCGGGCTTGGCGATGCCTGCCGCGGCCCGCCCGCTCCGTGTGCTAGGCTTCCGGTCCGATCATCTGGTGGCGGCGAGCCGCAAAGAAAAGTCCCTGCGATGAACCCCGAAGTCGCGGTCGTGCTCGGCGAGCGCATCGCCCGCTACGGCTTTCCGGACGGCCATCCCTTCGGCCCCGACCGTCATGGCGCGTTCGCGCGCGAGTTCGAGGCACGGGGCCTCGACCGGCGCGTGCAGCTCCTCGAGCCGAAGCCCGCGACCTACGACGAGCTGCTCGCCTTCCACACGCCGGCGTACGTCGACTTCGTGCGCGAGCGCTCCCAGAGCGGCTACGGCTTTCTGGACAGCGGAGACACACCGGCGTTCCGTGGCGTGTACGAGGCAGCCGCTGCGGTCGTCGGCGCGAGCCTGCAGGCGGCGGAGGCGATCATGGGCGGGCGCTGCAAACGGGCGTTCGTGCCCATCGCGGGGCTGCATCACGCGGCGCGCGACCGGGCTGCCGGTTTCTGCGTGTTCAACGACTGCGGCGTGGTCATCGAGCTGCTGTTCCGCCGCCACGGCCTCGAGCGCGTCGCCTACGTGGACATCGACGCGCATCACGGCGACGGCGTCTTCTACGCCTTCGAGGAGGACCCCCGGGTCATCTTCGCCGACGTGCACGAGGACGGACGGTACCTCTATCCCGGCACCGGTGCTGCCGGGGAGACGGGCCGCGGCGCAGCGGAGGGCACCAAGCTCAATCTCCCCATGCCGCCGGGCGCCGACGACACCGCCTTCGCCGCCGCATGGCCCAGGGTCATCGAGCACCTCGAGCGTCACGAGCCGCAGTTCATCCTGCTCCAGTGCGGCGCGGACAGCATCGAGGACGATCCCATCACTCACCTGCGCTTCTCGCCCCAGGCCCACGGACGCGCGGCCCGGGAGCTCACGCAGCTCGCGAAGCGGCTGGGCCACGGCCGGGTGCTGGCGCTCGGGGGCGGCGGTTACAACCGCGCGAATCTCGCGCGTGCCTGGACCGCCGTGGTGGAAGGCCTCCTCATCGAATAAGGCGACGGCGCGAGGCGTACTCCTTCGGTTTCCACCGTATCCGCCGGCCGTCGGCCGCGGACGATAGGCTACAATTCCGACTCTTTTGTTCTCACCACCTCCCACGAAAGAAGGCCCATGTTCCGGACGACGATGGATATCTCCAGTTTCGACCCTGAGCTCGCGCAGGCGCTCGAGAATGAGCGCCGCCGGCAGGAGGACCACATCGAGCTCATCGCGTCCGAGAACTATGCGAGCCCGCGCGTCCTCGAGGCGCAGGGCTCGGTGCTGACCAACAAATACGCGGAAGGGTATCCCGGCAGACGCTACTACGGCGGCTGCGAGAACGTGGACGTCGTCGAGCAGCTCGCCATCGACCGCGCGAAGAAGCTCTTCGGCGCCGCCTATGCCAACGTCCAGCCGCACTCGGGCTCGCAGGCGAACGCAGCGGTGTATCTCGCGCTCGCCTCGCCCGGCGACACCATCCTCGGCATGAGCCTCGACCACGGCGGACATCTGACGCACGGCGCGAAGGTCAATTTCTCGGGGAAGCTCTTCAACGCCGTGCAGTACGGCATCCGGCCCGACACGGGTGAGATCGACTACGAGCAGGTCGAGCGGCTCGCCCACGAGCACCGCCCGAAGATCGTCGTCGCCGGCTTTTCCGCGTACTCGCGCGTCATCGACTTTCCGCGCTTCGCTGAGATCGCGCGCAGCGTCGGCGCGTATCTCGTCGTCGACATGGCTCACGTCGCGGGGCTCGTGGCGGCGGGGCTCTACCCGAACCCGATTCCGCACGCGGACGTGGTCACGACCACCACGCACAAGACGCTGCGCGGTCCGCGCGGCGGAATGATCCTCGCGCGCGAGAACGAGGAGATCGCGAAGAAGCTGAGCTCGCTGGTGTTCCCCGGCACCCAGGGCGGACCGCTCATGCACGTGATCGCGGCCAAGGCGGTGGCGCTCCTCGAAGCCCTGCAGCCGGAGTTCAAGGACTATCAGCGGCAGGTGCTCGCGAACGCGCGGGCGATGGCCGCCCGCTTCATGGAGCGCGGCTACAAGGTGGTTTCGGGAGGCACCGACAATCACCTGTTCCTGCTCGATCTGACGAACAAGGAGATCACCGGCAAGGACGCGGACGCCGCGCTCGGGCGCGCGAACATCACGGTGAACAAGAACGCGGTGCCGAACGATCCGCGTCCGCCGATGATCGCGAGCGGACTGCGCATCGGCACGCCCGCCAGCACGACCCGCGGGTTCAAGGAGGAGGAGATCGTCATGGTGGCCGACTTCATCATCGAGATCCTCGACGCGAACGGCGCCGGCTCGGCGATCGAGAGGGTGCGGCCGCGCGTGCTCGAGCTGTGTCGCCGCTTCCCCGTCTACGGGCGATGAGGTCCCGTCTCGAGGGACAACCATGCACTGTCCCTTCTGCGGCCACGAGGAGACCAAGGTCATCGACTCGCGACTCGCGGGCGAGGGCAGGCAGGTCCGCCGTCGCCGCGAGTGCCTGAAGTGCGCGGAGCGCTTCACCACTTTCGAGACGGCCGAGCTCGTCATGCCGGTGGTCGTCAAGAACGACCGCAGTCGGGAGGCCTTTGACGAAAACAAGCTCCGCGCGGGAATGGCGAAGGCGCTCGAGAAGCGTCCCGTGCCGCGGGAGGCGATCGACGAAGCGGTGAGCCGCATCTGCCATCGCGTGCGGAGCGTGGGCGACCGCGAGATCTCGTCGCGTGCGATCGGCGAGTTCGTCATGGACGAGCTGCGCCAGCTCGACGAAGTGGCGTACGTGCGCTTCGCGTCCGTGTACCGCAGCTTTCAGGACGCCGAGGCGTTCCGCGAGGAGGTCGAGCAGCTACGGCGCCATCGCCGACCGCGCGAGGCTTCCCGGGATCCGGTGCGTGACCGCCAGCTGCCGCTCCTGCCGGGCGATCCGTCCGGTACTCAGGAAGGAAAGTGAGCCGTGGCAGGGTCTTTCAGCGCGTTCGACGAGGCGGCGATGCGCCGGGCGCTCGAGCTCGCAAGGCGCGGGCTCGAGACCACGCACCCGAACCCGCGCGTGGGCTGTGTCATCGCGCGCGGCGAGCGGATCGTCGGTGAGGGCTGGCACGAGCGCGCCGGCGAGGCGCACGCGGAAGTCGTCGCGCTGCGCGCCGCAGGAAGCGCCGCGCGAGGCGCCACGGCGTATGTGACGCTCGAGCCCTGCTGTCACCACGGACGGACGCCGCCGTGCACCGACGCGCTGATCGCGGCCCGCGTATCGCGCGTCGTGTACGCAGCAGGCGATCCGAACCCCCGGGTGAACGGCGGCGGGGCGGCCGCATTGCGAGCGGCGGGTATCGTGGTGGAAGGCGGGCTGCTCGCCGATGAGGCCGAAGAGCTGAACCGCGGTTTCTTCACGCGCATGCGGCGCGGCAGGCCGTGGGTGACGCTCAAGCTCGCCATGAGTCTCGACGGCCGGACGGCGCTCGCGAACGGCGAGAGCCGCTGGATCACGGGTCCCGCGGCGCGCGAGGACGTGCACCGCTGGCGCGCGCGCAGCTCGGCGGTCGTCACCGGCGTCGGCACGGTGCTCGCGGACGATCCGCGGCTCGACGTCCGTCTGCCCGGCGAGAACCGCCGCCAGCCGCTGCGCGTCGTGCTCGACAGCCGTCTGCGCACGCCACCCGAGGCGCGGCTCTTCGAGGCGCCCGGCGAGGTGCTGATCCTCACCTGTGCGAACGATGCCGCACGGGCGGAGGCTCTCGGTGCGCGAGGGGCGAGCATCGAGTTTCTGCCTGAGGAGAACGGGCGAGTCGCGCTCGACCAGGCGCTCGACCGGCTCGGCGAGCTCGAGATCAACGAGGTCCTGGTGGAAGCGGGTCCGACGCTCGCGGGAGAGTTCCTGCGCCGTGATCTCGCGGACGAGCTGCTCGTCTACGTGGCGCCGGTCCTGCTCGGTGTGGAGGCACGTCCGCTCGCCGATCTGCCGCAGCCCGCGAGCCTCGCTCAGGCTCGGCGATTCTCGCTGTGCGAGACGCGTACGGTCGGTACGGATGTGTGCATGCGGCTGCGCCGGGCAGCGTCTGCCGCGGGCGAGGCGGATTCCGCAGCAGCGCCCGGGAATTGAGAGAACGGTCGGGAGGCCGAGGCGGATGTTCACGGGAATCGTGCAGGACGTCGGGGAGATCCGGCGGAAGGAGACGCGCTCCGGCGATGTCCGGCTGACGATCGGCGTCCGGAGGCTGGATCTCCGGAGCCAGCGCATCGGCGACAGCATCTGTGTGCAGGGCGTCTGTCTCACGGTCGTCGAGCTCGAGGACGGCGCGTTCGCGGCGGACGTCTCGCGGGAGACGCTCCGGCTGACGACGCTCGGCGAGCTGCGCGAAGGCTCGCCGGTGAATCTCGAGCCCGCGCTGCGGGCCGGCGATCCTCTCGGCGGGCATCTCGTTTCCGGACACGTCGACGGCGTCGCGGAAGTCGTCTCCGTGTCCGGGGATGCGCGCTCGATGCGTGTCGTTTTTCGCGTGCCGGCGCACCTGTCGCGCTATATTGCGCGCAAGGGTTCCGTGGCCATCGACGGCGTCAGCCTCACGGTGAACGACGTCGAGGGCACGACGTTCGGGGTGAATCTCGTCCCGCACACGCAGGAAGTGACGACGCTCGGCGCTCTCGCTCCCGGCGCCCGCGTCAATCTGGAAGTCGATCAGGTGGCTCGCTATGTCGAACGTCTACTCGCTGCCGGCGCGTCCGGCGGATAAGGATCCGCAGGCCAGGGGGGAGCCGCAGATGTCCGGCCTCAACACCGTGGAGGAGATCCTCGAGGACCTGCGCGCAGGGCGCATGGTCATCATCATGGACGACGAGGATCGCGAGAACGAAGGCGACCTCATCATGGCGGCCGAGCACGTCACGCCCGAGGCCGTCGCGTTCATGATCCGCCACACGAGCGGAATCATCTGCGTGCCGATGGATGCGGACTGGCTCGCGCGGCTCGATCTGCCGCAGATGGTGCCGAACAACGACGACGCATTCCGCACCGCGTTCACGGTCTCCGTGGACTATCGCCACGGGACGACGACCGGCGTTTCCTCGAAGGATCGCGCGGCGACGATCCGCGCCCTGGCGGATCCGAATTCGACCGCGAGCGATTTCGCGCGGCCGGGTCACATCTTCCCGCTGCGCCCGAGGAAGGGCGGGGTGCTCGTGCGGGCGGGACATACCGAGGCCGCAGTGGACCTCTGCGTGCTCGCGGGTTTGAAGCCCGTCGGCGTGCTCTGCGAGCTCATGAACGACGACGGCACCATGGTGCGTCGGCCGGGCCTCGAGGCGTTCGCGCGCCAGCACGGGCTCAAGATCGGCACCATCGCCGACCTCATCCGCTATCGTCTCCGCACCGAGCGATCCGTGGTGCGCATCGCGGAGCGTCCCGTGCAGACCGAGTTCGGCGAGTTCCGGCTCTACGTGTACGAGGATCTCGTCTATCAGGACGTGCACCTCGCGCTGGTCCGCGGCGTGCTCGATCGCTCCGACGTTCCGCTCGTCAGAGTGCACGTCGCCGATACGCTGCGCGACCTCCTCGGCATCCGCACGGACTCCAAGGCCTGGACGCTGCGCGCGGCGCTCAAGCGCATCGCGCAGGCGGGCAACGGCATCGCGGTGATCCTGCACGAGCAGCTCTCGCCGCGCGAGCTCGCGGAGTCGCTGCGCTCGGGCAGTCTTTCACCGGCCGCTGCCGGCTCCACCGCCGCGCAGAACGGGGAGCGGCAGAGGCCGAAGGAAGACGGCGGCAGAGAGCGCGTGCTGCGCACGTACGGCATCGGCGCGCAGATCCTGAAGGATCTCGGCGTCACGCGCATGCGCGTGCTGTCCGCGCCCATGCAGATGCACGGCATCTCGGCCTTCGGGCTCGAGATCGAAGGCTACGTCGGCGAGGAGGCGTAGGCACTCGCGAAAGCGCCTGAGCCACGGCAGACCATGGACGCTTACCGCACCATCGAAGGAGAGCCGAGCGCGCGCGGCCGCAGGGTCGCGATCGTCGCCGCGCGCTTCAACGACTTCATCGTCTCGAGCCTCCTGAAGGGAGCGGTCGCTGCGTGGCGCGCGCACGGCGGCGCGGACGAGGATCTGCTCGTGGCCCGCGTGCCGGGCGCATTCGAGCTGCCGGTCGCGGCGAAGCGCCTCGCGGCGAGCGGGCGCTTTCATGCGGTCGTCGCGCTCGGCTGCGTGATCCGCGGCGATACGCCGCACTTCGATTACGTCGCGGGCGAATGCGCGCGGGGACTGCAGCGTGCGAGCCTCGACACGGGCTGTCCGATCGCGTTCGGCGTGCTCACCGTCGAGACCGTGGAGCAGGCGCTGGAGCGCGCGGCGACTTCCGGCGGGAACAAGGGCGGCGAGGCGATGGAGACGGCGCTCGAGATGGCGGATCTCCTCGGCCGGCTGTAGTCGGAGCCCCGCGATGTCCCGCCCGGATCGAGCACATTCACAGTCCGCCGCGCGCTCGCTCGCCCGCAAGCTCGCGCTGCAGGCGCTGTACGGCTGGCAGCTCCGCGGCTGCCCGTGGCAGGACCTCGTGCAGGAGTTCTCCGAGTGCGAGGAGATGCCGCGCGCCGATGCGGAGTATTTCCGCGAGCTGATGCAGGGTGTGTGCACCTCGAGCGGCGCGCTCGATGCCGCGCTCGCCGGCTGGATGGACCGGCCCCCCGCGCAGCTCGATCCCGTCGAGCATGCAGTGCTGCTGATCGGGACCTGGGAGCTCAGGATGCGGCCGGAGATCCCGTACCGCGTGGTCATCAACGAAGGCGTGGGGCTCGCCAAGCGCTTCGGCGCCACGGACGGTCACAAGTTCGTGAACGCGGTGCTCGATCGCGCCGCGAGAGAGCTCCGGCCTCACGAGCGCTGAGCGCAGCGCAGGGAAGTCGCGAGCCATGCCGCTCACGGAGTTCGCGCTGATCGAGCGCTTCTTCCGCGACTGCGGCGCGGTGCGCTGCGACGTGCCGCTCGGCGTGGGCGACGACGCGGCGCTGCTCGAGACACCTCCCGGAACGCAGCTCGTCGCCGCCGTCGACACGCTCGTCGAAGGCGTGCATTTCCCGCCCGGCTCGCCGCCCGAATCCATCGGACATCGCGCGCTCGCCGTGAACCTGAGCGACATCGCCGCGATGGGCGCGCGTCCCGCGTGGGTACTGCTCTCGCTCACTCTGCCGCGTGCGGACGAGGCGTGGCTCAGCGGATTCGCGGCAGGACTGTCACGCCTCGCGCGTGCGCACGATGTCGCGCTCGTCGGTGGCGACACGACGCGAGGACCGCTTTCCGTCACGATCCAGGTGCTGGGTCATGTGCCTGCCGGCACGGCGCTGCTGCGTTCGGGTGGCAGTGCCGGCGACGTCCTGTTCGTCTCCGGAACACCGGGTGACGCCGCGGCGGGACTCGCGCTCGAGCAGGGCCGCCTGCGTGTCGACAGCGAGCCCGCGGCCGGGTATCTGCGCGATCGCTTCCGCTTTCCCGAGCCGCGCCTCGCGCTCGGTGAACGGCTGCGCGAGTTCGCGAGCGCCTGCATCGACGTCTCCGACGGCCTGCTGGGCGATGCCGGCAAGCTCGCCGCGGCGAGCGGCTGCGGCGCGCGTCTCGAGCTTTCGGCGCTGCCGGTATCGGATGCGCTGTTGAGGGCCGTCGGCGCATCGCGCGCACGGGAGCTCGCGCTCACGGGAGGCGACGACTACGAGCTGTGTTTCGCCGTGCCGCAGTCCCGCGTCGCAGCGCTGCAGCAGACGCTGCCGCCCCGGGAGTGGGGCTACGCCCGGATCGGCGTGCTGCGCGAAGGGCAGGGCGTACAGGTGTACGACGCCGATGCTGTGATCGACATCTCGCATTCCGGCTTCGATCACTTCGGCGGCGCGGCGACGCCTTCTCCCGCAGATTAATTCAAGTCGACGCGAGCACCGGCCGCCGGCGCGCGGTCACGAGCGCACGGCGCGGTGCGGTGCCGGGCGGCGTGAGCGCTCGATCACAGTCATTGCGCTGCGCCGCACGTATCCTGCCCTGACCCAGCGGGCTCCTCTTCGGATCATGTCCATACCGGTTTCAAAGAAGCCGCAGCCTCGTCCGATTCCGGAGAAGATCGGCAAGTACGTCGTGATTGCCGAGGTGGGCCGCGGCAGCACCGGCACCGTCTACCTGTCCCACGACGCGTACTACGGCCGCGACGTGGCGATCAAGGTCTACAACATGGACACGGGCGGTGACGCCGAGCGTGCGCGCATCGCGCGCAAGATGTTCCTCTCCGAAGCGCACCTCGTCGGCATGCTGCAGCACCCGAACATCCTGCCGATCTACGACGCCGGCGAGGAGAACGGGCACTGCTACATCGTGACCGAGCACGTGCACGGCGCCCGCACGCTCGCGGCTTACTGCCGGCCGGACAACCTCCTGCGCGTCGACGACGTCGTGGAGATCATCTACAAGTGCGCCAAGGCGCTGCACTACGCGCACTCGCGCGGGGTGATCCACCGCGACATCAAGCCGTCGAACATCATGCTCACGCAGGACTCCGACGTGCGCATCATCGACTTCGGCATCGCGCTCGTCGCCGATTCGGAGATCTCGCGCATCGAAGGGATAGCCGGCAGCCCGTCCTACATGTCGCCGGAGCAGGTGCAGAGCGCGGAGCTCACCAACCGCTCCGATCTCTACTCGCTCGGCGCCGTGATGTACGAGCTGCTCACGGGTCACCGGCCGTTCCGCGCGGGGAATCTCCAGAAGCTCCTGCACCAGATCGTCTACGCCACGCCGCAGCCGATCCACACGTTCCGCAAGGACATCCCCGAGGAGCTCGAGAACGTCGTGGCGGTGGCGATGCAGAAGGATCCCGCCAAGCGCTACAAGAGCGGGCTCGACTTCGCGGCCGAGCTCACGCGCGTGCACCAGAAGCTGCGCGAGCGCAATTCGCGCCTCGACCGCCAGGAGCAGTTCGGCGTGCTGCGGCGGCTCAAGTTCTTCCACGAGTTCTCGCACGCCGAGATCTGGGAAGTGCTGCGCGCGAGCCAGTGGCAGCACTACGCGGAGGGCGAGGAGATCGTCAAGGAAGGCGAGATGGACGACCGCTTCTACGTGATCGTGTCGGGCTCCTGCACGGTGGAGCGGCACGGTCAGCGCGTCGGTCAGCTCGACGTGGGCGACTGCTTCGGCGAGGCGAGCTACGTTCCGGGCGCGAAGCGTACTGCGACCATCCGCGCCCAGAGCCCGGTTACGGTTCTGAAGGTGAGCTCGACGCTCCTCGAGCAGGTCTCCACGTCCTGCCAGCTGCGCTTCAACCGCGTGTTCCTGCGCACGCTCATCAGCCGCCTGCAGAAGGCCGAGCTCCCCACCGGCTGATGCTATGCTCACGCCTCCCGCAGTCGCAGGGGGGTAGAGACCGTGGGTATGGATCGTCGTACGGCGCTCGGCGTCATGTCGGGCTTCGCGGCGGCTGCCGCCGCCGATCTGCGTGAGATCCACGCGCAGGAGAGCACGCCGCGCCGCGGCCGGCTCTTCAAGATCGCAACCGAAGAGGCGTGCTCCATTCCCGAGATCGCGGAAGAGCTGCGCAACATCGCGCGCACCGGCTGGGACAACCTGGACGTGCTGCTGATCCGCGACGTCTATCTCCGTCCGTCACGCACGACCGCACGCTTCCTGCCGAGCCTCCTCGACATCGGGGCGCACCGCATCGAGGAGATGGACGCACACGGCGTCGACATGCACCTGCTGTCGCTCACCGCGCCGGGCGTGCAGATGTTCGACACCGAGACGGCGGTCTCGCTCGCGCAGCTCGCGAACGACCGGCTCGCGGAAGCCGTGAGCGCCCACCCGGCCCGCTTCGCCGCGCTCGCGAGCTTCGCGCCGCAGGATCCGAAGCGCGCGGTGAAGGAGATGGAGCGCGCGATCCGCGAGCTCGGCATGAACGGCTTCGTGGTGAACTCGCACACGAACGGCGAGTACCTCGATCAACCGAAGTACTGGCCGATCCTCGAGGCGGCCGAGGCGCTCGATGCGCCCATCTACATCCATCCGCGCGCGCCGTCGGACGGCATGGCCGCCCCGTTCCGCGACTACCGCATGGAGGCCGCCGTCTGGGGCTACGGCTGCGAGGTCGGCACGCACGTCGTGCGGCTGATGCTGAGCGGTGCGCTCGACCGCTTCCCGAAGCTGAAGATCGTGATCGGGCACATGGGCGAGGCGATTCCGTTCTGGCTCTGGCGGCTCGACTTCATGGGCGCGCCGGGCGAGCGGCGGCCGAATCAGCTCAAGCCCAGCGAGTACTTCCGCCGCAACTTCGCCATCACGACGAGCGGCGTCGAGGATCCGCTCGCGCTGCGCTACTGCATCGACAGGATCGGCGTGGACAGCGTGATGTGGGCCATCGACTATCCCTACCAGCCGACGGCGCCCGCGGTGAAGTTCATCGAGACCGCGCCGCTTTCCGACGAGGAGCGCGAGAAGATCGCGCACGGCAACGCCGAGCGCATCTTCAGGATCAGGGTGGCGCGCGAGAGCTGAACGCGGATTCGAGCCGCCGGGAGTCTAGCCTTCGGCGTCCTTGTCGCGCTCGATGAGCGCGTACGCCGAGTGGTTGTGGATGGACTCGAAGTTCTCGGACTCCACGACGTAGGCCGCGATGCGGTCGTCGGCGTTCAGCCGCGCGGCCACGTCGCGCACCATGTCCTCGACGAACTTGGGGTTCTCGTACGCGCGCTCGGTCACGTACTTCTCGTCGGGGCGCTTGAGGATGCCGTACAGCTCGCACGAGGCTTCCGACTCGGCGATCTCGATCAGCTCCTCGATCCACATGTGGCGGCGGAGCTTCGCCGTGATCGTGATGTGCGAGCGCTGATTGTGGGCGCCGTACGCGGAGATCTTCTTCGAGCACGGGCACAGGCTCGTCACCGGCACGACGACCTTCACCCACATCTCGTTGCGTCCGTTGCGCCGCTCGCCGATCAGGCTCGCGCGATAGTCCATGAGGCTCTCGACGCCGGTCACCGGCGCCTTCTTCATGACGAAGAAGGGGAACGTCATCTCGATGTGCCCGGCGTCCGCCTCGAGCCGCTGCGTCATGCGCTCGAGCATCGTGCCGAACGACTCGACCGAGATCTCGCGCTCGGCATGGAGGATCTCCACGAAGCGCGACATGTGCGTGCCCTTGAAGTTGTGCGGCAGGTTCACGTACATGTTGAACGTGGCGATCGTGTGCTGCTCGCCCGCCGAGCGGTCCTTCACGCGCACGGGATGGCTGATGTCCTTGATCCCTACACGGTTGATCGGGATGCGCCGCGTGTCCGCGCGGCTCTGCACGTCCTCGACCTCGATGTGCGCGATCCTGTCCGCGCCGGCTGCCGCCTTGGTCATGTGAAATCGGGCCTCGATATGTCAGATGGCTGCGCAACCCGGCGCGCGAGGGCGCCCGGAACGGCCGATCCTGCGGCCGGCGCAGCGGTGAATGATACGGGCTATTGTTGCCCGCGGTCCGGATGAAACCAACTCCGCCGATACTTCGGAGGCAGACCGGGATCTGCCTTCAGGGCTAGGCGCCGCTCGCCGAGCGCAGGCGCCCCTCGCTCTGCAGCTTCCACCAGCGCTCGATCGCGCCCGCGAGACTCGCGTGATCGAGCCCCGCGGCGGCGAGACATTCCTCGCGCGAGCCGTGCTCGATGAAGCGGTCCGGAATCCCGAGATGCAGCAGCGGCACCTGCAGTCCTTCCGCCGCATACAGCTCGCCGATGGCCGAGCCTGCGCCTCCCGCGGTGGCGTTCTCCTCGATCGTCACGACGGCGCGGTGACGTGCCGCGATCTCGAGCGCGAGGTCTTCGTCGAGCGGCTTGATGAAGCGCATGTTGACGAGCGTCGCGTCGAGCCGCTCGGCGATGCGCTGCGCGGGCTCGACCATCGTGCCGAACGCGAGCAGCGCGAGCCCGCTGCGGCCCTCGCGGCGCAGCTCCGCGCGCCCGATCGGCAGCGCCTTCATTTCCTGCTCGATCGGCACGCCGGGTCCGCATCCGCGCGGATAGCGCACGGCGGCAGGGCACGAGAGCGTCGTCGCCGTGTAGAGCATCTGGCGGCATTCGTTCTCGTCCGCCGGCGCCATGATCACCAGGTTCGGGATGCAGCGCATGAACGAGAGATCGAAGCTGCCCTGATGCGTCGCGCCGTCGCCGCCGACGAGGCCCGCGCGATCGATCGCGAACACGACCGGCAGGTTCTGCAGCGCCACGTCGTGAATGAGCTGGTCGTACGCCCGCTGCAGGAACGTCGAGTAGATCGCGACGACCGGCTTGAGCCCTTCCGCCGCGAGTCCCGCGGCGAAGGTCACGGCATGCTGCTCGGCGATGGCGACGTCGAAGTAGCGGTCGGGGAAGCGGCGCGAGAACTCGACCATCCCCGAGCCTTCGCGCATCGCCGGCGTGATGCCGATGATGCGCGGATCGCGCTCCGCCATGTCGCACAGCCACTGGCCGAAGACCTGCGAGTACGTCGGGCCCGGATTCTTTTCCTTGAAGATCGTGCCGCTCGCCGGATCGAAAGGACCCGGGCCGTGCCACTTGATCGGATCGGCTTCCGCCGGCGCGTAGCCCTTGCCCTTGCGCGTGACGACGTGCAGGAACTGCGGACCACGGAGCTTGCGCAGATTCCGCAGCGTCTTCACGAGTGCGTTGAGATCGTGTCCGTCGATGGGCCCGATGTAGTTGAAGCCCATCTCCTCGAACATCGTGCCGGGCAGGACCATGCCCTTCATGTGCTCTTCGGAGCGCCGCGCGAGCTCCCACACCGTCGGCATCTGGCGCAGCACCTTCTTGCTGCCCTCGCGCAGATGCGCGTACACGCGCCCGGAGAGCACGCGCGCGAAGTAGTTCGACAGCGCGCCGACGTTCTCCGAGATCGACATGTCGTTGTCGTTGAGGATCACGAGGAGATCCGCGGGCAGGGAGCCGGCGTGGTTCAGCGCCTCGAAGGCCATGCCCGCGGTCATCGCACCGTCGCCGATCACGGCAACGACGCGCCGGTCGATTCCCTGACGTGCCGCCGCCACGGCCATGCCGAGCGCCGCGCTCACTGACGTGCTGGAGTGGCCCACGCCGAACGTGTCGTACTCGCTCTCCGCGCGGGTGGGGAAGGGCGCGAGGCCTCCCTTCTGCTTGATCGTATGCAGCCGGTCGCGGCGGCCGGTGAGCACTTTGTGCGGATAGGCCTGATGGCCGACGTCCCACACGATGCGATCGTGCGGCGTGTCGAACACGTAGTGCAGGGCGACCGTCAGCTCGACCGTCCCCAGACCGGCCGCGAAGTGGCCGCCGCGGGTGCTCACGGTCTGAATGAGGAACTCGCGCAGCTCGCGCGCGACCGCCGGCAGCTTCTTCTGCGGGAGCTTGCGCAGATCGGCCGGGCTGTCGATGGCGCGCAACAGCGGGAAGTCGGCAGCGGGATCGGACATGGTCGAAGTTTAGAGCGTCTGCCGCCTGAGCGCATTGTGAGCGGAGCCGGCGCCTCGGGTGGCGTGCGGGGCGAGGCGGAGCGGGCGGCTCCCGCAGCGTCCGCCCGACGGAATCACAGGCCTCGAACGCTCCGCTCGATGCATGGACACGGGCCGTCTCCCGCGGTTGCTCAGCTCCGGCGCGCCAGGACTTCGCGTGCGAGCTCGGCGAGCAGCGCGCCGCGCTCGCCGAGCGGCGCAAGCGCCGCGATTGCGCTGTCGCACAGCGCGTTCGCACGCCTGCGTGCAGCCTCGAGGCCCGCCGTGCTCGGGTAGGTGGGCTTGCGTCGTGCCGCGTCCGCACCCGTCGACTTGCCGAGCAGCGCCGGATCGCCTTCCACGTCGAGAATGTCGTCCTGGATCTGGAACGCGAGGCCGAGATCCGCGCCGAAGCGCTCGAGCGCGCCGAGTATGGGTCCCGAAGCAACGCCTGCCGCCGTGGCACCGAGCAGCACGCTGCCCTGGATCAATGCTCCCGTCTTGCGGCTGTGCATGTTCTCGAGCGCCTCGACGGAAAGGGTCTGCCCGACGGCTTCGAGGTCGATGGCCTGTCCGCCGGCCATGCCGCTCGTGCCGGTCGCGCGCGCGAGGATACGGATCATCGCGAGCCGCGCTTCCGGCGGCACGTCCGGCGCCGTGTCCTGTGCGAGCACCGCGAACGCGAGCGCCTGCAGAGCATCGCCGCAGAGGATGGCGGTGGCTTCACCGAAGGCGCGATGGCACGTCGGCCGGCCGCGGCGCAGGTCGTCGTCGTCCATGGCCGGCAGGTCGTCGTGCACGAGACTGTAGACGTGAATGAGCTCCACGGCGGCTGCCGGCGCATCGAGCCGCTCGAGCGGCGCACCGAGCGACTCGCCGGTTGCGTAGACGAGCACCGGCCGCAGGCGCTTGCCGCCACCCAGCGTGCTGTAGCGCATGGCTTCCCGCAGGCGCGGCGTGCCGGGGTCGGGAAGCTGCAGACACTCGTCCAGAACGCGCTCGATCCGTTCCCGGTAGCGCGCGAGGCGCGTGGCGAAGTCCGTCGTCATTCGTCTTCGGAAGGATCCGCCGGCTCGTCCTCGGGGACCCCGAAGGGCTCGATGCCGGCTTCTCCGCTGCGCTTGAGGAGGATCTCGACCTTCTGCTGAGCCGCGCGCAGCGCGGTCTGGCAGTGGCGTGTGAGCTCGATGCCGCGCTCGAATGTCCGCAGCGCCTCCTCGAGCGGCAGGTCACCCCGCTCGAGCCGCTCGACGAGCCGCTCGAGCTCCTCCAGGGAGCGCTCGAAATCGGGCGTGGATTCCTGCCCCGCTTCAGGCTCAGGTGTGTTCGAAGGACGCGCCAAGCAGGTATTCTCCGGGTCTCGAGGTTGCGACGGGTCGCCGCGAGGCGCGCCACGTTACACACCCCTGCGGAGGGGGGTCAACGTGCGGACCGCCGGTATGCTGTCAGCCCGTTGACGGGCCTGCTGCGAAGCGCATAGAGTTCCACGGCCCAATTAGACTCAGTCTAACCTCTCAGGAGGAGCGCGTCGTGAAGAGTCTCAAAGGTACCAAGACAGAAGAGAACCTGAAGGCCGCATTCGCCGGCGAGTCGCAGGCGAACCGCCGCTATCTCTATTTCGCAGCCAAGGCCGACGTCGAGGGTTACAACGACGTCTCCGCCGTGTTCCGTTCGACCGCCGAGGGCGAGACGGGCCACGCGCATGGTCATCTCGAGTACCTCGAGCAGGTCGGTGATCCGGCGACGGGTCTGCCGATCGGCGACACGAAGCTGAACCTGAAGGCCGCCATCGCCGGTGAGACCCACGAGTACACCGACATGTACCCGGGCATGGCGAAGACGGCCCGCGAGGAAGGCTTCGACGAGATCGCGGACTGGTTCGAGACGCTCGCCAAGGCCGAGCGCTCGCACGCCAACCGCTTCCAGAAGGCACTGGACTCTCTGCAGTAAGCGGAGAGGGCTTCAGTCCCTGGTTTCTTCCGGTTCTTGCAAGTCTTCCGTGACCGACCGCCCGACCGCGCCCGGTCGGGCGGCGCGGAAGCATCGTCGCTGCACGCATGAGCTCTGAACCGACCGGCGGAAGGGAAGGCAGTCTCGAGGCGCCCACGCGCCATCCGCTCGACTGGCGCAACCCGCAGTTCTACGACGAGGCCGCGCTGTTCGCGGAGCTCGAGCGCGTCTTCGACATCTGCCACGGCTGCAGACGCTGCTTCAGCCTCTGCAACGCGTTTCCGACGCTCTTCGACGCCGTCGACGAGTCGCCGACCGGCGAGCTCGATGGCGTGGACAAGAAGGTCTACTGGAAGGTCGTGGATCACTGTTACCTGTGTGACATGTGCTTCATGACCAAGTGTCCCTATGTCCCGCCGCATCCGTGGAACATCGACTTCCCCCACCTGATGCTGCGTGCCAAGGCGGTGCGCACGCGCAAGGAAGGCACGCGGCTGCGCGACAAGGTGCTCGCCTCGCCGGGCACCGTCGGCAATCTCGCGGGCATTCCGGTGGTGGCGGAGGTGGTGAACGCGGTGAACCGCACCGGTGCGGGCCGTGCGCTGCTCGAGAAGATGCTCGGCGTCGACCGCACGGCACCCGTGCCGAAGTACCACTCGCGCAGCGCGCGCGGACGTCTCGGTCGCAGGCTCGGAAAGGACGGTGCGGCCGCGCCCGAAGTGCGGGCGACTGCGGAGACGCGCGGCAAGGTCGCGCTGTTCACGACCTGCTACGGCAATCGCAACGAACCGGATCTCGCGGAGGATCTGGTCGCGGTCTTCGAGCACAACGGCATCGCGGTGCGCCTGCTGCCCGCGGAGCGCTGCTGCGGCATGCCGAAGCTCGAGCTCGGTGACCTCGAGGCGGTCGCCTCGCTCAAGGAATTCAACATCCCGCAGCTCAAGCGCGCGATCGACGAGGGTTACGACATCGTCTCGCCGATTCCCTCCTGCGTGCTGATGTTCAAGCAGGAGCTGCCGCTCATGTTCCCGGACGACGCGGACGTGCAGGCGGTCAAGGCGCGCACATTCGATCCGTTCGAGTACCTCATGCTGCGGCATCGCGAGGGGCTGCTGCGTACCGATTTCAAGACGTCGCTCGGCAAGGTGAGCTACCACGTGCCCTGTCACCTGCGCGTGCAGAACATCGGGCTCAAGACGCGCGACGTCCTCAAGCTCGTCCCGGATACCACGGTGGAGGTGATCGAGCGCTGCTCCGGCCACAACGGAACCTACGGGGTGAAGAAGGAATACCGCGAGGCGTCCGTGAAGATCGGCCGGCCCGTGATGCAGCGGGTGCAGGGCTCGAATGCCGGGTACTACGCGAGCGACTGCCCGATGGCCGGGCGGCAGATCGAGAGCGGGCTCAAGGAGCCGCGCCCGCCCACGCATCCGCTCAAGCTCCTGCGGCTCGCATACGGAATCTGACTGCCATGGAAAAGCTCTCGGTCAAGGATCTGATGACGCTCGAGCAGTACGCGCGCGAGCGCAAGGCTTTCCGCGAGCGCGTGCTCGAGCACAAGCGTAACCGGCAGATTTCCGTCGGCCCGAACACGACGTGGTGCTTCGAGGACCGTCTCACGATGCAGTATCAGATCCAGGAGATGCTGCGCGTCGAGCGGATCTTCGAGCCCGAGGGAATCCAGGACGAGCTCGACGCCTACAACCCGCTCATCCCGGACGGCAGCAACTGGAAGGTGACGCTCCTCATCGAGTTCCCCGATCCCGAGGTGCGCAAGCGTGAGCTCAGGCGCCTCAAGGGCATCGAGGACCGCTGCTGGGTGCAGGTGGCGGGACACGAGCGCGTGTTCGCCGTCGCGGACGAGGATCTCGAGCGCGAGAACGAGGAGAAGACCTCTTCGGTCCACTTCCTGCGCTTCGAGCTCACGCAGCCGATGATCGCCGCCCTGAAGGACGGCGCGGGGCTCGCCGTCGGCATCGATCACGACCAGTACCGCTACTCGGTCGATGCTGTATCGGAGCCGATCCGGCGCGCACTGATCGCCGATTTCGCGTGAATTTCCGGGCATTTCTGCCCGATTCGCGCTCCGGTTTCTGTTAGACTGCCGGCATCCGACGGGGGGCCTTGCCGTCTCGCGCGTGTCCCTCTTTCCACGCACTCTCTACCCAGACAAGAAACCGGATGAGTCAGTCGTATACCGCTTCCGACATCGAGGTCCTGAGCGGTCTCGAGCCCGTGCGGCGGCGCCCGGGCATGTACACCAACACCTCGCGCCCCAATCACCTGGCGCACGAGGTCATCGACAACAGCGTCGACGAGGCGATAGCAGGTTACTGCAGGAACATCGAGGTCACGCTGTTCAAGGACGGCTCGCTGCAGGTGGCCGACGACGGCCGCGGCATGCCCGTCGACATCCACCCGAAGGAGAAGGTGAGCGGCGTCGAGCTCATCCTCACGCGCCTGCACGCGGGCGGCAAGTTCTCGGACAAGACGTACAAGTTCTCCGGCGGTCTGCACGGCGTGGGCGTCTCGGTGGTGAACGCCCTGTCGAAGCATCTCGAGTGCTGGGTCAAGCGCGGCGGCAAGGAGTACAACATCAGCTTCCGCGACGGTAAGGTCGCCTCGAAGCTGGAAGTCGTCGGCACCGTCGGCCAGCGCAACACCGGCACCACCATCCGCTTCTGGCCGGATCCGAAGTTCTTCGATTCCGACAAGTTCTCCGTCCCGCAGCTCAAGCACACCCTGAAGGCGAAAGCGGTCCTCTGCCCGGGCCTGCGCATCCGCTTCATCAACGAGGCGACGGGCGAGACCGACGAGTGGTTCTACACCGGCGATCTCGGCGCGTACCTCCTCGAGGAGGTGGGGAAGGAGGAGCGGCTGCCGGCCGAACCCATCACCGGCAAGCGCGAGGGCGAGAACGACGCGGTGGAGTACGCGCTCATCTGGACGCCGAACGCGGAGAACGTCGTCGCCGAGAGCTACGTGAACCTCATCCCCACGAGCGAGGGTGGCACGCACGTCAACGGCCTGCGCTCGGGCGTCACCCAGGCGGTGCGCGAGTTCTGCGAGTTCAGGAACCTGATCCCGCGCGGCGTGAAGCTGGCACCCGAGGACGTGTGGGACAAGGCGAACTACGTTCTGTCGGTGAAGATCCGCGAGCCTCAGTTCGCCGGACAGACGAAGGAGCGGCTCGCCTCGCGCGACGCCGCCGCGCTCGTCGAAGGCTACGTGCGCGATGCCGTGTCGCTGTGGCTCCACCAGCACCCGGACGCGGGCGAGCGCATCGCGCAGTACGCAATCGCCAACGCGCAGGAGCGCATGCGCGCCGCGCAGCGTGTCGTGCGCAAGCGCGTCTCGGCCGGTCCCGCGCTGCCGGGCAAGCTCGCCGACTGCACGAGCCAGGATCCCGCGCGCTCCGAGCTCTTCCTGGTGGAAGGCGATTCCGCGGGGGGCTCGGCGAAGCAGGCGCGCGACAAGGAGTACCAGGCGATCATGCCGCTGCGCGGCAAGATCCTGAACACCTGGGAGCTCGAGCCGGGCGAGATCGGCAACTCGCAGGAAGTGCACGACATCGCCGTGGCGCTCGGCGTGGAGCCCGGCTCGCCGGATCTCTCGCAGCTCCGCTATCACAAGATCTGCATCCTCGCGGACGCGGATTCGGACGGACAGCACATCGCCACGCTCCTCTGCGCGCTGTTCCTGCGCCACTTCCGGCCGCTCGTGAAGAACGGCCACGTGTACGTCGCGATGCCGCCGCTCTACCGCATCGACGCGGGCAAGTCGGTGTACTACGCGCTCGATGACGCCGAGCGCGACCAGATCCTCAGGAAGATCGAGAAGGACAATCCGCGCGTGAAGCCCGTCGTCACGCGCTTCAAGGGCCTCGGCGAGATGAATCCGGCACAGCTCCGCGAGACCACGATGGACCCGCGCACGCGGAGGCTCGTGCAGCTCACCATCGACGCCGAGGACGAGACGGACAGACTCATGGACATGCTGCTCGCGAAGAAGCGTGCGGCGGACAGACGCGAGTGGCTCGAGCAGAAGGGCAATCTCGCCGAAGTGCAGGTATAAGCAGCGATGAAGAACCAGGAGCTCAATTTCGAGGGCATCGAGCGTCAGCCGCTCCGTGCCTTCACGGAGAAGGCGTACCTCGACTACTCGATGTACGTCATTCTCGACCGTGCGCTGCCCGCGCTCGGCGACGGCCTCAAGCCCGTGCAGCGGCGCATCATCTACGCGATGAGCGAGCTCGGCCTCTCGGCGGGCGCCAAGCACAAGAAGTCCGCGCGCACGGTCGGCGACGTCATCGGCAAGTTCCATCCGCACGGCGACAGCGCGTGCTACGAAGCGATGGTGCTGATGGCGCAGCCCTTCTCGTACCGCTACCCGATCATCGACGGGCAGGGCAACTGGGGCTCGCAGGACGACCCCAAGTCCTTCGCCGCCATGCGCTACACCGAGGCGAAGCTCACGAAGTACGCCGAGGTGCTGCTCGCGGAGCTGGGCCACGGCACCGTGGACTGGGTGCCGAACTTCGACGGCACGCTGGAGGAGCCTGCGATCCTTCCCGCGCGTCTGCCGAACGTGCTGCTTAACGGCACGACCGGCATCGCGGTCGGCATGGCGACCGACATCCCGCCGCACAACCTGCGCGAGGTGGCCGCGGCGTGCATCCATCTGCTCGAGGACCCGGACGCGACGACGCGTGCCCTGATGAAGCACATCAAGGGCCCGGATCTTCCCACGGGCGCCGAGATCGTCTCGCCGCGCTCGGACATCGTGGAGTTCTACGAGAAGGGCACGGGCTCGTTCCGCGCGCGCGCAACGTACAGGATCGAGGACGGCAACATCGTCATCACGGCGTTCCCGTACCAGGTCTCGGGCAGCCGCGTGCAGGAGCAGATCGCCGAGCAGATCCGCGCGAAGAAGCTGCCGATGATCGAGGACCTGCGCGACGAGTCCGACCACGAGAACCCGACGCGCCTCGTCATCGTGCCGCGCTCGAACCGCGTGGACCTCGAGCAGGTGATGAACCACCTGTTCGCCACCACCGATCTCGAGCGCACCTATCGCGTGAACCTCAACGTGATCGGCCTCGACGGGCGGCCGCGCGTGATGGGGCTCAAGGAGCTGCTCACCGAGTGGCTCGAGTTCCGCCTCGCGACGGTGACGCGGAGGCTCAATCACCGTCTCGAGAAGGTGGCGCGCCGGCTGCACATCCTCGACGGCCTGCTGATCGCGTACCTCAATCTCGACGAGGTGATCCGCATCATCCGCCGCGAGGACGAGCCGAAGCCCGTCCTCATGAAGCGCTTCAAGCTCACCGACGAGCAGGCGGAGGCGATCCTCGAGACCAAGCTCCGTCATCTCGCGAAGCTCGAGGAGATGAAGATCCGCTCCGAGCAGAAGCAGCTCAAGGAGGAGCGCGAGCAGCTCGAGGCGATCCTGAAGAGCAAGGCGAAGCTCAAGAAGCTCGTCGCCGACGAGATCCGCGAGGACGCCGAGAAGTACGGCGACGCGCGCCGCACGAAGATCATCGAGCGCGAGGCGGCCCAGGCGATCGACGAGACGGCGCTCATCCCGAACGAACCGGTCACCGTGGTGCTCTCGACGGCCGGCTGGGTGCGCGCCGCGAAGGGCCACGAGATCGATCCGCGCACGCTCTCGTACAAGAGCGGCGACTCCTATCGCGCTTCGGCGCGCGGCAGGAGCCTGCAGCAGGCCGTGTTCATCGACAGCACGGGACGCACGTACAGCCTGCCGGCGCACACGCTGCCCTCGGCGCGCGGCAACGGCGAGCCGCTTTCGGGACGGCTCAATCCGCCCGACGGTGCGCGCTTCGCGGGCGTCATGATCGGCGAGCCCGACGATCTGTGGCTCCTCGCCACGGACGCCGGTTACGGCTTCACGGTGCGCCTCAAGGAGCTCATCACGGACCGCCGTGCGGGCAAGACGGTGCTGACGGTTCCCGAAGGCGCGCAGGTGCTGCCGCCCGCCTTCGTGCACTCGAGCGACTCGCTCGTGGTCGTCGTGGGGAGCGAGGGCAAGATGCTCGCGTTCAACGTGAGCGAAGTGCCGGAGATGCCGCGCGGCAAGGGCAACAAGCTGTACGACATTCCGGCGAAGAAGGCGGCCGCGCGCGAGGAGTATCTGACCGGCATCACCGTCGTGCCGCCGGGAGGACGGCTCATCGTGTGGTCCGGAGAGCGGCGCATGACGCTCGAGTGGGAGCAGCTCAAGGAGTACCGCGGGCAGCGTGCGCAGCGCGGCGCGGTCCTGCCGCGCAACTGGCGCAAGGTCGACCGGCTCGAGGCCGAGCCGCCGCCCGCCAACGGCAATGGCGGCTGATCCGCGCGAAGGAAATCCCGGAAACGACTTCGCGCTGGCGCGGTGCTTGCCGCGTCAGCGCTCCGCCTTCAGCACCACCTGCTCGGGTGCGTTGACGAAGTAGCCCTGGATGTACTGCACGCCGAGCTGCCAGAGCACCGCCATGGTGTTCGCGTCCTCGACGCGCTCGGCGATCGTCTGCACGTTGCGCGTCCGCGCGGCTTCCACGAGCGTGCGGATGCGGTCCTGCAGCTCCTGATCGGCCGAGAGGCTCTGCACGAGCGCGCCGTCGATCTTCACGAAGTCGAGCGGCACCGTAGAAAGCATGCCGAGCGGATCGCGGCCGGAGCCGAAGCCTTCCAGCGCGAACCGGAAACCCCGCTCGCGCAGCCGCTGCGAGAGGCTCTGCACCTGCGTGATGTGGTTGGCCGCGGCGTCCTCAGCCACCTGGAAGCAGAGGCGCCGAGGTTCGGCACGCGTCGTGCGGATGTGGTTGTCGAGCCAGTCGAGGAAGGAGGCGTCCTTCAGCGTGTCCTTCGAGAGGCGCACGAAGAGACAGCCGGGCTTGCGCTGCGCGGCGAAGGACAGCGAGGCGCCCACGACCCAGCGGTCGATGTTCTTGAGGAGATCGTTGCGCTCGGCGGCGGCCATGAACTCCGCGGGCAGGACTTCCTTGCCCTGGTGATCGAGCATGCGCACGAGCACGTCGAACATGCCCGGATCCTCGCCGTGCAGGCTCGCCACCGGCTGCTGCACCAGGCGGAAGCGGTTCTCCATGAGCGCCGACTTGATGTGCTTCACCCAGATCCTGTCGTACGACTGCACGCGCGTGTCGGTATCCGCGCGGTCCGAGACGTACACCTGATTGCCACCCTTCTGGCGGCCGCGGCGGCAGGCATCGAGCGCGTCGGCGATCGCGGCATCGAGACTCTCCGCCGCAGGCGGCATTGCGCTGAGACCGACGGTGCAGGTCAGCGTCAGCGACTTGTCGCCGACGCGCACGACGTGCTTCGCGACCTTCGCGACGAGCTGCTCGCACCAGACCTCGATGTCGCGCTGATTGCCGCGCTCGAGGAGCACGAGGAAGGACGTTCCGCCGAAGCGGCCGGCGATGTCCTGCGGATGGAGCTGCTCCTTCAGCACGGTGGCGAAGGCGACGAGGCAGTCCTCGCTCGCGGTGATGCCGAGATCGCGCTCCACCGTCGCGAAGCGGTCGGGGCGGATCATCGCGAAATAGCGCACGCCGGCGGCCGCCGGCGCTGCCACACGCTCGGCGAGCGCGGCGAGCAGCGGACGGCGCTGGAGCAGCCCCGTCGCGGCGTCGCGGTTCATCGCCTGCGTGACGTCCTCGGCGAGACGGCGCTCGTCGCGCGGACGCGCGGGAACGATCAGCCGCACGCAAGGCTCGCCTTCGTGCTCGCCGAGCGCCAGGACCATCTCGAGCGCGAGACTCGTGCCGTCGGCAAGGACGGCCTGCGCCTTGAGCGTGTGCTCGCTCCACCGGCCCTGCAGGCACGCCGCGAGCGCGCCCTTGAGGGCGGGATGTGTCGCCTCGTCGAAGAGATCCATGATCGGCTGGCCGACGAGCGCGGACGGTTCCGCGTACCCGAACAGCTCGAGCCACGATTCGTTCGCGTCGATGATGATGCCTTCCTGCACCTGGACGATCGCGTCGTGCGAGCGCCGCAGGACGGTCTCGAGCTGACGCCGGGTATCGCGCGCGCTGCGCAGCGCGCCGTCGAGCGCGCGCTCGAGGCGGAACGCTCTCAGTTCGCGTGCGACGACCGCCTGCAGCCGCACGGGATTCGAGAGCGAGACGGCATCGCGCGCACCCTTCTCCATGGCGGCGGCGATGCCTGCTTCGTCGCAGGTGTCGGCGAGCGCGACGAGCGGCACTGAGGGCGCGAACTTGTCCCGCACCCTGGCGACGAGCGCGAGCTCGTCGGGTGAGGCGGCACACACGAGCAGCTCGGGGTCGAGCTGCTGAAGCGCGTCACCGAGGTCGCGCAGCGCCGGGATCCACGTGCAATGCACCGGGTGTCCCGCGCGGCGCAGGATGCCGTTTATCGCTTCCACGGGTTCGCGCGCCGCGCTCAGCACGATGAGCGGAACGGCATTCTGTTCGGACAAGTCGGCCCCCTGGCAGTGTCGGTCGGCGGTAGGCGAGGAAAATTGTAGGACCGCCCGCCGGGCGCCCGCGTGCGGGGTCTCTCACATTTCGCAAGGGCGGCTCAGGGCATTATCGGTGCAATGCTCAGTTTCGCGGGAGCGCCGTATACCTCGCGTGCGAGGCGCGGCACGAGATAGCCCGGAAGGCTCGCCGCGAGCTCACCGGCGATGCGCCGCGCGCGCTCCTCGTCGACCTCGAAATGCGCCGCCCCGCGCACGCGGTCGAGGAGGTGCAGGTAGTAGGGCAGCACGCCGCAGTCGAAGAGCCGCCGCGAGAGCTCCGCGAGCACCTCAGCATCGTCGTTCACGCCCGCGAGAAGAACGGATTGATTGAGGAGCGTCGCGCCGGTGGCGCGCAGGCGGCCGCACGCCGACCGAACGTCGGCGTCGATCTCGTTCGGGTGGTTCGCATGCAGCACGAGCACCACCGGCCACGGCAGGCGCGAGAGCCAGCGCTCGAGGCCTTCGTCGACGCGGGAAGGCAGCACGATCGGCGTGCGGGTGTGGACACGCAGACGGCGGACGTGCGGGATGCGCGCGAGCGCGTCCGTGAGCTGCGCGAGGCGCGCGTCGGAGAGCGAGAGCGGATCGCCGCCGCTCAGAATCACCTCTTCGATCGATGCGTCGTTCCGGATCACTTCCAGCGCCTCGTTCCAGCGCGGCGCACCGGCCGTCTGCTCGGCGTAGGGAAACTCGCGTCGGAAGCAGTAGCGGCAGTGCACGGCGCACGCGGGCGTCGTCACGAGCAGCACCCGTCCGTGGTACTTGTGCAGGAGCCCGGGTGCGCGCAGTGCCGCGCGCTCGCCGAGCGGGTCGCCCGTGTAGCCCGGATGCTCGTCGAGCTCCCGGGCGACGGGGAGCACCTGGCGCAGCAGCGGATCTGCGGGATCGCCACGGCGCATGCGGCGCACGTAGCTCCAGGGCACACGCAGCCGGAAGACCTCATCCGCGGCAAGCGCACCCGGCAGGACGGCCGGATCGAGACCCAGCGCGGCAACGAGCTCCCGCGGGCTCTTCACGGCTTCGGCGAGCTCGCGCTGCCAGCGTGTGGCGATGCCGGAATCGGTGCGACGGGGAGAGGAATCGGGTGTCTGGTCAGTCCTGGACGATGCCGGTATCATACGCCGCCTTTTTTTGGGGCTCCATTCTGGAGCCTTGCGCGGCGAGAAGGAAATGGCCACTTACAGCACCAGCGAGTTCCGCTCCGGACTCAAGATCCTGCTCGACGGCGATCCCTACGTGATCGTCGAGAACGAGTTCGTCAAGCCGGGCAAAGGTCAGGCTTTCAACCGCGTGAAGGTCCGCAATCTCAAGACGGGCCGCGTGATCGAGCGCACCTTCAAGTCGGGCGAAACCGTCGAGGCGGCGGACGTCGTCGACACGGAGATGCAGTACCTCTACCAGGACGGCGAGTTCTGGCACTTCATGGTGCCCGACACCTTCGAGCAGTACGCCGCCGGCAAGTCCGCGGTCGGCGACAACGCCGTGTGGCTGAAGGAAGGTGTCACCTGCGTCGTCACGCTCTGGAACGGTGTGCCGCTCGTCGTGACGCCTCCCGCGCACATCGAGCTCAAGATCGTGGAGACCGATCCGGGCGTGCGCGGCGACACCGCGACCGGCGGTCAGAAGCCGGCCAAGCTCGAAACGGGCGCGGTGGTGCGGGTGCCGCTGTTCGTCAACGAAGGCGAAGTCATCCGCGTCGACACTCGCACCGGCGAGTACATCTCGCGCGCCAAGTAATCTCCGGCGCGCGGGAGCATCCGGCGTATCTTCCGGTGCGGGCATTCGCCCGCACCGTCATATCTGGCGTCTCGCGCGCCAGAGCCCGTCGACCGCGTAGATGACGAGCGCCAGCCAGATCAGCGAGAAGCCGATCGCGCGCTCGCGCCCGAACGGCTCTCCGTAGACGAGAACGCCGAGCGCGAGCTGCAGGCTCGGTGCGATGTACTGCAGGAGCCCTACCGTGGAGTAGGGGATGCGGCGCGCGCCGAAGGCGAAGAGCACCAGCGGCACGGCGGTCACCGCGCCGCTGCCGACGAGCAGCGCGTCGATCGCGAAGCCCGAGTGCCCGAGCGCTCCGGTGCCGGCGGCTTCGCTCCATATCAGGAACGCGGCGGCGAACGGCATGATGAGCAGCGTCTCCGTCGCGAGCCCCGCGAGCGCGTCGACGCTCACCACCTTGCGCAGCAGTCCGTAGAGGCCGAAGGACACGGCGAGCGTGAGCGCGAGCCAGGGCGGGTGACCTGCGGACCAGGTGAGGTAGAGCACGCCCGCAGCGGCAAGTCCCACCGCCGTCCACTGCATGCGATTGAGACGCTCGGACAGCAGCACCACGCCGAACAGCACGTTCACGAGCGGGTTGATGAAGTAGCCGAGACTCGTCTCGACCACCCGGTCGTTCGTGACGCCCCAGACGTAGACCAGCCAGTTCACGCTGATGAGCGTGCCCGTTGCGAGCAGCGTCCAGCGCGCGCGGCGATCGGCGAGCGCCGCGCTCACGCGCCCGAGCTCGCGGCGTCCCGCGAGCCAGCCCATCACGAGCAGACAGCACCACACCACCCGGTGTGCGATGACCTGCAGCGGCGGCACGGTCTGCAGGGCCTTCAGGTACATGGGAAACAGCCCCCAGATCACGAATGCGCCGCCGGCGGCGAGCACGCCTTCGGTGGCGCGGCGGGAGGCCGCGGCCGCTGCGGGCCTCGAAAGTGTGGAATCCGACATGTGCCGGCTCAGCCCCTGTGGCCGGAAGCAGCCGGGCGCAACGAGGCGACGTAGATCTGCGCCAGACGCTCGAGCCCGCGGCGATCCTGCTCGTCGAAGCGCGCGGGGCGCGGACTGTCGAGATCGAGCACCCCGATGAGTTCCGCTCCGTCGAGGAGCGGGACGACGATCTCGGATGCGGACGCGCTGTCGCAGGCAATGTGACCGGGGAACGCGTGCACGTCGGGAACGACGAGCGTCGTGCGCTGCGCGGCCGCCGTTCCGCACACGCCCTTGCCGAGCGGGATGCGCACGCAGGCGGGCTTGCCCTGGAAGGGGCCGACGACGAGCTCGCCGTCCTTCAGAAAGTAGAAGCCTGCCCAGTTGAGCTCGGGAAGCGCGTCGAAGATCAGCGCCGACGCGTTCGCTGCATTCGCCACGGCGTCGTGCTCGCCGTGGAGCAGTGCCTCGAGCGTCCGCGCGAGCTGCGCATAGCCCGCGTCCTTGTCGCTGAAGTCGTAGTTCTGCGGGGTGTACGTGCTCATGAACTCCTCATGCCCGCTCCGTCGGGAACGGGAGCACTTCGTCGATGCTGCCCGCGCCGCAGGCGAGCATCAGCAGCCGATCGAAGCCGAGCGCCACTCCGGCGCAGTCGGGCAGTCCCGCTTCGAGCGCGGCGAGCAGCCGCTCGTCGATGTCGTGGACCGGAAGCCCGCGCCGCTCGCGCGTGCGGCGGTCGTGCTCGAAGCGAGCGCGCTGCTCCGCAGCCGAGCCGAGCTCGTGGAAGCCGTTCGCGAGCTCGATGCCGGCGCAGTAGAGCTCGAAGCGCAGGGCCACGCGCGGATCGTCGGGATCGAGCCGCGCGAGAGCGGCCTGACTCGCAGGATAGCGATGTACGAACGTGAACGCATCGTGGCCGAGACGCGGCCCGACCGCGAGGCCCATGAGGAGATCGAGCAGCTCGTCGCGCGCTTCGTCACGGTCCGTCGCGCCAGGATCGTCGGGCACCGCAAATCCCAGCGTGCGCGCGGCTCGCGCGAGCTCCGCGATGCTCGCATCGAGCGGATCGACGCCCACTTCGCGGAGGAACGCCTCGCGATAGGTGATGCGCTCGCTCCGCCAGCTTTCGGCCCGGGCGCCGAGCAGCGCACGCGCGAGCTGCTCGACTTCGTCCATGAGGGCTTCCAGCGTGAAGCCGGGGCGGTACCACTCGATCAGCGTGAACTCGGGGTTGTGGAGCCGCCCGCGCTCGAGGCCGCGCACCACGTGACAGATCTGATAGATCGGTCCGCTGCCGGCCGCGAGCAGCCGCTTCATCGCGTACTCGGGCGACGTGTGCAGGAAGAAGCGGCGCTTCGTCCCGTGCGCACCGTCGTCCGGGAAGTGGACTTCCGCCGAATGGATGTGCACGTCGGTGACGGCGGCGTTGACGACCGCCGGCGTGTCGACTTCCAGTACGCCGCGCCCGGCGAAGAACGCGCGCGTGCGGGCGAGCAGAGCGGCACGCTGCTCGAGCCGCTCGCGCGTCGCCGTCGGCCGCCAGTCCTCGTGCGACGACTCCGTCACGGCTGCACCAGCCTCGCGAGCGGCTCGCCCATGCGGATGACGCTTCCCGGCGCGAGATCCGCGCGCCACCTCAAGGCGCCGCGCGGAAACAGCAGGATCACGGTGGACCCCATGTTGAATCTGCCCATTTCCGCACCGCGTGGGAGAGTGAGCGGCGCGTGCGCGGGCTCGAGCGGCAGATCGATGCGCGCCCGGGGACTGCGCGGCGTGACGTCGCCGTGCCACACCGTGGAAATGCTGCCGACGAACAGCGCGCCGACGAGCACCATCGCGAACGCGAGCGACCCTTCCTCGAACACGCACACCACGCGCTCATTGCGTGCGAAGAGACCGGTGACCGACGCAGCCGTAGTCGCGTTCACACTGAAGAGGCGCCCGGGGACGTACCACGCCGCGCGCAGCGTTCCCGCGAGCGGCATGTGGATACGGTGATAGTTGTACGGCGCGAGATACAGCGTCGCGAACGCGCCTCCGGTGAAACGCGCGCTCCACGGCGTTCCGCCGAGCAGCGCATCGAGCGAGTAGTGGCGTCCCTTCGCCTGGATGAGCCGATCGCCCGTGATCTCGCCGATCTGGCTCACCGTTCCGTCGACGGGAGAGGCGACCGCGTCGGCATCGGTTGCGATCGCCCGGGCATCGGGCTTCAGCGCGCGCGTGAAGAATTCGTTGAAGCTCGCGTAGGCGAGCGGATCGGGCTCGGCGGCCTCGTGCATCTGCGGACGGAAACCGCGCACGAAGGCGCCGATGAGCGCGTTCTTGACCGGACGGAAGCGTACGCGCGCGAGACGGTTCACGCCGCGCGAGAGCAGATGCTGCGGCAGAACGTACTGCATTCCCACGAAGAGCCGCGCGCCGAGCGTCGGCGGATCGGGCCGCTCCACCTGCGCGGCCTCAGGCGCCGAGACGGGAAGCCGCACGCTGCAGATCCTCCGCCATGCGCGCGACCTCGAACGGCGGCGTGAATACCGCGACCATCCGGCCCTGCGCATCGAGCAGGAAAACCGCGGCGGAATGGTCCACCGTGTAACCGCCGCCCGGCAGCTCCGTCCTTGCCGTCGCGACACCGAAGCTCCTCGTGAGCTGCGCGACCGCCTGCGGATCGCCCGTCACACCCGTGAACTCGCGATCGAAGGCGCGGACGTAGGCGGCGAGCGCCTCGGGCGTGTCGCGCTCCGGATCGACGCTCACGAGCAGCACGCGGAGCTGCGGCATCGATGCAGCCTGTTTCACCTGCGCGAGCTTCGCGAGCGTGGCCGGGCACACGTCGGGGCAATGCGTGAAGCCGAAGAACACCAGCGTGGCATGGCCGCGGAGGCTCTCGCGCGTGAAGGGCGCGCCGGTGTGATCGACGAGCTGGAACTCGGGCAGCTCGCGGGGCTGCGGCAGCCAGGTTCCGCTTGTCAGCTGTGGGTCCGGGCTGTCAAGTTGACGCGCCAGCCAGAAACCGGCGAGCGCGGCGAGTACCGCCGCGAGCCCGAGGGCGATCCAGGACGTGATACGACTCATGCAGAGATTATCCCATACACGCTACACCGCCCGTTCGCGCACACGAAAACCCACGGTGCGCGCGCTCATCGCACGCGGCGCGCGGCGCCTCGCGCGTGCGCGCGTCTTCTTCGGGCACGGCACGGACAACGCGTGGGACGAGGCGGCCGCGCTCGTCTGGCACGCGCTCGAGCTCCCCGACGAGTTCACGCCCCGGATCTATTCACGGCGCGTCTCGCAGGAAGGAGAGAAGCGCGTGGAGGCGCTGCTCGACCGCCGCATCCGCGAGCGGATCCCGGCCGTCTACCTCACGCGGCGCACGTGGTTTGCGGGTCTCCCTTTCTACGTCGATCAGCGCGTGCTCATTCCGCGCTCGCCCATCGCCGAGCTCATCGAGCGGGGCTTCAGCCCGTGGATCGACCCCAGACGGGTGCAGCGGATTCTCGACGTCGGGACGGGCTCGGGATGCATCGCCATTGCCTGCGCGAAGGCGTTCCCCCGTGCGCGGGTGGACGCCGTCGACATCGCGGACGAGGCGCTCGAGGTGGCGCGCATCAACGTGAGGCTGCACCGCCTGACAAGGCGCGTAAGGCTGGTGAAATCCGACCATTTCGCCGCGCTGAAAGGCGAAACCTACGATATCATCGTCAGCAATCCGCCTTACGTAGGTACGCGCGAGCTCGCGGGTCTGCCCCCCGAGTATCGACACGAGCCGCGGAAGGCTCTCGCCGCGGGACGCGCGGGTCTCGATTCCGTCCGGGTGATTCTGCGTGATGCCGGCCGTCATCTGCGGCCGCGCGGCATTCTGGTCGTCGAGGTGGGTAACACCGAGTACGCAGTGCGGCGCGCGTTCCGCGAGCTGCCCTTCGTGTGGCTGGAGTTTGAACGCGGCGGAGGAGGCGTGTTCCTGCTGACTGCGGAGCAGCTCGCGGCATGGGGCGGAAGAGCGGGAAGATCATGAGCCGCGGGCGGCAGACGGGCTGCGGGCGATTCGGGCAATGTCTGGCAACACCATCGGCAAGCTGTTCACGGTGACCACCTGTGGCGAGAGCCACGGGCCGGCCATGGCGTGCATCGTCGACGGCTGCCCGCCGGGGTTGCCGCTGGACGAGTCGGACCTGCAGCGCGACGTCGACCGGCGGCGCACGGGCACCTCCCACTTCGTCAGTCAGCGCCGCGAGGCCGACCGGGTGCGCATCCTTTCGGGTGTGTTCGAGGGCCGAACCACCGGCACGCCGATCGGCATTCTCATCGAGAACACCGACGCACGCTCGCGCGACTACGAGAAGATCAAGGACCGCTTCCGCCCGGGCCACGCGGACTACGCGTACCAGCAGAAGTACGGTATGCGCGACTACCGCGGCGGCGGCCGCTCGTCGGCGCGGGAGACCGTGGTGCGCGTCGCGGCAGGCGCCATCGCGCGCAAGTATCTCGCGCATCGCCTCGGCGTGCGCATCTACGGATATCTCAGCCAGATCGGCGATCTGCGGCTCGATCCCGTGAAGCCCGAGTTCGCCTACGAGAATCCCTTCTTCTGTCCCGATCCGTCGCGCGTCGAGGAGCTCGAGGCGCTCATCTGGAAGATCCGCAAGGAAGGCGATTCCATCGGCGCACGTGTGACCGTCGTCGCCACCGGAGTGCCGCCCGGGCTCGGCGAGCCCGTCTTCGACCGGCTGGATGCCGACATCGCGCACGCCATCATGGGCATCAACGCCGTGAAGGCGGTCGAGATCGGTGCCGGAACGCTTGCCGCATCGCAGCGCGGCAGTGAGCATCGCGACGAGCTGACGCCTGAAGGCTTCCTCAGCAACAACGCGGGCGGCGTGCTCGGCGGGATCTCTACGGGTCAGGACATCGTCGTGCACGCGACGCTGAAACCGACTTCGAGCATTCAGGTGCCGGGCAGGACGATCGACGTCGCAGGCAATCCGGTCGAGATCGTCACCACGGGGCGTCACGATCCGTGCGTCGGCCTGCGGGCCACGCCCATCGCGGAGGCGATGCTCGCCATCGTGCTGATGGACCATTACCTGCGGCACCGTGCGCAGAACGCGGACGTCGTCTGCACGACACCAGACATCACCCAACGCAACAGGAGCAGTCAGTCAAATGAGTAGGAGTTGGCGGGTGGCCGTCGTCGGCGCCACCGGGCTGGTCGGCGAGACCATGATCCAGGTACTCGAGGAGCGGGGCTTCCCCGTATCCGAGCTCTATCCCCTGGCCAGCAGCCGCTCCGTCGGTAAATCGGTCGTGTTCCGGGGCAAGAGCTATCCGGTCGAGGACCTCGCCACCTTCGACTTCTCGAAGGCCGATATCGGCCTGTTCTCCGCGGGCGGGGAAGTGTCGGCCGAGTACGCCCCGAAGGCTGCGGCCGCGGGCTGCGTCGTCATCGACAACACGTCCCACTTCCGGTACGACGACGACATCCCTCTCGTCGTGCCGGAGGTGAATCCGCACGCCATCGCGCAGTACCGCAACCGGGGCATCATCGCGAACCCCAACTGCTCGACCATCCAGATGGTCGTGGCGCTCAAGCCGCTGCACGACGCGGCGGGGATCGAGCGCATCAACGTCGCGACCTACCAGTCCGTTTCCGGCGCGGGCAGGGAGGCGGTCGAGGAGCTCGCTGCGCAGAGCACCGCGCTGCTCTCGGGCAGGGGCCCGGTGGAGCCCAGGGTCATCGCCAAGCAGATCGCCTTCAACTGCGTGCCCCAGATCGACCGTTTCATGGAGAACGGCTACACCAAGGAAGAGATGAAGATGGTCTGGGAGACCCGGAAGATCATGGAGGACCAGACCATTCGTGTGAACCCGACCACAGTCCGGGTACCCGTTTTCTTTGGACACTCTGAGGCGGTGCACCTCGAGTTGCGCCGCAAGATGACGGCCGAGGAGGCGCGGGCCCTGCTCGAGAAGGCACCGGGGGTCGAGGTTCTGGACGAGCGCCGGCCCGGCGGGTACCCCACGCCGGCTACCGAGGCAGCGAACCGCGACACAGTTTATGTCGGGAGAATACGTGAAGATCTCAGCTCGGATCGTGGGCTGAATCTATGGATCGTCGCGGACAACATTCGCAAGGGCGCTGCCACGAACAGCGTGCAGATCGCGGAGATTTTGGTCCGCGAGTACTTATAAGTTATATTGCCTGCTCATCGCGCTTGGGCCTGCGAAATGCGGCCCAAGCGCTTGTATTTAAAGGAATTTCTTGCGGGCTTTCGCCGCGCGGGGTGTCGTAATGGTCGCCAAATCGGTTGGTCGGGCGATTGCCGGACTGCTCGTCTTTCCGCCCGCAGCACTGGCACTGGGCCTCGGAGACATTCGTCTCAATTCCTCCCTCAACTCGCCGCTGGATGCGGAAATCGAGCTCATCGGTGCAACGCCCGAAGAGCTCTCGAGCCTGAAGGCGCAGATCGCCTCCCGCGACACCTTCGAACGCTATGGTCTCGAATGGCCGGCCCATCTCGGCACGATCGCGCTGAGCCCGGCGCGCACACCGGACGGACGCGAGGTGCTTCGGCTGCGGTCGAGCGAGGCCGTCACCGAGCCCTTCGTCACGCTTCTCGTCGAGGTGAGCTGGGCCCGCGGACGTCTCGTCCGCGAGTACACGATGCTGCTCGATCCGCCGGTCTACACGCCCACACAGACCGCAGCCGCACCTGTCGTCGCGCCGTCTATCGGCACCGAAGCGCGGGGCGGCACGATCGAGAGAGGCCCGGATGCGCAGACGGCGCCCGCGGAATCCCTTGCGGCCGCGCCGGGCATCGCAGCGCCTGCCGTCGCGCCGGGCGCAGGCGAGTCCACATACACCGTCCGCCGCGGCGACACGCTCTCGGGTATCGCGAGCGAGCTCGCCGGCGGTGACCGCGTCGAGGCGCGGCGCTGGATGGTGGCGCTGTTCCAGGCGAACCCGAGCGCCTTCGACGGCAACATGAACATCCTGCGGTCGGGCGCGGTGCTCCGTATTCCCGACGCGGCAACCGTCGCAGCGATCTCGGCGAGCGATGCGGCCGCCGAAGTGCGCCGTCAGTACGCCGCCTGGCGCGGTGCGGCACCGGAGCGTTCCGCAGTCGAGGAGCCGGGTCGGCTGCGGCTGGTCACGCCTTCGGATGCTTCCTCGGAAGGTGTGGTGGCCGGAACGGGTGCCGACACCGCTGCCCTTCAGAGTCGCATCCAGCAGCTCGAGGCGGAGCTGCAGGAGTCGCGCCGCCTGCTGGAGCTGCGCAACGCGGAGCTCGCTCGCCTGCAGCGGCAGCTCGGCGAAGCGCCGGCGGCACCTGTCCAGCAGCCCGCCACGCAGGAGGCCGAAGCCGAGCTCGAGATCGAAGCGGCTCCGGCCGAGACCGTCGCCGCTGCGGAAGCCGTTGCCGAAGCGACGGAGACCGCGGAACCGGTCGATACCCCGGCAGTGGAAGAGGCGCCTGCCGCGCCCGTGGCTGCGGTCACGCCGGCCGAGACTGCGCCTGCCGAGGCTGAGTCTTCGCTGTTCGATACGCTGAAAGGTCTCTGGTGGCTCATCGCCCTGCTCGTGGCGGCAGTGGCGGGCCTTCTGGGGCTTCGCGCCTGGCGTTCGAAGCAGCAGGCGAACCTCGACGATTCCCTGGGCCGCCTTGCCGCGGCCGGAGCGGAGCTGGCCGAGCAGCGCGAGCCCGTCATCTCTTCGACACCGGTTACGCGCCCCGCACCGGCTCCGCGTGAGGAGTCCTTCGTCGTCGAGGAGTCGGGTGTCCACGAGCGCCCGGCGTTCGCAAGCGATACGCCGATCGCCGCTGCCGCACGCAGCGTCTCCGTCGACGACACGCTCACGGGCGAAGTCGCGGCACTCAACGACACCGCGATCAATCTCGATCAGGGCGATCCGCTCGCCGAGGCCGACTTCCACATGGCGTACGGTCTGTACGACCAGGCGGCGGACCTCGTGCGCATGGCCATCTCGCGCGAGCCGGAGCGTCGCGATCTGAAGCTCAAGCTCCTCGAGGTCTACTTCGTCTGGGGCAACCGCGAGCAGTTCCTGCAGACCGCGCGGGAGCTCGCTGAGACGCGCGACGCCGCGGCGCCGGGCGAGTGGGAAAAGATCGTCATCATGGGCAAGCAGCTCGCGCCGGAGGACCCGCTGTTCTCGGGCGGTGCGGTCAGCGGCGCGGCTGCGGGCGGCGTCGATCTCGATCTCGAAGGCGGTCAGAACCGCGTCGACTTCGACCTCATGGGCGAGCCGGTGCCGTCGTCGGCATCGGTCGACCTCGACATCGGTTCGGCGCTGGGTGAGAGCCCTGCGTCCGACGAGATTTCCTCGACTCAGGCCACCGACACGCATTTCGCGCTCGACGACTCGTCCGCCGATGCGGATTCGGCGACGGGCACCACGCGCGAGATGACAGCGCAGATCACCCGGGAGATGCCGGCCGCGACCGGGTTCGCGCCCACGGAGATGCTTCCGGGCTTCGGCGGGGCTTCCGACGCGCCGACGGTGGAGCAGCCCGCGCTGCGTTCGCCGGACAATCCCACGATCCGCCAGAAGGTCGAAATGGCGCTGCGGCAGTCGGGTGTGGAGCAGACCGCGGAGCTCGCCATCGACGACCTCGGACTCGATCTCGGTGCGCTGGAGAGCACCGGAGAGCTGCGCGGTCTCGATTCCGATTCCGATGCAGACGCGCCGACGATGGTCGCGGGTCTCGACGAGCGCTCACGCCAGATCATGGAAGAGGCCGAGCGCCGCGCCGGAGAGACCGGCACGGGCACCACGTTCACGGCGACGGGATCATGGAACTTCGACGCCGACGAGCTCGCCACGCAGATCGCGCCATCGACGGCCCACGAGTTCCAGGATCAGACGCTCATCGAGGAGGCGCCGGCAGCCACGGATTCCTCCGCCACTTCCGAGATTGCCGGGCTCCAGGTGAGCAGCGACGTCGACTTCGACCTGGGCGACATCAACACCGCGCTGCGTGAAGCGAACGGCAACGTCGATCTCGACGTCGGTCCCACCACGCCGCCGGCGGACGGTGAATTCGCCGCCACGCAGCGGCTCTCGGCCGACGATCTCGCGCTGCCGGAGCTCGAGCCCGTCACCATGAGCGAAGTCGGCACGAAGCTCGATCTCGCGCGTGCCTACATGGACATGGGCGATCCCGAAGGTGCCCGCAACATCCTCGAGGAGGTGTTGCAGGAGGGCTCGCTGGCCCAGAAGCAGGAGGCACAGCGCCTCATCGCGGCTCTGCCGGGCTGATTCCTCACGGTCTCTCCCGCTCCTGACACGAAGCGGGTAGAGGCGATCGCAGCGAGTCGGCGAAGGGGATCGCCGCCGGTCGGCTACTCAACGTGCTCATCCGTATCGCCGTCGGCCTCGAGTATGACGGGACGGCCTATGCCGGCTGGCAGACCCAGCGCGGCCCGGCCTCCGTGCAGGAGCGCGTCACCGCCGCGTTCGCGCAGGTCGCGAACGAGCCCGTCGAGCTCGTCTGCGCGGGGCGCACCGACGCAGGCGTTCATGCCCGGGAGCAGGTGGCCCATTTCGATACGCACGCGGTGCGTTCGTCGCGCGGCTGGGTGCTCGGCGCCAACTCCAATCTGCCGCCCGACATCAGCGTCGCATGGGTACGCCCGGTGCCGCGCCACTTCCACGCCCGCTACTCCGCCGAGGCGCGGACCTACCGGTACTTCATCTTCAACCGGCCGGTGCGGTCGGCGCTGGTCGCGAACCGCGCCGCATGGATCCATCGTCCGCTCGACCACGAGCGCATGCGGGCGGGCGCCGCACCGCTCGTCGGTGAGCACGACTTCAGCGCCTTCCGCTCCGCCGAGTGCCAGGCCCGCTCGCCGATACGGCGGCTCGAGCGGCTCGAGGTGGAGCGCCACGGCGACTGGATCGTGATCGAGGCCACCGCCAACGCCTTCCTGCACCACATGATGCGCAACATCGCGGGTCTCCTGATCGCCATCGGGCGGGGTGATGCGCCGCCGGAATGGTCGGCCGAGGTGCTCGCGACGCGCGACCGCAGGCAGAACGCCGCAACGGCGCCGCCCGAGGGCCTGTACCTGTGGTCGGTGCGCTACCCGGCGGCCTTCGGGCTGCCGCAGATGCAGGAGCAGGGCGGGGGAGCCGGCCGATCCGGTATGATCGCCGCCCTGCCCGTCGCACCCGGAAGTGCGCATCCGGCGCCCTGATTGACAGAGAACGATCATGTCCTGGTTCGAAAAGATCATGCCCTCCCGCATCAAGACCGAGCGGCGCACGCGCTCGGTGCCGGAAGGGCTCTGGATCAAGTGCCCCGCCTGCGACGCGGTGCTCTATCGTGCGGAGCTCGAGCGCAACCTGTACGTGTGCCCGAAGTGCAGCCATCACATGCGCATCCGCGCCCGTGAGCGTCTCGAGCGCTTTCTCGATGCGGACGGCGTCGTGGAGCTCGGCGCCGAGATCTCGCCGGAGGATCCGCTCAAGTTCCGCGACAGCAAGCGCTACAAGGACCGCCTCGCCCAGGCGCAGAAGGCGACGGGCGAGAAGGACGCGCTGATCGTGCTGGCCGGCAAGCTCCACGGGCTCGAGATCGTCGCGTGCGCGTTCGAGTTCCAGTTCCTCGGCGGTTCCATGGGCTCGGTCGTGGGCGAGCGCTTCAAGCGCGCGGTAGATCACTGCATCGAGCACCGGAAGCCTCTCGTGTGCTTCTCCGCGAGCGGCGGCGCGCGCATGCAGGAAGCGCTCTTCTCGCTGCTGCAGATGGCGAAGACCAGCGCGGCGCTCGCGCGGCTCGCGAAGGCCCGTCTGCCGTTCATCTCCGTACTCACCGATCCGACGACGGGAGGCGTGTCGGCGAGCCTTGCGATGCTCGGCGATCTGAATATCGCCGAGCCGCGCGCGCTGATCGGCTTCGCCGGGCCGCGCGTGATCCAGCAGACCGTGCGCGAGACGCTGCCCGAAGGCTTCCAGCGCAGCGAGTTCCTGCTCGAGCACGGCGCGCTCGACATGATCGTGGACCGCCGCGACATGCGCGATCGCATCAGCTCGCTGCTGCGTCTGCTCATGAATCTGCCGCCGGCTCAGGCGGCGAGCGCCTGAGTGAACGCCGTACCGCCCGTATCCGGCCGCCCGCGGCGCACGCTCGACGAGTGGCTCGCGCTGCAGGACGTCGCGCACGGACAGACCATCGATCTCGGCCTCGAGCGCGTGGGCGCCGTCGCGCGCGCGCTCGGCGTCGACCGCGCGCCGCATCCCGTCATCACCGTCGGCGGCACGAACGGCAAGGGTTCCACGGTCGCGTTTCTCGAGGCGATCCTGCGCCACGCAGGCGTGGTGACCGGCGCGTTCACGTCGCCGCATCTCGTCCGCTACAACGAGCGCATCCGCATCGACGGCGTGCCGGTGGACGATGCCGAGCTGATCTCGGCTTTCGAGGACATCGAGGCGGCACGCGGCGGGACCACGCTCACGTTCTTCGAATACAACACGCTCGCCGCGCTGCTCATCTTCGCCCGACGCAGGGTCGGGGTGGCGATCCTCGAGGTGGGGCTCGGCGGACGGCTCGACGCGACGAATCTCATCGACGCCGACGTCGCGGTGCTGTGCTCGGTAGGGGTCGACCATCGCGACTGGCTCGGTGACACTCTCGAGGCCATCGGTGCCGAGAAGGCGGGAATCTTCCGCGCGGAGCGGCCCGCGGTGCTCGGCTCGCAGGAGATGCCGCGCAGTGTCTTCGAGGCGATCGAGCGGCTCGACGCGCGGGCGATCGTCGCCGAGCGCGATTTCAGCTGGCGCACGGACGGGCAGCGCTGGAGCTATACGGGGTCGCGCACGACGCTCGAAGGGTTGCCGATGCCGGCGCTCGCGGGCGAGATCCAGCTGCGCAACGCCTCCACCGCGCTCGCTGCGCTCGAAGCGCTCGGAATGCCGCGCGCTCTGGAGCGCGACACCGTTGCGGCAGCGCTGCGATCCGTTCAGTTGCCCGGCCGCTTCCAGATCGTGCCGGGTCCGGTGGAATGGTTACTCGATGTGGCGCACAACGAGCCGGCGGCGCAGGTCCTGGCGCAGAATCTCGCCGCGCGTCCCGTGGCGGGGCGCACGATCGCCGTATGCGGAATCCTGCGCGACAAGGACGTCGCCGCGATCGGCCGTACGCTCGAGCCGTCCATCGACACGTGGATCGTATGCTCGATCGACGATGCGCGGGGGCTCCCGGCGGCGGAGCTCGTCGAGCGGCTCGGTATCGCATCCCGCGAGGTCGAGCTGGCCGAGTCGGTAGAGGCAGGCTGCCGGAAAGCCGCCGAGCGCGCGCGGCCCGGCGACCGGGTCGTGGTGTTCGGCTCCTTCCATACCGTCGGGCCGGCGCTGCGCTTTCTTCAGATATACTGACGCCCGAATACGTCGCACCCGGCGCGCACGGCAAAGCCTTCGCGCGCGCTTGATCTCCCGGTTTCGATCCCCACCGTGGAAAGACAGGTCAAACAGAGACTGACGGGCGCCATCATCCTGGTCGCGGCCGTCGTGCTCCTCGTTCCGGAACTGCTGACCGGCCCCGGTCGCAGATCCGCAGTGCCGTCGGGAGAGACGACGTCCGAGCCGGCGGACGCACCGCCCATGCGGTCCCTGACGATCGACCTGGCGAGCCCGGACGGCGGTGCGCGCAGCGCACAACCCCGGGTGATCGAGTCGTCCGCCCCGCGCGCGTCGAGCCGCGCGGATGAAGCGTCGAGCGCTCCATCCGCCGCGGAGCAGCCGGAGCTGCCCTCGGCGGTCCCGCCCGACCGGCAGGCGCAGGATGCGGACAGGCAGCTTGCGCAGTCGCGGACGAAAGACGCACAGCAGCCGTCCGCGACGACACCGCAGAGCGGTTCGCGGTCGCAGCAGCCCGCGCAACCGGCCGTTGCGCAGAAGGAACCGCCGCAGCAGACCGCGACTCAGCGGACGGCGGCGCGAGAGGAGAGCGCGGGCAACGGGCAGAAGAAGTCGCCGGCGCCGGCTGCCGGATGGGCGGTCCAGGTCGGGAGCTTCGCGAGCCGGGAGAACGCCGAGCGGCTCATGCGGGAGCTCGGTAGACAGGGATTCGAGGCGTTCGTAGCGGAAGGCAGCAGCGGTGGGCGGAAACTCTATCGGGTGCGGATCGGACCGGTCGCCGAACGCGCACAGGCCGACGCGCTCGCCGCGCGTCTGCGCAAGGCGGGACGCAGTGGCGCGGTCGTCGCTCATCCCTGAGCCGCGCATGGCACATGACCGGTTCCGCAGATTCGCGAAGGCGATAGGGGCGCTTACGCATACCGTCCGGCGGTCCTGTACAATCCGCGCCGCGCAACGACCCGCGCGGTCCGTCGTCCGCCTCGATGACACTAGCCGATTACCTGCTGATCGCGATCGTACTCGTCTCGGCGATCATCGGTCTGGTGCGCGGCTTCCTGAAGGAAGTCGTTTCGGTGCTCACCTGGATCGTGGCGCTGATCGCCGCGTGGCAGTTCGGACCGGTGCTCGAACCCCATCTCGGCGGATTGCTCGCGAGCCCGGACGTGCGTCCCTGGGCCGCGCGCGCCATTCTGTTCATCGTCGTACTGCTCATCGGTGCGGGCATCGGCGCGCTGATCGGCCATTTCGTACGGCTCTCGCTCTTCAACGGCGCGGACCGCTTCCTCGGACTTCTCTTCGGAATCACGCGCGGCGTGGTCGTGCTCGGCGTGCTGGTGATACTCGGCCAGCTCCTGCGGCTCGATTCCGAGAGCTGGTGGGGCAATTCGCGCGTGCTGCCGTACGCGCAGAGCGTGGCCGATGCGCTGCGCGCGCTCGTCGGCGACGAGCTGCGCCGGCGTGGCGTGGCGCTGAGCGTCTGCAAGCCTGGCTTCGAAACCGGAGCGCAAACTGAATGTGTGGAATCGTCGGGATAGTCGGTACGAGTCCGGTCAATCAGCGTCTGTATGACGCGCTGACCGTCCTGCAGCACCGCGGCCAGGACGCGGCCGGCATCGCCACTTCGGCCGACGGCGAGCTGTATTCACGCAAGTCGAGCGGCCTCGTGCGCGACGTGTTCCAGCAGCATCACATGCTGGAGCTCAAGGGCAACATCGGCATCGGACACGTCCGTTATCCGACCGCCGGATGCGACAGCGCGTCGGAAGCCCAGCCCTTCTACGTGAACGCGCCGTACGGCATCTGCCTCGCGCACAACGGTAATCTCACGAACGCCGCCGAGCTCGCCGAAGTCCTGATCCGCGAGGATCGGCGACATCTCAATACCTCTTCCGACTCCGAGGTGCTGCTCAACGTCTTCGCCTCGGAGCTGCAGCGCGTGGGCACGCCGCGCGTGACGGCGGCCGACATCTTCGCGGCCCTGAGCGCGGTGTATCGCCGCTGCCGCGGCGGCTATGCGGTGGTGGCCATGGTGATCGGCCACGGCATCCTGGGTTTCCGCGACCCGAACGGCATCCGCCCGCTGGTGCTCGGCCGGCGCGAGACGTCGAAGGGCCCCGAGTGGATGCTCGCGTCCGAGAGCGTCGCGCTCGACATGCTCGATTTCCGGCTGGTGCGCGACATCGGTCCCGGCGAGGCCGTGTTCATCGACGAGCAGGGCCGGCTGTTCTCCCATCAGTGCGTGCCGACCGTTCGTCACACGCCGTGCATCTTCGAGTACGTGTACTTCGCGCGGCCTGACTCGATCATCGACAACATCTCCGTCTACCGCGCGCGCATGCGCATGGGCGATCGCCTCGCCGAGAAGATCCTGCGCGAGCGGCCGAACCACGACATCGACGTGGTGATCCCGATTCCCGACACGAGCCGCACGGCGGCGCTGCAGGTGGCGCAGCGGCTCGGCGTGAAGTACCGCGAGGGCTTCATCAAGAACCGCTACATCGGCCGCACGTTCATCATGCCGGGTCAGGAGCAGCGCGAGCGCTCGGTGCGCAGCAAGCTCAACGCGATCGATCTCGAGTTCCGCCGCAAGAACGTGCTGCTCGTCGACGACTCCATCGTCCGCGGCACGACGTCCGCGCAGATCATCCAGGTGGCGCGCGAGGCCGGCGCCAAGAAGGTCTACTTCGCCTCCGCGGCGCCCCCGGTGCGTTACCCGAACGTGTACGGCATCGACATGCCGGCGGCCGACGAGCTGGTAGCGAACGGCCGCACGGTCGAGGAGGTCCAGCAGCTCATCGGCGCCGACTGGCTCATCTACCAGGACCTCGAGGATCTGGTCGCGGCGTGCCGGCACGACAACGCGAAGATCGTCGAGTTCGACACGTCCTGCTTCTCCGGTGAGTACGTCACGGGCGACGTGACGCCGGAGTATCTCGAGCGGCTGCGTCTCGAGCGCTCCGACGAAGCGAAGGCGCGCCGGCGCGGCGAGCGCCGGAGCTGGCTGAAGAAGGTCGTCTAGGCGGTCGTTTCCCGGCCGGCGGCACGGCGCGTGCGCTCGATGCCCGACACGCCGCACGGGGATCCCCGCCGGCGACTCCTCCTCGAGCTCCTGCAGGCCGCGCTCGATCGCGTCGACGGCCGGCGCTGCACACGCGAGGCGCTCACTGCGCGTCCACCCGATTCTTCCCGTGTGTGGGTCGCCGCCGTCGGCAAGGCTGCCGCTGCCATGGCGCTCGGCGCAGCCGACGCGCTGGGCGCAGCCCTCGAACGTGTGCTCGTCATCACCAAGGACGGACACGCAGTCCCGGACACGTATCGTCTTCCCGGCGCGGAAGTCCTCGAGACCGCTCACCCCGTTCCGGACGCACGCTCGCTCGCAGCGGGCGAGCGGCTCCTCGCATGGGTCGACGAGATGCCACCCGACGTCGCTCCCGTCTTTCTCGTCTCGGGCGGCGCTTCGAGCCTCGTCGAAGCGCTCGCGGATGGCGTCACGCTCGACGAGCTCACGAGGCTCAACGCGGAAGGCCTCTCGAGCGGCATCTCCATCGGCGAGCTCAACGCGCGGCGCGCACGCCTGTCGCGCATCAAGGGCGGGCGGCTCGCCGCGCGCGTCGCAGGCCGCCGCGCCCGCGTGCTCTTCATCTCCGACGTCCCCGGCGACGACACTGCAGTGATCGGATCGGGGCTCCTCGGTCCCGTGCACGCAGACGAGGCGGGCACGTCCTCCGTCCCGGATGATCTTCTGCGCGAAGTGATCGCTTCCATCGACGACGCAGTCGAGGCCGCATGCGCGGCCGCGCGCGAGCATGGGCTCACCGTGCACCGTGAGATCGAGCGCTTCGCGGGCGACGCCGAGCGCCTCGCCGTCCGTTTCACGCACGAGCTGCGCATGGGCACCGAAGCGGTCCGTGTGTGGGGCGGAGAGTCGGTCGTGCGGTTGCCGGACTCACCCGGCCGCGGCGGCCGGAATCAGCACCTCGCGCTTGCCGCGGCGCGTGCGATCGCGGGTCAGGACGATCTGCTGCTCCTTGCCGCCGGCACGGACGGGACGGACGGTCCGACCGAGGACGCCGGCGGCCTCGTCGACGGCGAGACGACCGCACGCGTCGCGCTCGCCGGGCTCGACGTGGAGGAATGCCTGCGGCGCGCGGATGCCGGGACGGCGCTCGCTGCCGCGGAAGACCTGGTTCACACCGGGCCGACCGGCACGAACGTCGGCGATATCGTGATCGGGCTCAAGCTCTCGCAGCGGGAATCAGGCGTTCTGTCGAGCCGGCATGGCGAGTCCGGGCCGCAGGTGCTCTAATCGCAGGGGCTCCGCGCCGTTGCTCGCCATGCGACTCCTCGTACTGCACGACGATTCCCGTTTCTGCGCGCTGCTGCGGCACCATCTCGCGTGCCGCTGGGAGGAGCTCGACGTCGTCGAGCATCGGCCTTCGAGCGCCGGCGAACTGGAGCCGGATTTCCTCGCTCTCGGATTCGACGCCGTGGTCGTGGACGCCGACTGTCCGCGCGGGCAGGGCCTCGCGTGGCTGCGGCAGCTCGCCGCGCGGCCGGGCTTCGCGCCCATCGTCTTCCTGAGCCACGAGCCCGACGACGACACGGCGCGAGAGGCGCTCGCATGCGGCGCGCATGCCGTGCTCGGCCGCTCGAAGCTCGAGCACGAGGCATTGATCGCGGCGTTCACGACGGCGTTCGAGCGCGCCGCCGAGCGGCGCGCCGAGCGCCGCACCTCGGCCGAAGCGCTGAGCGAGGAGCGATTCAGCGGGGCCCGTGTGCCCGGCTATCGCCGCATCCGGCAGCTCTCCTCGGGGCCCGTCTCGGATCTCTTTCTCGCCGAGAGCGAAGCGGCGGGCCAGCTCGTGGTGCTGAAGGTCGCCCGTGACCGGCACGCCGACGATCTGGATCAGTCGTTCCGCCGTTTCCTGCAGGAGTACGAGATCGTCAGGCGCATCCGCCATCCCGGCATCGTGCGCCTCTACGATCTCGGCGTGAGCGATGCGCACGCCTATCTCGTGATGGAATACTTCCCTCGCGGCGATCTCCGTCAGCGCATGAACGCCGGCCTCGAGCCTCGCGAAGCGCTGCGACTGGCGCTCGAGATCGCGCGCGCGCTCGAGGCGGTCCATGCAGCCGGCGTGCTGCACCGGGACCTCAAGCCCGGCAATGTGATGCTGCGCGCCGACGGCGGGATCGCGCTCATCGACTTCGGGCTGGCGAAGGACGCATACATGGAGCTCGATCTCACCGATCACGGCATGATCTTCGGCACGCCGCACTACATGAGCCCGGAGCAGGGGCACGGGGAGCCGATCGACGTACGCAGCGACCTGTACAGCCTCGGCGTCATCCTGTACGAGATGCTCACGCGCACCAGACCGTACGTGGCCGAGAATCCCATGGCGATCATCTACCAGCACCGCAGGGCGCCGATTCCGCGCCTGCCCGAGACGCTTGCGACGCTCCAGCCGCTCATCGACGGGCTGCTCGCCAAGTCGCCCGAGGATCGCTTCGGGTCCGCGACTGCCGTGTGCGCTCAGCTTCGCCGGTACCTCGCCGACTGGCCCGAGGAGGTGATCGCATGACGGAGCGATCGCTCGATCGCGACGCGCGGAACGCGCCTGTCGCGATGGAGGACATTCTCCTCGCGCCGACGCCGGAAGCGTGGCTCGAGGCTGCCGTGCAGCGCGTACCCGAGCTGCTCATCGATCACGCGAACTGCGAGAAGAAGGCGGCCTCGACGGCGCTGTCGCTCATGTTCGCGTATCCCGAGGACCGTGCACTCGGGCTCGCGCTGTCGCGCCTCGCGCGCGAGGAGCTGAGACACTTCGAGCAGGTGCAGAAGAAGCTCGACGAGCTCGGTCTGCCCTTCGAGCGGCAGCGGCCCGGGCGCTACGCGTCGGGGCTGCGCGCGGCGCTGCGCACGGCCGAGCCGGGCCGCAAGCTCGATCTGATGCTCACGGCCGCGCTCATCGAGGCGCGATCCTGCGAGCGCTTCCGTGCGCTCGCGCCGCGTCTGCCTCCCTCGATCGGCTCCTTCTACGCCGATCTCGAGCGCTCGGAGGCGCGTCACTTCGAGCTGTACCTGCGCTTCGCGGAGCAGGCTGCGCGCGAAGGCGGGGAAGCCCAGGACTGGCGCGCGCGCCTTCGCGAGCTCGCGGAGCGCGAAGCGGAGCTCGTCACGACGCCCGATCCCGTCTTCCGCTTTCACTCGGGACCGCCGGCGTAAGGCCTTCCACGGGCGCAGGTCGCATCCGACTGCGAGCTCCGGCGCGAACGCGTCAGCGCGGCAGCTCGCGCAGCTCGTACGCGCCTTTCTCGTACACGAGGTAGCTTCCCTGCTCGTACCACGCACCGAGCACGATGCGCCGCACGGGAACGCCGTCGAGCGTGAACTCGTGGATGCCGGGGCGATGCGTGTGGCCGTGGATGATGCAGCGGACGCGCGCGGCGCGGAACGCCTCCTCGACCGCGCGCGGGTTGACGTCCATGACGTAGGGAACGGTGCGCGAGGTGTGCTCGCGGCTGCCCGCGCGCGCGGCGCTCGCGAGCATCTCCCGCACCTCGAGCGGCAGCGCGAGAAAGCGGCGCTGCCAGTCGCTCGTGCGGACGATGGAGCGCAGCTCCTGATAGGGCAGGTCGTCGACGCACAGCGCATCGCCGTGGGTGATCAGCGTGCGCACGCCGTCGAGCTCCGCGACGACCGGATCGGGCAGAAGCCGCCCTCCCGTGCGCGCGCAGAAGCGGCGGCCGAGCAGGAAGTCGCGATTGCCGTGCAGGAAGAAGCAGGGCACTCCGCCGTCGGTGAGCCGGCGCAGTCCCGCGCAGATGCGCTCGGCTTCGGCACTGCGGTCGTCGTCGCCGACCCATGCTTCGAACAGATCGCCGAGCACATAGAGCGCCTCCGCCTGCGCGGCGTGCGTGCCCAGGAACTCGAGGAACTGCTCCGTCGCCTCCGGGGCGCTCGCGTCGAGATGCAGGTCGGAGACGAAGAGCCGGGCCAACGTCTCTATTCCGTGCTCGTGGCGGATGCGTCGCCCGCCGGAGCCTCGGCGGCGGCGCCGATGAGCTCGATCTTCTCGATGACGACGGGCTTCAAGGGCGCGTCCTCTTCGAAGGGACCGAAGCGGCCCGTGGGCACGACGCCGATGCGCTCGACGACGTCCATCCCTTCGACCACGCGGCCGAAGACGGCGTAACCCCAGCGGCTCGGCAGAGGATCGAGCGCGGGGTTGTCGACGAGATTCACGTAGAACTGCGAGTTGCCGGTATGCGGCCGCGACTCGCGCGCCATGCCGACCGCACCGCGTACGTTCCGCAGGCCGTTGCCCGATTCGTTGACCACCGCCGGATGCGTGGGCTTCAGCGAGTAGTCGCCGGCGTCGTGGCCGCCGCCCTGGATGACGAAGCCCGGCACGACCCGATGGATGAGGGTGTTCGTGTAGAAGCCCTCGCGCACATAGCGCAGGAAGTTCTCGACCGTGAGCGGCGCGCGCTCGGGCTCGAGCTGGATGACGAACGAGCCCATGTTCGTGACCACCCGCACGCGGGGCTGCTCTTCGGCCGCATGGAGCGACGCGCCGGCGGCGAGCAGAGCCGCGGCGGCAAGCGCCGCGCGGAGGCCTGCAGCGCGGTGTCCGTGATTCCGTTTTCCCTGCATCGACACTTCGTCACATCGAAACGGTTCCCATGCCCAGAATTCTAGCAATCGCACCGATTTACCGGCAGCGCACGAGTTTCCCGGCGCGAGCGCCTTTCCCGTAACATTGCCGCATGAGTGCGAAGAGCGACACGAGTCCGGCAGACGGTGCCCGCATCGAGTTCGTGCGCGCCGTCACGCGCTTCGCGCCGAGCCCCACGGGCGATCTGCATCTTGGCAATGTGCGCACGGCGCTCTTCAACCTGCTGCTCGCACGCTCGAGCGGCGGGCGGTTCGTGCTTCGCATCGAAGACACGGATGCCGACCGCAGCCGGGAGGCGCACGCGGCGGGGCTCCTTGAGGATCTGCGCTGGCTCGGCATCGATTGGGACGCGGGTCCCGACCGCGAGGACGAGCGCGGGCCCTACCGCCAGTCCGAGCGCGCCGGCGTGTACGCCGAGCATTTCGCGGCGCTCCAGCGCCAGGGGCTCGTGTATCCCTGCTTCTGCTCGCCGCTCGAGCTCGACCTCGCGCGCCGTGCACAGCTCGCGGCGGGACGGCCGCCGCGGTATGCGGGCACCTGCCGGGATCTGTCGCCCGAACAGCAGGCACGCAAGCGCGCGCAGGGGATCGCACCGAGCTGGCGTTTCCGGGTTCCTTCAGGCCGTCGCATCGAGTTCCACGACTTCGTCCACGGTCCGCAGAGCTTTCTGTCCGACGACATCGGAGATTTCGTCGTGCGCCGCGCCGATGGCAGCGCGGCCTTCTTCTTCAGCAACGCGGTGGACGATGCCTCCATGGGCATCACGCACGTGCTGCGCGGCGAGGACCACCTCGCGAACACGCCGCGCCAGCTCCTGATCCTGGAGGCGCTCGGGCTCCCGGCGCCCGCTTACGGACACGTGTCGCTCCTCGTCGGCCCGGACGGCGCGCCGCTGTCGAAGCGGCATGGCGCGACCAGCGTGCGCGAGCTGCGCGAGCGCGGTTTCACCCCCGGGGCGATACTGAACCTGCTGTTCCGGCTCGGCCACTCGAGCCCGGAGCACGGCTTCCTGACACTCGAAGAGATGGCGCGCGCTTTCGATCCGCGGCATCTCGGCCGCTCGCCCGCGCGCTTCGACGAGCAGCAGCTTCGCGTCTGGCAGAAAGAAGCCGTGCATCGCATGTCGCTCGCGGACGCGCGCCGCTGGCTCGCGACGGCGCTGCCGCGCGATCTCGACGAGCACAGCGCCGAGGCTTTCCTGCAGGCAGTGCTGCCGAACGTCGTGCTGCCCGAGGACGCGAGAGAGTGGGTCGCGATCGTCTTCGGCCCGGCGCCGGTGCCCTCGGAAGAGGATGCGCGGCTCGTGCGCGATGCCGGCGCGGATTTCTTCGCCGCCGCCGCGCAGGCCGCGGAGCGCTCGGGCAACGACCTGAGCGCCATCGCTGCCGCAGCGCGCGCGCAGAGCGGCAGAAAGGGTGCGGCCCTCTACATGCCGCTGCGCGTTGCGCTCACGGGCCGCACGCATGGACCCGAGCTCGCGCCGCTCCTGCGGGCCATGCCTGCGCACGCGGTGCGTGAGAGGCTCGCACGGTTCGCTTCTTCTTCAGCTTCGAAATCGACGGACGCCGCATGATCCGCATCTACAACTCGCTCACCGGCCGCAAGGAAGAGCTGCGGCCGATCACTCCAGGCCACGTTCGGATGTACGTCTGCGGCGTCACGGTATACGACTACATCCACATCGGTCACGCGCGCATGCTGACCGTGTTCGACGTCGTGTACCGCTACCTCCGCCACCGCGGATTCAAGGTCACGTACGTCCGCAACATCACGGACATCGACGACAAGATCATCCGCCGCGCGGCGGAGAACGGCGAACCGCCGGCGGCGCTCGCGGAGCGCTTCATCGAGGCGATGCACGAGGACATGCGCGAGCTCGGGCTCGCGCAGCCCGACTTCGAGCCGCGGGCCACGCAGTACGTGCCGCAGATCATCGCAATGATCAGTGCGCTGCTCGAGCGCGGCTACGCATACATCGCGGCGAACGGCGACGTGATGTACGCGGTGTCGCAGTTCGAGGGCTACGGGAAGCTCTCCGGCAAGAAGCTCGCGGACCTCAGGGCCGGTGCGCGGGTGGAGGTGGACGAGGCGAAGCGCGATCCGCTCGACTTCGTGCTCTGGAAGTCCGCGAAGCCCGGCGAACCGGCGTGGGACTCACCGTGGGGACCGGGCCGTCCCGGCTGGCACATCGAGTGCTCGGCCATGTCGACCTCGCTGCTCGGCACGCACTTCGACATCCACGGCGGCGGCATGGATCTCAAGTTCCCGCACCACGAGAACGAGATCGCCCAGTCGTGCGGTGCCACCGGCGATCGCTTCGTGAACATCTGGATGCACAACGGCTTCGTCAACGTGGACGACGAGAAGATGTCGAAGTCCCTCGGCAACTTCTTCACCGTCCGCGAGGTGCTGCCGCAGCTGCGGCATCCCGAGGTGCTGCGCTACTTCATCGTGGCGAGCCACTACCGCGGCCCGATCAATTACGCGCCCGAGCAGCTCGAGCAGGCCGACGCCGCGCTGGGCCGCATCTACACCGCACTGCGCGATCTGCCCGTGGTTCCGCCGGGCACGCCCGGCGAGCACACGGCGCGTTTCCAGGAGGTCATGGACGACGACTTCAACACGCCCGAGGCGCTCGCGGTGCTGCAGTCGCTCACGCGCGAGATCAACACGGCACGCGCCGGCGGAGCGACACAGCGCGCGGCGGAGCTCGCCGCCGAGCTGCGCACGCTCGCCGAAGTGCTCGGCATCGCGCAGCTCGATCCCAACGAATGGTTTCGCCGCCCGGCTCGCGGCACGGCCGCCGCAGGCGGGGAAGGGAAGGGTGCCGGTGCGGAACTGAGCGACGCCGAGATCGAAGCGCGCATTCAGGCGCGTCTCGAAGCCCGCCGCGCGAAGAACTGGGCCGAAGCGGACCGCATTCGCGACGAGCTCGCCGCGGCGGGAATCATCCTCGAGGACAGGCCGGGCGGCACGACGATCTGGCGTCGCAAGTAGCTTCGCGCGCAGTGCGCCTTGTCCGTGCGAACTGCCGATTCAGTGGCGGATGATCGAGAACCGACGCGCCGTGGCGCGGCGCAGGGGCGCGCAGGAGGTCAAATTGACGCTTCTCGCCGCGCGTCCGTATGATGGCGCGCCCGCAAAGCGGGTCCGGCAGCATCGATGCCGTCGCGCGTTCGGTGCGGGGCATGGCGCAGTCTGGTAGCGCATCTGCTTTGGGAGCAGAGGGTCGGGGGTTCGAATCCCTCTGCCCCGACCAGCCGGACGTCGTGAACGGCGCTGCGTGACTCGGCCGGTGCGCCCGTAGCTCAGCTGGATAGAGCATCGGCCTTCTAAGCCGAGGGTCGCAGGTTCGAGTCCTGCCGGGCGCGCCAGTTCTGATCTCGATTCCGCGGAATCGGGCTCGCGCGGATATCGACGTTTGGGTCCCGGGGCATTACACTTGCGCGCCCTCGCCAGAGGCTCTCGCGCAACGCGGGCGATGGTGGACGTAGCTCAGCTGGTAGAGCCCCGGGTTGTGATCCCGGCTGTCGTGGGTTCGAGTCCCATCGTCCACCCCACTCCTCGAGAGAAGCTGGGCCATTAGCTCAATTGGTAGAGCAGCGGACTCTTAATCCGTAGGTTGTAGGTTCGAGTCCTACATGGCCCACCAGCCCCTCCCGGGCACTCACTCCTGATCCGGTTTCCCTCACGACCGTACGAGGCCTGTGCCGCGTGGCATTGCGCATGCTTACGGCCGTTTTTCAAGCTGTCGCCGAAAAGCCACACGTTGTCGCAATCGCCGGCGCTGTCTTTACAATTCGTGTTGCTGACGAACGTCAGCCGTAGCCGCCGCAGTGGCCGCGGGCGAACGCTTGCGCCCGGCGTGCCGGGCGGCTGTGCCATCACGAGATCTGTGGAGGTCAAATGCGAAAGGGTGTGTTGTTGGGATCGATCGCGGCGCTCGGCCTTGCGGGGCAGGCGCTCGCCCAGGACGGATTCAGCTACACGTACGTCGACGTGGGCTACATCCATGGCGAGAGCGACGGTGCCGACAGCGATGGATTCGGGGTGTTCGGCTCGATCGAGTTCACGGACCTCGTCCATGGCTTCGCGAGCTACTCGGACGTCGACTATGACGTGGGCCCCGTGGACGTGAGCGTGGATGCATTCGAGATCGGCGTGGGTCTTGCCTGGCCGGTCAACCGGGGGCTCGATTTCGTCGGCCGCCTGTCCTATCTCAGCGTCGATGCCGGAGCTGCCGACGACGACGGCATCGGTCTCTATGCCGGTGTCCGCAGCAGGGTGATGGACCGGCTGGAGCTCACCGGTGGCCTCAAGTTCGTCAGCTTCGACGAGGGTGACGACGACACGTCCATTGAAGTGGGTGCCCGGTACTTCTTCACCGACTCCCTCGCCGGCGGGCTGGATATCGGTCTCAACGACGGCGACCCGACGTTCGTGCTCGGCGTCCGTTTCAACTTCGGCAACTGAGGCCGAAAGCCTCGGCACGATCGGGCGGCGGGTCCCGCGGGGCCCGCCGCCCTTTTCGTTTCAGCGGGGTCGGCACCCTCCGACAGGGGGAGGCGGCCGCTGCCCGGAAGGGGCAGGGGCGCCCCGGGCGGGTGTGGAACCGCTGGGATATACTCCCTTTCCCCGAAGCACGGCCAGCATTCGCCTTCGCCGGGAAGGGCTTGCGCCGGCAGCGGAGGGCGGCTCGCGACACGGGCGAAAGTGGCGGAACTGGTAGACGCGCTGGACTTAGGATCCAGTGGGGCAACCCGTGAGAGTTCGAGTCTCTCCTTTCGCACACTCGCCGCGCCTGCCGCTACAGTACAGTGGAGTCACCGGTCCCGAGGCGCGGATCCCAAGAGCCCGCAGCGCGCTCGCGTGCGAGGTTGCCCGAGCTGCGGTGCGGAGCGGCGTCGCTTCGCGACATGCGAGATGAAGTTTGAGGAATCACAGATGCAGGTATCTCTGACCGCAACGGGCGGTCTCGAGCGCAGGCTCGAAGTGGCGGTCCCCGCCGAACGGGTTGCAAGAGAAATCGAGCAGCGCCTGAAGCAGATTTCCAGGACGGCGCGCCTGAAGGGCTTCCGCCCCGGCAAGGCGCCGCTTTCCGTCGTCCGCCAGCAGTTCGGCGGACAGGTGCGCACCGAGGTGATCGGCGAGCTGATGCGCACCACATTCGCCGAGGCCGTGACGAAGGAGAACCTCAAGCCGGCCACGGGCCCGCGCATCGAGCCGATCGCGATGGATCCCGGCTCCGATCTGCGCTATGCGGCCATCTTCGAGGTCCTCCCCGAGATCAAGCTGCGTCCGCTCGACGGCGTGACGATCGAGCGTCCCGTCGCCTCCGTCACGGAGGAAGACGTCGATGCGATGGTCGAGAGCATGCGCCGGCAGCGCCCGGAGTTCGTCGAGGTGCAGCGGCCTGCGCAGGCGAACGATCGAGTGACCATCGACTACGAGGGCAGGGTGGACGGCCAGCCCGTCGAAGGCGCATCGGGCACGGATGTGAGCTTCATAGTGGGCGGCGGTCGCGTGATGCCCGAGCTCGATCAGGCGGTGCAGGGCGCCGCTGCCGGCGAGACGCGCACTGCCGAGGTTCAGTATCCGGCCGAGCACCCGACGCCGTCGCTCGCGGGCAAGAGGGTGCAGTTCAACCTCACCGTCAAGAAGGTCGAGGAACAGCGCCTGCCCGAAGTGAACGAGGAATTCTGCCGCGCCTTCGGGGTCGAATCCGGTAGCGTCGAGGAGCTGCGTGCGGAGGTGCGCCAGAGCATGGAGCGCGAGCTCGCCGAGCTCGTGCGGAACCGCCTGCGCAGCCAGGTGATGGACGCGCTCTACCGGGAGAACACCATCGAAGTGCCGCGGGCGCTGGTCGAGGAGCAGATCCGCGAGCTGCAGATCGACTTCGCGCGCCGTACGGGCGCGCGCGACCTCTCTCAGCTTCCGCCGCGCGAGACCTTCGAAGAACCGGCCCGGCGCCGCGTGGCGCTCGGACTCATCATCTCCGAGATCGTCCGCTCCGAGGGAATCAAGGTGGACCGGGCGAAGCTCGATGCGCGCATCGACGAGATCGCGTCGGCCTATCCGAACTCGGACGAGGTGCGGCGGGCGTACCTGCAGAGCCCCGAGGCGATTCGCGGGATCGAGTCGGCCGTGCTCGAGGATCAGGTGGTGGACTGGGTCCTCGAGCGGGTCAAGATCAACGACAAGCCCATGAGCTTCAAGGAAGTCACGGGCTTCGGTCAGAACAGCGAGAGCCAGACATGAACGAACGCGCTTTGAATCTCGTTCCCATCGTCGTCGAGCAGACCGCGCGCGGGGAGCGGGCCTACGACATCTATTCCCGCCTCCTCAAGGAGCGCGTGGTCTTCGTCGTGGGGCCGATCGACGACTACATGGCGAACATCGTCGTGGCGCAGCTGCTGTTCCTGGAGTCCGAGAATCCGGACAGGGACATCGCGCTCTACATCAACTCGCCGGGCGGTATCGTGACCGCAGGGCTCGCCATCTACGACACCATGCAGTTCATCAAGCCCGACGTGAGCACGATCTGCGTCGGACAGGCGGCCAGCATGGGTGCCATCCTGCTCGCCGGCGGTGCCAAGGGGAAGCGCTTCTGCCTGCCCCATGCCCGGATCATGATTCACCAGCCTCTCGGCGGCTTCCAGGGACAGGCGGCGGACATGGAGATCCACGCCCGGGAGATGCTGGAGACCCGCGACCGGCTGAACAGAATTCTGGCGAAGCACACCGGTCAAACGGTAGAGAAGATCAAGCAGGATACGGACCGGGACAATTTCATGGACTGGAAAGAGGCCATCGAATACGGTCTCATCGACCGCGTGCTGGAAAAGCGCGGCGAGGCCGGAACGTCCGGCTCGGGCAGAACGTGAGAGCTGGTCGACATTTCCTGCATCCACAACGGCTTACGCGTGTCCCGGTGCTTTGCCTGCCGGGCACGCGGCGTGCTATAACCCATCGCGCAGGGGCATGTGCCTGCGCCGCAACCTGTGCTGACGAGGCCTCTCGATGAGTGACGATTCACGCGGCCGCCACGACGACGGAAAGCTCCTGTATTGCTCTTTCTGCGGCAAGAGTCAGCACGAGGTCAGGAAGCTGATCGCCGGCCCGTCCGTATTCGTCTGCGACGAATGCGTCGAGCTGTGCAACGACATCATCCGCGAGGAGCTCGAGGACCGTGCCGAGAGGGCACGGGACAAGCTCCCCAAGCCCCACGAGATCAAGAAGGTTCTCGACGAGTACGTCATCGGCCAGGAGCGCGCCAAGAAGATCCTGTCCGTGGCGGTCTACAACCACTACAAGCGACTGCAGACCCGCAGCAGCGGGGCGCGCGGCAAGGAAGAGGTCGAGATCGCCAAGAGCAACATCCTGCTGATCGGCCCGACGGGCTGCGGCAAGACGCTGCTCGCGGAGACTCTGGCGCGGCTGCTCAACGTGCCGTTCACGATCGCGGACGCCACCACGCTCACCGAGGCGGGATACGTCGGCGAGGACGTCGAGAACATCATCCAGAAGCTGCTCCAGAAGTGCGACTACGACGTCGAGAAGGCGCAGACGGGCATCGTGTACATCGACGAGATCGACAAGATCTCGCGCAAGTCGGACAACCCGTCCATCACCCGCGACGTCTCCGGTGAGGGCGTGCAGCAGGCGCTGCTCAAGCTCATCGAGGGCACGATCGCCTCGGTGCCGCCTCAGGGCGGGCGCAAGCATCCGCAGCAGGAGTTCCTGCAGGTCGATACCTCGAACATCCTGTTCATCTGCGGCGGGGCCTTCGCGGGCCTGGAGAAGATCATCCTCAACCGCACGCAGAAGGGCGGCATCGGCTTCACCTCCGAGGTGCGCGACATGAACGCGCGCCAGCACGGCAACGACGTTTTCCACGACGTGGAGCCGGAGGACCTGATCAAGTACGGCCTCATCCCCGAGTTCGTGGGCCGTCTGCCGGTCGTGGCGACGCTCGACGAGCTCGACGAGGCAGCTCTCGTCTCGATCCTCACCGAGCCGAAGAACGCGCTGACGAAGCAGTACCGGCGGCTGTTCGAGATGGAAGGCGCGGAGCTCGAGTTCCGCGAGGATGCGCTCGTCGCGGTGGCGCGGCGGGCCATGCAGCGCAAGACGGGTGCCCGCGGCCTGCGCACGATTCTCGAGAACGTGCTGCTCGACACGATGTACGAGCTGCCCTCCATGCGCAACGTCGCGAAGGTCGTCATCGACGAGAGCGTGATCGAGGGCCACGCCAAGCCCTACATCGTCTATCGCTCGGACGACGGCCGACTCTCCGGCGTGGACGAGCAGCCCCGCCGCGCTTCGGGCTCCAACCATCACTGAGACCACGACTCGGGCGCGGGTGCACCGGGCGGGCGCAGGCCCGTTCGCGCGCCGTGCCGCCTCCATGCGGGCCGTTGAAACACGGTTCCCGCTCCCCATTTCCCGTTAAACTAACCGACAGGTCGCCAGTCCCGGCCCGCACCCGGAACTGCGCGGAAAAGCTACCGAGGGCTTGAGCGTGTCCGATCCCACCCCCCAACCGCAGAAGACATCCACGATTCAGAACGTCCCCGTGCTGCCGCTGCGGGACGTCGTCGTCTATCCGCACATGGTGATCCCCCTGTTCGTGGGGCGTGAGAAATCCATCCAGGCGCTCGATGTCGCGATGCGCGCCGACAAGCGCATCATGCTCGTCGCACAGAAACAGGCCGACATCGACGATCCGAAATCTGACGACCTGTACCGCATCGGCACGATCGCCACGATCCTGCAGCTCCTCAAGCTTCCCGACGGCACGGTGAAGGTGCTCGTCGAAGGCGTGGATCGCGCACGCATCGATCGTCTGTCGACGGGCGACTACTACTCCGCCGACGTGACGGTGCAGCCGGACATCGAGTCGTACGACGAGCGCGAGATGGATGTGCTCAGCCGTTCCGTCATCTCGCAGTTCGAGCAGTACGTGAAGCTCAACAAGAAGGTGCCGCCGGAGGTGCTGACCGCTCTCGCCGGCATCGAGCAGCCGGGACGCCTCGCGGACACCGTCGCTGCGCACATGTCCCTGAAGCTCTCCGAGAAGCAGAAGGTTCTCGAGATCTTCGACGTGCGCAAGCGCCTCGAGCACATCCTCGTCCTCATCGAGGGCGAGATGGACGTGCTGCAGATCGAGAAGCGCATCCGCGGCCGCGTCAAGGCGCAGATGGAGAAGTCTCAGCGCGAGTACTACCTGAATGAGCAGATGAAGGCCATTCAGAAAGAGCTCGGCGAGATGGACGAGAGCGGCAACGAGATCAACGAGCTCGAGCAGAAGATCAAGAAGGCCGGGATGCCGAAGGAGGTGCGCGAGAAGGCCACCAGCGAGCTCAACAAGCTCAAGATGATGTCGCCGATGTCCGCCGAGGCGACCGTCGTGCGCAACTACATCGACTGGCTCGTGAAGGTGCCGTGGAAGAAGCGCACGAAGATCATCAAGGACATCGAGCTCGCCGAGAAGGTGCTGGACGAGGACCACTACGGGCTCGAGAAGGTCAAGGAGCGCATCGTCGAGTACCTCGCGGTCCAGCAGCGCGTCGAGAAGCTCCGCGGTCCGATCCTCTGCCTCGTGGGTCCGCCCGGCGTCGGCAAGACCTCGCTGGGTCAGAGCATCGCGCGCGCGACGAACCGCAAGTTCGTGCGCATGTCACTGGGCGGCGTACGCGACGAGGCGGAGATCCGCGGCCATCGCCGCACGTACATCGGCTCGATGCCGGGCAAGATCGTGCAGAACATGGCGAAGGTCGGCGTGCACAACCCGCTGTTCCTGCTCGACGAGGTGGACAAGATGTCCATGGACTTCCGCGGCGATCCGGCGTCGGCGCTGCTGGAAGTGCTCGATCCCGAGCAGAACTCGGCGTTCAACGACCACTACCTCGAGGTCGATCTCGATCTCTCCGAGGTGATGTTCGTCTGCACGGCGAACAGCCTGAACATTCCGGCGCCGCTCCTCGACCGCATGGAAGTCATCCGTCTCCCGGGCTACACCGAGGACGAGAAGATGAACATCGCGCGCCGCTATCTGCTGCCCAAGCAGATGAAGCAGAACGGCCTGAAGCCCGAGGAGCTGAAGGTGTCCGATGCCGCGCTGCTCGACATCATCCGCTACTACACGCGCGAGGCGGGCGTGCGCAATCTCGAGCGCGAGATCGCCAAGATCTGCCGCAAGGCCGTGAAGCAGATGCTCACGAGCGGCAAGCAGGACAAGGAGCACGGCACGGTCACCGTCACGCCGCGCAACCTGGAGAAGTTCCTCGGCGTGCGCCGCTTCCGCTACGGCAAGGCGGAGGACATGGACCGCGTCGGCCAGGTGACGGGGCTCGCGTGGACCGAGGTCGGCGGCGAGCTGCTCACGATCGAGGCGGCCGTGGTGCCGGGCAAGGGCAAGCTCCTGCACACCGGCCAGCTCGGCGAGGTGATGCAGGAGTCCATCCAGGCCGCGATGACGGTGGTGCGCAGCCGCGCGCAGGTGCTGGGGCTCGAGGCGGACTTCTACCAGAAGTTCGACTTCCACCTGCACATGCCCGAGGGCGCGACGCCCAAGGACGGTCCGAGCGCCGGTATCGGCATGTGCACGGCGCTGGTCTCGGCGCTCACCAAGATCCCGGTGCGCTCCGACGTCGCGATGACGGGCGAGATCACGCTGCGCGGCGAGGTGCTGCCGATCGGCGGGCTCAAGGAGAAGCTCCTCGCGGCCAACCGCGGCGGCGTCAAGACCGTGCTGATCCCGCAGGAGAACGTGAAGGACCTCGCGGAGATCCCCGACAACATCAAGGGAAATCTCGAGATCAAGCCTGTACGGTGGATCGACGAGGTGCTGCAGATCGCGCTCGTCGACCAGCCGAGGCCGATCGCAACCGAGGCGGCGAACGAGGACAAGCCTCGTGAGCGGGCCCGGCGCAACGGCCGGCGCGCCCTGAAGCCCGTCCCGGCACACTGAGTCACCTTCGAGGTTTACCCCTTTCCCCCTTGGACGTGAGGGGGAGAGGGGTGAGTGTGGACGGCGAGACGTGGACTCTCTAGAATTCGCGCCTCTTGTTGCCGGGGAGTCGTCCCGACTCGCTGTGCGAGGGTGCTTAGCTCAGCTGGTAGAGCGTCGCCCTTACAAGGCGAATGTCGGGGGTTCGAGTCCCTCAGCACCCACCAAGTCGGAGCGGTAGTTCAGTCGGTTAGAATACCGGCCTGTCACGCCGGGGGTCGCGGGTTCGAGTCCCGTCCGCTCCGCCATCTTTGGTCCAAGGGGACAGACTTATTCTCCTGCCGCCGGGTGTCGACAGATCGACCCGGCGCCTTTCCGGGAGCATGAGTCTGTCCCCTTTTTCGTGGCTGACCGCGGCCGTCGGGCCGGGGTCGAAGGTGAACGATGCTTCAGAGAATCCGAGACAGTCTGCAGGCCCAGAAGTGGTTCGCCTACACCATCCTGGGCGTGCTCGCGCTGGTCTTCGCGGCGTGGGGCGTCTATGGCCTCGTCGATTTCGGCATGGGTGCGGTCACCTATGCGGCCAAGGTCGAGGACGAGACCATCTCGATGGATGAGGCGCGGAACGCGTGGCTGCGGGAGCAGAACGCGTGGCAGCAGCGCTTCCGGCGCGAGATGACGCCCGAGGAGCAGAAGAGTCTGCAGGAGCAGACTCTCGAAGCTCAGGTGCGCGACGTCCTGCTCACGGCGCACGCGCGTGAGCTCGGTTACCGGGTCACGGACGCGAAGCTCGCCGAGGCGATTCGCAACCTGCCGGCGTTCCAGGTGGACGGCAGGTACTCGCCCGATGTCGCCAAGGCGGTTCTCGCGCAGGTCGGAATGAGCGTCCCCGCCTTCGAAGTGGAGATGCGCCGCGAAATGCTGCGCACACAGCTCCAGAACGCCATCGGGAACTCCGATTTCCTCACGTCGCGTGAGCTCGAGCGTCTGCGCGCGCTCGCGAACGAAGAGCGCGAGGTGCGCTACTTCATCCTGCCGGCCGAGAAGTACGCCGGTGCGCAGGTCGAAGACGAAGCCGTGAAGGCGTATTACGAGCGGCATCGCGACGAGTTCCTGACACCGGAGTCGGTGCACCTGCAGTACGGCGAGCTGCGCCTCCAGCAGCTCGCTGCGCAGGCGCCCATCGCCGAGAGCGACCTCAGGAAGGAGTACGAGCGCACGAAGGATCAGTACGTCGAGCCGGAGAAGCGCCGTGCACGCCACATTCTCGTCGCGACGGAAGCCGGCAAGGACGACGCGGCGCTGCTCAAGGAAGCGGAGGAGCTCGCCGCGCGTGCGCAGAAGGGCGAGGACTTCGCCGCGCTCGCGAGGGAGCATTCCGACGACACCGGCTCGGCTGCGCAGGGCGGCGATCTCGGCTGGGCCGAGCGCAGCTACTTCGTCGCGCCGTTCTCCGACGCGCTGTTCTCGATGTCCCCGGGGGAGATCCGCGGGCCGGTGAAGACCGAATTCGGCTACCACATCATCAAGCTCGAGGAAGTGCAGCCCGGCCGCACGCGCAGCTTCGAGGAAGCGCGCGCCGAGATCGAAAGCAGACTGCGGCAGGACTGGGCCATCGAGCGGCTGGGCGACGTGCACGAGCAGCTCGAACGGAAGATCGGTGAGCCCGGCGCCGACTTCGATGCGCTCGTGCAGGAGTTCGGCCTGCAGGCGGGTGAAGTCTCCGAGTTCCTGCGCGGAGGCGGCGGCGCGCCTCTCGGATCGGACCCGGAGCTGCAGGATCTCGTCTTCAGCAGCGAAGTGCTCGACGAGCGGCGCATCGGCGGGCCGCTCGCGCTCGGCGAGGATCGGCTGATCATCGTCAAGGTGCTCGAGCACCGCGAGCGCGCGCCGAAGCCCCTCGAGCAGGTGCGCGATCAGATCGTGGCTGCCATCCGCAAGGAGCGTGGAACCGCAGCGGCACTCGAGCAGGCGGAGGCGGCTCGTGAGCGGCTCGAGTCCGGCACGCCCTTCGAGACGGTCGCGAAGGATCTCGGCGTCGATGCGGCGCCTGCGCGCTTCGTCGGGCGTGGCGATCCTTCACTGCCGGCACAGATCCGCGAGACGGTCTTCGAGGCGCCGAAGCCGAACGGCGAACGGCCGATCGTCCGTGCCTTTGCGCTCGACGAGGGTGGAGCTGCGCTCGTGGCGCTCACCGGCGTGCGCGTGCCTGAGACTCCCGAGAATCCGCAGGTGGCCGCGTTCCAGGCGCAGCAGTGGCTCTTCAGCCACGGCGTCGGCGACGTCGCGGCTTACGTCGAGGAGCTGCGGAGAACGGCCAGGGTGAAGAAGAACCCGCAGGCCTTCCAGTAGGCGGACCGCGTCGGAAAGGCGTTGCGGCGTCCCGTGCCTCGCAAGGGACGCCGCAACGTTCAGCCTTCGGCTTCGTGCGCGAAGCTCATGCCGACCGTGTTGAAGCCGGCGTCGACATAGAGGATCTCTCCGGTGATGCCGGCCGCGAGGTCGGAGCAGAGGAAGGCAGCCGCGTTGCCGACATCCTCGAGCGTGACGTTCCGGCGCAGCGGAGCGACGCTCGCGACGTGGTTCAGCATCTTGCGGAAGCCCGCGATTCCCGCGGCGGCGAGCGTCTTGATCGGACCGGCGGAGATCCCGTTGACGCGGATGCCCTGCGGGCCGAGGTCCGCGGCGAGGAAGCGCACGTTGGCCTCGAGGCTCGCCTTGGCGAGGCCCATCACGTTGTAGCTCGGAACCGAGCGCACCGCGCCGAGATACGACAGCGTCAGCAGCGCGCCGGCGCGGCCCTTCATGAGGGGCAGAGCACCGCGGGCGAGAGCCGTGAAGCTGTAGCTCGACACGTCGTGCGCGATGCGGAACGCCTCACGCGAGGTGTTCTCGACGAAGCTGCCCGCGAGTGCCTCACGCGGCGCGAACGCGACGGCGTGAACCACGATGTCGAGGTATCCCCACTCGCTCTTGAGCCGATCGAACACCGCGTCGATCTCGGCATCCACCGTCACGTCGAGCGGCATGACGATGCGGGAACCGAGCGCCTGCGCGAGCGGCTCGACCCGCTCCTTCAGCTTCTCGTTCGCGTAGGTGAAGGCGAGCTCGGCGCCTTCGCGGTGCATCGCCTGCGCGATGCCATAGGCGATGGAACGTTCAGTCGCGACGCCGACGATGAGCGCGCGCTTGCCGGCGAGAAAGCCCATGCTGGATAAGTCCCTGATCCGTGAAATGCCAGTGATTCGTGTGCGCGGTCAGCCGCGGCTTCGCACCCGGACCGTCAGCTTCTGTCCGGGCATGATCGGGTCGTTGACGTCGATACCGTTCCAGCGCGCGAGCTGAGCGACGGTGACCTGGAAGAGCTTCGCGATGCGCGTGAGCGTGTCGCCACGGCGCACGGTATACGTCACGCGCCGGTCGTCGCCATCGGCACTGCCGCTGACGGTCCGGCCGCTGCCGCCCGCACCCGTGAGCCGCAGCCGCTGACCCGTGCGCAGCACGTCGGTCGGCCGCATGCCGTTGATCGACGCGAGCGTGTTCACGTCGAGGCCGTGCCTGCGCGCGATGCGCCAGAGCGAATCGCCTCTGCGTACCACGTGCACGTTCGGACGGCTCGCGGCGCGGCTGTCGACGAGTGCCGCTGCGCGCGCCACTTTGGGCGGCAGCGTCACGACCTCGGACGGCACGCGCAGCTCGGTGCCGATCTGCAGCACGCCCGAGGGAATGTCGTTGAGCTCGCGGATGACGTTCGGCGTCGTGTCGAAGCGGCGAGCGATCGCCGCGATCGTATCGCCCGGCTGCACCACGTAACGCTTGACGCGCATCCGCTCGTCCGGCGTGAGCTGCTCGAGGTTCTGGCGGAACACTTCGGCGGCCACCGCGGGAACGAGCAGGTAATGCGGTCCGCTCGGATCGGTAGCCCAGCGATGGAAAGCGGGATTGAGCTCGTAGAGCTCCTCGTACGTGACGCCGGCGATCTCCGCGGCGAGCTTGAGGTCGATCTGACCGTGGGTCTCGACGCGCGCGAAGTAGGCCTTGTTCGGAATGGGACTGAAGCTGAGCCCGAAGCGTTCGGGATCCGCGACGAGCCTCTTCATCGCGAGGAGCTTCGGAACATAGGCGCGCGTTTCCGCCGGCAGCCGCAGGCTCCAGAAGTCCGTCGGCAGGCCGGCGGCGCGATTGCGCTCGATGGCGCGCGCCACGCAGTGCTCCCCGCAGTTGTAGCCGGCGATGGCGAGCAGCCAGTCGCCGTTGAACTCATCGTGCAGGAACTTGAGGTACTCGAGCGCCGCGCGCGTGGATTCGACGACGTCGCGGCGGCCGTCGTACCACCAGTTCTGCTTCAGCCCGAAGCGCGAACCGGTGCCGGGAATGAACTGCCACAGACCCGACGCCCGTGCCCGCGAGTATGCGTAGGGTTCGAAGGCGCTCTCGATCACGGGGAGCAGGGCGAGCTCGAGCGGCAGACCCCGCGATTCGATCTCCGTGACGATGTGGTAGAGGTAGAGCTCCGCGCGTCCGAACGCGCGCTCGAGGTATTCGGGATTGTTCGCGTACCAGGCGAGCTGCTGGTCGACGGCGCGCCGATCGACGTCCTCCAGCTTGAATCCGGCCCGGATGCGATCGAACAGATCGGTGTACTGGGCGGGGGTGATGCCGACGGCAGCCGCATCCTCCTCGCCGGTGGAACCTCCCGCGATGCCGGGTGGGATCTGACCCGGCACGGGCGGGATGGGGTAGGTGCTACTCGCTTCCGCGGGTGGCGTCGAATCGTCGACGGAGCCGGCCGGTGCGGGTACTCCCACGGGTTCTTCCGCAGGTCCCCGGAGCGTGCGATCGGCGGGTGCGTGCACGCACGCGGCGGTGCCCATGATCGCGGCCGCCAGTAAGGCAAAACGCATCCGCCGCAGCGATTCCGTCGTCAATATCCTTATCCTCGTCCCCGAGCGGAGTGGGTCCGCAGGCCCGGGCTGAATTGCCCACCCCGGCGTGTTAAGGTCGGTCTGCACGCGGCGGTGCAGACCCGGGCCCTGAAATTACGTAGTTGTGGCGCGGAATTTAACCGGTAAGTTCACAGAATTGCTACCTTGAGTTCACCCGTGCAGGTACACAGCTCCGCCATCGTCGACCGCCATGCCGCGCTCACCGCGTGGTGGGACACGCCGCTCGGATGCGCGCTCATTTCCGCAGAGTCCGAGCTGCTCGCGGAAGCGCTGGACGACGTTTTCGGCTGGGAGCTTCTGCAGGTCGGTGCCTGGGGGCGAGGGCGCGAGCTGCTCGCGGGTGCCCGCACCCGGCACCAGACGGTCATCGCACCGCCGACGCCGCCGACCGCGGCGGATGTCCTCGGCCGTCCGGCCCAGCTTCCGATCACCGGCGACGCCGTCGATGCCGTGGTGCTGCCGCACACGCTGGAGTTCGCGGCGGATCCTTACGCGATCGTGCGTGAAGTCGATCGCGTGCTCGTCGGCGAAGGACAGCTCCTCGTGCTCGGTTTCCGCCCATGGAGCCTCTGGGGACTGCGCTCGCGCGCGACACGGAGCGGCTTTCCACCCGGCATGCGGCGCGTGCTCTCGGAGCGGCGCGTGCGAGACTGGCTCGTGCTGCTCGGCTACGAGATCGTCGCCACGCGGGCGTATCTCCACTGCACGCCTTGGAGCAGCGCGCCGCGACCGGAGGAAGGCAACGGGCGTCTGCTGCGGCGCGGTCTCAATCCACTCCCGGCGGGTGCCTACCTGCTCAAGGCACGCAAGCGCGTCTACGCACTCACGCCCGTGAGACCGCGCGTGCGCGAGCGGCCCGCGGTGATCGGCGGACTGGTCAAACCCACGACGCGCTCGGGTTCGCCGACGTGAGCGTTCCTACCGGGCCTTCTTCTCCGCAGGCGGAGGAGAGGGTGACGAAGGCGGCTGGCGGACGCGTCGTCGAGATCTACACGGACGGCGCGTGCCGCGGAAATCCCGGCCCCGGAGGCTGGGCCGCGCTGCTGTCGTTCGACGGGCACGAGAAGGAGCTCGCAGGCGCGGAGGCCCTGACGACGAACAATCGGATGGAGCTCACCGCCGTGATCCGGGCGCTGGAGGCTCTCAAGCGTCCGGTGCGCGTGCGCATCTACACGGATTCCGAGTACGTGCGCAAAGGCGTCACGGAGTGGCTGCCCACGTGGAAGGCGCGCGGGTGGCGCACATCGGATCGCAAGCCCGTGAAGAACCAGGACCTTTGGCAGCGGCTCGACGAGCTGGCGCAGGCGCACAGGATCGAGTGGCGCTGGGTGCCGGGTCACGCCGGAGTTCCCGGCAACGAGCGGGTCGACCGGCTCGCGAACGAGGCGATCGACGCGCTGGTCGGCTAAACTTGCGCCGCACATGCGCCAGATCGTCCTCGATACCGAAACGACGGGCCTCGAGCCCGAGCTGGGACACCGGATCATCGAGATCGGCTGCGTCGAGCTCGTCAACCGCCGCCCGACGGGCCGCACCTTCCATCGCTATCTCAATCCCGAGCGCGACATCGACGAAGGAGCGCTCGCGGTGCACGGCATCTCGCGTGCGGATCTCGAGCGCGAGCCGCGTTTCGCCGACATCGCCGAGGAGCTGATCGCCTTCATCGAAGGCGCCGAGCTCGTGATCCACAACGCGGCGTTCGATATCGCGTTCCTCGACGCGGAGTTCGCGCGTCTGCCGGGCGAGCGTCGCACGGTAGGCGCAATGTGCCGGGTGCTCGACACCCTGGCGCTCGCGCGCGAGATGCATCCCGGGCAGCGCAACAGCCTCGATGCGCTGTGCAAGCGCTACGGCATCGACAATTCGCACCGCGAGCTGCACGGCGCGCTGCTCGACGCGCGCATCCTGGCGGATGTCTATCTCGCGATGACCGGCGGCCAGGGTGCGCTCGCGCTCGGCGAGCTGCCCGGCGGCCCCCGTACGACGGAAGGGGGGCCGGTGCGTGCGCTGGTGCGCCCCCCGGTGCCGCTGCGCGTCGTCGCCGCCACGGAAGAGGAGCGTCAGGCACACGAGGTGCTACTCGACGTGATTGCCAGGGCGAGCGGAGGGAAATGCATCTGGCGGGCGCTTGACGAGCCGCACGGTGCATCCGCCACTCGCACGGTGCAGGGCGCCCAGAACGCCTGAATCCGCTTCACGATCGGACGGACGCGGGGGTCGGCACCGCACAGAGCTGCGACGCGCGTCCTGTCGGCGGCGGCAACCCCATTGGAGAATCAGAAACTTCTGTGAGTCCTTCGGGACGGCACGGGGGTTACCATAATCAGAACAGGAAGAAAGCCGTGTTCAATCTACGCAAGTGCCGGATCGGTGTAATCGGCCTCGGCTATGTCGGCCTGCCTCTGGCCGTCGAGTTCGGCAAGCACTTCGAGACGGTCGGGTTCGACATCAAGGCGAGCCGCATCGCCGAGCTCAAAGCAGGGAAGGACAGCACGCTCGAAGTCACACGACAGGAGCTCCGGGACGCGAAGCGTCTCACGTTCACCACGGAGCTCTCGGATCTCAAGCGCTGCCGCGTTTTCATCGTCACCGTTCCGACACCCATCGACGATTACAAGCGCCCCGATCTGACGCCGCTCATCCGTGCGAGCGAGAGCGTCGGGAAGGTGCTCAAGAAGGGCGACGTCGTGATCTACGAGTCGACCGTCTACCCCGGCTGCACGGAAGAAGTCTGCGTGCCGATCCTCGAGCGGGTGTCGGGCCTCAGGTTCAACCGCGACTTCTTCGCCGGCTACAGCCCCGAGCGCATCAATCCGGGTGACAAGCAGCACCGGCTCACGACCATCCGCAAGGTGACTTCCGGGTCGACGCCCGAGGCCGCGGAGTTCATCGACAAGCTGTACGCATCGATCGTCACCGCCGGTACGCACCGGGCGTCCTCGATCAAGGTGGCCGAGGCGGCCAAGGTCATCGAGAACACCCAGCGCGACGTGAACATCGCGCTGATCAACGAGCTCGCCCTGATCTTCAACCGGCTCGGCATCGACACAGAGGAAGTGCTGACAGCGGCGGGGACGAAATGGAATTTCCTGCCGTTCAGGCCGGGGCTCGTCGGCGGTCACTGCATCGGCGTCGATCCGTACTACCTGACGCACAAGGCGCAGGAGATCGGCTACCACCCCGAGATGATTCTTGCGGGGCGGCGCATCAACGACAACATGGGCATCTACGTGGCCGGGCAGATCGTCAAGCTCATGACCAGCAAGCGCATCCACGTGAAGGGCTCGCGCGTGCTGGTGCTCGGCGTCACGTTCAAGGAGAACTGCCCGGACATCCGCAACTCGAAGGTGGTCGACGTCATCCGCGAGCTGCAGAAGTACGGCGCGAAGGTGGACGTGTACGATCCCTGGGCGAACAGCGCGGAGTGCCGCCACGAGTACGGCTTCGGGCTGACGCGCAGGCTGCAGCCGCGTTGTTACGATGCGGCCGTCGTGGCGGTGGCGCACAATGAGTTCAGGGAGCTCGGTGCGGAAGGGGTGCGCAGGCTCTGCCGCAGGAACCACGTGCTCTACGACATCAAGCACGTGTTCCGGTCGCACGAAGTGGACGGCCGCCTCTAGAGCACAAGGAGGTCGATGGTGAAGATTCTCGTCACCGGCGCCGCCGGGTTCATCGGATTCCACACGGCGCAGCGGCTCCTCGCCCGCGGCGACGAGGTCGTCGGCCTCGACAATCTCAACGAGTATTACGACGTCTCGCTGAAGAAGGCGCGGCTCGCCCTTCTCGAGAAGGAGCCGGGCTTCCGCTTCGTGAAGATCGACCTCGCGGACGAGAAGGCGATGGCCGAGCTCTTCGCGCGCGAGAAGTTCCGGCGCGTCGTGCACCTCGGCGCGCAGGCGGGCGTGCGCTACTCGCTCGAGGATCCGCATGCCTACGTGCGCAGCAACGTCACCGGCACGCTCAACGTGCTCGAGGGCTGCAGGCACAACGGCGTAGAGCATCTGGTGTACGCCTCCACGAGCTCCGTGTACGGCGCGAACACGAAGATGCCGTTCTCGGTGCACGAGATCGCGGATCACCCGCTCTCGCTCTACGCGGCGACGAAGCGCGCCAACGAGCTCATGGCGCACAACTACTCGGCACTCTTCGGAATTCCCACGACGGGACTGCGCTTCTTCACCGTCTATGGCCCCTGGGGCCGGCCCGACATGGCGCTGTTCCTGTTCACGCGGAACATCCTGGAAGGCAGGCCCATCGACGTCTTCAATTACGGACACCACAAGCGCGACTTCACCTACATCGACGACATCGTCGAGGGCGTCGTGCGTGCGACCGACCGCGTCGCGCAGCCGAATCCGGACTGGAACGGCGACGCTCCAGATCCCGCCTCGAGCAAGGCGCCGTTCCGCATCTACAACATCGGCAACAACCGTCCGGTCGAGCTGATGCGCTACATCGAGGTGATCGAGGAGTGCCTCGGGCGCAAGGCCGAGAAGAACATGCTGCCCATGCAGCTCGGGGACGTGCCGGAGACCTTTGCGGACATCGACGATCTCGTCTCGGACGTCGGTTATCGCCCTGCCACGCCGATCGAAGTCGGTGTGCGGCGCTTCGTCGACTGGTTCTGCGAGTACTACGGTTACCGCCGCTAGCCGGAAAGGGGATACCCCCTCTGCTAGAATTGCCGGCCGTCGCGCTTGCCGGAGTGTCCATGTCGAATCCGCCAACCGGACGCAGCCCCGCGATGCGGGTGCCGCTCCTCGATCTTAAGCCCCAGTACCGCGCGCTCGAGGCAGAGATCCAGGCTGCGATACGCAGGGTCTGCGACAGCCAGGCATTCATCCTCGGCCCTGCGGTCAGGGAGCTCGAGGCAAGCGTGGCGCAGTACTGCCAGTGCCGGTTCGGCGTCGGCGTTTCGTCCGGCACCGATGCGCTGCTGGTCGCGCTCATGGCACTCGAGATCGGCGCGGGCGACGTGGTCATCACCACGCCGTACACCTTTTTCGCCACGGCCGGCACCATCGCGCGCGCGGGTGCGCGCCCGGCGTTCTGTGACATCGATCCCGTCACCTTCAACATCTCGCCCGCGGCGGTACGCGCGTTCATCGAGACAGAGTGCGAGCGGAGCGACGGTAAGCTGGTTCACCGCGCCACCGGTGGTCACGTCAAGGCGCTGATGCCCGTGCACCTCTATGGTCAGGTCGCGGACATGGATGCGCTGATGGCGCTCGCGCGGGAGTACGGGCTGCGCGTCATCGAGGACGCTGCCCAGGCGATCGGCGCCGCGGATGCAAACGGAAAGCGTGCGTGCAGTTTCGGCGACATCGGCTGCCTGTCGTTCTTCCCGACGAAGAACCTGGGTGCCTTCGGCGATGCAGGGATGTGCGTCACGAACGACGCGGCGCTTGCCGAGCGGCTCGACATCCTGCGCGTGCACGGCGGCAAGCCGAAGTACTACCACGCGTTCATCGGCGGAAACTTCCGGATCGACGAGCTGCAGGCAGCCGTGCTCAACGTGAAGCTTCCGCACCTCGACGGCTGGAGTGCCGCGCGCCAGCGCAACGCGGCTTTCTACGACGCGGCCTTTGCGCGCGCCGGACTGGGTGATCGCGTGCGGACGCCGAAGGCGCTGCCCGGCGTGCGCCACATCTACAACCAGTACGTCATCCGGGTCGAGCGGCGCGACGAGCTGCGCCAGTACCTCGCCGGCGCCGGCGTCGGAACCGAGATCTACTACCCGATTCCGCTCCATCTGCAGCAGTGCTTCGCGTACCTCGGGCACAAGGCCGGGGACTTCCCGGAAGCCGAGCGTGCAGCGCAAGAGACGCTCGCGCTTCCCATCTACCCCGAGCTCAGCGAGGCGCAGCTCCAGTACGTGGTAGATTCGATCGCGGACTTCTACCGCCGCTGAAGCATCGGCGGCGGGCTCAAGAACAAGAGGAGGACAGGGATGACGTCACGCCCCGTGCCGGGCCCGCTCACGCCGGCCTGGAAGGAGCTCACGGCTCATGCGAAGCGTATCGCCACCGTGAGTCCGCGCGAGCTCTGCGCCGGATCCGCTCGTTTCACGGATTTCTCGCGGGAGGCCGCAGGGCTGCTGTTCGATTTCTCCCGCCAGCGGCTCGACGCGCCCGTACTCACGACTCTGGGCAGTCTCGCGGACGCGATCGGTCTGCGGGAGCGCATCGAGGCGATGTGGCGGGGCGAGAAGATCAACATCACGGAAGGACGTGCCGTGCTGCACGTTGCGCTGCGTCAGCCGCAGGGAGCGGGCATCGGCGGCGAGAAGATCGCGCGCGACGTCCTCGCCGAGCGCGAGCGGATGCTCTCGTTCGCCGAGCGTGTGAGGAACGGCGACATCAGGGGGAGCTCGGGCCGCCCGTTCACGCTCGTCGTCAACATCGGCATCGGCGGCTCGGATCTCGGACCTGCGATGGCCGTCGAAGCGCTGCGCGAGTACACGCGCGGCGCGCCTCGCTGCGAGTTCGTCTCCAACATCGACGGCTGCCACCTGGCGGACGTTCTCGAGACGGCGGACCCGCACTCGACACTGTTCATCGTCTCGTCGAAGACCTTCGGCACGCTCGAGACGCTCACCAACGCGCGCACCGCGCGTGCGTGGCTCATCGAGAAGCTCGGTGAGTCGGCGGTGCGTCAGCACTTCGCCGCCGTGTCCGTCAATCACAAGGCGATGGACGAGTTCGGCGTGCATCGCGACTACCGGTTCCAGATGTGGGACTGGGTCGGCGGCCGCTACTCGGTATGGTCCTCCATCGGCGTGTCGCTCGCCATCGCGATCGGCCGCGAGAACTTCCTCGCGTTCCTCGCCGGCGGACACGAGATGGACGAGCACTTCCGCAGCGCGCCGTGGCTCGAGAACCTGCCCGCGCTCATGGGGTTGCTCGGCATCTGGAACGTCAACTTCCTGAAGCTCCCGACCCTCGCGGTGTTGCCCTACGACGATCGCCTGCGCCGCTTTCCGGCTTACCTCCAGCAGCTCGAAATGGAGAGCAACGGCAAGTCCGTGCGCGCCGACGGCAGACCGGTGAAATGGGAGACCGCGCCGGTCATCTGGGGCGAGCCCGGGAGCAACGCACAGCATTCGTTCTTCCAGCTCCTTCACCAGGGAACGGCGCGCGCGGCGCTCGATTTCCTCGCGCCCGTGAACTCCTCCTGCGGCAATCAGGCGCAGCAGGACCTCGCTCTCGCGAACTGCTTCGCGCAGGCGCAGGCGTTCATGGAAGGTCAGACCGAGGAGCAGGTGAGCGCTTCGCTGGAAGGTCAGAAGTTGCCCGCCAGGCGCGCACGGCTGCTGCTCAAGCACAAGGTTCATCCCGGCGGACGTCCGAGCTCCATCGTGCTCTTTCCGCGGCTCGATCCGGCGACGCTCGGGCGGCTCATCGCGCTCTACGAGCACAAGGTGTTCACGCAGAGCGTCGTGTGGGGCATCAACGCGTTCGACCAGTGGGGCGTCGAGCTCGGTAAGAAGCTCGCCGATCAGCTCGCGCCGGCCGTGCGCGATCCGGCGACGGCACGCACGAGCGCGCCGGGCGTCGCGGGATTGCTCGACTACGTCGCGAAGTGGCGCAGCGCCTGACCGCACGCTCAGGCACGACACGGGCGCGGCTCCGGTAGAGTGCCGCCGATGCTGCCCGTGATTCACATGTTCTGGCACGGCGCGCCGCTCTCGCGCGTGGAGCGGCTCTGCCTCGCGTCCTTCGTCGCGAACGGCCATCCCGTGCACCTCTACGTCTACGACGAGCCGGCAGGTGTGCCAGCCGGCGTGCGGCTCAGGGATGCCGGAGAGATCCTGCCCCGGGAGGCGCTGTTCGTGCACCGGCGTACGGGCTCGGTGGGACTCTTCGCCGACTGGTTCCGGTACCGCCTCCTCTTCGAGCGCGGCGGCATCTGGGTCGACGCAGATGTGGTCTGCCTGCGACCGCTCGATTATGCCGACCCGGTCGTCTTCGGCTGGCAGGACGATACGCAGATCAACAACGCCGTTCTGGGTCTGCCTGCCGGCCACGAACTCGCCGCGTGGATGGCTGACTGCTGTGAGAACCCGAATCGCGTGCTGCCATACGACAAACTGAGCATCCGGCTGCGCAAATGGCGGCGTCGCTACCTTCAGGGAAACCGGCGCGATCGCGTGCGCTGGGGCGAGTACGGGCCGCGTGGACTCACGGCCGCGGTGCGCTACTTCGGCCTCGCGGAGCGCGCGCTGCCGGCGTGGCACTTCTATCCGGTTCCCTTCGAACGCTGGCACAGCATGTTCGAAGCCGGCTCGAACGAGACGCTCGCGGATCTCGAGCGTGCCCGGGCGGTTCACCTCTGGCAGAACGCGATGCGCGAACGGCCGGGCTTCGACAAGAACGGCCGCTTTCCCGCCGATTCACCGTTCGAGCGGCTGTGTCGCCGGTATCTCGCCGAGTGAGGGGAGTGCCGCGTTCTCTCAGAACCTGCGGCTCATGGTGAGCGTCGCGCTCGCGATGTCGTAGAAGCTGTCGTTGCGCCCTCCGAGCGGGTCGGTGGGCAGCAGGTCGTCGCGCGCGACCTTGGATGCGTAGCGCACCTCGACTCCGAGGTCCCAGCCCGGCACCAGATCGCGCCACTGCGCGCCGACACCGCCATAGAGTCCGTACGCGGGCGTTGCGAGGTCGTAACGCGCCGCGCCGAGGAAAGCTCCGAGTGCCAGCGGACTCCTGAAACGATAGCGGTAGTCGAGCGCGCGCACGCCGACGAGCAGATGCCCGTCGATGTCGTCGAGCTCGATGCGCGCGCCGATATCGCTGTGCCTCGACACCGGGCGGCGAACACCGATCGCGAAGTGAGGCGCAGCTTCGGCATCGGTGGTCCTCCGGGGAATGGTGTCATCGAGGTCGATCCGCACTTCGTGGACGTTCACGCCGAAGTCCACGAACAGCTCAGCTCCCTCGAAGTCGACGGGGCTCGAGCTTCCGATGTCCACGAAACCGTGGGTCTCGCGATCCGCTTCGCCGTCGCCGAAGCGGATGAAGAGGGCGGCGCGCGAGAAGTCCTCACCGAACACGTCCCGCCCTGCATGAACTTCGGCGCCCACCACGAACTGCGACCACGGCCGCGAGTAGCGCAGTGTCACGTCGTGGCCGCGCTCATAGTCAACGCCGGAGTACTCCTCGTTCGATATCGTCCGATAGCGGAACTCGAACGCTCCGCCGAAGCGCGGCTCCCACCCGAGGCGCAGCATGTGACTGCGGCCACCGACCGCATCTCCCGCGAGACGCGAATCACCGGCCCAGTGACCGATCACCCGGCCTTCGTTGGTCAGCCCGTCCTGGTAGACGTGATGAACGTACCAGCCGTTCTGCCATTCCGAGGTCTCGAACGCGAGATCGAAGCGCCGCCAGAGGCGCGGGAAGTGAATGCCCGCCGAGAGCGCGGAGTTTCCGAGCAGATAGTCCCGCCCGCGCGAAGTGTCCTCACCCGCGTATTCGAAGTACAGCGCAAAGGGCGTGGGTCCGGGAAAGAGGAAGCGGCTCGTGAACGAGGCGACCTGATTGCCGAACTGTTCGTCCACGCTGAGATCCGGTCCGACGTTGTCGAATCGCGAGGGACGGAAGAAGGCTTCGAGCACGTCGCCGATCGAGTTGCCGCCGCGCGCCCCGCCGCCGTACTGCATGAGGCGGTTGACGCCGAG
>ERZ795043.102-NODE-102-length-112079-cov-7.678792_pt1 | contig 112079 bp, 83 predicted proteins | sample MGYA00375127_ERZ795043 | MGnify/ENA primary metagenome ERZ795043 (study PRJEB30172, sample SAMN05518447) | compost metagenome | isolation source: Feedstock adapted compost from Newby Island compost facility, Milpitas, CA | place: USA:Newby Island compost... | reverse complement strand
CCCGCCGAACGCGGCCAACAACGTCTTCCTCCAGTAAAACCTAGCACCACGTGGGCCGATCTAAAGTCCATGGATGCTGTGTGGAGGTGCCTGCTCACTTGAAAATTATAATGCTCTTCAGCAACGATGTCGCCGATATGACATCGAAGTGACGGCGCATTTCAGCAGAAAGATAAAGTTCCCTTGCAGGGCCCAGCATCCCTTCACGGTTCCTCCGCGCCCGAATTCAGCGAAGCTTCGGATTCGCTAATTGGGGTCTCGTAGAGAAGGTTGTTAGTCGTCTGCTTTTGTAAAGAGGAACACGGCTGTCCCGGCCCCGCTTTCCGAACCTCCATGATCATGCCGGCCCGGCAAACACCACCGCCCTGCTTCTCGGAGTATCCGTAACTCAACTGACATGCGTGATGCCGTCAACCCGCCTATCTCGGGTGCGGCGCGAGGTCGTTTCTAAGAGCAGTTTGCCGGTAAAATAGGCAGAGGGTGATTTTGCCGTTTGTTCGGACTTTGAGGGACGAACATGGTATCGCCGAACCACGAGAATCAGCAATCGCTGGATAATCCCCGGCAGACGGAGGGACCTCCACCGTCACGCACGCTGGCTGTGGCCAGGGTCATGGGGAAGGGCTTTCAGATCGTGGCGATGCTGTGCCTGCTGGGGCTCTTCACGCTGGTGATCATCAAATACTCACCCTTCAGTCCCGAGAAGGTCCCGGTAGGTGAAAATCACCCAGCGGTCGGCCGCGCCCTGACAACGCTCGCCCTGACTCCGCTGACCGGCACCAGCACGGCCATCACGTCTGCCGATCTTTCAGGACGGGTGACGCTGATTAATTTCTGGGGAACATGGTGCCCACCCTGTCGCCGGGAGTTTCCTCACATGAAAGCCCTTTTCGAGGAGTTCAAGGATCATCCGGCGTTTCTTTTCCTTTCCGTGTCCTGCGCGGGAGATCGCCAGGAAAATCAAGAAAATATCGATGAACTCCGCCGGAGCACACTTGCCTTCTTGAATTCTTCGGATGCAGAATTTCCCACTTACGCTGATCCCACCTTCCAGACTCGGAGTGAGATCGACCGAATCGCAGGTTTTCAGGGGTATCCCACGACAATTCTCGTCGATGGGAGCAGAACAATCCGGGCGATGTGGGTCGGTTACTGGCCGGGAATTGAAAAAGAAATTGAGCGCATGATCAAAAAGCTGCTCGCCGAATCAAAAAACTCTCAGCCCGACGTTTCAAATCGCTAGTGCTCCCCAAACCTGGGGGCGGGTCAATTTGCGTCGGACGTCGGCTTTCCCCAAGCGCCCGCCCGCAAGCGGCGGACGTTTCCTGAAGATGCAGGAAACGCAGTCGCCTTTTCGACTTTATCAGCCGCCGAGCTTTCCTGGGGACGGCTTACCCCCAATTAGGAAACGTAGGGATTGAAGGGAATCAGTGACTCGAAACTGCTCAGCGGGGCACGCTCCAAACATGCCCGAATTATCCGTCGGCCGAGGGGATCCAGCCCCGGCATCGACACCAATTCCTCCAGATGCTTATGGAAGAACCGATAAAGAATCTCCGCACCCTTGTCGTAGGTCTCCGGTCCTACTTCCGGCTGAGAGTCCACTTCCAGGAACCAACTGGGAATCTGAGTGCCTTCGATTTGCATGAAGGAGAGAGCATATCCTAGCAGGGGACACCGGGCCGGTTTAAGCTGTTCAGGCCGAAATCGGGCGCCACCACGTCGCGCCAGATATTCCCGCATGAGCCACTCCGGCATAAAGCCAACTTCCCAGCATCCGATATGCTGATTGGGCACGAGGACAAATCGCGTATCCGGCGTCTCCAGAATTTGCCTGAGCAGGAGGTTGGCCTGATCAACTTTACACCCCGTCGCAAAAGGCCAGTATGATCCCACACCTTCGCTCTGGAGCGAATCACTGTCCACGATACTGGGATTGGAATGTCCTCGGGGCGCCACCAATCGCCACAACCATGCCAACGCCGGCGGCAGGACGTGCATCATTCCCAAAATGCCGTAGGTGGGATTTTCTCGCGTGCAGGGCGGCGTGCGGACTCCAAAACTCCGCACATCCACGGACACCGGCTCATTAATCACATTCGGAACCAGCCGCCGTGGCAAAATCACACGCGGGTTCGGACACGGTTTTCCGGGAGCATCTTCGATGTGTTCCCAAATCAGACACGTCGCGCGGGGCACCGCATGAATATTGAGGAAAATGATGGGCTCCTTCGCCATCGTGCAAATTCGTTCAAGATAGGGATCCGTTCCATATTCCTTGATGTGGTCCACCCGCACGAACCACGCCGTTTCCGCATCGGAGACCACCAGTTTTCTACCCTTGGAGTTTTGAAAACCCGGGTGACACAGGGCCATGTCATCGGTAACAGGAAACAAAGTGCAGCCCTGAACCAGGGAGATGTAGCGTTTTTCACCTGTGATAATGTTTCTTCCCAAGAGAAGCCGGCCGTCGGGTTCCCGATGCGGATATTCGAGCATTTCACTCTTTCCACCACCGCTGGCCCCTTCATGCATGATGGTCATGATGTTGTCGTAAGGCGTCATGACCTGAACGGTGGAACCATGCAGCGTCACCCAACCCTGCTCCTCTCCCAGGGAAAGAAGCACACCGTAAACGCCCTTCTTGGCGCTGGGTCCCGGATAGAGATTGAGCGAAAAGACCTCATACACCGGAGGACCACGGTGGTGAATGACCACCTGTTTGCCGTCGCAAAGAGTGTGTCGGAACGGGGGTGCAACAAACACCACGGCCTCCGGAGAAAACTCTTCCGGAAGTTCAACTGCCGGGATCATCTCCTGAAGAAGCGCAAGGGCACCCGCAAAGAAACTGGCGTTGAGAGGCGCGACGAGAGCCGCCTGAAACCCCCACCGCCTTCCACCTGCGTAAAACGGCAGAATGATCAGTTCCTGTTCAGCCAGCCAGTCCAGAATCTCTTGCCGAACCTGCTCAAACGGAACTGAAAACCGCTCATGAAATCGGGGCTTGTCGGAGGGACGATCGTCGGCCACCACCATGCAGTCCGGGTCCCGCCGCCGCATGTAGGGCTCTGTGTAATTGACCGCAATGCCATTGCGGCACCGGACCACCGTAGCCTCCTTGAACGGTCCTTTGCCGGGAATGTCATAAACGACTTCAAAGTAATCCCTGTCCGGACCTCCGACAGCCAAATCGAAAAGCTCTTGCGGCTTTTCGGGAATAATCACCCGCCGCGCCGATTGGAGGACACGGAGCAGACTTTCTGGTCCAACGATCCGACTTCCTACCGCACTGTTCAAATCGACCGCCATGATGGTAAGCTCGTGTCTCGTATTGTCTCTGTCCGCGAACTGGCCTGATATCGCTTCACCAACACTCCCGTTATGGTCCACAGCTGGACACACGGCCAGCGCAGAAGGGCACCCACTGAATTACCTCTCAAAACGCCATTTTAACCAGACCGAAGTGCCGCCACACCAACTGCGACAAATGCCAACTGCCCCCTCTGCTGAGGCATTCGTTCCCTGGCACCACTCCTTATATCTTACCGCCCAAGCGACGCGCCGAAATGGCGGCGTCATCAGTAGTACATCGTGATTGGCAAGAAGTGTTAGCAACGTGCCACATTAACGCAATCAGGACCTGCTGGGAACGACGTTGCGCCGGATCCGCCCCTACTGCGCCCGACCGGCATAGACACCGAACTTTTCCTTAAGGTTCGCAGTGCCACCCCCAGGAATTCGGCCGTCGAGTGCTCGGCTTGCCAATCTTTTGCCCTACTGCACCCCGGCAGTCTCGCCCAGAAGCCGCGCGTAGGCTGCCTTGGCATGCTCAAGCAGGTCGTCGTACGAGTAGGCTTCGACGTCTTCGCCGATCAGTTCCACGTCGAAAAATCCGTCGTAGCCGTTGTCGCGGAGTGCCCGCACAAGTTCAACAATCGGCAGCGACCCCTCCCCAAGGAGGCAACGGTTAACCTCGCCATTGGGGGGCGATTTGGCATCGCCAAGTTGGACCAATGCGATATGCGGAATCAATTGCGGAATTCGCGACACGATGTCCGGAACAGCGCCCAAATGGTAGACATCGAAGATAAGCTTGACCTGGTTGGAGCCGATCGCATCGACGAGCTTGAAGTATTCGTCAAGATCGGTGATGAACGTGAAATCGCCAGCGCAACCGGGATGCATTGGTTCCACGCCCAAAAATACTCCCAGCTCCTGGGCGAGGGGAATCATTTCCTTGAGGGCCTCCCGAAACAACCGTCGGGCGTGGTTATGGGTGTGGAGCCCCCGAGCACCACTGTACACCAGAAGGCACCGGGTTTTCAGCTCCGCTGCCGTGCGGACGGCTTCCAGGGCATCTTCCACTGCTCCCCGGAATGTGCGCCCGTCTGTGCCGGTAAATCCCCCAGCCCAGAACAGATGTGACACCTGCATCCCCGTTTCGCTGAGCAGTTCCGCCCCTTTCTCTTCACCAAAGTCGGAGAGCTTTTGCCGCCACACACCGATGGCAGGAATCCCCGCCGCTTTGTACCGCAGGACATCTTCCTCGAAAGACCAGCGGAACGTCGTGGTTTCGGATACGGATAAACATGCCATCCGTGTTCGCCTCCCAGGTTTCAACCGTGATCAGGCAGAACGCTGTCGCGGATTTGCCAACGTCCAGTGTAACCAGTATGTCGCAAACCTCCCAACACGTAAAGATGCACACAACCGTGCAGGCGGATAGGTTTCCGTCTTCACGTGCTGGGGGACGCGGACGCCGGTCTGGAGAGACGATAGCGAGGATCGATGCGGTCAATCTCCTCCGTCATGACGTCGATCGTATAACGGATTTGTTCCTCCGTATGCCGTGATGTGAGGAAAAACCGTAACCGCGCGGCTGACTCCGGTACAGCGGGATAGACAATCGGCTGGACGTTGATGCCGCGCCGGAAAAGGGCCTGCGAGAGCTGCATGGAATGGAGCGAGTGACCGAGGATGATCGGCACCACTGGAGAATCCCGGCTGGCGCCTGTATCGAAGCCTCGTTCCCGAGCAAGGCCGAGGAAAAGTGCCGCCCGCTCCCGGAGGCGACGAACACGCTCCGGCTCTTTTTGAAGCAAACGGAGCGAAGCGAGAGCCGCCGCGGCGTTGGGCGGGGACAACCCCACGCTGAACACGAATCCCGGCGCCGTGTATTTGAGATACTCCACGAGGGCCTTCTTACCGGCGATGTAACCGCCGCAACTTCCAAACGATTTGCTGAGCGTCCCCATCCAGATGTCCACACCGTCGCGCGGAACGCCGAAGTACTCGCCGATACCGCGCCCGGTTTCTCCAATTGTCCCCATCGAATGGGCTTCATCCACCATAAGAAGCGCCTTATGCCGCTTTTTCACCTCGATGAAGTGCGGCAAATCCGGAATGTCGCCGTCCATGCTGTAGACACCCTCGATCACGATGAGCACCCGGCGGTATTCCCTCCGGAAGAGGCTTAACAGGCGGTCCGCCGTTCGCCAGTCATTGTGAGGGAAGGGTCGACGACGGGCACCGGAGAGAATGGCCCCCTGGAGAATGCTGTTATGAGATAGCTCATCGTGGAGAATAAGATCGCCCGGCTTGAACAGGTGCCCGATCACCGTCTCGTTGGTGGCGTGGCCACCTACAAACACGACGGCCGCCTCCGTACCCAAAAACTGAGCGAGCTCCTCCTCCAGCTCCCGATGGATCACCTTTTCGCCGGACACAAGTCGGCTTGCAGAGACGCTCGTCCCGTAGCGTTCCACGGCCTCCTGCACCGCGCGAATGACCACCGGATCTCCCGACATCCCGAGGTAGTTGTAGCTGGAAAAGTTGATCATCTCGCGGCCCCCAATGACCGTTCGGTCATTGGTGATGCCCTCGTGGACCGTAAAGAACGGGTTTCCCAGACCACTCGCCTCCAGCACGCGCAACCGTTCCTGAAGAGCTATGTACTCGGGGAACTTCTCAACGTTGTAAAATTCCTCGGGGATGTCCTGACCGGCGGGAATGATGACGCGGCGTTCCTGCTCAACCCCACCGAGGTACTTTTCCACCGCTTCCACAACTTGGGCACAGGTTTCCAGCTCTGGCAGGATCTCCGCCGGAAAGCGGCCCCCGAAGCGCTCTTCCAGCGAGGCAAGAATTTCCATGCGTTCCAGGGAATCGAGCCCGATTTCGGTAATCGCTGTTTCCAGTGTCAGACCTTCGGCGCGATCCCGAGCAACCCGCCGCACTTCCGCCAGAACCGCCTCGATGATTTTTTCACGACTGGGACGGGTTGACGGCGTTCTCGCCGAGGCCCCGCCTGATTGAAGGTTCCGACTGCCGTCACCCGACGGGGACGAACTGCTTCCACCCCCTGCCGCCTGCCAGGCCGGGCCGAGATCGGACGATTGAGCCAGCCGCTGGACCAGATCGCCATTTCCACCAGACAACGGCATACAGGCCGGCTCCGGGTTTTCAGCCGCTTCGGTCGGCTCGGGCGTCTTCGACGGCGGGCTGAGCGGCGCAATAGGTTCCTCCTTGCCGGACTGGTCTCTGTACCATGCGGCCACGACTTCCAGTGTCCCCTCCAGGTAGGCCTCACGGCAGGCAAACCGTTGAATCTTGTTGCTGGAAGTGCGGGGAATACTGCCGGGCTTGATGAGGATAATCGCATCCACCGCCAGTTCATGTTCCAGTGCCACAGCCCGGCGGATCGCCTGAAAGATCGAATCAAACCCCTCTTTGACGCGGCGTTCCACCTCCTGAACGATCACCAACTGCTCTCGCCCGTCGCGTTCTACGGCGAAACACGCCCCCGCGTTTGGCCGGAGGCGCTCGTCGGCCTCCTGGACTGTTTTCTCGATGTCGTGGGGATAGACGTTCACGCCGTGGATGATGATCATGTCCTTGATTCGACCGGTCACGAAGAGCTCGCCCTGGTGCAAAAATCCCAGGTCGCCTGTCCGCATAAAGGGCCCTTCCCCATCGGCCAGGTATGCCCGGAAGGTGTATTGCGTGGCCTCTTCGTTCTCCCAGTAGCCGACGGCCACACTCGGGCTTTGCACCCAGATCTCGCCAACCTGACCTTCGGGAAGGCGCTGGCACGTCTCGGGATCCGCGATCACGATTTTGCCATCCGGGAGCTGCTGACCGCATCCCACGAGCGCCCGGGCGTGCGGCGCCTTGGCAGGACATTCCACAGCCAGACCGCGTGCGATCTGCTCGCCGTCAAATATCCGGATGATCGGTGGTTCTTTGACAAATCCCCCTGATACCATGAGCGTGGACTCGGCCAGGCCGTAGCAGGGATAAAAGGCCTCGCGTCGGAAACCGCAGGGGGCGAAATACTCGCAAAACCGTTCGATCGTGTCCGCCCGGACAGGTTCCGCCCCGTTGAACGCCACCTCCCAGGAGCTGAGGTCCAGTGTCTCCCGCTGTTGCGGGGTGATTGTCCGCACGCACAGATCGTACGCGAAATTTGGCCCGCCGCTTGTGGTCCCGCGGTACTTGGTGATCGCTGCCAGCCACCGATAGGGTTTTTGCAGGAAGGCCATCGGAGCCATCATCACATTGGGACGCCCGACGAACACGGGCTGAATGATGCCTCCGATCAGGCCCATGTCATGGTAGCTGGGCAGCCAGTACACGCCCGTGCCACTGCGCCGGTGCTCAAAAGCCCAACAGATGAGCGCAGAGTTGTGGAGCAGGTTGGCATGGGTCAGCATGACGCCCTTGGGCGTCCCGGTGGATCCCGAGGTGTACTGGAGGAAGGCGAGAGTCTGGCCATCGATATCTGGCACTTCCCACCGATCTTCCATGTGAAGCTCGATTTCCGTGGTGGTCAGCCAGGAAAGTTCTTTCAGATGGGGCGTTTCGTCGATCAGGGTGTCCACACGTTCTCGCACCGCTCGCGTGGTAAGCGCAACGCGCGCTCGCGCGTTATCCGAGATGGCCTGGATCCGCTCCATGGATCGGTTTCTGCGCGGCGGGTAAACCGGCACTGCGACAACGCCGGCATACAGGCAGCCAAAAAACGCGGCGATGAAGTCGAGTCCCGGCGGATACAGCAAGAGTGCTCGTTCCCCCACCAAATCATGCGTTTGCAACCAGGCCGCGATGGCCCGCGCCTGCCGATCGAGTTCCCGATACGTGATCGGTTGCTCTTCCGTTTCGCCATCCACCAGATAAATGAAAGCGATGTCGTCAGGCTGATATGTGGCGCGATGCCGCAACAGCTCGACCAGAGTGGTCGGTCCAAAAAAACGACCGGGCAGTTTCTCCGACTTATTCATGGCAGGATACAAATATCCGTTTTTGAAGAGGCCGATTCCACGGCAGCGGCCCTCGACCAAAATCAGTGCCGGACGGCAGGAGACGAATCCGTCGATTCGTCAAGCCACTGCGATCAATCTTGCGGCCTCCAGAATCGTTGTTTTCAAAAAAGCACTTCCGCCGGAAGCCTCACACCCCAACTTTGCTGAGGTTTCTTCATGTTGCACGAAGGGCGCTTTCGAGACTCGGGCCCCTGGGAACGATGGAGTCATGGAGTCCTTCACCTATTTCGACCCATCTTAGCCTATGTTACGCTTTTTCTCTGGAATCCGCAAAGGCGGTCGCATTGCCACCTTCAGTGGGGTGATAATCCCCGCGGTAGGTCAGTTCCCGTTGAATCTGAGCCAAGGGCGGCCTCAAACCGGTTCTTGCACGGCCACGCGAAAAGAGCGACCATTGAATGCAGGGCGGTACTTATGTTCTGGAGAATGGTTCGATGCTCGTGGTCACGTGTCCTTCCTGCCAAGCGCGTCTGAAGGTCAGTTCCCAGTTCACAGGTCGGGCGGGAAAATGCCCCCGCTGTGGGGAAATCGTCCCCATTCGCCAGAGCGAACAAACACCACCGAGCACGGCTCCGGCCGGTGCTGCCGGGAGTTCCCCGCCACCGGCAGAAGACGAAGACTTGCCGCATATCGAGCATCCCGATCGTTTGGTCCGTCACTTCCACTATCTGGTGTGTGACCGACAGGGCCTGGTCGCCACGTGGGAATCCAACGGTCAGGGGTGGATGATTCGGTCGGGGACGACGTTCGTGCGGGCTGTTCGCAATGCAGACAAGTTACCGGCCCAGGGTGATTTCAAACTTGTCGAACTCCAAATCGTACCGCATCCGGACGGTTCGCACCGGCTGGAAGGCCTGCATGTCTATCAACTGGCGTCCCGCTACGCGCTAACAAGGATCGAACGCGGGGAAGACGCCATCCTTGGGGCCATTCGCGGACCGGGTTCCCTCAATCGCGATCAGAAGGCGGCCGTGTTTCGGTATATCCGGGAAAAATTCATGCGCCCCATGTGGGAAGACAACCAGGCGCTGATCGATTACCTGACCAACCAGGATTATCACTCCCCGGGCATTTCCCCACCCACCCATCCAGCCAGCCCGGCGTGAAATCCAAGGAGAGATCCCGCCTGGGGGCGATCACCCCTCTGGTGACTTTTCCGCCAGCGTGTTGGACGGCCGATCTCTTCGCGGTTTGAAGATGACGCCTGCCAGCGGCGGGAGCACAATTTTCATCGAAGCCGGAAACCCGTGCCACGGGATCGGTTCGGAGACCGCGCGGCCACAATTGCCAATGTTGCCGCCCCCGTATATTTCGGCATCGCTGTTGAAAATCTCTTCAAACTCGCACACCTCGGGGACGCCAATACGATGCTCCCACCGGGGCACGGGGGTGAAGTTGAGCGCGATCACCAGGTAGCTGTTGGGGTCTTTGCCCCGCCGAATGTAGCTGAGTGTGCTTTCCTCCCAATTGTGGCAGTCGATCCACTGGAAGCCTTCCCAACGAAAATCGACCTCGTGAAGGGCCTTTTCCCTTCGCAGAAGTTTATTCAGATCCGCCACACACCGCTGGAGTCCGCGATGCGTCGGCCAGTCGAGAAGCTCCCACTGCAACTGGGCGTCATAATTCCATTCGTGCCATTGCCCGAACTCACTGCCCATGAAGAGCAATTTTTTGCCGGGGTGTGTCCACATGTAGGTGTACAGCAGCCGAAGATTCGCAAACTTCTGCCACCAATCGCCCGGCATTTGGGAAATGAGCGAGCCCTTTCCGTGAACGACCTCGTCGTGCGACAGCGGAAGGACGAAATTTTCGTGGAAGGCATAGATTAGGCTGAAGGTGAGCTCATTGTGGTGATACTTCCGGTAAATGGGGTCCTTGTGCATGTAGCGACGGGTGTCGTTCATCCAACCCATGTTCCACTTCATGCTGAAGCCGAGACCGCCCTGGTACGTGGGATGCGAAACCCCTGGCCAGGCCGTGGATTCCTCGGCAATTGTCAGAACCCCCGGAAATTGCAGGTGCACCTGTTCATTGAGCAGTTTGAGGAAAGCGATGGCCTGGAGATTCTCCCGGCCGCCAAATTCATTGGGAAGCCACTCGCCCGGCCCCTTGCTGTAATCCAGGTACAGCATGGAGGCCACGGCATCCACGCGGATGCCATCCACGTGATATTTGTCGAACCAGAAGAGCGCATTAGCAATCAGGTAGTTACGGACCTCGTACCGGCCGTAATTGAAAATATGCGTTCCCCAGTCGCGATGCTCACCCAGGCGGGGATCTTCATGCTCATAGAGGGCGGTCCCATCGAACCGGCGGAGCCCATGGCCGTCTTTCGGAAAGTGGCCGGGCACCCAGTCGATAATGACACCGATGCCGTTCTGATGGCAGTAGTCGACAAAGTATTGAAAATCCTCGGGCGTCCCGTACCGAGAAGTGACCGCGTAGTAACCCACCACCTGGTATCCCCAACTTGCTGTGAGAGGGTGCTCAGCGATGGGCAAAAGCTCGATGTGGGTGTAGCCCATCTTTTTAACGTAGTCCACAAGCTCGTGGGCAAGCTCGCGATAATTCATCCAGCCAGTGGGGTTGTCCTTTGGCCGCCGCCAGCTTCCCAGGTGGACTTCGTAAATGGAAATGGGTTCTTCCAGCCAGTTCCGCTTCTTCCGCTGTTCCATCCATTCCTGGTCGTGCCACTGGTAACGATTGATGTTGAAAACGCGGGAGGCACTCCGCGGCGGCACCTCGGCCCAGAACCCGAACGGATCGGCCTTCTCAAAAACCTGGTCATGATAGCGGATCTGAAATTTGTACAGGTCGCCCTCTTTCAGACCGGGGATGAAGATTTCCCAAAATCCATTGGGGATGTGTTTCCGCATGGGATGGCAGCGGCCATCCCAGCGGTTGAAGTCTCCGATAACACTGACGCTTGTGGCGTTAGGTGCCCAAACGGCAAAGTTCACGCCCTCAACTCCGTTAACCGTACGGAGCTGCGCGCCCAGTTTGTTGTAGCATCGCCAGTGGCGTCCCTCGCCGAGTAAATAGAGGTCGTAATCCGTCAAAAGCGGAGGAAAAGTGTACGGGTCGTGCATGATCACCTGTTTGCCATCTTCCTCGGCCACCCGAAGCAAATACTGAGGTTGCTGGCCATTTAGTGGGCAGAGGGCCTCGTACAGGCCGGCAGGGTGAATCCGGCGCATCGGCCGGGGCACGCCCTCGTGCGCCAGATCGATGACCCAGGCCTGCTTGGAATGGGGGAGGAACGCGCGAATAGACAGGAGCTTTCGCCCGTCTTCCTCCACCACGTGGGGTCCCAGCACTTCGAATGGATTCTCGTGTTTTCCCTCCAGAAGCCGACCTAAATGCTCCAAAGGAATATGCGTCCGCACGGTCACCTCCTTGTCTCCCATGTCACCCATGACGCAGCTTATTTTACCCAAGTTTTTCGAATTTCTCACGCAATACGGTTTCAAAGAACCGGCTTTGTAATGGCATCGTCAGAAAAGCACGCCATTCATCCAGATTCTCTATATTGCCAACATTGTCACTAAAACCCAAACAATACACATGGGCACACTTTTCAGATCGATTTGACAGCCCCGGCTTGGCAAAGGCGTGAAAATTATTGAGGCGGGATTCGCCCCTTTTGCTGACCTTCTCAAAAAAATTTTACGGCCCAATTTTCTCCGGAAAGCCGCCCGACTCAAAAAATCCCGGCCACCCACCGAACACCGACGAGATTACCAACTCGCTTTCAGCGAGCTCGCCATACGGGCTCGCCAACTTGAGGGCCGGATCCATCCCACAAGCCACCTCAGTCTTTGACCAATCAGCGACGACTTCATCACAGGATGATGCTCTCCGGGACCTTCCCTTCGAGCAGACCTCGCGGCAGAGACAGTCACCCCGTCGGAGACGCAATCTCCCTCTCGCCAGTGGGGAGGATCAATACGCCACACTCGGCATTCGATTTCGTGGAACCTGGTGGCCCGGGCTATCCGCTGCCACAAATCCCGGTTTCGTACCGGAACCCGCTGGTCGTAGTAATCCCAGTGCCAACCTGACTGAGGCCACTCATGCAGTCCAAACAGGAGGCCCTCGCGAACTGCCGGACTGTGCGTCCAGATAATCACCTTAGCCGACTGGTTGAGGGATTCGAGAGCCCGGGCAATCGTGAGAAGCTCGAGTCGCTCGCCACAAACGCCGGGCTCCTCGTCCTCGGCTATAAACTCGTCGTGGCCCTCTTCCGAACGAAGGATGAACCGCCAACGGAAAGGATTCCCGTTGATGCCGGTTTGATACAGCAACGTAAAAGTGAGTCGCGGGACGGAAAGATCATCATCCCTGCCGGCCGCGACATCCTGCGCGCGATCCACGTGCAAAGCCATTGATGACACTCCGCCGATGTCCTGCTCAGGCAAACAGACCTGCAAAGTCTTCCTGACCGATCTTATTACCGGATATCGGCAAAAGCTATCTATCCTTTGCAGATTAACAGAAAAATTTTGCGGGACATCTGCGGAATGGAGACCGTGCCAATCGGTTGTGCGGCGCGTTACGCGCGTTTGGCCAGATTGTGCCACCAATCGCAGCCGTAGTTGCCCACCTTGTACTGCTCGATTTGACCGCTGGCCGCGGGCCCTGCCGCTTTCGCCAGGAGTTCCTGGACTTCCTCATCAGAAAGCGGGCGGAAATTCCTGGCCATCTCGATGTCTTGCCGCAGGTTCTCCCGCGATTGAATGCCACAAATGAGACTGGAGATGGGCAGCGAAAGGGCAAACCGTCGGAGCAGGGGCGCTGGTATGCCCAGCTCCCGCGGCAATCGGCCGCCCTGCGAAGCAAGGGCCTTCATGCCGATGGCGCCAATCTTACGTTCCACACACACCGGCAATACTTGCTTTTGGAAACTTTCGTAATGCGCATCCAGGATGTTGATGGGCATTTGAACAGTGTCCCATTCGAAAGGTTTGGCGAGCATCGCCAGATGAAACCGCGGATTTTTGTGGCCGGTAAAACCGATATAACGAACCTTCCCCGCCTTGCGGGCCTCGAGGGCGCACTTGAGGGCTCCATTTTCGGCGAAGATGAGATCCGGATCGTCGTTCCATTGAATGCCGTGAAACTGCCACAAATCGATCCGATCCGTGCGAAGACGGCGGAGGCTGTCCTCGAGATTTTGCCGGGCGGTTTTGTAATCCCGTCCACACACTTTGGTCATGAGGAAAACCTTGTCGCGATATCCATTCTGCGCAAGGGCCTTTCCCATGCGTTCCTCGCTTCCACCGTTGTGATAGTCCCAGCAGTTATCGAAGAATGTCAGGCCATTGTCGATGGCTTCATGCATGATCGCGATGGCTTCCTTTTCATCACGAATGGCTCCGATGTCCCAGCCACCCAGCCCGATGATGCTCACACGTTCGCCGGTCTTGCCCAACGGACGCGTGGGTAGCCCGGCGGGACTGGACTCCTGAGCCAGTAGCATGCTGCGGCCAAGTGCCAAACCGGCAATAACTGTTTGCAGGAACTCGCGGCGTGTGGATTCGACGTTCATTGCGGCATCTCCTCGCAAAGGGGTAATGGGACAATACTCACACCAACAGGAGGCGCACAATTTTAGCGCCGCGAAATTGTTGGAAAAGCCCGGCAAGATCTGACTCGTCCCCAGTTTTGGTATGGAGCTGTGAGAGGCCAAAGGCTGAATGTGTCGGTCGTGGGGGCTGTTCATGAATTCCCCCTACTGGAATTCAGTCCATTTGGCGGCGCGGGATGCTTTGTGGATCTTTTCGGAGGGACACGCTTGTCGTGCCCGGTGATAGAGGAATGGATGATCGAACGTCGAACCGCGGACCTGACAAGCAGGTCCCTCCGGGAGAGATCCCTCCGGGCTGAATCTCACCCGTCTAACCAGCTTGCCGAAGCTCACACGCCTTTGCCGGACCGAAGACAAAGCGAGAATGGATCAGCGGCAAACCGGGTGCGAGCTCCGCAAAGATGCCCTCAAGGCGAATTGCACGCTGGGACGAAAAAACTAGGGCGCGCCACTGGTAATCCATTATTGCTATTCTGTTTTTGCGAATTGTGGTTGGTTGAGACATCCAACAGCAGATATTCTGGGGTGTCTCAGCCTCGATCGCGGGCAAGTGCGGCCGCCAGATTATCTCCCAGGGCCAGAGTGCGAACATGCCCGTTGATCTCCAGATTTACCTCGCGAACTCCGATTTTGAGAACGCGCCCGCGGACTTCGCCGACCTCGAACGTATCGTTTTCACCCAATCGGAGTGTTTTGTTTTCCGTCCGTATGTAAAGCCACACTTCCCGCTTGCCATTGACCTCAACGATGCCGTTCACGTAAGCAAACTGGCTAGGATCAAGAACCGGCTCCGGCGGTGGCGTAGGCGGTCGCACCGGCCGCGTTGGTCGCGGTGGCGAAGGCGGAGGCGGGGGTGGAGGCGGAGTGTACGCCACAAACACGTTCCGATCCACGATAGTCTTGACATACTCCTTTAAATCCGGCAGCTTTCGCTCCACGAGGGGCCCGCTCGGCAAACTATCTTTCGCCACTGCATCATCAAGGGCGATCGCCTCGATACTGATCAACAGGTCAATGCGTTTTCCTTCTTTCACCGGCGTGATCGATAGTCGCTGAATGGCATGCAGATAGTCCCGCGAATAGAAGGCGTAAAGAAATCGCGTGAGTGATTCGAGGGTGCCCTGTCCGCGGACAGTAAATGGCATGCGGTAGAACAGATTCTTTTCCCGCCGTACTTCCCCGCTGTCCACCTGGATGGCTTCCAACCGGGCATTTTGGGCACATTCAAGAAGCCAATTTTGATAAAGGCGACGTGCGACGGCGGGATCGGCCGGCAGGGAGCGTGCCGCCCATTCTTTGAGCTGCTCTTTGGCCTTTTGGATATCCTGAAGTTGTCTCTCTTTAGCCCGAATCGAATTGATGAGCGTTGCCCGAGCCGTTTGCCGGATGCGGAACGGAGTTGAAACGATTGCCCAAATCGTCCGCCCCGCGACAAACGCGATCAGGACGGCTGCCACAAGTGCCAGTATGCGTTCCCTTTGCCCGAGTTTCATGGCGTCACCTCACGGTTTGTCTCGGGGCCGCGGAACGGGGAGCCGCGGTGGGAGTCAGGCCCGGCGTGCGGGCAGCCGGCGCGCGGCCGGAGCGGGCCGGCGCCGGAGGAGTGGACCGAATCACGACGGACGTTCCAAAGCGAAGCGTGTACGGTTTTTGAGAATCGTCTTCCGCTTTTCCTTTGGAAACGACCCGGTGGGTTTCATCCTCAAGAGCCTGCTCCATTTTCTGGACGCTTTCACTCGTGGCGGCGAAGCCTTCCAGCGAAATTTCGCCCGCCTTCGATCCAGCAGCCAGCGACACCTTGGTGAGCATCACCTCTTTTGCAGAAGGGATTTTCTCGTTTAAACGCTTCAGTTCTTCCAGCCAGTCCACCCGGGAACCGAGCCACCCGCGAACAGCCTGGGCGAGCTGCGCCACTTCGGCTCCTGCCTTCAATTCGCGATCCAGTTCCGATTGCCGCGTGCGGAGCTGCGCTATTTCCTGATCGAGCTGCGCCAATTGCCACCACCCGTAACCGACCCCGAGTGCCACGAGAACGGCTGCACCGACACCGGCCACCAAAAGCTGCCGCTTCTTAGACGGCGGCTCGGGACGGCGGTGCGGATGGAGGAAATCGAGCGGTGGCGTGATTTTTTCCTTCTCGTCCGCAAGAACTCCCAGCAGTGCTGTGTACTCTCCGGGATGGTCGGGAAGCGATTCCGCCAGCTGGGGACTGAGCACGAAGGGCTGGAAAGGATTGAAACAACTGGCAGAGAGGTCCAGTCGCTCGTGGAGCAACCCAACAAGATGCTCGTGGGCCGGCGTATTCCCGCAGAGAACAAGGTGATTCGCCCGGCCACCACCCAATTGATTCTGGGCCGCCATCATTGTCCGGCGAATTTCGCCCACCAGCGTCTCGGCCGAGGATGGATCACGAAGCGGATCACCGACCAGACGGGCGGTCCGCATGAACACCAACCGCCCCTCCACGATCACCGAAAGATCCACCTCATCTCCGACCAGGTCAATAACCAGCCGGATTTCTCCTTCCGAAAGAGGCAGACAACGGCGAGCCAACGAGGCCGAGGCGCACGGGCGCAGAAGCAGGCGTTCCGGGCGGAGTTGGGCAACCCGGCATGTGTCCTGGATTTGACTTAAAAGCTGGGGAGAAAGCGCTGCCACCAGTACATTTCTCGGCTGAGTAGGATCTCCGTCCAGCGGCAGATAATCGATGCTCCAGTCTTCAGTAACGTGCGTGAACTCCCGCAGCGCTTGAAGTTTGACAACCTCCGGCAGATCGTCGTCGGACACCGGCGGCACCGAGAGTTGACGGAGTTCCACCAGCGAACGGCTGATGGTCACGAACGTGGTCGGACGCCGGATATTGCGGGCGGCTAATGCAGCGGCCAGGCAACGTCCGATATCCTCCGCGCTCGGCCGGAACGGCTCTTCACCCGCCGGCGCTCCACCCAACGCATCGCGTAGATTGACATCGAACAGATGCTCCAGGATGAGACGATCCGACCGAGACGTGGCAACTGCCACCCTCAATTCCCGATCGTTCCATTCGTAGGCCAACCAGCGTGCCATGGGCTGTTACCTCAAGGGGACACGACCGTCCCTGCACGACCAAGACCAGCCATCTGCCCGGAAGATCCCAGGACGTCTAACGGAAATCCGCGTCCAAGATGGCTCATATCTCTCCAGAATAATAGCCGGGCCGGGCGAACGGTAGCGTCAACAATCGCCTCCACCCGACAACTCGGCCCCCCACCGGCGAAATATCCAATAACCTGCGCCCGGTAAACATTACCCCCGCACGTGATGAACGGCATGAGGGCTTTCATTTCGTCAAGCGTCACCAAGCCGTCCGCAAGGATCCAGGTCTCGTAACGGTAATTCTCGTCGTCAATGAGTGTGGGATCTTTGGGTCGGGCTTGAATGATCATCTCGGCCACACTGGGATCCAGCGTGGGAATTCCGTACAGGATGGACCGCGGCGCAAGGTTGATGTTGATGCGCCCCGGGATCACTTTGCTCGAGGTGGCCGTAAGATTCGCCATGATCAGCGGTAAGATGGTTCGCAGCAGTGCCGGGTCATTGGGAAACACGGGGTCAATCACCCGCGGCTCATTCTCACCTGCGAATTGCATCCGGACTTTTGCACCAATGAGATCGAGCACGGTGCTGAATTTGACGCGGGAAGGCCGCGAGAAGTCAATCTGGGCGTCCGCGGGCATCGGTTCGGACTGCTCCGTCCCCTCATAGGGCCCATTCTGGCGGTAGCCCACAATAAACGTCGCCACGTCGTGGCCAAATTCTTCTTCCAGTTGATTATAGAGAGCCTCGAGGTCGTCCTGATTGATGTTGATCTTGGCTCGGCCATCGGGACGAACGTTCAGTTCCATGCTGTACAGGGTGAGATACGCGGACCAGCCGCGATAAGCGACGGGATCGTCAGCGCTCAGCCCGGCAAAGGCTTCGGGAATGGTTTCATCCGCATCGATGATGCCGTTACGATTGCGGTCTGCCCCGAAGAGCAGTTCGGGCGTCACCCCCCGCACAAGGAGCAACTCCTCGATGGTTTCCAGCGGGCCATTTTTCGTCGCGTAGGCGGGGGATAGCCCTGAATAGTATTCGATTTCAGCCCCAAATTCCCGGGGTTCGTCGTCGGCATCCAGCCAGTCCATGATCGCATCGGCGATGTCTTCCGTCATGCCGGGCAACCCCATGAGAAGTTGCCGTCCTCCGTTCTCTGCGTATTGGTCGGCCAAGAGCAGACTGTTGACGTTGAGTTTGGCCGACTCGTTTTCCAGGCCATATCGGATGGCCGTGCCCATAGTGTCTTCCCAATCGGGTGCAATGACGGAGAAGAGCCCGGTATCAAGCGGATCGGCGGTTTGGTGCACAACCATTCCGGAGAACCACGCCGGATTGTTAAACCAACCGCCGTTGTCGTTTTGCCATTCCTCATCCATTGAGACAAAGAGGCGAACCGCTTCCACCCCGGAAGCGGCAAGGGCACGCGCTTGAGCCATCCGATTGGAGATGTGCGCGCCTTCGCGCTCCGCCAGCATGAGATCTCCCAAAGTTAAGGCCGCCAACGAAAGAATCGCGACCGTCACGAGCACCACGAGAAGCACCATCCCGCGCCGCCGGCGGGAAGTACCGGCGTGCCTCACACGCTGGGAACGGCGCTGGCCCTGTCGTTGATGTCCTCCCAGTTGATTCACAGTCATACCGCTGACAACATAGCAGTGACACAAAACACGTGCTCAAGTATTAGGGCCGGCCCAAACAGCCCCATCATCGGGGCGGTCCTCCCGATGGAAAGCCTCCGGGCGGGGGACCTCCTGGTCCGCCCGGTGGGCCAGAAGGCGGACCGCCAAAGCCAGACGGAGGTGGCCCAAACCCACCCGGTGAGCCCCCTCCGGATGGCCCGGCGCCTGGTGGCGTGCCGCCCCGACCGCCCTCGCCAGCGCGCGACCCACCTTCATCTCGGCCTGAGTCACCGCCGCGGCCTGAGTCACCGTCGCGGCTTGAGTCACCGCCGCGGCCTGAGCCTCCCGACCGACCACCTCCCGGTGCCGCGGCACCGCCACCTCCTGACGGTGTCTGCTCCTCAGGTGCTTCCTCCATTCCTTCTTCCTCGGGCGTCATCTGCTCGCCGGAACTCGATTCGCCGGTGCTTTCGGCCCCCGCTGTGGCACCGAGAGTTCCGGTTTCGTGCGCCGCCGGTAAGTACACCACCGTGCGATACACGTGATAGGCACTTGTATCCAGCAAAAGTCCGGAACTGGTACTCGCCATTCCGCTCACGTCCTGGGAAGACAGTTCCGTGAGTGCACCGGAGGCACCGGCGAACGTCTCTTCAAGGCCGGTTGATTTCGGCCGCAGATACAGGCGAATTTCCACCGCTTTGGGAAGACATCCCTGCGAACCCGAATCCCACGAGTCGGTCCATCCCGAGCCGTCAAAGTAAGCAAATTGAATCGCTGCCACTTCGGGAGCGATGGGCTGCAGCTGCTGGTCAATCGTGTCGAGCTCACCGCTTTGTGATGCCCAGACCGTGACCGCCCGGTCTAGTTCCCGCCGTACCAGACCGCCTTGTTCTTCAAATCCGGTTACGCCCGGCATTGTGGTGAACGAATAGTTGATCGTTTCCTCCGGCGAAACGACAAAGTAGGCCACCGTTTTCACATCGCTGACACGGTCGATGAAAAGGCCTTCCGAGGACAACGTTATTTCCGAGGAGAGTTGATCCGGCCGCGGCAGTCGGCTGACATCCACCTCAATCCAGTCCGGCCCCCCATACAACCCCGGGACCGACCGGGGAAGCGTGGTCATGGTCCAATCTCCCCCCAGTTCACTCATGTTGCTTTCCCCGGTTGATTCCCCCAGCAATTCGCTGTCCAACCCTGCACTGCCGGCCAGCGACGCCAAATCACTTTGCGCCGCCTGGGTCACCAGACCGGGGATGAGCTTCTCAAAATTGACCGGATCATATGGCACCGTCCCACGGATGTCCTGGGCAATGCGTTCCAATAAAGTGCGGGCGAGTTGGGCTTCCTCCACCTGGGCCCGGGCCTTTTGAACTACCCGATAATGGAAGTCCACCGCGGCGCCCAGTGCAGCGAGAAGAATCGCGACCAACCCCAGGGCCACAATCACTTCCAGCAGCGTGAAGCCGCGGTTTCCCTGCACCCGGCCGGGACAATACCGGTCGGGCCTGCCTTGTCTCACTCGAAGGATGCCACTTGGATTAACCATAACTTTGCGAGACTTTCAACGTGCCAACACACGCCGCCGCAATCACTCGTTCAATGTTTCCGAGGACGCGGCGCCGCTCTCGCCGGAGCTGGTTGACGTCGCTGCCGCACTTTCCTCTTTGCCAGGTTGAGTAAACTCCATGGTCGGATCGAGCATCCATTGCGTCAGGCTGTACTGAACCGGATGGGCCACCACGCTCGGGTCCTGGGCCACGATGACCTGCACGCTAAGCAATCCATCCAACTCCAGGGGAGCAATGTCCACAGTGTACAGCCATCCCGGTTCGACCGTATCATCGATGTCTTCCACGGGAGCATCGGCCACGGTTTCCAGCGGCAGGGCTCCGGCGTTAAGTTGCGCCAGAATCGCCTCCGCGATCAGCTGCGCCCGTGTGAGATCCCGCACACGAGCAGCGTTTCGATAGGCGTTGTAAACCAGTTGCCCGATCGCTGCCAGCGACGTCAAGAGAATGGCCAAAGCGAGGATTACTTCCAGGAGCGTGAAGCCCCAAGGGCCCCGCCTGCGGTAAGGCTTTCGGGCAATCGTCTTCACTGTGGCGGTCATGGCGAAGAGCCCTGTTGCCCGACCAATGTGGTGGTCCCTTCATGCTCTCCGTTGTAAGGATCTCCGACCAGCACGGAGCCGGTCAGTCCCCGCAGGGAGATGTCAATTCGCCGTCCGTACTCGTTTTGCAGCGTCAGAAGGGCCGAACTGGTCGATCCATCGGGAAAGAAAAAGATGGTTGTGCCAGATGAACTGCCACCTAAGGGTGCGGCTATACCCATCACCGATGCACCAATTCCTAAACCGGTGACGCTTTCGGAAAAGGTTGCGCTCAGATCGGAGTCCATCACCTGGAGGTCGGCAAATGTGATCTTTTCCGGCAACTCTTTGCGACCAGCGATCACCGTCCCCAGCCCCGTGTCAGTACCCTGGGAACCCGGCAAGGGCAGAGCACCAGTGCTTCCACTATCAAGAGGCGGCAGCGACTGATCCACTTCCGTCACGCCACCCGATTGGATTCCCGCCTCACTCCACGGCTGGACTGCGTATCCGCTCCCTCCCAGTTCGCAGACGAAGCAGTAGATTTGACCACTGGCCATGGCTCGAGCGCGGGCTCGGGCCCATTCCGCCCGAATTTGATCGGCAGCCAACTGAAGTCGTCGGCCCGCCATTGGCTTCTGAATGGCCGTCAGGACCAATCCACCGATGATCACGACAAGTCCCAGAACGATGATGATCTCGACAAGCGTGAAACCCCGCCGTACTGGTCGCTCCCGAGACGACTTCAGTTTGCGCCCTGGCCGTTGGCTCTTTTTTCCTGCCAGAAGCGCGCGGGCAAGTTCATCGACCAGTGAAACGGGGTCGCAAAGCACCATGACGCCGGTCTCATTGTGATAAAGGGCCAAGCCATTTCTGAAAATCCAGTATTACTGGCCCCAATTTGTGATATCGTCCTCTGTTCCGTCCACGCCGTCGGGGCCCATCGACCAGATATCTGGCCGCCCTGTTGTGTTTCTCTGCGGCGGATACATGTACAAATACTCATGCTGCCAGGGATCCAGAGGCACGGCCTGCGCGTTGAGGTAGGGCCCATTCCATTTGGTAGGGTCGGGAAGATCCGCGGGTGGGGCGATCAAGGCATCCAAAGAGGGCGGATAGTCGTTGAGATCGAGATAGTACGCGTCACACGCCTGTTCAAACGCCTTGATCTGCGTCCGCGCGGCATTTTCGTATGCCCGACGCTGCATCGGAATGAGGTTCGTTACAGCCAGCGAGGCGATCACCAGGAGGATCGTCAACACGATGAGCACCTCGATGAGGGTCAAACCTCTCCGACGTTCCCGATTCATCCCTTTCCAAATGGTCCTTAGCTTCATCACAACGTTATCCTTTTCCCTTTGGTCTTCTTCCCTTCTCCAGCGGGAAACTCGTAGCATCCCACCGATCCCTTTAAATCATCCCTCCAAAGATACTAACGCTCGCCAAGCGAAAACGCTTCGCCCCATTACCGAAGGGGATAATCCCCCAAAATTGGAGGCTGCTTCGTCTGCGTCGCCGTTTTGCCCCGACTGACGCCGATTTTGCCCGCTAAATCGCCTGACTCATCTTGAAGATGGGCAGGAGCAGCGCCACGACCACCACCAAAACGCCGGACGCCACCAGGAGCAACAGGATGGGTTCGAGTAACCGTACGCCCACATCGAGCTGACGCCACGTTCTTCGCTCCAGGGCCTCCGCAATCTGAATGAGGACGGTTTCCAGGGTGTTGGCCTCTTCCGCCACCGAGATCATCTCGATAACCATGGGGGGAAAGAGCCGACAACTGGCCAGAGGCACAGCCAATCGCTGGCCCTGAGAGATACTCTTGGCGGCTTTCTGGATTGCCTCGGCCAAAAGGACATTTCCCGTCGCCTCGCTGGCAATTTCCAGGGCTCGCAGAATCTGAACGCCATTTCGCAGCAAGGTTCCAAGCACGCGACAAAAGCGGGCGACCGCAAAGTTGAGAACAATCGTTCCCAGAACAGGCACTTTAATGATGTACCGGTCCCATAAGCGGCGGCCTGATTCACTTCGCAGCCAGGCGCGAAGTCCCATAATCACCACAATTAGTCCGCCCGCTACCCAAAGCCCCCATGATTGGATGAAAGCACTAAACGAGAGCAGTCCTTCGGTTAACGCGGGCAACTCATTGCGGTTGCGGAGATTCTCGAAAAGTCCCTCGAACTTCGGTACAAGAAAAACCAGGAGGGCACTCACCACGATCGTGCCAATGACAATCAGCATGACGGGATAGGCCATCGCCCCTTTGACACGCTTCCGCAAGTCTTCCGTGGCTTCGGTAAATTCCGAGACGCGGTAAAGGGCCTCTTCCAGAAAACCACCTTCGGACCCCGCCCGCACCATGCTCACCGCCATCTCGCTGAAGATGTGCGGAAAGCGGGCCATGGCGTCGCCCAGTCCGGCCCCGTCTTCCACCCGCCGGGCCACTTCACCAAGAACCTCTTTGAGAACGGGATGAATCGACTGCGCCCGCACGATTTGCAGCGCCTTTAACAGCGGAACACCACTGCGAAGAAGATCGGCGAGCTGACCGTACACGACGGCCATCGTTTGGGCGGGCACCCGACTTCGTTGAAAAAGACGCCGGGGCGGAGCTTCCGCGCGGATCTCGACGGGATAAAGCTCCCGGCTGGCGATCGTGGCGAGCGCTTCCCGCTGGGTCGCTGCCTCAATCGACCCGGTCACTTTTTTGCCGCTGCTATCAACCGCGACGTAACTGAATTCCGGCATCTTGTCCCCGCACGAGAGGGCCTGACGAGCCTCACCCGTAACGTCGATGATTTACCGACAGTTTATTCCACTCAACTCGTTTAACATCCGCTGACGTCCAACAGCCCAGACGCTCCGTTTTGCGTAACGATCGGGATCTGCCATCCGTCCCATTACGCTGCACGGAAGACGAAACGGCTCAATGCTCATCCGGACGGGTGACGCGGTCGATTTCCTCTATTGTAGTCCGGCCGCTCAAAACTTTCCGCCAAGCGTCCTGACGGAGAGTGATCATGCCTTCTTCGATGGCGGCCTGACGGATCGCCCAACTGCTCGCCCGATCGTGCGCCAGCTCACGAATCCGCTCGCTGCTGACCAGGAGCTCAAAAATACCGATTCGGCCTTTGTACCCCACGTGCCGGCACGCCCGACAACCTACCGCCCTGTACAGCAAGACGCCTTCCTCGAGAATCTCCTTGGGGAAATCACGCGGCAGTTCCTCGGGTTTTGGCCGATATGGTTCCTTGCATTCCGGACACAGGGTGCGGACCAATCGCTGGGCCATCACCGCCTCGACGGTACTCGACACCAGAAAAGGCTCCACCCCCATATCGGTCAAACGGGTAAAGGCCCCCGCGGCATCATTGGTGTGCAGAGTGCTGAACACAAGGTGACCGGTGAGGGATGCCTGGATGGCGTTCTCGGCAGTCTCCAGGTCGCGGATCTCACCCACCAGAATCACATCCGGGTCATGCCGCAGGATGCTCCGCAAGGAGTTAGCGAAAGTCAGCCCGATTTTGGGGTGCACCTGAATCTGATTGATTCCTTCCAACTGATATTCGACGGGGTCTTCAGTGGTGATGATCTTGATCGACTCGTCGCGAATCTCCAGCAGAGCGCTGTAGAGCGTGGTCGTCTTACCAGAACCCGTCGGACCGGTCACCAGGATGATGCCGTGGGGCAGGTTGATCAATTCGTGGAATTTCTGGTAGACGTCCTCTTCCATGCCCAGCTTGCGGAGATTGAACTCCATCGCCCCCTTATCGAGCAGACGGAGCACAACCCCCTCGCCGTGGATCATGGGGATGACCGAGACACGCACGTCCACCTCGCGACCTGCCACCCGCAATTGGATTCGGCCGTCCTGCGGGAGACGACGCTCCGCAATATTGAGACGGGCCATGATCTTGAGGCGGCTGATGATGGCAGCCTGGAAACGGTTGATCTCCGGGGGAACCGGCTGCGGATGGAGAACGCCGTCGATGCGGTAACGGATTTTCAGTCCCGAGGGCTGCGACTCAATGTGGACGTCGCTCGCCCGCAGTTCAATCGCCTCCAGCAGAATCTCATTGACCAGGCGAACGACCGACGGTTCCTGGGCGAGCTGAGACAGCTCCGATCCATCCGTCTCGATCTCTTCCAGCAATTCGATCTGATTTTCTTCTTCCTGCTGACTTTGGGCGATCAGTTCGTCGATTGTCTCTCCGCCGACCCCGAGATAGGTCTTAATAAGCTTGGCGATTTCCGCCCGCGAGGCAAGGACGGGGACGACGGTTTTCCCCGTTGCGGTTGCTAGTTCGTCGAGGGGGTAAAGATTAAATGGGTCGCTCGTGGCAACCACCAGGGTGCCGTTTTCCTCCTTAATTGGGAACAGCGATTCCCGATAGATGAATTTGACCGGGAAATTTCGCAGAATGCTGGGATCGATCTTGACTTCCGAAAGATCGACGTACTCTATGCCGAGCTCTTCCCCCAGCGCGCGGAGCGCTTCCTCTTCCGTGAGCAACCCCAGCCCAACGGCCGCCTGATCGAGACGCCGTCCTTCGCCCTGATTGCGCCGGGCAAGCTGCAACTGCTGGGGGGTCAAAAGTCCTTTTCGCACGAGAATTTCACCGGCTTCCATCGAAACGTCACTCTTCGTCAAACGGCTTAGCCCCTGGGTGTCCGATTGCTCGGACCGCTGCGGAGAAAACGCGGACAACTCGTCGCCCTGACGAACCTCCATTCCCCGGATCTGCTGTCCGATCTCTCACCGTCTATTGCGGCGGTCGCCAAAAATGGCAAACCGCCACCCGTTTTTTCCTCAGCAGCACGCCAACCAGGCAGGTCTAACCAAACGCGCTTCAGGTGGGACTGGCACGGAGGGGAATGTAAGCGAGCCCATTCGGTAACTGAGCCCGCTCATTTAACCATTGCTACCGAGCGAACTCGCGCACTCGCCCCCACCACCGCCCCATGCAATTTTACAGCCAGTCAAACCGCGAGGTTCCATAAATCCGAACTGAAACCTACTCCGATCACCAAGCGCCAAAGAATTGGGGCCCGTCCATTATTGCATTAGCATGATCACAATACTGATCATATCACTGATTATGGATCGGGCCCCGTGGCTCACTCAACTCCAGGGAAACTTATCGACGAGCCGATCAGGCTCCCCGGTTGCCGCCACCGCGACGGGCGCCCGGGCCACCTGGACCACCGGGGCCACCAGCCGGTGCCGGGAACAGTTCACTGAAGTCGATATCGATCTTCTCACCGATCATATCGTTCCACTTCTTCTTCTGTTCCTCGGTCAGCTGGCCCAGCACGGCTTCCTCCACCTTCTGCCGCATTTCACGGAATCGCTCGCGCATTTGGGCGGGATCGGGACGCTCGCCCTGTTGTGGCCGCTGGCCGCGGAGCTCCTCACGAACTTTGTCGCGGGCTTCACGGATCTTGGCCAGTTGATCTTCGCTGATTCCCAGTTCCTTGCGGACCTCTTCCCGTTCCACCGCCGCGGCAATCCCACCCAACTGGAGCTGGATTTGATTCAACCGCTTCTGCTGATGGGGCAGGAGCACATTCTCGATGGCCTTGTTGGTCTCTTCCTGGAGCTGACGGAACCGCTGCGGGTCGCGCTGGCCACTTTGGAAGGCCTCCCGCATTTTCTCCCGTGCCTGCTCGCTGATCTTTTGCAACTGCGCCTTTTGGTCGTCTGTCAACTCCAGTTCCTTTTGGATCTTTTCAGACCGCAGGAGGAACTGGACGCCCATTCCACCGCCCGGGGCGAAACCGAAAGGTCCGCCCGGCCCCCGCTGCCCACCTCGTCCTCCCGGCGGCTGCGCGAGAGCCGTTCCCGCGACCAAAGCCAATCCCAAGCCAAAGACTAACACCGCTGTCCACGCGCGCATCCTCATGTGACAACCCTCCACATGTGCAACACGACACCTCTAAGAAGATCCTACGGGTCGGGTCTGATAGGTCTCTGCCGACCGGAGAGCGTCCACCGCTCTCCACTGGATATTAACCCGACCTCACCGTGAAAGTTCCGCACCGGTAACCGCGCAATTTTGTACCAATGAGATGGGAATGCATTCCCATACCGGGGGAAAGCTTAGACGCCGGAAGCCAGTGCCCGGGCCACATCCGTCCGGTATGCGATAAGGGCAGGCAGATAACCCACAATTGAGGCGAGAATAATCAGCCCCGGGACCAGCACCAGCTCGATCGGCTGGAAACTGAGGGCGGAAATCTGGACACCGGTTTCTTCAAAAATGACGCCGGAAAAAGCGCCGATCAGGCCGTGGCCCAAACAAACTCCGAAAGCCCCACCACCGATTGACAGAAGGATCGACTCCAGGAGGATGACCGCCATCACCGTCGTCCGCTTGGCCCCCAACGCCCGCATGATCGCGATCTCCAGACGCCGCTCACTCATCGAGTTATAGATGCTCACCATCAGGCCAATTCCTGCCACAACCACAATGAGGACCGCGAAGATGAGCAGCACGGTCTGAATATTTCCGAGCAATCCTTCGAACAATTTGGCCACCTCTTCCGCGGGGATGACACACTGGACGCCTGGCTCTCTGCCAACAAGTTGCGGGAGAGCCAGCGCTTTGGCCGTGTTTGTCCAGTCACGCTTGACCAGAACCGCCGTCAGCAGCTTTTCGTTTTCGGTGTGAGTTGCCTCGGATTCCTCGTGACTCGAACCTGTTGCGGTGTTCTGTTCTTCGCCCTGGGTTTCCTCTTCAGAGCTTGCTGATGAATGCTGGTCGTGGAGATGGAGCTTCCAAAAGCCCTCGATATTGACAAAAATTCCCCGGTCATTGGGAGTCCCTGTGGGCTTCAGCACCCCCACGATGGTGAACTGTTCGGGGTGCTCGTGGCCTCCCTGGCCGCCGAAGCCGTGGGTGATGCGAAAAGTGTCTCCCACTTTGAGGCCCGCCTTCCGTGCCACAGTTGCCCCGATGACGGCCTCAAAAGGGGCATCATGCCGAAAGTTCCGCCCGTTTTCTTCGAACTCGTAGGGATGATCGCCCAGGTATCGGAATTCTTCGAACATTTCAGGAACTGTGGCGATCACCGGATAGCCTGCGTAGCTCCCCCCGATGCACACCGGAATGGCCGCCGCGACTTCGGTGGCGAACTGGCCGTGGTGAAGCTCCTCGTAAACCTGATACGGGATAGTCCCCCGCGGAGGCTGAAGGTAGTAAACGGTACTGAGTACCAGTTCCAAAGGCCCTCCCTTGGCGGAGCCGACGATCATGTCGTAGCCCTGAGAGCTGCGGCGGAACGAACGATCCAATACGTGGTAGATCACCAGGACCGCCACCACCAGGGCTACGCCCAGGGCCATCGAAAATGCCGTGAGCACCGACGCCACCGCACGATGTTGAATGCTTCGCCAGGCAATTTTCCAGAGAGGCATACCCGATGGATCTCTCCTCGATTTGTTTTCTCAACTGTCGGCTTGAACGAATTATGTGAAGTTTTTCGCCTGCTTCTTAGCGCCGCCGGTGGGAAAGAACCAGGTTAATATCGGGAAGATGAACAATGCGGGGGAACTGGCGGGCCACCTCGGGACTGTGCGTCACAAGGATGAGGGCCACATTTTCTTCCCGGCAACCTTCCCGCAACAAGTCCAGTACCGCCTGTTGGTTGCTGGAGTCCACATTAGCTGTGGGTTCGTCCGCGAGGATCAGTTTCGGGCGATTGGCAAGCGCCCGCGCCACCGAAACGCGCTGCTGCTCCCCAACTGAAAGCTGGCGCGGTTTGTGATGCAGTCGGTGACCCAGTCCGACGCGTTCCAAGAGCTGTTTGGCTCGTTTGACATCCGGCTTGCCCCGCCCGAACGTCATGCCCAGCAGCACATTTTCCAGGGCGGTAAAAGCAGGCAGAAGATTAAAGGTCTGGAATACGTAGCCGATATTCTCGGCCCGAAATCGGTCACATTCCGCCTCGGAAAGGAGGGTGATATCCCACCCGGCGATACGGACCTGACCTTCATCGGGACGACTGATTCCCGCGATGATGTGGAGGAGCGTTGTCTTCCCGCACCCGCTTTCTCCCACGATGACAACCTGTTCCCCCGCTTCGACGGTGAACTCGGGAATGTCCAGGATGGGGAGTTCCCCGCCGTCCGGCTCTCGGAACGACTTGCGGACATCCTGGAGGAGCAACAGAGGTGCTTGGTCTTGCGGAAATGTCATAAGGCCTACGCCTGTCGCTAGAAAGCCGCAAATTGAGCATCAGCTAACTAGACATTCTCACCCACCGATACGGTGACTCGACAAGGATGGTTCATTTCTCGAGCACACGACCGGCGGGCGACGCCTGCCTCCGGACAAATTTTGCTGAGTCCGCCCCGGTTGCAGCACGTGGGGCCTCGATTAGGCCGATTTTACTCTCGACGAGGCAGCTTCGGAAACCCAGCCAGAACCACGGTTACCAGAATACCAAAAACAAACGACGACACGGCGGTTTCTACCAGGTGCGTCAGCCGAACACTCGCCGAAGGCATCAACGTGCAGCATACTTGGCGTAATGAGCTTCCGTTGTGGCCAACCCCGAACCGATTTCGACCCATTCCCACCTTAGTATGGGGCGGTGAGATGCCAAAGGTTCGATGCATGGTAGGGGCAATTCATGAATTGCCCCTACGGTTGAAAGTGAGTTGATACGAGCAGCTAAAGATCAGTCCGCGAATTGGAGTATCCAACGTCGACATGTGGACCGTACAAGCAGGTCCCTCCGAGCTGAAATGTCACTCCCGCGGAAGGTCTCGGCAAAGTCTGAGATTCTTACTGGCGGTAGAGAACAAGGGGAAGAGTCAGCGGACCGAGTTCGTTGTCCGGGCTACCATGCCTCGATCGTCTGTCCACTCAAGAGGGATCACGCAGCGCGGAGATCTTCGTATTGCAGCGAATGAAAACGCCGGTAAATGGCCGATCGCGCGAGCAACTCGTCATGGCTGCCAATGTCCACGATTTGGCCGTCTTGCATGAGCATCACGCGATCGGCGAGACCGATCGAGCTGAGCCGATGGGTGATCATGATCGTGGTCCGACCAATAATGAATTTCTCCAGTGCCTCCTGAATGAGTTGCTCGCTTTCCACGTCGATCTGGCTGGTGGCCTCATCGAGGATAAGAATGGCAGGATCCCGAAGAATTGCCCGGGCCAGCGCGATCCGCTGGCGCTGCCCCCCGGACAGGCCTGCCCCCATCGGACCAACAACCGTGTCGTAACCGTTGGGAAGTTGCTCGATGAAATGATGAGCATGGGCTGCCCGTGCCGCATCAACGGCCTGTTCATCGGTGGCGTGGGGCGAACCGTATTTGATGTTGTTGAGGATCGTATCATGAAAGAGAACCGGCTCCTGGGTTACCAGGCCAATCTGCTTGCGGAGGGATCGCAGGCGGATATCCGGAAGCGGCACGCCGTCTAATCGAATTTCTCCCTGCTGGGGATCAAAAAACCGGGAGATAAGCCCCACGAGCGTGCTCTTTCCACACCCGCTCCCACCCACGATGACCAGGGTCTCCCCAAACGGAATCGTCAGGTTAATATCGCGAAGGACTGGCCGACCCGGGACATACCCAAACCAGACGTGGTCAAACACGAGGTGCTTCCGGTGCCGCGGGATCGATCGAGCGCCCGGCTTTTCCCGAACATCCGGGGCTTTTTCCAGAAGTGCGTAAACGCGATCGGTCGCCGCAAAGGCGGCCTGGAGGCCCGAGAAGACATCCGAGAGTTTTCGCACCGGATCAGCGGCTCCCGCCAGAAGGGCATAGAAGAGCACGAGTTCCGGCATGGACAGCGGCTGTGCGGAAATGGTGAGCCCAAGGAAGGTCGTCTTCTGATGGAGAACAAGGTAGGCCCCGGCAATCATGGCGAGGCTGATGATGGTAATTCCGAGAACCTCGGTGACCGGATTGGTCAGCGCGTCGTACATTGCAATCTTCATGCCCTTGACATAGTAGCGCCGACACGTATCGAAAAAGCGGCGCCGCTCATAGGGCTCCATGGTGAAGGCTTTGACGATCGGGAGGGCACGCAGTGCCTCCTCCAGGGTTCCATAAAGCTGGGCCATCTCCTCCATCGCCTTGCGATTGGCCTTTTTGAGAAGTCGACCCAGACGCCAGATTGCCCAACCCGCCGGCGGAACCACCAGCAAAGAGAAGATCAGAAGCGGCCAGCAAATGTAGGCTGCCGCAGCCAGACAGGCAAACATTTTCAGCGGCTCGCGCGTCATCTTGCCGAGCAGGATTGTCAATCCTCCGTGGATGGCGTTCATGTCGTGCGTGAATCGGCTCATCATCTGGGCGGCACTTTCCTGGCCTGGCCGATTGAGCTCCAGTCGCAGCGCATGGGCAAAGAGCTGACGGCGGAGCTGAAGGATTGTTTGATGAGCAACTCGAGCCACCAAAATGGAGTTGGTCACCAGCGCCGCACTCTTCAAAACAGTGCCCAGCAGGAGCAAACCGAGAATAAAACAAAGTGTCGAAAAGGGATCTCGTGGAGTCAGACGCTGGATCCACGGCCGCAACCACTCGTACTGCCGTTGCCTGAGCTGGACCTGAGCCAGCTCCGCTTCAAGAGCCCGCGTTTGTTGGGAGAGCCCGCTTTGCGGAGCTTGTCCCGACCCCTGTGACCAAGCTTCCTGATTTGGGGTCGGTTCGCCCCGGGAGTGGGCAATCGCGGCAAGCTGCTCCTGGATGGCCTGCTGCGCCTGGCGGCATTCTTCGATTTTCAAGTCCACCCAGTAGTGAAGCGATTCCCCGCGGAATGCAACCTCCACAATGGGATAAATGGCCGAGATGTTGCCTCCCCACAGGACCCCCACGACCAGGGCTGTGACACTCACGCCCAAGAGCGCCAGGGGCTGTCGCAGGACCAAGCTCAGAATTTTCCCGAAGTTCTTCATGGACGAACAAAGAATTGGCTGGTATCGAAAAAGACGGAGCCGCGATAGGAACGGCACTTCTCCGCTGGGATTTTGGTCGGCAAGTCTTTCAAATCAGAGGTGTTTTACCAAATTCGCCGAAATCTCAAAAGATCAAACATCGAGAGGGTACCAGCGCGAAAGAGTCCCATAGGCCAGGTGCAACCGAACCCTCGGAGGGACGCCTCCCACAACGTCCGTTAAACTCGGAGGGGCACGCTTGTCGTGCCCCGGGGAGGTGGCATGGTTGATCCAACATCGGAAGAGCGGGCCGTGCAACGCCTTCGTCCATCGCAGGGATTGGAGGGCCCGGTTCCACCCAGATCAACGGCAAGGTGGTGAAGGCTAAAGCCTTCACGAAAAAGCGGCGATAAATCGCCGCACTCCATGGAGTGCGGAGCTTTAGCCCCGCATTCCGCGCGGGACTTCAGTCCCCGTGGAAAGGCGAGGGATGATCGAACGTCAAACGGCGGACCCGACGAGCGGGTCCCTCCGACGTTGTAGGGGCAATTCATGAATTGCCCCTACCGGAATGAGAGTGAATTCGGATGGATCATCGAAGCTTGACAAGCGGACGGCACAACCACGTCCCTCCGGAAGAGGTCCCTCCGTTATGTGGACCTGACGATTGGGTCCCGCCCGATTTCGAGGAGCCGTGCCTCAAGGCACCATGAGAAATCGCGTGATGTCTTCAGGTTCGCGCGGCGGCCCTCAGCTTGGCACTCCGTGCCCGCGGATTGGCCGCCACCTCTTCTTCGCTCGGCGTAATCGGTTTTTTGGTGAGGACCGTGTACCAGGGATCAGATTTGAACGCCTCTTTGACCAGCCGGTCTTCCAGCGAATGGAAACTGATCACCACAAGGCGTCCTCCAGGTCGGAGCACGTCGGGATAACGCCGTAGGGCCGTTTCCAACGCGCCCAGCTCGTCGTTAACCGCAATCCGCAACGCCTGGAAAGTGCGAGTTGCGGGGTGGATGCCACCGGACCGATGCCGAGGCACAACGCGGCAGATGAGTTCCGCCAGATCGCGTGCTGTTTTGATCGGGCTCTTTTTGCGTTCTTCCACAATTCGGGCAGCAATCCGCCGAGAAAAGCGTTCCTCCCCATACCGGTAGATAAGGTCGGCGAGGGCTTTTTCCCCCATCCGGTTGATGAGCGTCCACGCGGGTTCCCCGGAGGTTGGGTCGAACCGCAGGTCGAGCGGTCCATCCGCCTGAAAGCTGAAGCCGCGGCTGGCATCGGCCAATTGATCGCTCGACATCCCCAGGTCGAGCAAGATACCGTCCACCGTTTCTACATCCAGTTCGTCTAATATTTCTGGCAAATCACGGAAATCACCTTGCACAATCCGGACCGGCAAGGCCGCCAAATTCTTTTCCGCGCGATGCACGGCTGCCGGATCGCGGTCCAAAGCGATGACGGCGCCCCCCGGCCAAACCCGCTGAGCGATCAGGCGTGTGTGGCCACCCCCTCCTAAAGTAGCATCCACGATGACCTGCCCAGGTTGCGGATCCAGAAATTTCAGAACTTCCTGAGGCATCACCGGAATGTGGCAACTTTGGGCAGAGACATCCATGGCTCACTGAAATCAGCAAAGGTTCAACGCGGTGGCAGGAAGCGGGGCCTGGAGCTGCGGGAAATGAACAAGGTGCGATCTCCCTTGGGCCTTCACCTTCCCGGTTCCATTGTAACGCGGTCTTTGAGTGGGAAAACGCCAGCCCGTTGGACGCCGGCTCGTTGAGAAGAAAGCCTCCCCCAGAATTCTACCGTTTCTGGACGTATCAGAGGTAATCGGCGAAGAGTTCTCGCGATGGCCGTGGGATGACCACCTCTGACACCAACAGCCCTCTGGATCGGGCTTCCTCCGCTCCGGCCGATACTCCCGCGCGAACGTCGGCCACCGAGCCCGTCATGAGAACCAGGCCCTTTCCTCCCAAAGCCATGGCGACGTGAATTCTGAAGAGGGTGACGCGAGCGGCCTTGGCTGCCCGATCGGCGGCCGCCAGAGCCGCTGTGCCACTGAATGTTTCGATAACCCCCAGAGCCCCCGCGTGATCGCGATCAAGAACGACCGATTGCCCCAGGGCCGGAAATAGCGATTCGTGCACGTTCGGGATCAAAAGTTCGTCGATGACGGAATCCCGCGCTGCGGCGAGCCCCGCCTGCAAAGCCGCCTGGACGTCGCTGACCAACCCACCAACGATGATGAGGTATTTACCAGAGCAAATGGTTCTAGCGATGAGAAGGTCCACAGAGGCTGCCTTGAGCATCACGTCTTCCACTTGGTAGCCAACGCCGACGCTTGACAGTTCAACGGCCGCGATGGCTCGACCGGTGGGTTGAAATTCTGCCATCGTTGTCTCCTTCCGGTCTCCCTATATTGACTTCTGTATCCGCATGTTTTGGCGTATGTGACCAATCAGGCCGATATGTTACTCGCGTTCAATCCAAACAATTCCGTCGCGGATGGCGCTCACCCGTCCCGCAATGGAGGCGTGCACAGGGGCGCCCAAAGCGGGTTTGCCATTGGCCAGCGGAGGGCGCCCGATCACCTGGCCACGTTCCACCCTGTCACCAACCTGAACGACCGGCTCGCAGGGCACTCCCGCGTGTTGCTTCAGTTTGATTCCCACGCGCTGTGGCACAACGGTTCGTTCCACGAGCGGTCCCACATTGGGATAAACCGTTAACCCCAGCTTCCGCATCAGTCTGGCGGTGGGTGCGCGGCGGTTCTTGAGCAGCCGGTCTGCTCTTTCCGGGACGAAGGGGGGATTCTCCCAGCGTCGCTTCTCGGCGAGGATCCGGCGCTTGTTCTGCGCGCAGACGTTTTTCGGGTCAAGGTCTTCCGGACAGGAATACAGGCTGCACAGATTGCACTCGCAACAGAATGCGGTCCCCTGGACGTTCGCTTCACCCACCAGATTGAAGCCGAGGCTGCGCATGGCCCGGTGGGGTTCGATGGGATGTCCGAGAAGCCACCGCGGGCACAATTCGGTGCAGAAACTGCATTGATCACAGGCCGACCGCCCAATCCTGGCGATTTGTTTCCAGTCCTGACGGCGCCGCCGAATGACGATATGATCATCAGGAAGAACGATAACACCCCCGGTCGTTTTATCCACGAGGGCCTGGTGGTTCTCTTCCAGATACCCCATCATCACCCCACCCACCATCAACTGGGGATTTTCCACTGTTGCCCCGCCCGCCAGTTCGAGGCACTCTGCGAGTGTCACCCCCACCGGCACGCGGAGGGTGACAGGCTCTTTGACCGCCCCGGCAATGGTCAGATACTTCTCCACGACCGGTTGGGAAGCGGCCTGGGCCACGTTGAACGCTGTCTCCACGTTGATCACGACAGCTCCCACGTGCAGGGGAATTCCCCCAGGCGGAATGATGCGTCCCAACGCCTCGTAGACAAGAATGAATTCGTCACCCGACGGATAGGCGTCGGGCAGAGGAACGATCTCCACCCGCGGAGGAATCATCCGTTCCAGCTTTTCGATAACATCGTGGTACTTCCCTTTGATGCCGATGACGCCGCGCTCCGCTCCCACCAGTTGCATGGCGATCTGGAGGCCTTCCAACACGATCTCCGTGTAATCACGGAGAATCTCTTTGTCCTTATGCAGCAGCGGCTCGCACTCGGCCGCATTGATGAGCACAGTGTCGGCTCTGGCGGAAAATTTCACATGCGTCGGGAACCCGGCCCCTCCGGCCCCCACCACACCGGCCTCGAAAATGTGTTCCACCGAGACGTTCATCTCTTTCGCGCCTGCATCGTCGAGGATTGCTAGCCGAGGTTGGTTTCCCGGCGAGAGAAAATTGATGGGAACAATTGAACAAAACTATTGGATGGCTCTTTCCAATCTTAGCTTAAAGCAGAATCGTGATGAACTCCTGTCTTTTTCCGTCAAACTTCGCCTTTGCCGATAAGCTGTGCAGAAATTGCACACCGCAACCGAACGGACCGCGAGCCATTCTCTGCAAATATTTCCCGGCCGGCGGGCAAGTCAAAGGGTAACTCATGCCTTCCCGGCCACCGCACAGGTGGCATTTCGCGGCTTTTCCCCCGGGTTTTGCCGGGCAGCGCGGCGAAAAATGGGTTTTGGCATCGCTTGTGCTTAATACAGTGAACAGGTCGGCGCCGGCCTGAAGATGGAAGATGAATGCCGAGGTGTATCGGACACAAGAGTAACCCCGAAATGAGGAGGACACCACCATGCGTGCTCAACAATTTTTGACGATTTTAACTGGACTGGCTCTTCTGGTACTTCCCGCGATCGCGCGGGCCAGCGAGCCCGAAGCGGGAAATACCTCAGCCCCGGCTGTTGCCCCCTCACCGGGAGCCGCCGTTTCCAAGTTGGCGGAACTCCGCGCCGAATGGTTCCGCACCATGGCAGCTCTGGCCGAGGAGCAGGCCAAGCCCCAACCCGATAGCCAGCGCGTCGCGGAGCTCCAGGCGAAACTTCGTGACCTTCGTGCAGAGTGGGTCAAAGCTGCTCCTACCCCGGTCGGAAACCCCGTTGCGGGCGTGTGCCCGTGGGGTGGGCCCGGCCTCGGGTTGGGATTGGGTCGGGGGCCTGGATACGCGATGGGCCTGGGACCCGGTCGTGGACCTGGTCCGGGGTTTGCACCAGCGTTTCCCGGTTTTGGCCCTCGACGAGGCCGTGGATACGGCATGGGTGGCCCCGGTCGTGGCATGGGTCTTGGGCCCTACTACGTGGACCGCAACGGCAATGGCGTCTGTGACTACTACGAATTCCGCTGGGGATGGTGAAATAAGTTCGGAAGTCCGTGGTTGACAGCAACAAGTTTCCGGTCTTACAACGGCGGGAGATTGACCAGGTCTCCCGCCTTTTTCACGGATATTCGGGAACTCCATAACTGTTATGAAGCACACGTCCGCTTTACCGCCAACAACTCTGCTCCTGCCTTCTCCCGTACTTGAGGCACCCACGCGAACCGACGGGAGAATGTTTAAAGGCCCTCGAAGCGGGATGCTGGCCGTCGGGTTACTGCTTGCACTGGCAGTGCTTTTTGTCACCTGGCAGTGGCACGAATGGCAAACAGACCGAATCGCTGCAGAAGAAGTGGTCCGGGGCCAGGCTGAGGCCCTGGCCAAGGCCGTCATTGGAGCAATCCGTTCCCATCGGCGACTGGGGGCCTTTTTCGATCAGCAGATTCAGGTGGTCCTGGATGAGTTGGTCGATTCCCACGACGTTCTGGCAGCGGGAATTGTCGATAAAAACCGCCGGTTCATACTTCGCGCCGGAACCAACTTCGCGGAGCTTCCCCCCGACGATTGGGCCATGCTGCCGGAGGGTTTTCTCATCCGGAAGACTTTCGAGCTTCCGCCGCTTCCACCGGAAGGACCGGGACGCGGTCGAGGCTTCGGTTGGGGGCGGTGGTTCCGCGACGCTGTGGAAGAGGAAAATCCCAGTCCTTTCTCGCATGGGGGAGTCTTCTCTGTGATCCTGCTTCTGGATCGTTCCGATAACGACGCGCAGCTCCGTCGGGCCGCGATCAGTCGGCTCATCGCGGTGGGGACGGGCCTGGGGTGTTTCGGGCTGCTCGCTCTCGCGTGGGGCTTGGCCGCCAGAGCTTTGACCGCGGAACACGAGCGTCGACTGGCCGAACTGCGGGCCAAACACTACGAGGAATTGGGCCAGGCCGCGGCCGGCCTCGCGCATGAAACCCGCCATCCCCTGGGGCTCATCCGCGGTTGGGCCCAGAAGCTCGCGCAGAGTGAAAACCCGCAGTCCCCGATTGCCCACGAAGCCCGCCTGATCATGGAAGAGTGCGATCGGCTGGCCGCGCGTTTGACGCAGTTTCTGACTTTTGCAAAACCGTATCGACCGCGCTGGGAGGTGGTTCATCCGGAACCGATCATTCGGGAACTTCTGACACTCCTGGAACCGGATTGCGAAGCCAAAGCCGTTCGCTGTCACTATCAACCGCCTGACCGCCCGATCGCTTTTTGGGCCGATCCCGAGCTGTTTCGTCAGGCCCTCTTCAATCTGTTGCACAATGCGGTCAAGTTCACACAACCGGGCACCGCTGTCGAAATCAACACGCGTGTGGTGTCTAACGCCTGTACAATTGAGGTGATAGATCACGGGCCGGGGATCAAGCCGGAGCAGCTCCCCCGCCTGTTTACGCCGTATTTTTCGACTGATCCTCAGGGGAGTGGATTGGGATTGGCCCTGGTCCGCAAGGTCGTGGAGGCCCACGGCTGGGATATTCGGTACCAAGCGCTTTCAGAGGGTGGTTCCGTTTTTCAGATCATTATTCCCCTGCACAGTCGAAAACCCACGCCGATCCCGGAAAGGCCCGTAGACAGCGGAGTCAACACTCTCGACCCGGAGAATCTGGCAACAGCTCCCGAGTCTCGTGATAGCATGGGATAGAAGAGTCCTGAAAAAGACAATGGAATGCGATTCTCGTTATTTCTGCAAGCGCCAATGGTGGGAGAAAGACCCGTAACATTGGCACCTGATGCCCATGCGTGGTAACTCTGGCAAACAGCGTTTGATCCTGATCGTGGATGACGACGAGGCCCACCGCAGGCTTTTTGCAGAGGTGGTGCACTCGCTGGGGTTTCGCGTTGCCGAAGCAGGATCCGCCGAGGAAGCCTGGGATCGCATTGCGGATGAGCATCCCGGTCTCATCCTTCTGGACGTTCGTTTGCCGGGCAAATCAGGTCTGGAAATTTTGCCGGATCTGAAGAAAAAGCACCCTGAAATCCCGATCGTTCTGATCACCGCTTACGGTGACGTTCGCGAGGCGGTGGAAGCGATGAAGATTGGGGCCGTCGATTATCTCCTCAAGCCCGTCGATCTTGAAGAACTGGAAGCCGTCATTCTTGACCACGTGGGGCGTACTGACGAGCTTGCCTCGAAATCGCGTTTACCGCCCCTGCCTTCCAACGTAGTGTGCGTGAGTCCGGCATTTCAAAAAGTTTTGGAAACGGCCTATCTCGTGGCGCAATCCGACGCTCCGGTTCTGATCCTTGGCCCAAGCGGCAGCGGGAAGGAGGTGGTGGCACGACTCATCCGCGACTGGAGTGCTCGGCGGGAGGGTCCCTTCGTTGCCGCCAATTGCGCGGGTTTGCCGGAATCACTCGTCGAGAGCGAGCTTTTTGGGCATGTCGCAGGGGCATTTACCGGGGCAACCGCGGACCGCATGGGGTATTTTCGGGCAGCGCACGGGGGCACCCTTTTTCTTGATGAAATTGGGGAATTGCCCCTTACCGTTCAGGCAAAGCTATTGCGGGCTCTGGAAACCGGCGAGATCATCCCCGTCGGGAGTGAAAAGCCTGTGAAGACGGACTTCCGACTTCTCGCGGCTACCAACCGTAATCTCGAGGAACTTGTTAAAGCCGGGCGGTTTCGCGAAGACCTCTATTTCCGCATCAACGTGGTGGAGCTCACTATCCCTCCGTTGAAAGATCGCCGTGAGGATATTCTGCCGCTGGCCGAGTTTTTTGGTCGCCAGTTTGCCCGCCAGCCTGTGCGATTTTCGCCCCAGGCGATGGCCGCTCTGCTCTCCTATCACTGGCCGGGAAATGTGCGGCAACTGCGAAACGCGATCCAGCGGGCGTGTTTGCTGGCGCAGGGGAATATCATCCTTCCGGAGCATCTTCCGTCCGAGGTGGCCGCCCTGGCGTCTTCGGCGCATCAAGCGCCCCAAGAATCTGAGGAAGGGCGTCTGTCGGCAGTGGAAAGGGCGACAATCCTCTCCACCCTTGCCGAGTGCGGCGGCAACCGAACGCTGGCCGCCCGAAAGCTGGGCATCAGCCGCCGAGCGCTCATCTACAAGCTCAAGGCGTTGGAAGCCCTCTCTCCCCCAAGCGGTAACGACCAGTCTCGTTAAAACACACACGTTGTCGCGCGCAAAAAAAGGGGTGATTGTTTCACCCCTACCCAAAGTTCACCAGGGACGGACAGATGGGCCCGATGTCATCCCATACCAGACAAACGGCTGGCAGAGGTCATGGCGCCTGGGTGGCCGGTGCTGCCTGACCCTGCCGCGCAGTCCGCTGACCTGCTCGCCCTTGAGCACGCGCTGCCTGAGGTTTGGCCGGTGAAGTTTCCGGAGCCTTGAGGACCGGCTTGGTGGCAGGCTGGGTTAACGGCTCGCCGTCGAGCGGCGGCTGAAGTTTACTCAGGTCCACCCCAAACCGGGCCAGGATGGTGGGAGCGATGTCCTGCCGCATGCCATCCCGCTTCACCAGGGGATCATTGGTCGCTAGGAAGACATAGGGAGCATAGCTGTGGCCGGTGCCGCCCTCATTGAAGCCGTGGTCGGCCGTCACATAAATGAGGGTCTTATCATACAGCCCAAGCTCTTTTAGCTTTTCCACAATCTTGCCCAGCCAGGCGTCGTTGGAAATGAGGGCATCGTTGTACTCCTTGGAGTTTTCTCCGAAGCGATGCCCCTGATGATCGACCGAAGCGAAATGCACAAAGAAGAAGAAGGGCTTGTCGCGATACTTTTCCAAAAGCTCAATGGCCCGGGAGCCAACTTTTTCGTCTTCCATCAGCCCATATTCCCACACATCGCAGGCCTTGTGCATGGTGTAATACGGCGAGCCTTCAAAGACGAGATACTTGACGCCGTTTTCTTCCACAATCCGGCCAATGACCTGGCGGCCGGCGCCGGGCTGGGCCGGTTGCCCGGCTTTCTGCTGAGCCCGTCTCTGAGCCGCCTGATTGCCCTGAGCCCGCTGCTGTTGTCGGGCCTGCCCCTGCTGCTTGGCCTGGGCTTGCCGCTCGGCCTGAATCTTGGCTGCTTCCTCGTCCGTGAGCTGTCGCTTGAACGGCTCCCGGATTTCTCCGCAGTGTTCCCGCTTGCCGATCACCGCAACACATACAAAATCAGGACCAAAATGTTCCTTGAGACGCTCAAAGACGCTCAAGCCTTTGGGAACGTCCCGGTACCGCCCGTTGCTGTATACCCCTGTGACTTCAGGATTGTAGCCAGTGAGTATTTGTGTCCACCCCGCTTTGGTGTCCGTTGCGCCAGTGACGACATCGATGTTAACGAGAGCCCCCTCTTTTGCGAGCTTCTGGAGATTCGGCAGCTCCCCGCGCTGCAAACACTCCATCACGTGTGCCCGCTGAGCACCATCCCATCCGATAAGGATGATGTTCTGGGGTTTTGCCGCTTTCCCGGCCTCTTCCGCAAAAACCGGGCGGCCCGACAATAGCATGAGTGCCAGGGCCAGGAGTACCAGAGGTCGAACCAACCGCTTCATAGGATCACCTCCCGAACTGCTGACAACCATCCGGTCACCACTTTGAAAACCTGCCAACGAGCAGCCAGTATTGCCCGCAAAATGACCCGAATCCTGTCGAATGAAGAGCCTTCGCCAACTTTATTGCGCCACTGCGATGAAGCGCACAGTGGCGCAAAAAACTCCTGACTGGGTAGCGTCATGCACATTTGCATCTGGCGAAATTGGCAGCGTACCAGTACAAAGACTTCCAGTGGATACGGACTGAAATTGGCAATCCTCAGGCCACCCGGCACGCTTCTGGCAGGGCGCCCCCAGCTTCGACCCTTCCCTCAGCCTGGCCCCTAGCGATCTCCCGAGTAGACCCTGGCGCTTGGGTGCTTTTTTATCCTAGCTTTTTGAGGTTAAATAACACTTTTTGCTCCCCGTTTCATGACGTGCCCCGGCACCGGGTGAGTAAGCTCGCGGAAAGAGGCACGCCACCCCAGACGGCGGGGTCGGGCCCTTTTTTCCGAGATCGTTTTGCAAGAGGCGCCGAGCCAGAGTGTTTGACAATATCCCTGGTTTAAGGTTTGCCTGAGCGATTGACGCCGGATAGGTTGAAGTTTTCATGGTAGGGGCAATTCACGAATTGCCCCCAACAGGCGCTGCGTATTGCGGTCCGAAAACCATACACAAGACCCCGCGGTCTGGGCGATTCGTCAGACCAATTGTGCAGGGCTCCCTTCAGTCTTTGAAAACAGCCGAATAAGAAGATCTTTGGAGTTTTTCGCCATGAATAATTGTCCCCGACGCAACCATAAATCTGAGCACGACATGCTGCTTTCCGGCCGACGGATCCTGCCGCCCGGGATGAAAGGAAATGAGTCCGCCGCCGACCTCATCGATCAGTGTTTCCTGGCGTACAACGCCGGAAGGTTGAGAGAGGCAGTGCAGCTCTTCACACGAAAAATGCTTGCGTCAGACGTCACGGTGGGTATATCACTGGCCGGAGCACTGACCCCCGCCGGCCTGGGGGCTTCCTGCATCGTCCCGCTGATTGAGGCCGGCTTCGTGGACTGGATTGTAAGTACGGGCGCCAACCTCTACCACGACCTTCACTTTGCGTTCAATTACAAATTGGTGGCCGGCGACTTCCGCTACGACGATCGCCACCTCCATGAGGTGGGCGTGGTGCGGATTTACGATGTGCTCCTCTCCCTTGACGAGTGCCTGATTGAGACGGACCGCCGGGTGCAGGAAATGCTTGTCCGCCCAGAGTTCCAGGGCCGACTCACCACTGCCGAACTGCATCATTACATGGGGAAGTACGCGGCGGAAGCCGAGGAGCAGGCGGGGCTTCCCCACGTGTCCGTATTGGCCGCGGCCTACCGCTGTGGCGTGCCGGTTTACACCAGTTCTCCGGGAGACTCGACCATCGGCATGGTGGCCGCCGCTGAGCGTTTTCGCAACTCCCAGCTTGTCCTCGATCCCCTTGCCGATGTCAACGAGACGGCGGCCATTTATTACTGGTCGAAGCAGGAAGGACGCCGCTCGGCGGTGGTCATTTTCGGTGGAGGAAGTCCCAAAAACTTCGTGCTTCAGACCGCTCCCCATGTGACCGACATCCTCGAAATCGAAACAAAAGGTCACGATTACTTTCTGCAATTCACCGACGCGCGACCCGATACCGGTGGGTTGTCGGGGGCTACCCCCCAAGAGGCGGTGAGCTGGGGAAAGGTCGATCCCGATCGCGTGCCGGACTCCGTGGTCTGTTACATCGATTCCACGGTGGCCATGCCCCTTCTGACGTCGTATGCCCTGACGCGGTGCTCGAAACGCCCCCTCAAACGGTTGTTTGAAAGGCGGGAAGAGCTTGTCCGACAACTGCGAGACGAGTTCCTCCGGCGGCACGGCTCCTCGCCGCAGGCGGGCGAGTGAGCTCAGACTCACGCTCGGTTGATACAAAAGACAGAAACGTCCCGGCTCTCGGGCCGCCTATAATTGATGCGTGATGAGCGCGCAATCCAAAGTGACAGTCCGTCTCACGCCGGTGGGGCGTTATTACGCTTTCCTGGTGGTGGGTATCTTTCTGGCCGCGATGGTGCGGCAGGTCAATCTGTTGCTTCTTTTGTCGGGGCTGATCGCCGCCCCTTTATTTTTGAGCTGGCAAATGGCGCGGCGGAATATTCGCCGCCTCTCCATCCGAAGACGTGTCCCCACCCGGGTGTGCGCGGGGGACCTGATGGTCGTGGACCTCGAATTGGAAGTCTCTTCGCGCCGGGGCAAAGCGTGGATGGTGTCTGTCTCGGATCGTATTCAGCGTGATGGCTCATCGTCAGACTCAGGTGGCGAGTCCGTTCGCGTGTTTTTCCCCTATGTGGACGGCACGGGTGCCCGAGCGCTGGCCTATCGCGGGAGGATCGCGCGGCGTGGATGCTACACACTCGGACCAATTGTTCTGGCCACTCGATTCCCCCTGGGATTGTTCGAAGCGCGTCGCCAGGTGGACCTCCACGACCAGATCATTGTGTGCCCCCGGCTGGGAAGGCTCACCGAGAATTGGAATCGGCGTCACCATTTCACGTACGAAGGCGGCAGCCGCTCCGAACGGCATGCAGATCGGGTATCCGGCGATTTTTACGGACTGCGAAGCTGGCAAATCGGCGATAGTCCCCGCCTGGTCCACTGGCGGAGCTCGGCCAGGCACGGGGAACTCCTGGTGCGGCAGTTCGATCGGCCCCGTCAGCAACATCTGACCGTCCTGCTCAATCTGTGTTGTCGTGCCGGTCAGCACATGAACCGTGATGCGGTCAAAAACGAACAGGATGTGGAAAAGGCGATCAGTTTCGTCGCCACGGTGATCCACGATCTCTGCCGGAAAGGCGGCCGTTCCCTCCTCCTCGGCGTCAGCGCGGAAGACATCACCTGGTTGGGGGGACCGGCCTCTCCCGGTTTTTTGCAGCGGGCCATGGACCTTTTGACGAGGGTTGAACCATCAGAGGGGGATCGCCTGGTCACTCTGTTTGCGGAGGCCCGCCGGAGAAGCCCCCAACACGCCGATTTTCTGCTGGTCACCACAAGTCCCCTGCGATTTCGACCTGAGTTATCCGCGAATTCCGGGGACCATGCCGCGAGGGGCGAAACCTCGGTAAAACGTCCTGGGCAAGCCGGTGCCGTTGCCCGAGATTTTCGGGTGGAAGTCATTGATGTTACTTCCGGGAACCTTGAAAACATTTTCGAATACCAAACCGTCGCCGGGTCATGACGGACTGAGCGTGACAAATACGCAGGCCCGCCACCGGACCGCTAGCCGCCGGCTCATGCGCTTGTTGCAGGTCAACATGGCGGCCCTGGCCGCATTGGGGACGTTCCTGCTGGCGATGGGCCAGCAATCGCGCTGGCTGATGGGGCTGGCCCTGGTCTCCTCGCTTATTAGTCTGCTGCTGGTGGATCTGACCAGGATCTTTTCGCTCCCCAGATGGGTGACCAATATCCTTTTGATTGCGGCCCTCGTGGTCACGGGATTCGACGTTCTTCGCTATTCGGGCCCCCTCCACGTGCTCATCGTCGCCAATCTTCTGGTGTACATTCAGTGCGTTTTGCAGTTCCAGCAGAAAGACGCGCGGATTTACCGTTACTTGCTCATGCTGAGCATTTTTCAGGTCGTCTCCGCCTGTGCGTTCTTTCATGGAGTCATTTTCGGACTGCTGCTCGTCGTTTACCTGATACTGGCCCTTACCGCACTCCTGCTGGTGACATACTTTGGCGAATGGGACGCACAGGAAACAAACCGGCAAGTGGATAATCGGGCCCCACAGGAGAGCCGATCATCTCCGCTGTTCATCAGTGTGACGAGCGATCCGCCCGATCCGCGTGCGCCGCTGGGGATTAACGGGGCATTGCTCGGCAGACTTGCCCGCGTGGTGGTGAGCTCCGCCTTGTTTAGCGGGGTCGTGTTTCTTGTGGTCCCCCGTCTCAGCACCCGTCCCTGGCCTGGAATCGCCCCCTCCCCTGTGCGCACGGTGGGATTCGACGCTGCGATCACTTTGGAAGAAGTCGGCGACCTCCTGGATGACCCCACCCCTGTCATGCGGGTGGAGGTGGCAACTCTCGACGGAGAACCTCTGGGTTACGTGGGTCCGCTCTATTTGCGAGGCGGATCCCTCCAGGTCTACTACGAGAAGCACTGGTCCCTGAATCCCTTTTTCATCCAGAATGAGATTCGTCCTCTTCAACCGCTGTTTCGCGGACCGGGGCAATCGCTTTTTTTGCAGAGAATTGTGCTGGAGAGGACACAAGGTCCAGAGGTTTTCGCCATCTGGCCGGTAGGCAAATGGGACGATTCCCCCTTGCTCTACGACGTCGATCGGACGCGCGTTTTGCGGGTTACAGAAGATAACCGGCGAACCACCTATGAAATGACCACATCAGCCCTGGAATTTGGACGCCTGGCCGATCTTGTCCCGGCTACGGAACCGGTGCGGCAAGCCCCTTTTCTGCAACTTCCTTGGGTCATATTTCAGCCGGACTGGTGGGGTGGTCGTTTCGTGTTCCATCGCGACTTGTATCACAGAAGGGGTTGGAATCGCCTGGAGGAACTCGCGGCTCAATGGGCCAAAGAGGCGCCCTGGCCCGAAGATGATCATTTTCATCTCGCCAAGCATTTTGAGCAAATTCTGGCGTTTTCCGGTGAGTTTCAGTACTCCACCGAGGCAGTCTCACGTGACCCCGACCTCGATCCAGTGGTGGATTTTCTCACTAAGTCCCGCAAGGGGCACTGTGAGTATTTCGCCACAGCCCTGGCCCTCCTTCTTCGTTGCCGGGGGATCCCCACGCGGATCGTCATCGGGTACAAAACGGAAGAATTCAACACGTTGGGCGGTTTCTATCAGGCCCGACAGCGGGATGCCCATGCCTGGGTGGAAGCCTATCTCAGCCCCGACAAGCTCTCTCCTGAATTGATGGGAAGCAGACCTTCGGAACTGTGGCAGTACGGGGCTTGGCTTCGCCTCGATCCCACGCCGCCGTCGTCCAGTCGTGCAGGCGCAAACCAAACTTTCTGGCAACGCTTCTGGACTACCTACACGTTTCTTGACTACATCTGGCTGAAATACGTGATGCAACTGGACAAGGTCACTCAGCAGGCAGAGGTGTACCAGCCGGTCCGCCGGCGGGTTCAGGAGGGAGTGGAAACTCTTGTCCGCCCAGAGCGGTGGCGCCAGACCCTCAGCTCTGTTGGTGCAGCGATACGCAGATCTCTAGGGGAGTTTTCCCAGTGGCGCACGATTGGCGGCAGCTTGGTGGTTGTCGGATTGGTCGCGATCGGAATTTTTTGGCTGTCGCGGGATCCGCTGCGCCGGATCTGGATCATGAAGAAACTACCGCTTCGCCGCAGCTGGCCTCCGCTAGCCGATCATGTGGTCGTTCAGGTACACGGGGAACTCCAACGGCTGCTTGAGCGAACACATTCGCCACGATTACCCGGTGAAACGCCCCGAGCCTTTGTGGAACGCGTTGCGCAACTTCAGCTCGCCAGCGGAAGTTGTGAGTGCGACGGTTGGACTGCATCGGCCCGGCGGATTGTCGATCTCTATTACCGATTCCGCTTCGGCAATCACACACCCACCGCACTCGAGGTCGAGGACATGGCCGCCGCCTTGCAAACTGTGCGATCCGCGCTACGCGGCCGTCGAACGATCAACCGTCGAAACAATCACGTTCACAAGATCGACAATCCGGAAACACGTTAACATCGTGGAATCCCACCCGCTCATGAAAGGCGTTTACTCTGCCGGTTCGATGGTGGCTGTCATCGAACCCCGACACTCTTTGACGAGTGGGTCGCGCCCAAAGGCGTGAATCTGGTCACGTTTGAGCTCCGCATGCTCCTTGGTGGTGGTGAGAACAATGCACCGGCCGGTCTTGTCCACTTCCTCGGCCATCAGGTAGGCCTTGGTGAAGGAGTAGCCGAAAAGCTGCATGAGCATGCGAATGACGTAATCGTACGTGTGGTCGTCATCATTCCAGAGGACGACGTGATACCGCGGAACATGCTGAATGCGCGGTTTCTTGCGGCGCTTCTTCTTCGGAAGAACCTGGACCAGTGTCGTCACGGATTCTCCCGACTTTTCTTGGTTGCTCATGGCTGCAGGTTTCCGTAGGATTCCGCAAGCAACCAATCCCGAACCACTTCGAGTTCGATTGGGGATGACGCTCCCCGTAGTCTTACCCGTCCTAGGAAATTATAGTGAGGATTCTTCCGCCCACAAAGTCAAGGAGAGATCGCCGTGCGCGACATTGATCGAGTTATTGCCTATCTGCAATCAGAACAGCAGGCCGCCGTTGATCGCCTCTGCCAGTTTTTACGAATCCCCAGTGTCAGCGCGGACAGCAAATATGCCAGCGATGTCCGTCGCGCCGCGGAATGGGTGGGCAGCTTCCTCCGCGATGCGGGTTTGAAAACGGAGACAATTGAAAACCATGGGCACCCCCTCATTTTGGCGGAAACCCCCCATCAAGACGGGCTTCCCATCGTCCTCATTTACGGCCATTATGACGTGCAACCAGCCGAAAACATTCATCTTTGGACCAGCTCGCCGTTCGAACCCACCATCCGTAACGGAGCGATCTACGCGCGGGGTGCCAGTGACGACAAAGGGCAGCTTCTGACACACATGCTGTCGGTGCAGGCGTGGAAACAGGTTACCGGAAGTTGGCCCGTTAACTTTAAGTTCATTGTCGAAGGTGAGGAGGAAACCGGCAGCCACGTGCTGCAGCGGTTTCTCGAACAGGCGGGCGATCGTCTGGCGTGCGATTGCGTGGTGATCAGTGACGGCAGCCAGTTTGGGCCGGATCAGCCTGCCATTACCTATGGTCTGCGAGGGATAGCCTATTTTGAGCTTCGCGTCTCCGGGCCTTCCCACGATTTGCATTCCGGGGTCTTCGGCGGCACGGTCACCAATCCCGCGAACGCGCTGGCCCAGATGCTCGCCGGACTGATAGACGATGAAGGCCGCGTGAATATCCCCGGCTTCTACGACGACGTTGACCCCCCCACCCCTGAAGAGCGCGAGCGATTACGCCAGTTGCCGTTCGACGAAAAGGCGTTCTGGCAGAGTCTGGGCGTTGACTCGGCAGTTGGGGAGGTCGGTTACACTGTTCTGGAGCGGCGGTGGATTCGGCCTACCTACGACGTGTGCGGAATCTGGGGTGGCTATCACGGAGAAGGCGCCAAGACGGTCATTCCCGCCGAAGCGGGCGCCAAGATCAGTTTTCGCTTAGTTCCCAGGCAGCAGCCAGGTCGAGTACGGGAACTCCTTGAAAGACGTTTGAAGGAACTCTGTCCCCCAGGGGTCCGCTTCCAGCTCATCGATCTCCACGGATCACCAGCGGTGGTAACGCCGCTGGACAGCCCATTTATCAAAGCGGCCGAGAAAGCCCTTCGAGCGGTGTTTCCCAATCCACCTGTGTTTACCAGGGAAGGAGGCTCGATCCCTATCGTCAGCAAGTTCCAGGAGCGGCTCCGGGCGGACGTTTTGCTCCTGGGCTGGGGGCAGTACGACGACAACGCGCACGGCCCCGACGAGAAATTCCTCCTGGCCGATTTCCATCGCGGAACGCTTGCCAGCGCCTATCTTTGGGAAGAAATCCGCGAAATCGCGAACACTCGGAAATAGTGGAAGTATTGCACCCCAAGGCCGCTGTCCCAAACCGGGGGTGAGTAACCGTTGGTGACAAAACTGGCTTGGAATTCAGCGGGAAATATTCTTTCTCATGGGAGGTTAAGCAGTCGATGCTCGACCGACGATTTGTGCTGGAAAATGTCGAAGCCGTCAAGCGGAATTGCGAAATCCGTGGCGTGCGGGTGGATGTGGACCGTTTTGTTGCGCTGGAGACACGTCGCCGGGAATTGCAGGCGCAACTCGACGAATTGAACCATAAGGCCAACCAAATTGCGAAGTCCATCGCTCGTTGTGCCAGTGAAGAGGAGCGCCAGGCCCGGCGCGAAGAAGGGCGGCAGGTGCGCGAACAGGCCGCGGCGGTGGAAAGGGAGCTCCGTTCCCTGGAGGAAGAAGCGACGGCACTCCTCAAGCAAATTCCCAATATGACTCACCCCGACGCACCGATCGGCGATGCTTCCGCGTCACGGGAGGTGGGACGGGGCAAATGGCCGGTGCGAACATTCGACTTTCCTGTCAAGGATCATGTGGAAATCGCGGAAAAACTGGACCTCATCGATTTCGAGGCCGGGGCGCGGGTGGCCGGACACGGGTTTTATTTCCTCAAGAATGAAGCGGTCCTGCTCGAACTGGCGCTCCAGCGATTCGCGGTGGATATTCTTCGTCAGGAGGGCTTCGTCATCACGACCACCCCGGATCTCGCGCGCAACGAGATCCTCGAAGGCATCGGCTTCCTTCCGCGGGGGCCCGAAACGCAAATTTACAGCATCGAAAACAGCGATCTCAGTCTGATTGCGACAGCCGAAATCACTCTCGGCGGTTATTATGCAGGCCACATCTTCGAGGCGGATCAGCTTCCTCTGAAGATGGCCGGGATCAGTCACTGTTTTCGTACCGAAGCGGGTGCGCATGGACGGGCCACCCGCGGTATTTATCGCGTCCACCAGTTCACCAAGGTAGAAATGTTCGCCTTCACCTTGCCGGAGCAGAGCGATCCCATGCTCGAATACTTCCGCAGTATCGAGTGCCGGATTTTTGATGACCTTGGAATTCCGTATCGGGTCATCGACACAGCCTCCGGTGATCTGGGCGGCCCCGCCTATCGAAAATACGATCTGGAGGCCTGGATGCCCGGCCGAGGAGAATTCGGCGAGGTCACCAGCACGTCGAATTGCACGGACTATCAGGCCCGGCGTCTGGATATTCGCTACCGTATTAAAGGCGAACGCGGGACCAAATTCGTCCATACTTTGAACGGTACGGCCATCGCGATCAGCCGGGCGCTGATTGCCATTTTGGAGAACTACCAGCAGGCCGACGGTTCGGTTCTCATCCCCGACGTACTTCGCCCCTACGTCGGTTTAGAGAAAATCGGCCCCCGGTGAATGAGCGCTTTTCGGTACCGCTACGCCGGTACGACTGTTGGCGGTGAGAATCGGGTCAGCCTGCAAAGTCGGGGGCTTCAGGTTCGCTTGGGGACCTATCCATCCCGACTTTTGCAAAAACCTAGGGGACACCATGGGCGCAATGTATTTGGGGCAATTCGTGGATTGCCCCTACCTGACTGCGGTTAGAGCTGTTGTAGCGGGTGAACGCCACGCGGTTTTGCGACGTCCGGCTGGGCCGAGCCACATTTCTTCAACCTGGGGACTTGTCAGGCTCGGCTGGCCTTGACGACATCCAACAACGGGAATAGATTTAATCTAGCAAGCAGATCGAAGGACTGACGAAAATGAAAAATATTTGCGCGAACCTTAGGCTTGGCCTGTTGTTACTGCCTCCCACGTGAGGCCGGCCTTTCGGTTCGCGCAACAGAAAGCGAAAATCCAAGAACCCAGGGCCGGCAGGTCCTGGGTTCCTTGCTTTTTATGGACAATGACCAAAACGGGGAATTGGATCGCAAGACACTTGCTGTATTCGCGATTGATGATTGATAACTGCCACTCTCGGAACGCTCGGCTTTTGGCGATTGCACAGATCCGTGGGACGTTCGTCGCTGTCCGGAGGCCGGGCTGGAGAGACGCGAGATAACGGCGCTCGGGTGTCGCATGAGGGAACACACCACTTCGTACCGACACTGGCTTCATCCCACGAGGGCATGGTTGGTGTTGCGCCCGCCGACCGACAGGTCGGCTTCCGGATTACACGAGGTCAGTTCGGTCGGACGGGCTACTGCTCGTCCCGAAAGGCCTTGAAAAACCTTCCCGTGGTGAAATCGCAGTTTTCAAAGAAGATTTGCAGGTCAAGAATCTGCTGGCTCAAGTAAGGTCCATACCAGGCGAGCAAGTTTACAACCGCGATGGTTCGCCTTGGCCGAATTGGAAAACACGACAGAACACGAGAGAAAGGGTGACACGACCATGTACGACGACGAAGTCCCAAAACCGAGCACAACTCGACGGATCATCATATTCGACACCACACTGCGGGATGGCGAGCAATCGCCGGGATGCAGCATGAACCTCCAGGAAAAACTGGAGGTCGCCCATGCACTGGCCCAACTGGGCGTGGATGTCATTGAAGCAGGTTTCCCCATTGCCTCACCCGGCGATTTTGAGGCCGTCAAAGCCATTGCCCAGGAAATTCGCGGACCGGTAATCTGTGGTTTGGCCCGATGTCGCGAAGCAGACATCGATCGGGCATGGGAAGCCCTTCGCTGGGCTGAATCGCCGAGGATTCACGTCTTCCTGGCCACCAGCGCCATCCATCGCGAGCACAAGTTGCGCATGACCAAGGAACAGATCATCGAGCTGGCCGTCGCCGGTGTCCGCCGGGCAGCCAAATACTGTTCCAACGTCGAGTTCTCGCCCGAGGATGCCGCTCGCACGGAAATAGATTTCCTCTGTCAGGTTGTGGAAGCCGCGATCGATGCGGGAGCCACCACCGTCAATATTCCGGATACGGTTGGGTACGCTGTGCCCTCGCAGATGTACCGATTGATAAAGACGCTCCGCGAACGGGTGCCCAATATCGATAAAGCCGTCATCAGTGTTCACTGCCATGATGACCTCGGCATGGCCGTCGCCAACAGCCTGGCCGCCATTCAAGCCGGTGCCGGGCAGGTGGAGTGCACGATTAACGGGATCGGAGAACGGGCAGGCAACTGCGCTCTGGAAGAAATTGTGATGGCCCTCCGTGTGCGACAGGACGTGTTCCATGCGGACACCGGAGTGGTCAGCCAGCGGCTGGTCCCCACCAGTCGCCTGGTGGCCGGGATTACGGGAATGGTGGTCCAGCGAAATAAGGCCATCGTCGGGCAAAACGCGTTTGCGCACGAGGCCGGAATTCATCAGGACGGCATTCTCAAAGAGCCACGAACGTACGAAATCATGCGGCCGGAAGATGTCGGCTTCTCCCGAAGCGACCTGGTATTGGGCAAGCACAGCGGTCGCGCGGCCCTGGCAGCCCGGGCTAAAGCGCTGGGTTATGAATTAACGCCGGAGCAACTCGACCGCGTCTTCCAGGAGTTTAAAATCCTGGCCGACAAAAAGAAGGAAGTCTATGACGGCGACCTGGCGGCCCTCATCGAGCAGCAGACACGCACTTTCCCGGACACCTGGACGCTCGAATCGTACTCGCTCACGGTGGGAACGCAGCGTGTCCCCGAGGTCACCATGACGCTGCGCCGTGCCGACAATGAAGTTCGCACGGTGACTCTGAGTGCGGGCGACGGTCCCGTGGATGCCGTCTTTCTGGCTATCGAAAAACTCACGGGGATTTCCGTGGCCTGTCGGGACTTTCGCGTCCACAGTGTGACAGTAGGAAAGGACGCCCTGGGTGAGGTCCAGGTGCAGGTGGAGTATAATGGCGACATCTACCGAGGGCGCGGAGTTTCCACGGATAGCCTGGAGGCCAGCGCCAAGGCGTTTCTGAATGCAATCAACCGGATTCTGGCGAAAAACCATCAGCCCAAGGCAACGGCAGCGGAGCCTGCCGGTTGACGATGATATGCCACGCTTGCCAGAACGCACGGCCGCTGGGAATTGGTTCCCTGTTGTCCCGATAGACAGCTTAGGGCCTGTGCGAAAGCCGAACGGCTTTCGCACAGGGGAGTCAATTTTGAGATTTTCGGATAGTTCGTAGCGTGTCAATGGCCGATTGAGGCCGGGGCCGAGTGGCGGAATGGTAGACGCACAGGACTTAAAATCCTGTGGGGAGTTATCCCCGTGCGGGTTCGAATCCCGCCTCGGCTATTTGGGGTATTTGCACCAGATTGCAACCAGTCGCAACTGATGGCAGGAAAGCGTGTTGGGGCAGATCGGTAAAAGGCGGCTTCGGGATATTTCCACCCATTTCCGCCCCTTGCTGCGCCGGATTTTGCGCCGCCTGCAGCTTTCGTGGAATCCACTTTGTTGCTTCTTGAAAAGCCGCCTCGGTCGGTTCAACGTAACGCCGCAGGTCAATCGAAGGGGTGTTGCCCAGCCACTTAGTCACAACCGCAAGAGGAAAGTGAGCTGCAAGATCGGATTCACAACTGGCGCGCAGGTTGTGCCACAACTTCGGCCAAGGTTCTACGCCCGCCCGTCGAATTATCTTCGCCAGTGTGGTTCGCAGAGATGCATTTCGCCAACCTGCCGGACCATAAGCCCGTCGGCGGTACTCGTAGGGGAACACGTACTCTGAACCTACCTCGGCCGCATCGGAAGCCTCGTCCAGATAAGGTCGCAACAGGGGAAAGATCGGGATGACCCGATACGGCTTGCCTTGCCCTTCGGTCTTGGGCGAAGGAACCGTCGACTCGCTGACCCTCGGTCGTTGTGGGGCGTCGGCCTCGTGGCGCGAACACCCGGGCAAGAAGGCCGAGTGCACTCCGCCGAAGGACGAATACCACCTCCTGAAAACCACCCAAGGGACAGATCCGGGAACACCACACCCCAGGGAACAGAAAACTCAGTCCCACGGCGGTCAGAACGCCACTCATTCCGATCGCAAGAAGCACCGGACTGAAAGAAAACGGTTGCCCCATGCTGCTGAATAGGGCGAGTGGGTCGAGCCAAAGCAAGACGGGGAATCCCGCGAAAGCACCAGCGAGGGTTGCAAATACCAAATAGTGCCCCAAATGTGGTACGGATGGGCGCCGCAAGCCCACCTTCTTTCCCCGCCACGTCGATAGCTCGTTGCATGTCCCCAGGGGACACATCCAGCGGCAGAACCAACGCAGTTTGAACGCCACGACGACTCCCACAAACAGGGCGAGCCATCCGGTCACCGACAAGACCCCAGTGACGATTAACCCGCACACGGCAATAGTAAAACTCAACCCTGCAGGCAAAGTGGCGAGTCCACTACGCAGTGCTTGGCCAGCCAGAAGAATAACAATCGTCCCTGCGAGAATGGCAAATCGCACGATCCAGCGAAGAGCCTGAATCTGCCTTACGGGGTGCGTCGGCGACGTACGCCTGGTGAACCATCGACACGATGGCTTTCGCTCATGGTTCTTGGAAACTCCTATCTGACCATCGTTATCCTGGCGATGCGCCTCAGCCAAGGTAGGCCCCCTGCTCACGAAGAATCTTCTGAACTTTGGGGACTTCGACTTGACGGGGCGAGCAGCGATCCTTCACGGCCACGGCAGCGGCGACTCCGGCGGCATGGCCAGTGGCGCAACAGTTGGGGATCAAACGTACCAAATCAGCCATTTGCATTTCGGCACTGATGCAACGTCCGGCTGCGAGCACGTTTTCGACCTTCTTGGGTACGAGTGCGCCGTAAGGAACCTGCCATTCCCCATGCTGGCCGTCGGTCGAGCCACCGACAGCAACCACATCGTCAAAACGCCGTCCGGCCTTCAAATCGGCGTATCGAACGGTGGCTACACCATTCAAGACCCGAGTGATCCGAACACCCAATTGAGGTGCTGTCTCGACCAGATAAAGCGATTCGTAGCCGGGAACCTGCCGCGCTTGCTGGACATTCCGCCAAATGAATTTCCGGTGCGACATTTCCATGCGGGTCAGGGTTCGCACGTCAAGTCCATCCACTTCTGGTCCAATTAGATTGACCCAGTTGACCCCAGGGGCAGGAGTCGGGCTACCAAGCCGCTTGGGACGATTGCCCGCCGGTGCGCGAGATGGGTCGATCCGATCCAGATTACCGATCCGCGAAACCAACCCCACATTGTGTGTGCGGTGTTCAAACTCGGCTCCGGCTGCGGCAAAAATGTCCCCGTCGCCTGTGGCGTCGATGACAACATCGGCGAGGATGGCCTGTCGTCCAGACTTACTCTCAAACACGGCACCCCGCACGGTGTTTCCCTCGAGAATAGCGTCCACGCCCCAGGCGTGTAGGAAGACTTCCACCCCAGCCTCCTCGATCATCTCTACCATCACGTACTTCAGGGCCTCGGCGTCCACAGTGGGGTTCTTTCCGGGACCACGATTGATAATACCGCCGGGCAGCTTCTCCAGCCGCTGCATCATCTCTTCGCCGATTCCCATGCAAACCTGTTTCCCGCCCTTCACAATGTGTCCGAGCACAAGGAGCACCAACCCACCGGTCCATAATCCCCCAAAGTGACCATAGCGTTCGACAAGCGTAACACGTGCCCCGGCACGCCGCGCGGCAATGGCGGCAGATACCCCGGCGGGACCACCCCCAACGACAAGGACTTCGCATTGCGAAAGCAACGGCAATTCGCGCTGAGGTTGAATAACACGCCCGTTCACAAGCCTGGCCGTGAATTGAGTGTCTTGCACTTTGTGGGGGTCCAACACACTGCTCGTAAATCCTGATGACTCGCCGATCGGTGCAACCTGCTGGTTCTCCCCTGAGGCTGAGGGCAAAACGCCCATGCTGCCCATCGCGCTAAGTGCGCCGATCGCCTTCAGCCAGTTTCTTCTGTTCATCGGATTCATGAAGGAATACTCCTGTCATCTGAGTGCAAAACATCGCGTGCCCGAACCAAAAGTCGCATTATAAAATGCGGCGCAAGCCGTCACAACGAAAATGTTGTCACCTGTCGTGCGGTTTTCATGCATGGTTCAAGCATCGCACCGTGATCCGAATCGCTTCGCCAACGACATGGCCCAGATGACAAGAACGCCGAACAGTTGTTTGGGGACTCGTACGGCTTTGTCTGGTCGATTGGCGTGGTTGGACTCCACTATGTGTTCATTCGCCAGATCGTGAAGTTCAATACCGCGGCAAAGCTGATCCAGGTTAGGTTTGGTGTTAAGAGCCAACCCGCGAGGCGCGAATAGCGGAAAAAAGCCCACATTGTCGCCACGATGGCGAGCCAGAGAACGAGGATTTCAATAAACGCCAAATCGGGCCTGTGCATGCCAAAGAAGATCCAGGACCAGGCCGCATTGAGGACAAGCTGAAGTCCAAACAGGCCGAGCGGGACGTTTCCCGCCCTGAATCCGGTTTGCTTCCAAACCAACCAGGCAGCGATGCCCATTGTGATAAAAAGCGTGGTCCATACTGGTCCGAAAACACTGCTCGGTGGGTTCCATGTAGGTTTGTTGAGCGTCCTGTACCACCCATCGACTTGTGGAGCTGTGGCAAGCGACCCCAAAAAGCCCACCGCAAGGCATACACCAACAAACACGACAAGCCCAACCCAGTCTTTAGCCGTTCTCATGATCGTCCTTCTTTTTAGTGAATAAAAGTTGGCAAAGAATTTGTTAAGGAACCTTTGCACAATTGCTACTTACCGGCATTATAATCTGGGGGTTACAACTGGTGATAAAAATAGAAGGAGTACCAAAACGGCATGGTTCACTGGATTCCTCCAGTTGATGGACAAAACCATGCCCTGGCAGGAGTTGATCGATATCATCAGGCTGTTTTATCCGAACAACGAGGGCCCCGGCCGACCGGCCAGGCCGCTCATCGGGATGCTCAAGCTGTAGTTCCTCCAGATTTGGTGCGCCCTGTCGGACCCGGTGACGCAAGAGTTGATGCACGATAGCCATGTGGTACAGCAAGTTGTGGCCTTGGGCCTACGGAAAGACGCCTCGCCGGCCGAGACGACCATTTGCCGCTTTCGGCAGTTGCTTGAGGACTGTCGGTAGGTCCCAAGATTGAAGATAGAGGAAGTTTAGTCCGCGATAAACGTTGCCTTGTATGGATTAAAAACCATTATCAAGCGTGAAACTACCAGAAGACAATCGAAGTCACCTTTTGTTTAGCGGTCCCCATTCAGCCTGGAAGATGCTGCCATCCGCCAGCGGTTATCTTATTCGTTGAAACTGCTCATTGAATATGCAAAGGCCCTTCTGGCGGTTCGGGGGAGTGGTGTTGTGGACTTGGAGAGATCCCCTTATGCCATGCAGCGTGGCGAAACATGTGATTTTTGGTCACGATTTTGCCCTCCACATTGATGATTAATCGCTTGCCCGGCGAATCGTTGCCGGAAAGAATTCATGGTTCGTAACGTTGTAACTTCACGACGACTCTGCTTTATTGGCCGATGTTCGTGAAATCGGGAGGTAACTCCTACCATGATGAGTCAGCATCCAGAAACCGCACCACGTCCGGCCATTTCACTCCAGCCGGAAGAGGGATGGCACTGTCAACACTGGTTCTATCGCTTCGACAGGCAGGCGCTACGGCGGCTCTCGCCGGCCGAAAGGAAGCAAGCCTGTGAGGAGTTTCTCGCTGTTTTGTCGCCTTCTCCGGAATCGGCGCCGGCACGGTTCCAGAGCTATGTCATTATGGGGCATAAGGCCGACTTCGGTTTGATGATGCTGGATGCCGATCCGCTCAAGCTGAACGGACTTCATCATCGCCTCATGGGGAGTGCGATGGGCGCGGCACTCATTCCCACTTGGTCGTTTGTCTCCCTTACAGAGGTCTCGGAATACTTACACACCCCCGAGGCCTACGCGGAACGGTTGCAAAAGGAGGGGCTATCTCCGGAAAGCCCCGAGTTCCTGCAACGGACGTCGCAGTACGCCAAACGGTACGAAATCATGCGAAAACAACGCTTGAATCCCGACCTGCCGGACTGGCCGGCGTTCTGTTTTTACCCCATGAATAAGCGACGTCGCCCCGAGGCAAACTGGTTCATGCTGAACTTTGAAGAGCGGGAACGCCTGATGGCTGAACACGGTGAGACCGGAATGAAGTTTGCCGGTCGGGTGACGCAGCTTGTGACAGTAGGAATCGGGTTAGAAGATTGGGAATGGGGGGTGACTTTGTGGGCACGCAATCCCCAGTATCTTAAGGATATTGTCTACCGTATGCGATTCGACGAGGCCAGTGCTCGGTACGCCGACTTCGGCCCTTTTTACAGTGGCTATCGGGCCTCTCCCGAACAAATCCTGGATCACTGCGGCATCCGTTGAAGCATACGGAGGAACATTCCCAATCAACGGCGGTTGATTGCCGCCAACAACAGGGGAAATTGACGATTAAAGCCTGAAGCATGTTTCTCAGGTTCTTCATCAACCGACTGATCTGGCTGGTGATCACGCTCTGGGTCGTGTTCACGGTGAGCTTTTTCCTGATGCGTGCCGTGCCCGGCGGGCCCCTTGACCGCGAACGCCGCCTGGATCCGCAAATCGAAAAGAATTTGGCCGCCCGATACCACCTCGACGAGCCGGCCTGGCGGCAGTATTTACGTGAGCTCGGCAACGTTGTGCGTGGGGACCTGGGCTACAGTTACCGGATGGCCGATTTTACAGTTAACGAAGTGATCGCTCAGGGCTTGCCCATTTCCGCCGCGCTGGGAATTGCGGCTTTAGGCTTCGCCGTAACACTGGGGGTTGCAGCGGGCGTGGTATCGGCCGTGGCACGAAACACCGTCTGGGACCGAGCGCTGATGCTGGCGGCCACAGTGGGATTGGCGGTACCCAACTTTACCCTGGCGGGCCTTCTCATTATTTTGCTGGTGTTTTTGATCCCCGTGTTTCCTGCCGCCGGTTGGGGCAGCGGGGCACACCTTGTTCTCCCTGCAATCAGCCTCGGATTACCTTATGCGGCCTCAATCGCCCGACTGGTCCGAACAGGCCTCCTCGACGTCCTCAATCAGGACTTTGTACGTACCGCCCGCGCTAAAGGCGTGCCGCCGATGGTTGTGATCTTCAAGCACGCCATGCCCATGGCTCTGCCGCCCGTGATTTCCTACCTTGGCCCGGCAACAGCGGGTATCATCACGGGGTCGCCAGTGGTAGAAAAGATTTTCGCGATCCCCGGAGTTGGTATGCACTTTGTCGAGGCGGCTATTCAGCGGGATTACACCCTCGCCATGGGGCTTGTCTTGTTGTTCACGCTGCTGCTGTATTGTGCTAACATGCTCGTGGACCTGGGTTATTCGGTCCTTGACCCCCGCGTGGAACTCGAATGAGCCAACGGGGAAAAGGCGAGCCAGGGAAAACGCAACACGCTCATCTCATCGGCGTTTGCGCTGCTCTAGACGGGCAATTCCTGCGGCGCCGATGAAACCGGCATCCCCGCCCAATGCGGCGAACCGAATGACGACTTTCTCCGCCAGGGTGGGAAAGGCCCGTTGTCGCACCTCTTCCCGAATCCGCTGGAGAAATTGCCGTCCCACGGGGGACTTCATTCCGCCGAACGTCATCGCTCCACCCAAGAGCAGCCCCGTCGGATCAAAAGTGTGCAGCAGAGTGACAATGCCCAAACCGAGGTAGTAGGCGGTCTCCAGAACCAGTTCCAGCGAGGGTTCGTCACCGTTCTCGGCGAGTTGGGCAATAAGGAGGGGAGTCAGCTTCTCGCCCTGGGAAATGCGTTCCGCCAGAGCAGGTGCCTTGCCCGCGGCAATCCTGTCTTTGGCCCGCCGAATTAAGCCCGTCGCACTTGCAAAAGACTCCAGATGGCCGCGCTTCCCGCACGAACAAATGGGGGCTGTGTCAGAGGGATCCACGAGAATGTGCCCACATTCAGTGCCGTGTCCATGTTCTCCCTCGATGATCAGGTCCCCAATAATCACGCCACATCCTACCCCGGTGCCGAGGGTGAGGAAGACCAGGCTGTTAAAGCCACGGCCGGAGCCGATCCACAACTCCCCGTAGGCGGCTGCCGAGGCGTCGTTGGCCATGGCGACCGGCATTCCGCAGGCATCGGCGAGGCGATCGCGGATCGGGAAACCTCCCCAGCCGGGAAAATTGGTGGGGTTCACCATCACTCCCGTTCCCAGGTCGAGAATACCCGGGCAGCCTAAACCAATCCGGGCTATCTCAGTGGGCTCCAGCCCCGAGGATTGAATCATTTCGGTCGTTGTTTCGCTGACCCGCTGAATCCAATCCTGGGGGCCATTTTCCACCAGCGTGGCGAATTCTCGGGAGTGACAGACCGGCCTTCCTAAGTCGTCTACCAAACCGACCTTCGTACTTGTTCCACCGAGATCAATGCCCACGTAGAACGGTGGTATGGCACGATTGAGCGGAATAGGCTTGACGGCTGGAGCCATGATCGGGTCCCCTCTCTTTTACTGTGTGGTTACACTCTAACAAACACACAGTTACCGGGGAAGTCAAGAAAAGTCCGTCAAAAACCGTAATTTCAGATGGCTCCGATGCGGGCGGGCGGGCCGATTGGGCCAATTATAGCGGTTGAGCTGTTACTGGGCGGCCGATTTGCTCCCCGCAGGAGATCCCATGATAGGAAAGCCTTCGGGGAGAGGTCGGCCAGCCACCGAGTAACCCCGCTCATGGAGGAAATCCTTCAGCCGTCGAAAGTCTTTAAAACCGTCTGGATAACACCAGAGGGTGACGACCGTTTTATCCGGTCGGTAGCCGGCCAAACGTCGGCGAAACTCCGAGGTCTCCTCCAGTGCACGATCAACGGGGTCCCCACCGGCCCCCGTGGGAATCAGAACCCATTGACGGAGCTGAGCATATGCCCCTGTCATCGTGTTTCCATCGCCTGGTGTCCCCGCAAGGTGGCGACGCACAAGTGAATATTCCATTTTGAATCCACCGATTGGTCCGACGACCCCTGTGATTTCCGGCACTTCCAGCAGGCGATAAAGTTTTCGCCGTGCATCGGCGACAAGTTCTTCCAGGAGCCGATCGAGCGGAATATACGTGATCTTTCCTTTTTCGATAACAAAATGGATCTCCTCATGATCGCTGGGAGTTGCCAGCGGAGTGGGATAGTTGACGAGTTGGACGACCTCCGTCCGGTTTTGCTGGGTGGCAGCCTCTCGCTCCAGTCGCGACAGTTCCTCGTGTGCCTCTGCCAGGGCCTGGACAAGGGCCTGCTGGCGGGTCGCGTCACCACTCAACTGTTTGGACTTTTCTTCGTACTCCTTTTTCAACAATCCCACCAGCAATGCCAGCCGATCACGTTCCGCCAGACGTGCTTGTATTTCGATGCTTGTTTGGCCCACTTTTTCAGCCAGTTCCAGAATATCTTTGCGCAGCGAAACCAGACGCGCCGATCGCCGTTGCAACTCCGTCAGTCGCACCTCACGTTCTTTCACGGTGGGGTCTTCCGGCAAAACGAGATTGACTGGCGCGTGCTGTGCGCGCACACCGACTACCATGACCAGGATGATGAGAATGCCCACAATATTGGTCACGGTATCGAGGAACGAATCGTATCCGGCGGTGTGCTGGTCCTCCATGACACGTCATCCTGTGATGCAAGCTAATTGCCACGGCGTTTTTTCGATTAACTTTGCTTGATCCACGGCTCACGAATCCTGGTCAGCGTACGTCAGGCACCTCCTCAATGAGAAGTCCGCTTCCGGCGAGGAGCTGTTGCAGAATGCCAAACTGCTCTTCTGCACCGGGCGCTACATGGACCCGAAGAATCGGCCGCCAGTACATTCCTCGCCCAGCCATTCCCCAACTGGTGATGTATTCTTTGATGGTCTTCACGAGCTCTTCCACTGCTCTCTCGGCCCCCTGGTCGAGCGGGAACACCCGAGCGGCCACAAGTGGGTTATCGGGAACCAGGACAAACCGGTCGGGAAAGCACTCGATCTTAATCGGCCGGGTGACGGGAATCGCACCTCGATCATGAGGCAAGAGCGCCCAGCCCTGGCCGTAGCGGTCTGCCAATGGCCGAAGAGATCCTGGACGCCGAATGTCCGCGTCGCTGCGAGGGACCGATGCGTCTACCCAAGACGGCTCCGGGTGTTGGCCGGTCTCGTTGGAATGACCTGCGTTTGAAGCGCGGGCTGTCGCAACACCAGCCGTGCCAAGGACTTCTGAACTCCGCGAGCCCTGAGCGGAAACAGATCGGTCCGTCACTACAAATTCGGCACTCGCGGGTATGCCGTCGCTACGGGCTGATATCTGGTTTTCCCCAGCCAGACCCGCTGTCTGCGACCCGCGGGCGGAAACGTCGCGGTTATCCGCTCCATTAAGACGCGACTTTTGCTGCCACCGGGTGAGCATTGGATCGTCCGCGGCACTGCCGGAGGCATCTTCTCCAGAGATGTCTTCCACGGCTCCTCCCACATACGGGGCAGGTCGGAAGCGCCGCGGCCGGCCGCCGTATTTCCCCGGGGCTGATTGCACCAGAAACTCCTGGCGACGTCGCGCCAATGTGACGGCGTTCTGAACCACCTGGGCCAGCCGGGTGTCCGGTGGTGGGTACGACAGGTCCCAGTCCTCCTCTACAAGTTCGTAACCAAATTCAGTTCCCCAAGATGTCATCGCCGCCCGGGCTGCATAATAGGCTTCGATTCCGCTCGGCCGAACGATGAGCAGAGGATACGGTTCGCCCTCCTTCTCCGGGTCAAATTCGCGGCGTGCCAACCATTCTTCACGTACCGCGCGGAGGGCCGCATCGAGGGGATTTCCCGGACCCAGTGGTCCGAGGAAATCTTCTGGGGGGAAGCGAATTCCTTCCGGCTGCAAGTACACCCCGTCGCTTCGACATTCGAGATAAATGGGCCGGCGGCGCGTGCCATGTGGTCCGTGATAGGGGATGATGGCGTAACTTCGGGTGGATGGCTGCTGCTTTGCCTCTTCCATTTTCCGCTTCAAATCGGCAATGTTTCGCTGTAACTCAGCCAGTTCCGCTTCCTGCATTTCAATGAGCCGCTTTCGCTGGCCCTCCTCCGTTCCCTGGAGAGACTCCAGTTGGCGCAGCTTCGCCTGCCAGAGAACTCCTTCGTCACGCAAACGTCGCAGGGAATCCTCCAAGTGCCCCAACAGAGTCCGCGCTTCGGTCAGTTGCTGTTGTGTTTTATCACGGCTGGCCCGGAGTTGCTCTTCCTGCCACTGGACGTCTTCCTCCCATTGCTGCAATTGTTCGATGGAGGGAAGTGTCTGCTCAGCCACCGAGTTCGCCTTTTCTGCCCGAGCCTGAGCCAGGGCCTTCAGCCGCGCTTGACGGACGAGAATGACAAGCAGGAGAATGAGCACCCCCATCGTGCAAATGAGCACGGCGAGGAAAGGAAACAGGGAAACCGGATTTTCGCTCCCAAGAGTCGAGCGCCGCGATCGCCGTTTCATGCCGCCTTTGCCTTGGTGGGATGACCCTCCGCCCGCGGGCTTCGATCAGCGGGAAGTCGATGGAGGTGCGCGCTAAGCAAATTGGCTGCCGCCGCCAGGGTGGCCAACGCCTCCTCAAAGTGCTTGGCCGACGCCACAGCCGAGAGATTCTGTTCCAAAAGCCGCTGGAGTTCGGCGAGCTCTCCCACGCTTCGAGCGAACTCTCGCCACGCCATTGCATCCTCGCGGAGACGATTTTCCAGCTCGGTCAGTATTTCCGTGGACCGACGGAGCACCTCGCCCACCGAGTTTATTTGCACGTTGACAGGCTCCAGAGTGTTCTTTGCCAATTCAGCCAGCAATTGGAGATGGGCTTTTTCCATTTCCTGCAAGCGGCGGGCGTGTTGCTCGGCCGTGGCATTGAGGGCGCTGGTCATAGCCAGTTCCAGAGCCTGACCCGCGCGATTCCACAAGTTCCCTATCGCTTCATCCCGCTCCTTGAGAGTCCGCTGCCACAGTTCGTTCTGGGTGTTTACAAGTTCTTCGCATGCCTGGACGACGTCCCGTAACGCCTGCCGCACCTCCGCATTCTGATCTTCCGCGGACTCGCCCACGAACATGGGAAGCAGTACGTCCTGGACGCGGTCCGAAACGGCGGCCACCAGTTTCTGCTCCGCTCGATCCACTGCATACTGAACGAGCATCAGGATCATGGAAAGGGCCAGCGCAAGAGCCGTTGTGTCGAAGGCGACCATCAATCCCCCCATAACCGTGGGAAGTGTCTCTTCAAGCTGCTGGGGAGAAAGGTTCCCCAGGGAAAGCGTGATTCCCACGACTGTTCCCAAGAATCCCAAAATGGGAATCGCCCAAACGGCAAGCCGCACGAACCCGTAGTCAGCGCGGCGATTCTCAGCCTCTTCCTGGGCAAGCTCTCTCAGATACTCGTCCAGCCCCCGGCTCGACTGTCGGCGCTGCACATAGAGAATGCCCGCCCTCATGTGGCGAAGGAACGTGCTCTCGCCGACCGCTGTCGCATACCCATCGATCGCCTGCGAAAGCTCTTGAGGACTCGTCTTGGGTGAATATCCCTCAGCCTGCAAGTGCACCAGGTGGGCCCATTCTCCCGCCACGCGCCATCCTTTGAACACGAGTGTGCTCAATCCCAGGAAGAAAAGAAGCGTTTCGATGTATTCGATGGGGTGACCGGTCGTGTACCGGCGGAGAAACTCTGCTCCCGGCCAGTCAGCCGTTTTGAGAGCAAAAAGATACACAGTAAATAAAGCGCTTCCCCAAATCAGGGGTGAACTTGCAATCCGATGGAGGATATAACGGAAGGTCCTCATGAGGGTAGGTCCCGATCTTCCTGACGTAATTTTGTTGAGCCAGGTTTCTCTCGTTTTCCGGCGGGGGATTGTCCCTGAGACTGGTCACTGGGTCAATGTCAAGTGAAACGGCGAGAGACCAGTCCCGTCTCGGTACAATCGACACAATCGCTGCGATCGCTTCAACTCAAAAACTCGACCAAGACGACAAAAACAAAAATTGGAAGTCTAGCGAAACGTGAGAAGAAAGGGAGACTCAGCACTCAGGGCTTTCTGCCGCTCCGGTTAATCCACACAGAACGCGCAGTTTACCAAAATTGCTCTTCACGATTTTTCGCAAATCACCTATGATGTGCCCGAGATTTCCCGGTCATCGGAGTATTCGCGCTTTTTGAAACTTGAGTGATCACCCGCCTGGATAGGTTTCGATCCTAGCCCACAGGCGGTAGGACCAGCCCCGGAGAGCACGTTTTACTGGTTGGAATCGCTGCCAGCCGAGGTTTCCAGGAAGGAACTCTCTCCGGTGTTTACCGTTTTTACACGGGGAAACGCCGGCTCGGAGACACGCACGGCGGTCGGAGTGTCTTTCGCCGGGCAAGTGTTCGGGAAAAAATCCGGCACGGATGAAACTGACCGGAGGGAATGAAAAGGTGATGCGGACAACCGAATTGCTGACGGGGGTGCGGCACGGCAAATTCGCTCGCCACGCATGAAGACACGCTAACTAGGAGTGGCGTCACGTATTTATGAAAGACCCATGAGACTATGGAGTGCTCCGCCTAGCTGCGGTTCTTACCCGTGGCACCACAGCGCACGGAATTCGTTCGTGCTTATTGCCGTTGTGGTGAGCGGATGTATTACCCCCGCAACTGCTCCCCCGCCAGCCGCTGTGCCCGGTACGGTACCACCTCCTGCTGCCTCCGGAGAATACTACCGGGAAGTCCCAGGCCCCATCCTTCCCGGTGACTGTTCCGAGTTCACCGTGGTGCCGCAGGAGACGGCGGCGGCCGTGGGAACAGAGGTGATTCTTGTGGCCAGCGTTCGCGGCCAGGATCAGTACATGCTGACGAACCAGCGCGTGGAATGGACGATCATGCCTGGGGGAGTGGGGGCGTTTGTTGATTTCAACCGGGCAACCCTCATCGATTATCTGGTGGGTGACTTTACTCGACCGCGAAAAGTCAACGAGCATTTTGTCATCACCAGCACCACGCGCCAGTATTTGCGACTGACCCGGGGCACGGTCGATCCCAATGATGATGTCATCATCCGACCCGGTCAGGCGTGGGTCAGTCTGACCAGTCCCGTCGAGGGGACCTCTGTGGTGCAAGTCTATGTGCCTTGCGTTCATAGCTGGAACCGTCGGGTGCAAACCGCGACGATTCACTGGGTGGATGCGCAGTGGACCCTCCCGCCCCCGGCGATCGTCCCGGCTGGTTCACGCCATAAACTTGTCACAACCGTGACCCGTCAGCGAGACCGATCTCCATGTTCCGGGTGGAAAGTCCGGTACGAGATCACGGGAGGAGTCACCGCGGCTTTCGCCCCGGAGGGCTCCACGTCGGTGGAAATCCCTGTGGATTCCTCCGGACAGGCGGCGGCCGAGATTTACCAAACTCAGCCGCTCGGCGGTTCGACCCAGATCAGCGTCCAGATTATCCGTCCAGGAGATGCCCCGGGGGCGGCGGGGAAGCAACTTATCGTGGCCACAGGACAGACGCTTGTCACCTGGTCCGCGGCCCAACTGGCGGTGCGGGTTAACGCTCCACAAACTGTCGCCGTGGGCGGGAGCACGACCGTTCGCATTGAAGTGAATAATCCCGGCGACCTCCCGGCGGAAAATGTCATGGTAACGGCCACCCTGCCTGCCGGCTTTACCCAGCGGAGTACCACGCCCGTCGCTTCGGTGTCGGGAAACACCTTGACGTGGAACATCGGACGGCTGAATGCCCACGAGATGCGCACACTTGATGTGGTTATCGAAGCTTCGCAAGGTGCCACGGGGTCTTTGTGCGCCGAAGCGCAGGGAGCAGGTGGCTTGCGTGCCCAGCATTGCGCCACAATATCGGCCGGGGCGGCAGCCCCTGCCACCACTTCGACCGCAGGCGTCGTGGAACTGCGAGTGCAGGGGCCCGATCGTGCCACCGTTGGCCAGGAAGTGACGTTCGTCATTTCGATCACGAATCGCAGTACTGCCCCGCTGGGCAATCTCCTCGTGAAGGATACATTCGATCGTGGTTTTCAGCACGCAGTGGGCCAGGGGGCCGTGGAACGGGACCTCCCCGGAACACTCCAGCCCGGTGAAACAAAAACAATTGGCGTGGTTTTTAAGATTGTGCAGCCAGGACGGTGGTGCCACACCGTTCAGGTGAGCGGACCAACTGGTGTTCTGGCCTCGCAGTCGGCATGTCTCGAAGCCCAGCCAGTAACGTCGGGATCTGGGTCCGGTCTACCATCGGCTCCCCCATCGGGAGCTGCGCAGCCCGGGACGTCGTCCACCACCAGCCCTGGTACAATACCGTCGCCTCCGTTGTCCACCGCTCCATCCACGGGGAGCCAGCCGCCATTATCCGGGCAGAATCTCACGGGCACGCCTAGCCCCGCGACACAGCAGCCCACCTTGCCCGGGGCCAGTCCAGGAGTTGGCATCTCACCTCCGTCGGCGGCCACGCCCTCCCAGCCCGCCCCATCCACTCCCAGCCCAACGCTCCAATCGGTGGATTTCAAAATCACCGGGCCGGCGTCTGTCAAATTGGGAGAATCAGCCGTCTTCACGTGCGAAATTACGGTCACTGGCCCCAGCGCACTCGCCAACCTTCGACTGCGGTGCTCCTTTGATGAAGCGTGGGAGCCCCTTCGAGCAAGTGCCGGTTACCAACTGGAAGGCGATGTCATCACGTGGACCCTCAACACGCTGGCGCCCAATCAGCCTGTTCGCCGGCAGGTGGAACTGCGAGCCCTGAAGACCAGCGACCAAGCGTGTTGCCGCGGCGAACTGGTCAGTCCCGACGGCAGTTCAAACGTGCAACGGGCGTGCGTCCGCATTGAGCCGGCAGCGCCAACCCCGACCGTTCGGGGCCGACCACCCATCGCGGAAACGCCGCCGTCAATATCTGACGTTCCGACTACCCAGGCACCTCCCGCGGAAAGCTCCGCTTCGGGGGAATCCGCGGGCACGTGTCCGCTCAACGTGTCGATCATCGATCGCTACGAACCAATCGCCATCGGCAAGTCGAAAGTCGTGGAATTTGTTCTCACCAATTCCGGACGTAGTCCAGTGTCGGACATCCGACTTGCCGTAACGATCCCGGACTGCTTCGCCTGGAATCCGGACATGACCTCGGGACCCGATCGGTTCGAATCGCCTTCTTCTGGTCTGGTTGTTTTCGTCACTCGTGAACCTTTGCCGGCCGGGCAGAGTTTGCACGTTCGACTCGGTCTTACCGCCAAAAAGTCGGGAACGGGGCAGATCAACGCCCAGGTCACCTGTCAGGGATCGTTGAAACCTCTCACGGTCACGCGAGAGACCACCGTTGTGGATCGCTAGAATAAACGGAGGCAGGATTCGTCCTCGCGATTTTTAGGCATAAGGCAGGGGGCAATCATGCGCCGGTTTGTCATCCTGGAACACGACAGTCCCCGCGGACTCCATTACGACTTCATGCTGGAAACGGCGACGCTCCTCTGCACATGGGCGCTGGGCGAAATGCCGGCTGCCGGAAAAACCATTCCCGCCCAGCAACTGCCCGACCATCGCAGGATCTATCTGGAATACGAAGGGGAAATCTCTGGCGGGCGCGGCACTGTCCGGCGTTGGGATGAGGGCACCTACCTTCTGCGCAAGCGCACCAGCCTCATGCTGGAACTCGTTCTGAGCGGAAACAGGTTGCGCGGTCGGGCGACACTTTCGTTGGTGGATCCCGAGTGTCAAGCGTGGCGATTCGAGTATTGGCCCGACGATTCACTCACAAGTTGACCTGATCGCGCTTGGGTCGGTCGTGCTCCGCACCGAACAAGGTTTTGTGCTGAGAAAGCTCTGTACTCCCCGCTCTCGTACGTGGGACGTTACAGTACAAAATCTCATCATCTTTCTGCTTTGCTGCAATCCCGGCAGGTCCTGCGTAACGCGACTTTTGAAAAGCCTTCTGGAAGGCCCCTCGAAGGTTGGCGATGAAAGAAAACGGTGGATCCTGAGCCCAAGGGGCCGGTCGGACTTCCCCTGGCTAATCGGCACGGATGGGCGCTCCATTGGTCGGGACGGTTTGTTCTGTTCCGACTTCCAGCAGAACCAACCAGCCATAAGGAGCACAACGTTGTCGCGTTCGCTATCCGCCCTCATGCCGTTCTGTAACGCCCAGCATCTGGCCCTGCGCGTCGTTCCGGCGTACATCGATGGGCTTTCCGACCTCACGCCAGAGTGGGAAATTGTTCTCGTGGATGACGGTTCTTCGGACGGGACACCCGACATCCTCTGCGACTTCACCCAGGCCTATCCGCAGGTCAAACTGGCCATTCATGCACAACCACGTGGCATGTACCTGGCTTATTGCACGGCCCTCGCCCTCAGCCGGGGTGAGTTCCTGTTCATCCCGCTGCACCATCGACCGGTAAGCCTGGACGGGCTCCATCGCCTGTGGTCGGCAAGTGCCGAGATGCCCGTGGTCGTGGGTCTTTACGGGGAGCCATCTCCGGCACCGAACGTGGAGTGTATCCTTCTTCACAGGTCAGCCGCATCGCCCATTTTGCCGGCGCTGAGTTGCCCCGAACGGCTCGCTCAGGTTCTCGCCCGATTTGAGCCCCATGTTGCCACAGTGCCGTTAAGGACCGCGGCATGGAGGGGCAGCTTCGAGCCGAAACTAGCAGAGAGTTATGCAACATCCGATGGGCCAGAACCCTCGCCCCCGCCGCCAAAGAGCGCTGTGCCACGATCGGCGCTGGCCATCTTCTCCCGACTTAAGCAATTCGCCCTCGACGAGTAAGTGACCTTGCCTACCCTGTCGATCACGGGCGGTCCTCTCACGTATCGAAGATCACCTCTGCGCGGTAGCCACCGGGTGTGCGTTCCAGCGTCAGGCCGTGATAGGTTACGGCTTTGATCTCGATTTCCCCCGTGTCGCGCTGGGGATCCAGGGGCCGCGCGACAATTCGGCCGTGCAGCCCCTGTCTGTCAAATGTGACGCGGTATTTTATTGGTAAGAGGCGGTCTGCTGTGCACAGCACAAGAACTTTGCTTAACCAGTCATGGAAGAGATCTTCCCAAACCGCAGGAAGTCTCTGCGTCTCTCCATCCAATTCTCCATGGACGGACGGTAGTGGTTCTCCCAGCGACACCATGAGTTCCCGTTCCACCGTGGACTGATTCGGCAACGGGGCATCGTTCCCGTTCTTGGACGGCACTTTGCCGGAAGAGGGTGTTGACCCCTTTAACTCGACATCGTTGACCACGCATTTATCTTCCGGATGTTCAGACAGCACGCTGGGAAACATCTGGGCCACCATCGCCCGAGCCGCTTCGATGAAAAGCTCTTCCAGCGAGGGTGCCTCTATCCTCACATGCAGGTCGGCTGTGTGGTCGAGCACCGTGAATGGCATCTGCTCTCCTCCTTCGAATCGGATACAAAGTCCGGAACTTTGCGGCATATCACAAGCGGCGTCCCGAACACCTCCCTCTGTTGCCATCGTATGCGAGAAACCATCGGTCGCCTACACCCATGTGAGCGCCCGACGGGGCGGTGTCATCCGCGTTGAATAGTCCAACAATGGCCGTGCCGGAGATCGTTGCCGGGGACCCTCGGCCTCAAGAATTGAGACGTATCAGCCGGAAGACGGATTCTCAATACCGGATCTGGATGACGAGAGACCGTCTCAACTCAGGCAGCGGTAGAGGCGACTCCAATTTGCCATTAGACCAGGTGTCCGTCCATGGATCATAGAAGCGCACCGTCGCGGCGTCAGGCAAGTTCCAGGAAACGGGAATTGCAAGTTTCGCGTCGTGAATCGTCTCTGGCGGCTTATCCTCGGCCAATTCCGTGCGCCAAGTGTTTTCCTTATCACGACACCAGATGAGCGTGGTGTGATTGCCTCTCAAAACGTACACGTACAGCCGGGGGTGTTCCAGCTCGACGGGCTGGAAATTCTCGGCAGGTGGATCGAGATCCCTGACGACCGCCGCAAACCGCCCAAAATGCCACCACAGATTGTTTCTATCCACGTAGACATCCCAGTGCCAGATATGGCCGGGGCCCGCTGCCCCCGCAAAAAATGGGGCAAAGAGCACATCATGAAGAATGATACCGTCTTTATCTTTTGCGTAAAGTTTGAATGGTCCGCTGTGATTGGGTTCAACGGCGCCACTTTCCGCCAGCAAAATCGGCTTCCGCACTCCAAACGACCGAAGATCCCTCACAGCCTCCGCCGCGAACACCGCGACCGGTCCATGGCAAATCTCCCAGGCGGCTCCCAGATCCAGGTATCGGTGCACCTGCAGCACGTCATTGCCTGGCATCTGGCAGAGTCGCCGGTATCGCTCGCGTTTATTTTCGTGGTCATAACTCCCCAGACTCTGCATGGCCAGATTCTGAGGGAACAGTCGGTGCAACTCCGGCAGCATCTCCGCCGTCCACGGTTCCCACACGTTGGCCCGAACGGCATCCATCTCGTTCCACAGTTCCCATCCAAAGATGATCGGGTCACAATCGTAACGCGCGGCATACCAGGCGAGCTTCCGCTTATACTGGGCTCGCCCGGCCTCACCGAGGAAGAAATCCGCCGTGTCCCTGGCCGGGCCTCCATTCTGAATGAGATGCTGCGGCTTGGCTGCCCAGGCCTGAGTTCCTTCGCCGAGGTGGCGAAAATGCTCGGTGCAGAGTTTCAAACGGATTCCGTACTTTCGGGCAAGCGTCAGAAGTGCGTCGATGCGCTGCGCGCGTGCCTCGTCGAATACCCCGCTCCGCTCGTGCTCGATATCAAAAAAGGGGTTGCTCAGCCAGATCCGAACGAAGTTTCCGCCATTGGCGGAGAGCTTCCGAAACCACTCTTCCATGCCGGCAAGCCCCGTGGCCGGCGGCCCGATCATGTTCAAACCGATAGGAATGTACGGCCTTCCGTCGCTCAACTCGAAATACCGGGGGTCGCGCGGGCTCACGCGGACATGAGCCAACGCCTCCTGCGCCGCCAAATGGAAGGTCCAAAACCCCATAATTCCCCAGACGATTGCCGCCACCCAAATCCATCGCCGGATCATCGTGCCACCTCCCATGAAACCCGGATTTTTCGTGGTTTTTTACCCAAGTGCCACAGAATCGCGGACATTTACTCCGGTTCAATCTTCGTGCCAATCCGCTGTGCGGACCGATCCACCGCACATCGTGGGCAAGATCACTCCCATCATAAGCACGCGTCCCGGCGTCGCAAGGTGTTCGCGATCTGAGCCATCCTCACTTTTGAAAACGCTACGACATGCCACGGGCATACTATGTTGTAGGGGCAATTCATGAATTGCCTCTACCGGTGAACGCTTGCCGTGCGCGATGAAATGGAACGGATCATCCATCCTGGAAAAACCGACCCAACGAGCGGGTCCCTCCGAAAGCACGGAGGGGCATGCTTGTCGTGCCCGATGAGGAGGGATGGATGATCGATCGCTCTTGATCGGCCCCGACAGGCGGGTTCCTCCGAGAGGCGGGCGTGACAAGCAGGTTTCTCCGGGCCGAATCTCGCTCCCGCGCGAACCGTTGTGGAGGTCCGCGTCCCCGTTGGCAAAGGAGAAGTGGGGACAAGTCATCTTTGCGCAATAGCGCAGGCGGTTTGCGCAAATTTGTGTTGCGTCACCAAGCCCGATCATCCACAATCCAAAAAAAGAGAATGGGCCGGGACGGACATTCGTGCGCTCGGTTCCTCCCGCCCGACATAACAATCATTACAGGAGGGACGGTCACCATGGTGAAGCGCGTTGTCTGGCAGCGATTTAGGACTGGCATTTTGGTAGCAGGATTCCTCTGGTTCCTGACGTCGGCTGGGATGCTCCCAGCGCGGGAAACCGCGCCCTCACGCCCAAACATTCTCTTTATTTGCGTGGACGACCTTAAACCTGTTCTCGGCTGCTACGGCGATCCGATCGCCAGGACGCCGAATATGGATCGTCTGGCACGGCGGGGGATGCGCTTTGAACTGGCCTTCTGCAACCAGGCCGTGTGCGCCCCCTCGCGGAATGATCTGATGCTCGGATCGCGCTCCACCACCATTGGAATCTACGGCTTGAGCGAGAATTTTCGCAGCGCTGTCCCCAATGCCGTCACCATGCCCCAGTACTTCATGAAATACGGCTACCGCACAGAATCGGTGGGCAAGGTGTTTCACGTGGGCCACGGAAATCACGACGATCCTGCTTCATGGAGTGTTCCCAGCGTTATTGAGAAGGTGGTTGAGTACGTTGACCCGAAGAACTCCGCCAACGGACAATTGACACGGGAAGAAGCCTATTTTACCAATCAGAAACTCGACCAGATCGGCCGTCTTCCCCGCGGCGCAGCCTGGGAGAAACTGGACGTTCCGGACACGGCGTATGCCGATGGACGAATCGCCGAAGAAGGCGTCAAGCGATTGCGCGCAGCCAAAGAGCGGCTCGAGAAGGAGGGCACCCCGTTCTTTATCGCTCTGGGGTTTGTCAAACCGCATTTGCCATTCACCGCACCAAAAAAGTACTGGGATCTCTACAACCCTGCGGAGTTCAAGCTTGCCACCTACCAGGAATTACCACTGGGAGCTCCCCCGATCGCCGGCAAGCGGGGCGGCGAAATCCTCAACTATGATCCTTTGAGCATGGACAACCTGAAGACCGACGACATTCAACGCACGTTGATCCACGGTTATTACGCCGCCACAAGTTTCGCCGATGCCCAGATCGGAAAAGTCCTCGATGAACTTGACCGTCTCGGTCTCGCTGATTCGACTATCATCGTGCTATGGGGTGATAATGGGTTCCATCTGGGTGACCATGGCATTTGGACCAAACACACAAACTACGAGCAGGCGGTGCGTATTCCCCTGATTATCGTGGCGCCGGGTATCACTCCACCAGGTTCTGTCACGCGCCAGGTGGCCGAAAATGTGGATATCTTTCCCACTCTGGCCGAATTGGCAGGCCTACCGCGTCCAACGGGTCCTCAGCCCATTGAGGGTGTCAGCCTGGTGCCGGTGCTCCGTGATCCAAATGCCCGGGTGGACGATCACGCTTATCACTGCTTTCCGCGTGGCGAGATCATGGGACGGGCCATCCGCACGGAGCGGTACCGGCTTGTGGAATGGAAAAAGATTGGAGCGCCCACCAGCACTGCGCAGTACGAGCTGTACGACTATCAAACTGATCCGGAAGAGCGCGAAAACCTCGTGGACAAACTTCCCGAGGTGGCCCAAAAGCTCAAGGAGATCCTCGCTCGGTATCCGGAGGCGGCCAGCCCCTTGGCCCAGCGACGCAAAAACCGTTAGGGCATTTCATTCGACGACAACCACCGCTTCCGCAAATCCCAACAGGAATTGAGGCGCCAAGTTTTCCCACGGGCAGGCCACGTCGAGCGTCACAATATGGCGGCCGGGCTGGGCGTTCCTGGGGACTTCCACCGTGAGCGTGACCCCAGTTTCCGTTCGCGGTGCTGCCAAAATGGGGGACCATCCCTTCCAGGAATGGCGTGCCGCCGGCACCCGTGATTTGCGCCACGAAAATGGCGGAACTCCCCGCACCCGGAACTCCGCCTCCCTCTCCAAATGATTGAAAACCACCACTTTGAATTTCGCGATACCGCCCGCTTTTACAGATTGCTCGTAAGGATCCGCTCTGACCCACAGTTCGTCCATTCCAAAATGCGGGTCCGGCCAGGGAAACAACTGGGCCAGCAGTTGACGCCGTTCTTTCAATCGGCCGAAGATCGCCTGGCAAAGATCGGGAGTAAACCGAAACGCTTGATCCACATGACAGTTGAACATGTGAGTCGGCCGCAGTTTCATCACCAGTTCAAGGCATCGCTGAAACCCCATTCCGTCATGAAGAAAATTCCTGTTTTGAATGCAGTAATCATCGATACCTGACGGCGTGAACGAATCACCCACAAAGAAAAGCCGATCCGAACCTGTTTCGACCAGTAGTGCCCCGTGGTAGAGTGTTTGTCCCGGGAATTCGAACGCGGTCAGGCGAAACTCATGCCACGAGAGACCCGTTCCATCTGCGAGAATATGATCCACTGCAATTTGAGAGGGTGAAATACATGGCAAACGCCACGCCAGTGGTCGGCTAACCACACTTGCCACCGACGGCACAGCGTAGCAAGGGCAACCGAACCTTTGCAGGAACTCGGGGATGGCGTCCACGTGGTCGTCATGGTAATGGGTGATCCACAGACCCTCCACCCGCTTGATCGTGCCCTGGGAGAGCATGCTCTCCAACGCCTCAATAACCTGGCGATTCCCGCAATCCATAACAAAGGCCGCTTGATCTTTAGAGATAAGAATCCAGCTTGTTCCGATATGCCGGAGATAGGAAGGCACCTCTAGGGTTTCCTGGAATGGTAACTGATCGGGCTGTCCCGCAAATTCTGTGAAAAGTTCAGGGAAATAGTGCCGCAGCGCCGACGTGGAGACGTAGTTCCGGTATACTTTCTCGAGACGTTCCAGAACCAGCGCGATGGCCTGACGCGGGTCGGCCACAATTCCTCCGTGTGAGGTGACAAGAAAATCAGGTTTGAGCTCCAGGACACGATTCAGGCTCGCCTTCAGCCTTTCCTGGGCGCCCAGATACCCGTGGTAATCAGATATTCGCCTTTGTCCCCGCTGAAACCCTTTCTGAAGGGAATAAAGATCGGGAAGCTGTCCGGGCCCGTACAGCAGATCGCCGCAGAAAACGATTCGTCGGCCGTCCACCTCCACGCAGTAGCTGACCGCGCCGTCCGTATGCCCCGGTGTTGCAAGCAATGAAATCCGGGCTGGTCCCCAGGTAAACGAATCGCCGTCTCGAACGGTTCGGGTCACGGCTATGGGTTCAGGGAACGTCCAATGATGCGGATGCTGGTTGTAGATGTGCCATCGGGTCCCCGGCGCAGCCCAGTAATCCGTGACATGGGTGAAGAGCTTGAGCTCGCTTTCCGGGACAACAACTTCAATTTCTGCCGAATTCCTTTCAAGGCCCGAGGCCTGCTCCCGATGGTGATGGGTCACGAACACCGTGCTGATTTTCAGGCCTTGTTGCTCTGCCCAGTCAAACACCTCTCCGTCACCGCAGTCAAAAAGTGCCAGCTCGTGACTGTTTCTCAACACTCCCACGTGAACCGGTCCGCAAAACACGCCGAGGTGATCGGTCAGCCACTGAACCGTCCCCGGCCTCGGCGAACTGTCCGCGCCCGCCAATGCCACGGACTGCCGGATGGCCAGCAGCAACGAGGCAGCGAAGGATCCCTGGAGAAGCCCTCTCCGGGAGAAACGGTGATGACGTACATCATGGATTTCGGCAGACTTCATCCGCTCATCCTCCGGGAATTCACGAGCGGCAAGCATCGGGGAAATTGTCCCCGTCACTGAAGCGAAGCGGCCCGTCTCCAGTATGTCTTCCGCCGTACTGAAATCAAGCGGTCACACCGCTCAACTGCCTGAATGCTGTTGCCCCGACTCTCCGCGATCGACAACGAGAAACTTAGCAATGGAAAAAGCCGAGCCACGCACTGGTTGAGAAGCCTTACTTTTGAGATAGCCTAAATTGCCCCAGCCACATCTGGCTGGTGATCGGCGGTCTGTAACATGCTAAGGAAGCTCACCCGCGATGCTTGGCTGAATTCGCATCCAACGAACCTCGCGGAGTCACATATAATTACAAATGGCGATTTCGATAAGCCGGTCGGAAAGCCCATGATCCGCGCTCACCTCCATTGAGCCATTGGCAGCGATTCGAGGGGACCTTTCGGATGGCAGATAAATCCAGCGACCCTTTACTATCAGAAGTCCCGCATGAACAGGAATCCGAATCCGGCTTTGAAGAACTTCTGCGCTACACATTAGCGGGATATATCGGAGGACTTGTTGCGGGAGTGATTCTCGACACGCTGGGTTTTCAAAGGGCTGCTCTCGGTCAGTGGCTGGTGAGAACGCTGGGCGGTGAAGCCGAAAGTATCTTTGAAGGCCTTTTTGCACTTCGCCAACGGATCTTGAGGAAAAGTACGTCCATCGCCGAAAGCTACGCCTGGGGCAAATTTCTGGGGATGATCGCTCCCTGGATCATTGACGCCCTCAGCCGACTCCTGGGCCTGGATGTGTACGGCGTCGAGGGGTTCTACATCCCATATTTTTACGCGATGAGCGACCAGATCGGTGCGAATCTTGCCGGAATTTTTCACTTCCGCCAGGAAACCGGCGACTGGAAAACGGCCTTTCGCAGATATTTTCGTCATCCTGTTATGCTGGCCAGTTTAGGGATCATCCTCATCGTTCCCATCGGGCTTCTCGTGGCACGCCTTTTGGGATTCAGCCCCACCACACAGGTAGCCACAGCGATCGAAATCATCGCTTCCAATTTGTGCTGGATACCTCCTGCGGTTGGCTGGTTGACAGAGAAGCGTCACGTCATAAAGTCCAGTAAATGAATGGGACGACTAATTGCACAGATAATGGCGAGTGCCTCCCAAAATACCAGACGCTCCTGGCTAAATACTCGCATAAAATCGCGAGACAGAATAAAACATTATTGAGAGTGAGTATCGGGGAGAATCGTTTTTCAGTCGCAAAAGGATCTGCCGCGATTTACAATCGATCGGAGCAAGGGATCATGGGACATTTCGGAATGTCTCAGGAAGATGTTGCTCATTTCGGTTCCGATTCACGGCGAAATAAACAAGCCAATTCGATGAAAAATGACGAGGAAGTGGGCCATGGACCACGAAGCCAGGTGGTTTTCCATTCAGCGGAAGTCAAATGAAACCGTGATCATTTTTCATCCAAAGCCCGATGTTCGGTTTTGGCCGCCGTCTGTCCTCCGCGAAAATCCCCTCCCTCGAAATTTGGTCCGGGGTGGAAAAGTCGTAATCACAGGAGCGGGATCTGTCTGGATGTACGCCCATGCGGCTGCCTTGACCGCAGCGGAGGGTGGCTGCGTGGAGGTGCGCAAGCCACAGGATCAAGCTGGCCGGAATGTGGGCGACGCCTCAACTCCGCCATCGTTTTCTCCCCGTGATTTCTTCACAGTGCATCACCGGGAGTTTGGTGACGAGCACAGCGTCGCCCTTGTGAAGCTGGATATCAGGCCCAGCCCCCCGTTGACGAAGACGGAAATATCGAAAGTCGTCGAGGCGGTCGGCGACGAGCTGAAGAGGCTACCGGGTAAATCAACGGTCTGTTTGACGGGCTCCGGCCCGGTGGAGGTCTATGCGGGAATTGCGTCGGTCGCGGTTTCCCAAGGGATTTCTCGCATCATTTGTATTTCCCCGCGGGATGGATACGTTTCCGTTTGGCCACCCGATGGGGAAGCACCCAAGTTAACCTCGGAGACCATTGACTGGATTCACGGTTTGCTTCGGCCAAAGCAGGGTTCCGTCACTTTGGGGGTGGTGGGTGATCCCAATTGCGGCAAATCGGTATTGAGCAGAGCGCTCTATTACTGCGCTATCAGGGCCAGCTATTGGGCCTGGCGTTTTGATTCGGATGGTCAGTCTCCGACACCCGAGTGGTACCTGCTTCTTCGCCAGGAATTGCCAGAACAGGCCGAGCAATTGCGGAAGTTGCAGAAAATCGGCTGGACAAATGAAATGGAAGAGATCTTAACCCGACAACTGGAAATCGCCCGCGATTATTTCGATGTCCTCATTGTGGATCTGCCGGGAGGTAATCTAAAGGTCTCACCGCCTCAGCGCATCCCACCCGGACGTCAAGAATTATTCCAATTGGTAGACAGGTTCATCATTGTGTATCAGGATCATGGCTTGCCCCAGCCGTGGATCGACGCTCTTCAGCAACATCGGCTGGCGGAGCGAATTGTCGCAATGATTGCCTCGGCCGATCCTCGCGAGCAACCAAGTTTGACCTTCAGCAAAACAGGCAACAATATTTGGGAAGGGCATGCCACCGGCCTGGATCGCGGGGTGGAGTTGAATCACATTGTGAACTCCTATCACAATACACTTCTTCCATTCTGGAACACCCTACTTGCCCGCCAGGGAGGGCCCGGCTCAAATCAAGATCGCTGAGAGTATCTACGCTTTAATCGAAAGAAATGCAAGCTGGGGTGCTTCAGGGCCCGATGCGAGGTGGCGCCAGCCCAGCCGAAATCTTATCCAAAATGAGAAGCCAATCCTGACCCCGGCCGCTCCCCGGGGCGCGAATCGCGAAGGATTCACTCGGCTTTTTTCGACCACCGTCCTGAACACTTCCCGTGCGCGGATCAAACCACCACACCTGCACCTCTTCTCTTCGTGCCACATCCCAGTGAACCGTTAGCGATCCGCCCGTGGGCAAATAAACCAGCGCGAACGTGTCATCAATAGATCGGGCAGCACGGCGGTGGTCGGCCCCTTCCAGCTCGTTACCTTGGATGAGCGATTGATCCGGCACCAGTTTGTACCAGGGACGCTGGGTCAGGATCGCCCGCATGAGGCCCATCTGGGCACTTCCCGGGTGGTGCAGGGCTTCTTTCCACGGCGTGCGTGCGAAAGAGATGGGCTTTCGGGGCGGCTCGTACATTTGCCAGATATTGTGGTCTCCGTACGTATGCCCACACGCACCACTCAACATCGACCAGTAGGCTGCCTGGCGGACATCCCAATCGTCGAACCATTGCTCCCCGTGCTTCCAATTGAGAGGATGATCTTCGTAACGTGGCTCACCATCCAAAACAGGCTTGGTAGGCACCAGGTCCCGTAGCGCCAGTGTGGTCTTATAGTTGCGGAGATTGTACGCACTATGGCCGGACTGAAACATGTTAAAGGCCAACCAATCATCCCTGTGAAACCACTGTGCGGAATTTGATCCGCCCATCGGATGGTAGGTCATCAGATGAGCACCGCCATCCCCTTCGGCAAGTCCCGCTGCCAGTCCGTGCACAATGGCCAGATGACGCTCATTTTCGGGATTGCGGTCACCACCGAGAATCCAGATGATGGGACGATCTCGATACCGCTGGCCCAACCATCGCCCGTAAACCCTAGCATTTTCTGGAGTAAAGATCTCCGGTCCCACGCCCCACTTTTTATTCCACTTATCACCCCAGGTTGGCAGCATTCCAATGAATAAACCAAGCTCTTCCGCACGCTGAACAATCCAATCGACGTGATCCCAATAGTCATTATTTGGACCTTCTACGACCGCCGGCCTGGTGGGATCGTCATTCAAAAGCGGTACGTGGCCGTAAGCATTGGGGGTATGGAGACCGTCGAGTTCCGCCAACACCACAGCCTGAATGACGGTAAAACCCTTTTTCGCGCGATCAGTTAAATAAAGTTCTGCTTCCTCGCGGTTGAGGCGATGGAACAACTCCCATGCAGTATCACCGAGATAGAAAAATGGTTCTCCCTTGTCAGTCACAAGGTAACGTCCATTGTCAGCCACTTGGAGACGCTGAGGCGCTCCTGCATTAACGCTGCGGACCAAAATGAAACCGACTATCAAGACCCAAAAACAACTCCGGCATATCCAGACGACATTCCGGCCTTTCAGAATCATACAATACTCCTCACGGAAAAATGGCTTTTCTTTTGTCTTCCACCTTGTACTAAGTCTATTTTACAATGAAACCAAATGAAGCAATTAGTAGCGATACATTAAATCACACCTCTTAAGGTTTTAAGAGTTCCGGCAAACGATCGAAGAGCTCTGACGCCTTTTTGATCAATTCGCGAAACGCGTCCGGCGATTGCATGATGTGCTGCACACGGCTGCGCGATGAGCGGCTACCGTGGGCACAGGAGTTCCGGGCGTGCTGGAGGTCGATGAGCAATTCCCTGGCGTCACCACCCAGCCGATTGAACAGCTCCTTTTGGCCCTTTTTACGAAGGTCGTATGCCAGAGGATCCCCGGATAAATTCAGGAGTTTCGCGGCTCCAATGAGCAGGGCTTCGTACATCAAGATCGCAGCCCGGAAATAGTCCCCATGATTCAATGCCTCCACCGCGGACTGCCGCACCCGTTCGGCAAAAGAGCCCTGTTTGGTCCATTCCAGGCGTTCCCTCAGCAGCCGCTGCAACTCCCTCCCTACAGCATCGGCCGCTTGGATCGCCTGTTTAGCGAGAGATTGCGCTTTGGATCGCGCCGTGTGGAGCTGGTTTGTGTTTTCCAAAAACCAACTCTCTTCCGCATCCACGCCCAGGCATTGAGCAACGGGTGCATAGTTTCCGGTGAGCTTGAGGATGGCTGCTGCCTCGGTATCTTCCACCAACTGCTGACAGATGGGCAACTCGATCACCGGCGTAATATCCCCTTGACGCGCTTCAAAAACACCCGAGAAGAATCGGACATTTTTCACACCGTGAGTCCAGCGCATCAGAGAAATGACAAACGTTGCAATCACCGGCATGTGACGAAAACCATGGCTGATGTCGAATATAACATCGTTGCCGTGCGGGACATTGTCAAATAAAGCCCTCGCGATCTGCTGCTGAGATTGCGGATCGAGCGCCTCACCGATCAGGCATAAGCGCAATTGGAGAGGCCGCGCATGTTCATTGAGGATCTGTTCCCACTTTTGTAAAGATTTCGAATCAACATTTCTGGCTATGACGCGATCGTCAATGCGACAGTACTCTTCCTCATCGATTGCATCTTGGTCGGGAATGACTCGAATGAGCTCAGACCAAAGCGAGGCCGACGTCCCGAGAACGACCCAGCGGTCAATCTCCACACCAATATGCCGCAGATATTCGACTAAAGCCGTCCCAAAAAGAGAGGTTTCTCTATCAAAGTGGCCACCATTCGGAAGGGTGAAGCGGTATATGGTCTTGCGATACTCCGACCGGGCGTCCTGCGGCTGAATCTTCTGCCCCGTGCCCAAGAAGCTGATCACACTGGTCGCCATCGTCATCGCCTCCTTCGCAGAACACCGGGCTATGGGTTCCCTCACATGCACTCCAGTATACGCAGGTCGCTATCCATTGCCAGATTGGGCGAGGAATTACCGTGCACTGTACCGTTTCCCCCTTTCATTCTCGGCAAACCACTTGCACGGTTGACATCGCGGATGGGGAAAGACTGGGCCCTGCTGACCAGGCTGCCGCTGCGCGAGGCAAAGATTCTATGTGGCCATCATTTTTTGAGGCATATCAACCGGCCAGGTGACCTATTCTGAATCATAAGCCAGGAGAGAGGCCGATTCTTTGGCCCCCGCCCCACAACTGCCACCTCACCACGTCGACTTCGCAGGTTCAAATCCCGCCCCTGTCATTTTCTTGTGTTGCAGCAATAAGTTACAACACGCACCGAGTTGCATAACGTCGCAATCGAACAGGTCTTGTGATTTAGTTTTCACTATCTTGCTGCTTGGTGCGGGAACGTTCTCTGCCCCATTCCGTGGCACCCGTGCGCCGGGTTCTGTGCCACCATTCCATGCTTCGGTAATCGCTCGGGTGTAGTCTTGCGGCGTTACCCGCAGGTAATGTTTTGTTGCAACCTTGGAGGTGTTACCCATCCAGGCTGTTACTGCGTGCAAGGGGATGCGGGCTACCAAATCCGTTTCCGCGCTGGCTCGCAAAGAATGCCACAAGCGGGGCCATGGCTGTTCGCCAATCCGGGCAATGAGTCGTAAAAGATGCTGTCGCAGGTTGACATTGGCCCACCAGCCTCGGGTTGCCGCCTTCACTGATTCCCTTTGCCGCAATCGATGGAAAATGAACACTTGCCCCGGTTCTGCCGCTTCCCAAACGGCTTCCAAGTGGGGACGCACCGGGGGCACAATTGGCACCACCCGATATGGCTTCCCGTGCACTTCTGTTTTCGGGGACGGCACCCGCAAGCGGCTTTGCTCCCAATCAACATTGGCCCACGTGAGCGAAAACGGTTCACTGGGAACTCGCAACCCGAGATAACGGGCAATTGCCAGCAAAAGCTTCCACTCTAAATTGGGAGTGGCATCAATCAGGCGTTCGACGACCTCCGCGGGCACATAGACTTGTCTGTCGGAATCGTCGATTTTGGGTCGTTTCACGGTCTCAAACGGATTCTTGCTCACTAATTCCCGACGGAGAGCGTCCCTAAAAAAAGCTTGCACCCGTTCCACTCGCTTCACTACCGTGGCGGGCCGCAACCGGGCTGAACCTCCACGTTGCTTGCAAGCTTCGGTTGCTAGCCAGCGAACAAAATCGTCTGCGTCGCCTTCAGTGATGCTGTCCAGCCGGCGCTCCGGGCCAAAGAATTGCACCAGATTTTTCAATGCGTACCGAGTTGCAGAAAGGCTGGCCGGTTTGATTTGGGTTTGGCGATTCAGATAGGCTTCCACCGCGGTCCCCAAAACCGCTGCCGGAGTGACTTCCGTCAGTCCGGCGCGCACAAGCCGTTCCCGCAAAGTATCACCCACGCTTGCCAGCCAAACTGCCGTTTCCTGGCGGAGCGGTAAACCTGCCGTCCTGGCTACCAGCAACGCCTCCACGTGGACGCGGATGCTCTCCGCCGTTTTTTTGTCCACACGACCAAGGCGAAGAGTTTTCGACTTGCCATCAGGGGCCACAAGGACGATCCGCCAGCCTTTGCCGTTTCTTCCGACACTTGCCGTAGGATGCTCCCTTTCTACGTCACAGCGCGACAGCCGTCATTTGACTTGCCAGGGTATCTCCAAGCACCCGGCGATCCTTCGGAGTGATCGTTAGTTTTCGTTTGGAGCTGTGAGGACCGAAAGCCTCAACGTAGGGCCAATTCATGAATTGCCCGTGCCGGTGAACCGTTATCGTGTTCGCTAAGCGGGCAACGTCCTTCGGAGGGGCACGCTTGTCGTGCCCGGTGAAGCGAAATCGATGGTCCAACGTTCGAAAAAGCGGACCTGACGAGCAGGTCCCTCCGAGGCTGCGGCCACAACCGGCGAAACTGATCCGCATTTATGTCCCGGCCGCCTTGACAGCGTCAATGGACCATGGTTTCTCCACATTCGCCGATTTCAGCAAGAGCAAGATTACGCTGTAGTATTAAGCCGTTGCTTCGGGTGCCCTATCGCCTGAAGCACGTGACCCTGGCATAATAACATTCGCCAGTAGCGGTACGTCCATATGCAACAAGCTGAAAAACAGGTGGTTGAATTCCGGCGCCTCTTAAGATCACGAAGGAGGGACCCATGAAATGCCCCAATTGCGGCTCGGACCTTGACCCGCTCACCGGAGTGTGTCCCCAGTGCCAGGGGGCTACCAGCACCGCCCAGGCTACCGGGGCAACTTCGACGAGTGATGGGGGAACCGAACGGGGACCCAAACGGGGTGATCCGGATATCGAATTGTGGAAGGCGTCTTATTCGCCTCGGGGAATGATCGGCACGTGGATCACCCTTGGCATCATCACAATCATCGTGATTGTGGTGGATATCCTGCTCATGCAGAGCCCTCTCAAGAATCATGCCGGGTCGTTGTGGGGCATAACCCTTGGACTGATCGCACTTGCCTGGTTGGTTTTTCTGGCCATCGCATGGTACCGGAAGATGACCATCCAGTACCGCTTGACCACCTACCGCTTTTACCATCAAAAGGGTTTTATCTTCCGCACCGTCGATTCGATGGAGGTTATCGACATTGACGATATCGCCATGCACCAGAACCTTTTGGAACGGTTGGTGGGGGTGGGACGCGTGATCTTGCGCACGAAAGATACTTCGGACCCTATCCTGATTTTGCATGGGGTTCCCAATCCCCTTGAGGCTTTCAAGAAAATCGATAAGGCACGACGCGACGAACAGATCCGGCGGAGCATCAAGATTCAATAATCGCTCGCGCAATACACCCAACTTGGTCAAGTTGACTACCCAAGGGATTGCCTTCTTCTCTCTGTTTGTTACACTGACAGCACTCGAGTATCCGTGGAACCTGACAAGTTCACCCATCGCGTTAACGGAGGTCACCCCATGAGACGACGCACCTTTTTGACCTGCGCCACCACCCTCGCGAGTCTTGTGAGCATAAGTATTGCGGCAAGCGGGATTGTGGCAGCGCCGTACAAGGCGCTCATTGTGACCGGTCAAAACGCCCACGACTGGAAAGGCACCACACCCGTTCTGGTCAAACTGCTGGAGGAAACCGGGCTATTTACAGTGGAAGTCGCGCAGTCTCCGGGCAAGGGGGAGGACATGAGCGGCTTCAAACCCGATTTCAATAAATTCGATGTGGTGGTTCTTAATTATCAGGGGGATTCCTGGCCGGAGGAAACCAAGAAGGCCTTCGTGGATTACGTCAAAAACGGTGGCGGCGTGGTTGTGTACCACTTTGCCTGTGCAGCCTTCCCGGACTGGCCGGAATACAACGAGATCATCGGGCTCGGGGGATGGGGAGGCCGAAACGAAAAATGGGGTCCCTACGTCCGCTGGCGGGATGGCCGGTGCGTGTTTGACTACACTCCAGGTCGGGGCGGCGGACATGGCCCCATGCAGCCCTTTGCCATTGATGTCCGCTATCCCGAACATCCCATCATGCAGGGTTTGCCGCCGCGATTCATGCATGTCCCCGATGAGCTCTACGGCTGGCTCCGCGGTCCGGCCAAGAACCTCACGGTGCTGGCCACCGCTTTCGCCCCCAAAGACAAGGGCGGCTCCGATGAGCACGAACCGATCTTCTTTACCGTCCAATACGGCAAGGGACGAGTCTTCTTCAACGCCCTTGGGCACACAGCCGAACAGCTCAAGAGTGTCGCCTTTATCGTGACTTACCAGCGGGGTGCCGAGTGGGCGGCTTCCGGCAAAGTGACCCAACCGGTGCCGGCCGATTTTCCCACCGCCGATCAGGCGCGGACTCGAGATTGAACCAACCTATCGATTTTCGAAAAAATCGGCTCCGCCATCACCCATCCGCCGATAAAAACGCTTGCCACGGGTAGAGTCGACCGCTCGGTGGCTCTGCCCGTTCCGTTTTTTGGCTTCGTTTCGCGGCAGCGGAATCTCGCGGCTCCTTCGCGGATTGTTTTGGCCGACCGTCTTCCGCGCAACCCGCGCAGGTCAGAACAAGCACGACAAGCACGTCCCACCGGGCTTCCGCCGGCACCTGACTGGCCAGCTCGCAACTGTGATATTTCTCGCTCGCCGGACGGGAACCGGCTTTTGACGTCTTGGCGATAACTCCCGTCCCTTACGCCAGATAGAGCCAACGCAACGCGCCTTTCGGTTAAAGGCGGTCCTTGTCCAAATTATCCCCATCCTGGTATACTCAATTTCGATGGTCTGACGTTTCGTGAAAAGGCACGAATGGTGCGTGCCGGTGGTGGTATCTGTGGTCATTGTTTCAGGTTGAATGGGAGTCGAGCGTGGGGACGAAAAAAACTGGTAAAGGGCGTCGCAAGATCGGCAGCAAAAAGCGGCGGATGCGTTCCAAAATTCGCCATCGCAAGAAGTGAGTCTATCGATCCCCCGTGTGCCGGGGAATTCCTGACGTGGGTTCCCGGCCTCTGCTGACAGGTGGTGTCTGTGCCGCCATGGTGTTGACTACTCCCGGATCTGTTGCTGCGCTCTGATTGCGCTCTCTTCTCCGTGGAAAACATTTGAGCCATCCCACCTCCCCCAATTACAATCGAGGTACTGGCGGAACCGGATGGCGGGGTCTTGTCGGAAGTCTTCCGCGCGACGTGGTTCCTGAATTCATTTCTGTGGGAAAAAAGCTTGCGAATCCGAGGAGATACAACTCGTGTCCCGCAACGTGCCGCGAACAGCTCTTCTGGGTGCTTTTTACGAGGACTATTTGAAACATCTTGACACCGCCCGATTCGTGGCGGACGTCAACTCGCGCTATATGCAGGGCACGCTCCAGCGATTGCTGGAACACCCGCTGTGTGAACTTCGCCGCGCAGCCGCCCTGGCGCTGGGATATGTCGGCGATTATGCGTCCAACGGGGCGCTGGGTCGGGCACTCAACGACCGTGATCCCACCGTTCGACTGCTCGCCGAGACGAGTATTCGAAAAGTCTGGCTCCGTTATGGTTCGGAGGCCCAGCAAAAACAGCTCAGTATCATCATCCGCCTCAATGCGGCACGGCGCTATCGCGATGCCCTTGCCCGAGCCAACCGCCTGCTGGAAGAAATTGAGGATTTTGCAGAAGTGTACAATCAGCGGGCCGTGGCGTACTACGGGCTGGGAGAACACGCCGAAGCCATTCAGGACTGTCGCACCACCCTGGAACTGAATCCCTACCACTTCGCGGCAGCGGCAGGAATGGGCCAGGCGTACCTGGAGTTGCGGGACCCGATCGCCGCCCTGGAAGCGTTCCGCCGGGCCTTGCGACTCAATCCCGACCTGCACGCCGTTCGGATCCAGGTCGCCAGGCTGGAACGCCTGATCGAAGACGTCTAATCCCCGTCAACTCACGCGGCCCGGCGACGGACGACGGCCTCCGCCCGGCGAATGGCTTCCTCTTTGGAAACCACAGCCCACCGCGTCCTCCGACCGTCACTCCACTCCATAAGCACTCTCCCCGATTCGCTGAGCATCCGCGGAATATAAAACCACAGGCGATCGTCCGGCCGCAGGACTTCGGGATGCCACAGAAGAATCACATCGATACCGGCCAAATGATTCGCCCAGCGCGGAAGAGCTTCGGCGAGTCGTCCCGGAAGGAGCACCACTTCTGTGTCCAATTCCCGGAGCGTCCGATAGACCTGCTTGACCTGCGGCCCGCCCGCCTCCTCAAATCTGCTGATCCCCACGTACCTGAACCGAGATTGTGGGGCTGCGTGTCGAACCACTTGGACCAACAGCTCCGTTCGACCGAGATCAAGACTCCCCACTTCCAGGAGGGATTGCGGCGGTGTTTCAGAAAGCGTGCGGAGAAGCGTGCGGAAATGAACAGGTTGCGCAAAATGAAGAAGCCACCACAAACGGAATTGCGACAGCTCGGCCAAGGGAATCTCCTGTTCCAGCTCAGCACTTCCCGATCAAATGAATCCTTCTTCCAAGCAGGGGCGCAAGGCCCTAGAAAGGTGATTCGGACAACACAGTCACAAAACTCGAAGAAACGGGGCGGATTCTCGTCCGTGACCCTGCACATCGCCAAACACCGGCAGCGAAGTCCCGGTGGAGACTTTTCCCATCCGGTGCCGATAAGAGAGCGGGGAGAAATGTTGCCTTTGTGTGTTAAGATGCGCAAAAAATAAAGATTTCGTCGGCGAGCGCAACTGAGAGAAGTTTCGTTGAGACGGTGCGGTACACCGGGCGAAGACTTGTAGTGGTGTCTTGTGTTCGCCAGAGAAATCCTGCTCTCCTCGACGCAGGACCTGGAGAAAGCCACCTAATGGGTGACTCTCGTTGAGGCGAACGGTGATGCCAGGGCATAGGCTGGGAAGCCAGCAGACGAGTCCAGCAAAATCCAACTCCGTTTGTAGACCTAAGGAAGGGACCCCATGACGACTTCGCTCCAGCGAAATGAGCCGACCTGGCCGTTCCTCCTGGTGCTGATCGCGCTCTTTATCCTGAGCGTAACTTCTCCGCGGGCATGGCGCGTGGTGGAGCGTCCCGATCCGCCAATTCCCGACAACAACCACACGGCGCTCGCCGAGGCCGACACACCGTCGGGCGGAGAATCGGGCCAGGCCCTTGCTGCCACCTCGCCGTCACTCCCTGCCCCTTCAGCATCCATGGAATCTCTTCCCACGACGCAACCGTCTTCCCGGAACGATGTGGCTCTACAACCTGCTGAGGTTCAGCATCAGGTGGCGGCCGACATGGCCCATGGATCAACTCTCCTGCAGTTTCCTCCCGAGCCGGAAAAGGAAGACCCCTGCCTGGAGCTGATGCCCGATGAACAGCAAACGACGCCCCGGTCCGATGATACGCACGTCACAGGCGCACCGGATTCCCAAGACCTTGCCATGAATGCCGAGTCGCCACCGTCCGAACCCGGGCACACCGGCACGATGGAAGAATCGGTCGTCGGCAGTGATGTTCAGTCTCAGCACGCTCTGTGGACCCCGCCGGCCTCTCTGCTCGCCATGCTGGAGCCCTTCGCGGAGCGACAGGAAACCCGCGTGTGGGTGAGCGAGGTTCGGGAAAAGATCGACGAACTCGGTCAGGGGTTTGAAGCCCGCGAAGATGTTTTGCCGGTGCTCCAGGCGATCTACGCGCTCGCGCAACGGTCGTCTTCCATCCAAACGAAACTCGACCTACAACCCGACGTGGCGGCGGACTTCCGGCAGGTGCGCTATGCCCTGATTCGCAGGCTGAGTTTGTGGAAGGCGATCCAACTCGCCGGGGGCTTGCAGTCGGAGCTGGCCGCCACAGAGAGTGAAGACTGGACACGCCTGGAAAAAACCCTCAACGCAGTTGATCAGCGATTGGGCTCGGGGAGCGTGGCCCAGGCCTGGCGCGAATTCCTGAACCTGGACGCAATAAAATCCGCCATGCAATCCCAGCCGCGTCCGGAAGCGGAACATCAACTGGCGGAAATTGCTCGGCGGACGCTGCGGAGAATCGACGATCACACCTTCACCGAAGACCAACAGGCGCTTCTGGATGAACAACCCCTGACCGACTACGTCAATGAACTCCGTTTTTGGGCTGCTCCCGCGGTGCAGGCAGCGAGTCTCCTGGAACGGGTGGAAAGCTTCGAATCTGACGCCACGAATTCGGCGGCGCAACCCCTGGTGCAGGCGTACTACCGCCTCGCGCGATCTTCTCAGGTCCGTGCCCGGTGGTTGGCACGATGCCTTGATCTGCTCTATCGAAATGCCAACGTGCGAATCGCCATTACGGAAGAACTGCTCAACCGCTTGGCTCCCGAACGTCCGGCAGACGAACGGCCTGTGGCGGACGTCATTCTGAATCGGCCGGTGTACGGTTCCAGCTACGCAGAGACAAAGGTCGGCTTTCGGCTGATTCCTGATCCCCTGCGAGCTCGCGTCGCACTGACGGTCCGCGGCCACGTGACCTCTCTGACTTACGCGAATGCGGGACCCGCCACCATCTGGAATGACGGCTACGCCGAATACGTGGCCGAAAAGGATGTGGAAATCACGCCTCACGGGCTTGTCGCGTCGCCGGCTGTCATCAATGTGGAGAACTCGGTGCGCATTCGGGACGTGGCGACCACGCTGGATTCCATCCCAGTGCTGGGCTTTCTCACACAGGAAGTGGCACGTCAGCAAGCTGCCCGCCAGCGTCTGGAAGCCAGCGAGGAAGCCAGGTGGAAGGTAGCGGCCCAGGCCCTGCGGGAGATTGAAAGCGAAACCGAGACCCAATTTTCCCGGCTCAACCAGCGGTGGCAGGAAGAAGTGCTGGGACCCTTGCATCGGTTCCACCTTGCTCCGACATGGCTGGGAGCGCAGACGACCGAAGATCGGATCGTCCTCCGTGTTCGACTGGCGGCGCCGTTCCAGCCCGGCGGGCATACACTCCGCCCCTTTGCCCCCGCAGACGCCCTGGCCAGTTGCCAGATTCATCAGTCAGCCGTCAACAATTTCCTCCAGCAACTGGGGCTGGAAGGGAAAACCTACACGGTGGCCGAGCTCCAGCAAAAACTCCGCGAAAAACTTCGCCTCCCAGAGGACGACAGCCGCGGGGAAAACCCCCACGCCGATGCCCAGATCACCTTTGCCGCCCGGGATGCCGCGAGGGTGGAGTTTTCCCAGGGTAAACTGATCATCACGCTGGCCGTTGCCGAGCTGAGCAGCCCACCGAATCGCTGGCAGGATTTCCAGGTCCGCGCTATCTACCGGCCGGAGATCCACAACGATCGCATCCGGTTCAATCGCGAGGGCGTGGTGCAACTTGTCGGTCCCATGGATATGCGGTCACAGATCGCCTTGCGAAGCGTTTTCAGCCGCACTTTCTCCAAGGATAAACCCTGGGAAGTTTCACCGGGCTTCCTCCAACGGCACGAAAACCTCACAGATTTGACGGTGACGCAACTCGTCCTGGAAGACGGCTGGCTGGGGTTCGCCATCGGCCGCCGACCGGCGATGGCCGCCGCTCAGAGCGCCAGCGAACACGCGCCGCACTGAAGTCCGGCCGGGGCGTCCGAAGTGGCTGCACTGATAAAAAGGGTCAGTTCAACCGAGGGCCAGATGGGCTCTCCATATCTTTTTCTTTCTTGCGCCGCTGGGCACGCCGCCCGGTGGTTTCCAGAATGGCAATCAGGCTGATCATGCAGCCCACGAGGAGCAGGATGACCAGGGCACCAAAGGTATTGACCTGGTGCAAAAGAAGCGCGCCCAATCCACAGGTCGCCGCCATGAGGTAAATGGTGAGGACGGCCTGGGTTTTCGTCATGCCCAGCTCAACGAGGCGGTGAGAGAAATGCCGGGTGTCACCTACAAAGGGGCTGGCCCCAGCCCGCAAGCGTATGACCACCACCGTCACAAGGTCATAGAGCGGCACCGCCAGGGCACACAAGGGGGCGAGTACTGCATGGCGAGGAGTGTTCTCTCCAGCAAATGTAGCCGTCATCGAAATGACCGCCACCAGGTAACCCACGAAATAACTTCCCGCATCGCCCATGAAAAGCCGGGCCGGAGGCCGATTGTGCCACAGAAACCCCAGCAGCGCCCCTAGCAAGACCAGAAAGAATCCGGCCACGAAGAGTTGCGGTTCTCCTGTGACGGGCTTGGGAGTGAGAAGCATGACTGCCGCCAGGACCGTGCAGGCAATCGCTGCCACCCCGGCCGCCAAACCGTCCATGTTGTCCAACATGTTGAAGGCGTTGATGAGGGCCACAATCCACAGCACACTCAATATCCCGGTGAGGAGCGGCACTTCGATAAAGAGCGTCAACCGATAACCTGCGGCCACCGTTACCCCGGCCACTATAAATTCCACAACCAGCCGAAACCACCAGGGAAGTTTCCATCGATCGTCGGCCAGGCCTAAAGTCATCACGACGGTGGCGAGTCCAAGGACAGTCCACAGCCGACCGCTTTGGGCCCAGACACCGGGTAAATGGCGTGCCGCCTGGATCGGCAACCATTCTCGCGGAAAGAACCCGGCCACCAGTTCCGGGGTGACCAACCCGTGAAGGGGTCGGCTGTCGAACGTGAACCAGAGCATCATTTGAAGAATGGCGAATGGAAGCACCACGCCCAGCCAGATTGCCAGTCCGCCCGAAGTCGGCATGGGCCGATCGTGCACCTTGCGAGGTCCCGGTCGATCCACCAGCCCCCATCGCGGTGCCCATACCCGGAGTGCAAACCCGAGCAGCCAGCTCACCACCAGGGAGGGCACCATTACGAAGAAGAGCCACCACACGGCGACGTCACCTCCCGTAAACGCTCGTGAAGATAGTCTCGGCACCGGTTGAAGAATTCGTGATACTCGGGCTGCCGATAATCGGCAAATGTCCACTCATGGTGCTGCCAGCGATGGTGCCGATAAAATAGCGTCACTTCTCCATAAATACCCAGGCCGAGATAAATGCGGTGGGTGAAATCTTTCGTCGAAGCCAGCACGAGTTTCCCCAGCGTGAGGTATCCTGGATCAATGTTGAGCGGACGCGGCTCAGGAAACAGACGCAGCTCCGCATACTCCGTCTCCCACGAGTTCGTTTGTATCTTGATGGCAGGCAGCCGACCGGGATCGATCAAATCCGCTGGTGCGAAAAAAACCTTTTTCAGATCTGGCCCCATGGTTGGGGTGTAATAATCGGTGTGGGAAAACGGGAACGGTGGACTTTCTAGGGCGAGCGGGCCCCATTCTTCGACCACCTTTTGCCGGGCCCAATCAATGGCCGCCGGGTACCGACTGAACACCGCCACCAACAACAACACCGGATCAGGGGCTTTGGGCACGCCCATTTTCTTTCTCCTTCATCGCGCCGAAACGAGCGTTTTATGGCTCACTCCAAAACGGCATCGCCTGCGTTCTCTCTGAAACACCCCACTTTTCCTCGGCCGATGGGGATGCGGAGGTGCACATGGGTTCGGTTGAGAGCAAGATTCCACCCGCAAGGACCTGACCTTCATGAATTATCCCTACAACAAATTGCGCCCAGGCCATCTCAACAGTCTTTGCAAAAGTGGGGATGGATCAGGCGTTCTCTTGCTTGATTCTACCACGTGTTGTCATTCTAATGAAAACTCCGGTGAAACTGTGACCCAATGCGGAGGTTTCTGACGCGTTTCCAGGCAACGCTCTCGTGAGGGACCGCTATGTCCTTTCGCCCTGTATGGTTGATTCTTACTGTTGCGGCATGGAGTTCAGGGCAAAGCTGGTCAGCGGAACGAGAAGTTCCATCGGGGCACAACCCCCGCTTTACCGTTGAAAAGGCCCCTGATCTGGAAAAGTGGTTTGACCCCACGGACGCCTGGGGCGGAGCCGACGGAGTTTTCTCAATTCCCCTGGATGCTCACCGACTTCTCTTCACATTCGGCGATACCTTCACAACTCGACAGCGGCGCAAAATGGTGAACAATTCCATCGCCATCCTTCGGCTGGAAGGACGCACGCCGGTGGGCATTGATTTCTTTTTCGGACGAACTGCCGATGGCGACGTCTGCTCGTTCGCCGTCCCGGAGGACAATCACGGCGTGTTCTGGCTGGCGGCGGGCGTGCGGGACGGAAAGCGGCTTCATCTTTTTGCTGCGCATATCGAATTCACACCGCAGGGAGGACCATTCGGTTTTCGGCAAATCGGGGAATCTCTCCTCACCGTGGACAACCCGGAGGAATCTCCTTCGAGATGGCAGATCCGGCAGCAGGAAATCCCCTATTTTCGGTCCGATGAACGCGGAAGCGCAGTCATCGGTTCGGCGACGCTCGTTCCAGAGGACGGAGAACACATTTACCTCTACGGTTTCGACGAGGAAAAAACTCCGCTCTTCCCCATCAAGCATGCGATCGTCGCACGGGTGAAAAAAGGTCGCGTAGAACAGCCAGCCGAGTGGGAGTTTTACTGCGGCCCCGTCAAGGGGGTCGCGTCCGACACCCCCGATGCCCTGCTGACGAATGAACGCTTCTGGACCCACGACTTTTCCCACGCCACGCGATTGGCGCGAGAAGTCGCTTCTGAGTACTCCGTTTCGTATTTGCCGGTACTCCGGGGCTATGTGATGGTCTATACCCGCCTGGGACTTTCACAGGAAATCGTGATGCGTTCAGCCCCTACCCCAGTAGGTCCCTGGAGCGATTCTGTTCTGCTCTATCGCATTCCTGATTTGCCCGAAGACACAAAGGCGTTTTTCTATGCCGCGAAGGCCCATCCTGCCCTGGCCGGTGATGACGAACTCGTCATCAGTTATGTGGCCAACTCGTTCGACCTTGGACGACTGGTCCGAACCCCGGACATCTACCGTCCGTGGTTTATCCGTGTAAAGTTTCATCCGGCAGAAGAGTAGAGGTTTCGGTTATTGGGATATCAGCCATCTACCCAGCGGGGGCACACACCCAGGAAATTGCGGTGTTCAATGACCGTCTGTTCGGGGATGTTTCTCGAATGGCCTTTTTCCCGGTAAACTGAAAGGATTGTTTCCCGTTGGAAAGCCCCAGTCTCCACTGGGACACGGCTTTCCCGCGCTTATGGGTGCGTTGTCCAGATCGAATAAAGTAATTGCCATTCAAGACTCTCGCAGATTACCACAATTCTCCAAATTACGCCAAAGGCTTTTTCGAGGAAAGCGTTCTCAACAGGTTCAACGACCATGGACGAGACAAGCCCTTCGACTAGTAAACCGGAAACCCAGCGACCGAAGAGCCACCTGGAAGCCGCCCGCCGCGAGAAACTCCGTCGTATCGCCGATCTGGGGGTGGATCCCTGGGGCGGACGATTCGACGGGCACCGTCCCATCGCGGAAATCCGTGCCCGGGAAAACGAAATCCGCGTCATTCCCGCAGGTGAATGCGAAGTCGGCAAACCGCCTGAACTCCAGGGGCCGCGGGTTCGCGCAGCAGGCCGGATCATGCTTCTTCGCCGGGCGGGCAAAATCATGTTCATTGACATCCGCGACTGGACGGGCAAGATCCAGGTGCTCGTCGGCAAGGCCCAGGTCGGTGACAAGAACTGGGAACTCGCCCAGTGCTTCGACCTCGGTGACATCATTGGTGTGGACGGGGAACTAAAACGGACCAAGACGGGTGAGTTGACGATTTTTGCCGACGACCTCCACTTCCTCACGAAATGCATTGAAACGCCGCCGGAAAAATGGCATGGCCTGAGCGATCCCGAACTGCGAAACCGCATGCGGTACCTCGACCTGACGTACACCGAAGGGGTCATGGAGCGGTTCCTTCGCCGCACGCGGATCGTGCAGTCGATTCGTAAAACGCTGGACGAAGAAGGATTCGTGGAAGTAGAAGGGCCCACCCTCCATGTGGTGGCGGGCGGTGCCGCGGCCCGGCCGTTCATCACCCACCACAACGCTCTGGACATTGACCTCTATCTACGCATCGCTTTGGAACTGCACCTGAAACGACTCCTTGTGGGGGGCATGGAAAGGGTGTATGAGCTCGGCCGAGTCTATCGCAATGAGGGGATCAGTCCCCGCCACAATCCCGAGTTCACCATGCTAGAAGCCTATCAGGCCTACGGTGATTACCACACCATGATGGAACTCACGGAAAAGCTAATCGTCCGGGCAATCGAGGCAACGGGCCAGTCCCTTCGACTTCCATGGGGAGAAGGTGTCATCGATTTTACACCGCCTTTCCAGCGGAAGACGTACGACGAACTGCTGGCCGAGCATACCGGCGTCAATCCGTCCGATCCATCCTCAATTTCCCAGTTTGCACAATCTCACGGAATTGAAGTGAGGGGGAAGCATCCGGACGTCATCAAAAACGAGGTCTTCGAAGAATTTGTCCAACCAAAATTGACAGGTCCCATTTTCGTGCTCGATTATCCTGCCTCCATCTGCCCCCTCACCAAACGGAAGCGCGGCAATTCCGCAATTGCCGAGCGGTTCGAGCTCTTCGTGCAGGGGATGGAGCTCGCCAATGCGTACACGGAACTCAACGATCCGGACCTCCAGGAAGAGCTTTTCTCGCGGCAGCTCGAGGGATTGCCGGAGGAAGAATCCATGGCAAGGATGGATCGCGATTTCATTCGCGCGCTCCGTTACGGGATGCCCCCGGCCGGCGGCCTGGGAATTGGTATTGACCGATTGGTGATGTTATTGACAAACTGTCAGAGCATTCGCGACGTTATTCTGTTTCCACTCTATCGGCCGGAAACGGAATGATTTGCGCTCGGCCGTCAAGGAGGACATTCTTTCATGTATCGCTGGCTGCTGTGTTGGCGGTATCTGCGAACGCGCTACATCGCGCTGGCCTCGATCATCAGCGTCACGCTGGGTGTGGCCACCATGATCGTCGTCAACAGCGTGATGATGGGCTTCACCCACGAGATGGAGAACCGCCTGCACGGCATTCTTTCTGATATCATTTTCCAGTCGCGGAGCCTGGGAGGTTTCCCTGATCCCGATTGGCATATGGAGCAGATCCGCCGCGTGGCCGGTGACGAAATTGAGGCCATGACCCCGACCGTCGTGGTCCCGGGAATGCTGAACTATCAGGTGGGCGACACCTGGATGACTCGCCCGGTTCAGATCATCGGGATCGACGAAAAGACCCAGGGGTTGGTGAGTGATTTCAGCAAGTATCTTCAGCATCCTGGGAACCGCCGTCAACTCAGTTTCCAGCTCCGCGAAGGGGGGTATGACGTCATCGATCACCAGGCCGACGGCCCGTCCCTGCCCCGCGAAGAGATGTCCCTGGCCGGGTGGGAACACCGTCGCCGCATGGCCCGGATGAAAAAAATGCTTCTCGAAATTGAACGGTCCGAGAAGGCCGCATCAAATCAGCCCGAATCGCTCCCCGCGGATTTGCAGGATCCGTTCGCCCGGGCCGCTCCCCAGGAATCAGCACCGCAGTTCGATCCCGAAAAATCGCAATACACCGGGGTCATTCTGGGGATTGGGTTGGTAAGTTTCCGTCGGGACGGGCAGGACCACTTTCTCCTCCTACCGGGCGACGATGTCAAACTCACACTTCCCACCGTGGGAACTCCCCCCAAAATCGTCAGCGACACGTTCACCATCGTGGATATCTATGAAAGCAAGATGAGCGAATACGATTCCAATTTTGCCTTTGTGCCCATTCGCGCTTTGCAGCAATTACGGGGCATGATTGACCCGTCGACCGGGAAGGGCTATGTCAACGCAATCAGCATTAAACTAAAGTCGGGGGCCGACATGAACAAGGTGCGAGATAAGCTTCGCGCCGCGTTTGCCCCCCAATATTACGCCATCGATACGTGGCGCGACAACCAGGGCCCGCTGCTTGCCGCCGTGAGTATGGAAACGGCCATTCTCAACGTTCTCCTGTTTCTCATCATTTGTGTGGCCGGGTTCGGAATCCTCGCGATCTTTTTCATGATTGTTGTCGAGAAGACGCGGGATATCGGGATTCTCAAGGCACTGGGTGCTTCATCTGGCGGTGTGATGAGCATTTTCCTGGGGTACGGTCTCTTATTGGGAATGGTGGGTGCCGGAGTCGGCCTGGTCCTGGGATTGCTCTTTATCCGGCACATCAACGAGATCGCGGATTTGCTCGGCCACATCACCGGCCACCGGGTTTTCGATCCCGACATCTATTACTTCTACAAGATTCCCACCATCGTGGATCCGTGGACGGTAGGCTGGATCATCTCGGGAGCCATGATGATCGCCATCCTTGCCAGTATTTTGCCGGCGCTGCGGGCAGCCCGACTGCATCCTGTGGAGGCGCTTCGGTATGAGTAAGACGTTTTCCCTCTTCCGCACGCGACAGAATCCCGGCCTGGCAGTGTCTCCCGAGGGTAAATCTTCTGCCTCGGCAGATGGTCGCATGACGCTGGCCGGGCCCCACTTCGCTTCGCCCCGTGGCGACAGCGGCCTCCATCCGAGTGGCGAAATGAGCGATTCCGTCTCGGCCTGCCCCGGCATTCTCTCGGCCTGCGAACTCACCAAGACCTATCGTAAGGCCGCCGTGGAGATTCCCGTCCTCAAAGGGGTGAACCTCTCCGTCCAGGCGGGAGAGTTTCTGGCGATTGTCGGCCAAAGCGGCTCAGGGAAGAGCACGCTCCTCCATCTGCTGGGACTGCTGGATCGGCCTGACGCGGGAACCATCAGCCTGGAAGGCCAGCGGATCGATAACCTGGCTGCCTCCGCACGTGACCGCCTGCGCAACCGCACCTTCGGGATGGTCTTCCAGTTCTATCATCTTCTGCCAGAACTCTCCACGCTTGAAAATGTCATGATTCCCCTGATGATCGGCCAGAGTGTCTGGCGGTATCTGCGGCACCGGCGAGAGAACATCCGCCGCGCCAAAGAAATCCTCGAACTTGTAGGTCTCAGTCATCGATTGAAGCACCGACCGCGGGAGCTGTCGGGTGGAGAACTGCAGCGGGCGGCCATTGCCCGGGCACTGGTCAATCAGCCGCGGATTCTGCTGGCCGACGAACCGACGGGGAATCTGGACCCAGCTACTGGCCGGGAAATCCTCCGCCTGATCCAGAACCTCAACCGCCAGGTCGGACTGACGATCGTCATGGTGACACACGACCGCACCGTGGCGGAGATGGCCGATCGAGTCGTCTCTCTCGTGGATGGCCGGATCACATATCAGGATTTTCCCCGAGCCTAAACCACGAGCGGTCTGACACCCGTCACGGGGCAGCGTGCGGGTACACCTCGAATAAATCGGGTACGATCACGACATACTGCCGGGAGCGCGTGCCGCATATCGCGGAACAGCAAAGGCCCTGGCAAGCAGGCTCCTCCGAAGTTGGAGGAATACGCCGGTCGTGCCCGAAAAAAGCATAGTCCCCAGGGAAGCGGGAACCGCGGCAGGGAAAATGGGCATGACCGTCCGGTGCCCCTGGCATAACTGTGGCGGCGCACGCCGTTCCCGCCCAAGCCATATGCGACTTTCAGTGGCGATATGACTTGGGGCGGGCCATTTTCTGGGTTCTTTCAGCCGCGCAGCTTTGCAGCCTCAAAGTATTGGAGACCAGACAACTTTGATTCAGAAAAACCTCACGAAGACTGAGATTGAGAGGAGGACTCGCTGCCAGAGTCGGCCCGGACGGCTTCGGGAGAGAGCGGGACGCCGAGGATGACTCCTTCGCAGACCAGGTTTTGACGTACAAAGCACTGAAATTCACAGGTCATCATCGTGCTGCGGACTTTGAGGAGACGGGCCACGATGACGAATCGCTCTCCGGGCCGGACAACTCCGCGAAACCGGACGTCTTGAAGTCCCCCAAAGCCGACCATGGGGGACTTCATGAGCTTGTACTTCATGGTGTAATAGCTGGCCAGTTGGGCGGCCGCTTCGCACATGATAACGCCCGGCATAATCGGCATCCCGGGAAAGTGCCCACGGATCCAGAACTCGTCCGGACCGAGGTCTTTATACCCCACACAGATGGCCCGTTCCGGGTCCTCGTAGCAGATCGCCGTCAACTGTTCCATCTCGTACCGCTGGGGATTGTACTTGCGGATTTCCTCGATGTCGGCGATGACCCGACTGGTGTCAATCTCTGCGGGGTCAAGAATCAACGGTTTCTTGGGCACAGCCAGCTCCTTAACGCTTTGCGTACCGGAAATCCTCCGCCGAGCGTCCGCTTATCGCACCCCTACGCCTGAACAGTATCACTGGGGGAGGCCCCACCGCAACCTCTTGCTCTGTTTGGACGCCACGTTCTCCCGCCCGGCCCTGTCTTTACGGGTAGTCATGAGCAGGCGCGGATCAATCGGTTACGTGCGAACAACCCACCGTTTTGCCCGACGTGCCTTCGAGTTGGCAGGCCGCTTACCGTGGTTTGCCTTCTTAATTTGACGATGTGGCTTGGCCATGGAAGTATCCCCTAACCGGTAGTGAATTGATGATCCAATCCGTCGATTTAAGTTGAAAAACGAAAGGCCTCCCGCCGTGCATCGCGAATTGCGGGAGTCGTAGAGACAATATTTAAGCCGGTAGCGACCACCGGCGACAACCCGATCCCAGCAAGCAGCCGCCGGCCACCGCCACCCGGAATCTTCAGTTTAGCCGATTTCCTCTATTCTGTGAAGGCAACAGACGGGTGAAGTCAGGCACTGTGGGCGGTCTGGCTAATTTCACCGGATGACTCTTGAACTGCCAGACCGATCATCATGAAGAGGACGGCATTCATGTCCAAAATGATGGAAACATCGTGGAAAAGCCCATTGACGGCGTAGGCGACCATAGCCACCAGCGCCAGGATGCTCATCGGTCGGGAAGGATTGCCCCAGGTTCGTCGAAACACTTCCACCGAGGCAGCGAGAAAACATCCGAGTAGCCCCAGACCGACGATTCCCGTCTCCACCAGAAGGGAGAGAAACACATTGTGCTGGGTGTAGGGCCTGGCCTGCCGCAAAGGCAGGGGAGAGGTGGGGTCTTCCAGGTAGGCGAGTTTTGCGTGATCATACTGAGCCAGTCCAAAACCGAAAATCGGTCGCTCCTGAATCATGCGCCACGCTGCCGCGGCGAGGAGTGGCCGAAGTTGCACCGAACGGGCTGCTTCCTCGGCGGAAAGATGACGGTCGCGTTTCAGCTCGCGGAAATAGACCCCCGCCATCAATCCCGCCGCCAGGAGCATCAATAGGGCTGTCGCGATCCAGGGGGCGCGAAATCGGGAGGGCAACATCCACGCACCGACCACCACAATACATGCAGCGGCAGAAAGCCACACACTCCGCGTGAGGGTGGAGGCGACGGCCGCGACGAACAGTCCATGCCCCAAAAGAAAAACCACTTGTCGGGCAGGCGCTGCCTGCACGGTAAGGATCGTCCAGGCCGTCCAACCGATCAGGATCAGGAAGCCGTTTCCCACGGGATTGAGTAGGGGGCCCCGTGCGCGGCCGAAGAACTCGTCCGTGATCGATGTGTCCGCGATATAACCGGGAAATACGAGGGCATTCCAACCAAACACCTCTGCCAAGCCGGTCAGCGACAGATAGATGGCGAGGGCAGTGAAGAGAACGAGTGTCGCGCGTTGAGCAAAGGGCGCGTCGCCGAATCGCCTTGCCGCCACGTACAAGGTAGCGGGAAAAGCATAGAAGAACAGCCAGCGGGAAAGTCCGCTCGTCACTTCTGTCAGGAAAAATACACTCACGGCTGAGATGAGTAAGTAAATCACAAATATTCCTAGGAAAAAATCAGCCCGGGTGAGGGACGACAAATTGGGCCGTCGGTGAAGAAAGTCTGCCACCAGGGCCACAACGAGAATGCCCCACAGAATGCGGTCCAGGCTGAGAGGGAGCGGTTTCTCCACATGCCAGAAGAAATATCCCAGGCAGATTGAAGTGACAACGGTGAGCAGGGCCAGTCCACAAAGACCGGTTCGTCGCCACAGGACGGCCAACCAGGAGCCGGCGGCGAGCGTGCCCATCCCGATCAGCGTCAAGGTGCCCAGTTCAGTGGTCACAAAGGACCTCCCCCGTCGCCACAGAAAGATGGGTGGTCTGGATCAATGCCCGATGGAGGAGCGACGGTTCGTCGCAAACCGCCACCGGCAAGTTGGACAAAGCGGGTGTCGGGTCAATCCGCGGCGCCTCCGGCGGAGTGTGTTGCTGTGGGAGCTCCGTCGTCTCTCCTTCCTTTGCATCCAGAGCAGGTCCAGGAGTCAGCGGCTTCGGAGGATAGGCCTCGGAAGTGCCCCGGACCGCGGGCACCAGCCATAAAAAGACGGCCACTCCCAACATCAGTCCACAAGCCACGCCTCCGGCGATGATGGTCTGGCGACCGGGGCCCACGGGCTGTGCCCCTGTCTGCACGGGTTCCACCGGTACTATGAAGCGCGAACTGGCTACCGCAGCCTGGGCGGCGCGAGCTTGATTGAGCTGTTGGCGAATGCTCTCCAGAGCCTGGCTCTCCGATCGAACCCGCGCGGCAATTGTCCGGTACTCCGGCAATAGAGCCATCAGCTTCTCAATTCGCGCCGATTCCGCCTGCCGCTGATTTCGCAAGAAGGCCAACTGAGAGCGGATGAGTGCTCGTTCATGCTGTACGGCTTCGATGGCGGTGGGCGTTTCCTCGGCAATCCGGCGGCGTAATTCGTCCAGCGATAGCCGGGCCGCAATGACCGCTGGATGTTCCTCGGCGTATTGCCCTTCCAGAGAAATGAGACGCACCTCCGCTTCAGTCAGCGCTTCCTGAAGTCGCCGCAGTGTGGGATGGGCCTCCAAAAGGGCGGATGGAACCGCCTGGAGTTGCGAGGGGGCCGCCCGAACCTGCGACAGCACCTCAAGCATGTTTTCGTACTGGAGCTGGCGGCTTTCCAACTGCTGAATTTGAGTGTCGAGCTGTTCGAGCGACGATCGCAGGCCACTGGTGTCCGGTTTCTCCTCCAGCAGCCGCAGGGTGATCCCGTCCGCGCCAAGGTCGGCTTCCATCTTTTCAAGTCTCGTTTGATCCGCGTGCAAGGCGGTTTCCGTCAAGTGCTGTGCCCGGGTGAGTTCCTCGGTCATTTCTGCCATCCTTCGCGCTTGCAACTCCTGGATGGCCTGATCAGCGTGGCGGACGAGGGCCTCAGTCAGTCGGACCGCGCGAGGGCGACTCCTATCGCGCACCCGCACTGAAATCGCGTCGCTGGATCCGAATTCGTCTCCCGCCACGGGCGCGATTTTCACCGCTTCCCGCAACGCATCGATATCCCGCAACGTGGGGAAAGCAGAGGCCCCGGTGCGACGCAGTGGCCCCACTTCCTTCAAGGCGCTTTCCAAAACAGGTTGGCTTTGGATAACGGTCACAAAAGTATTCTGAAGGTCCTGTCGCCTCTCATTCGCAGGCGCATTTTGCAGCCCGCCGGCGAAGGCTTCCGGCCGAACGACCACGGACTGACGGGCTTCCCAAACGTCAGGTTTCAACGCAGCGACAAGAACCGCCAGCACCACCACACACAGCGTGCATCCGACGGATATGCGAAGGGAGTATTTCCACCACGCTGGCGATATTGTGGCCGCTGCTGCCGAAGTTTCGGGCGGGGATGCGGAAACAGAGGCCTTGTTACATCGCGAATATGTGTGGCCTTTTTCAGATGTCGGGCTGGCTACTTCGTTCCCAATCTTCGGCAATTGATTGCTCATTGGCACGGTTCTCCGAAGGTCGTCGAAAACAATCACGATTCGGTGTTCCTCGAAACACAGGACAAACAACTGCAAATGCCGGGAAAACGCGTCTCACACTAATGAGCGGATAGTTATCCAATGATGCCCCCAGAGGAGTATAGGTCGTACTGTGGGGCTCATACCTCCGGCATCAGAAAAGAACTCTTGTAGCGGATGCGACAAAAAGGCGGGCGATACCGAGGCTCGCTTGTCGCCAGCCGGTTTTGACCTTTCTCGTTTCATATCCCACACTTTTTCAGCGGCCATCCTGCGCACCGGTGTGCCCGGCGGTCGCGTTCGTCCATTGGAAAGATCGTTAGTTCACAAACATGATCGATCAGCGCGCGTGGTCTGTCCGCGTTCACGAAGACTTCCGTGACCTGGAACAGCTTGAAGGCCAGTGGAATCACTGGGCCGAAGATCCACCGTTCCGTCGCTATGACTGGCAGCGGACGTGGTGGGAGGTTTATGGCCCGGGTTCACTGTCCCGAAAGCGCTCTCGGCTGTGCATCCTGGAGGTCAGACACGGCGAGACGCTCGCTGGGATTGTCCCTCTTTACCGTGAATGGCATCCCCTGTGGGGTTGGGTTCTCCGCTGGCTGGGATCCGGGGAAGTGTGCAGCGACTACCTCGGGCCGATTGCTCCCGCCTGTTATCAGGAGCATGTGGGTCGAGTCGCGATCATCGCACTCCATGCGCTGGCACTGGGAAAAAGTCGCTTTCAGGATGTAGCGATCGATCGGTCTGCCGCTCCTCGCCTGACATGCCATCGGATTGACTGGGACGGCATGCGGGCCGACGACCCGGCCGTGCAGGCTGTCCGAATTCAGGCCGAAACATTGAAATGGGCGCTCGACGTCCGCCCCACAGAGAGTTCCTGGCAGCTCGCTCTGCCGCGGACCTGGGGAGAGTATCTTGACAGCCTTCAGCCCCGCTCAGTCCGGCGTCGCTATCGCAAGTTGTCACGCGCGTACCTCGACCATCCTGATCTTGTTCTCCATGTGGTCGGTAAACAGGAAGTCTTCGGGACCCCCTGTGATGATAACTGGCAGTCAGCGTGGAATATTCTGGTGCAACTCCATCAGGCGCGGAGAAGACAACTTGGAGATCAAGGCCTTTTTGCTTCGACGCAATTCGAGGTGTTCCACAGACGCATTCTCACGGAATATCTGCCGTCCGGTCGGGCCGCTCTGGCGTGGCTGGAATGGCAGGGCCAGCCTATCGCGGCGGAATATCTTCTTTTGTCGGGCAAGACGGTGATGGCCTACCAATCCGGGATCAACCCTGATTTTCTCACCCTCTCACCAGGCCACTTGATGAGTCTTTCTCTGATCCGTGAAGCGATTCGCTGGGGATTTGAAACATTCGATCTCCTTCGCGGGGACGAACCTTACAAGAGACATCTTGGTGCCCGACCGACGCCCCTCGTTCGCATTCGCGCGGCGCCACCTCAGGTGAGCGCCCGCTGGCGATTCACCCTGTGGAACTGGGGACGTCATTCCCGGGAATTGCTGCGACGCATGAAAGCAAAAAATATCGATTTCGTAGGCACCATGATGGAGGATGACCAAGTCGCCGCTGTGGACAGTTGATGACCCGCCGTTTCCAATCAGAACGAGAAAGAGCCCATGTCCCGAGCAGGTGAAGCCGGTCAGTTCATGAGGGCAATAAAACAAAGACTGTTGCCGGTGTATTATCTTTCCACCATCCCGCTCCGCAAATGGCTGCGTCGGCGGCTGGCGGAAAGAGGCCGGGCTCCTGTTTCCGTCCTGATGTACCATCGTGTGGCTCGGGACTGCCCTGCATCGTGGTGCACTTCGCTCGCAGCTTTTCGACGGCACGTTGCGTGGCTCCAGCGACATTGCACCGTTCTTTCCCTGGCCCAGGTTCAGGAGAGTCTTTTTTGCGGGAGATGGACCAGCCGTCCGGCGGCTGCGATCACGTTCGACGATGGTTACGCCGATAATCTGCGCGCCCTGGCGGACCTTCTCGAAGCGGGGATGCCCTTCACGTATTTTGTGACGACCGAGAACATTCGCACGGGGGCGCCATTTGAGCACGATCTTGCGCAGGGTTATCGTTTTCGGCCTAATACGCCTGCAGAGATTCGGGCGCTCGCCGACGCGGGGGTTGAAATTGGCTCCCACGGCTGGACGCACGCGGAATTCCACCGACTCTCGCCGGACGAACTCTCCCGCCAACTGGAATTCAGTAAGAAATGGTTGGAAGACTTGATCGGGCAACCGGTAAGGGCGCTGTCGGTACCGTTTGGACATCGGGAACACGTCACTCCATGGGTGATTCTTGCAGCCCGACGAGCCGGTTATGACATCGTATGTTCAGCTTACGGGCGTTACAATCTTCCCTTCCGCCACCGCTTTCATATCCTGCGATTCGCGGGAGATAATTGCCTGTGGCGACTTCGCAATCGGCTTACGATTGACCCGCGACTGCTGCACCGAACGCTCCGCGAATACCTTCCCTCTGACGCGGCCCTGGATGTTGACGCAGTGGTCGAACCTCGTCCCCGTGAGCCGGCCCGCGGCGTTACGGAATCGTTTCCGTCAGGCAGCCTACCCATTCTGTCCCTCGGTGAAGATCTCCAGATTTTGTCCTGGCACGAAACGAATGGTGAATCAGCAACAACCCCGTTGACTCCCTTCGACATCATCGCAGACAGCCAGTCATGACGATCGACAACGTGTGCCCTCTTCCATATGAAGCCACCTGTTCCGTGGACGAGCAGCCCGTCGTCACAGCGTCGGTCGCTGCGAAAGCGTCGATCTCCTCCCTGATGACGGGCATGGCGCTCTTACTCGCGGCCTCTGTCCTCCAGCGGCTGGTGGGGTTTATTCGCGCTACGCTCTTTTGCCGCTGGCTGGATGCGTCCCAGCTAGGTCTGTGGGATATGGCGTTCGGATTTCTGATGACCGCGACTCCTCTGATGGTTCTTGCCCTGCCGGGTTGCCTGGGTCGATATGTGGAGTATTACAGACAGCGCGGTATGCTCGGCCTGTTTTTGAAGAGGACAGCCATCGTCAGTGGGTTGCTCGCCCTGTGCGGAGCAATTGCCGTGGCAATGGGGGCAGGCCCAGTTGCAGAGCTCGTCTTCGGGAATAGATCCTACCGCCCTCTTGTCCACGACCTGGCCTTCGCCCTCCTGACCGTGGCGGCCTTTAACTACCTCTACGAACTGGCCATGGCGCTTCGGCTCAACCGCTGGATCAGTCTCATCCAGCTTCTCAACAGCGTTTTGTTTGCAGGGCTGGGGCTGGGACTGCTCATTCTCTGGCGGAATGATGCCCAAACCGTCATCATTGCCTACGCGCTGGCCTGCGCCATCACGGCAGCTGTGGCCTTCTTTGGTTTCAAGCCCTGGCGTTATGCCGCGAGTGAGGAACGTCCCACGTCGCTCCGGGAGTCATTCTGGCCCAGGATCCTTCAGTACTCCCTATGGGTGTGGGCAGCCGGGGCGATCAGCAACCTGTTCGCTGTCGTGGATCGTTACATGGTCCTCCACTGGTTGCCGCCCGATCACGGTGACCCCCTGGCCCTCCTGGGCGACTACCACGCATCTCGCCTTGTGCCGATGCTGTTCGTCTCTTTGGCAGGGCTTTGCGCAGCGATGAGCACACCGCATCTCAGTCATTTGTGGGAAACCGGACAATCGCGCCACGCCGCCGAACAACTCAATTTACTTACCAAGTTGCTTTCCTTGGGATTGCTTGTGGGATCCACGGGCGTGTTATTGGCCGGACCTGTATTGTTCGATACGCTCCTCGCCGGAAAATATCCCGCGGGCCTTGATATCTTCCCGATCACCCTGGCGTATTGTTCGTGCTTTTCCCTCTTTCTTCTTCTCCAGAATTATGTTCTCTGCTGCGAGAAAGCTTATTTTGCCGGGTTGGCACTCGCCTGCGGCCTGTTCGTCAATGTTGGTCTCAACCTCGCCTGGCTGCCTGTGTGGGGACTTCCCGGGGCTGTCTGGGCCACGCTGGCCGCCAACGGAGTGGCCCTGCTCGTGCTCCTGATGATCAATCGCCGATTGGGGCAGCCGACCGACGCGGGGCTGCTCCTCGCCCTTGTCGCTCCCCTGGGAATCGCCCTTGGAACCGGATGGACATTGCTCATCACCGCAGTCGTGCTGTTCCTTGCGCTGCGGACGAATCTTTTTATCAAAAATGCAGAAAAACAAGAACTCGGCGTCCTCATCCGACAATTCCTGTCGCGAAAAGTGCTTTCAGCGGGTCTGGCCTACTCGGCAAACTGCGGCTCTTCACTCACCTCATCCACGCCCACTATGGAGTTAAGCACCCAGCGCGAGACCAAAGACCTTCCCAGAATTCCCGCCATGCCTCCCGACAATCTCCTCGTCATCCCAAAAGAGCCCCCAGCGGAAGAAACCGACGAGGCGATTCCTCCTGGATGCGGATGGCCCAATCCCTTCTTTCGACGTCGTGAGCATCCTCCCCTGGGGCATCGGGATCCTCTCCGTGTCATGTTCATCATCACCTGCATGCCGGTGGGCGGAGCCGAAAGGCTGCTCCTGGACATCGTCCGTCGCATGGACCGAAGAATATTCGCGCCGGAGTTATGCTGCCTGAAGTATCTCGGCCCGTTGGGAGAGGTCCTCGCCCGGGAAATCCCCGCTTTCGCCGGACTTCTCAAGCACAAGTATGACTTCCGAGTGTTACCGCGATTGCACCGGCTGCTCCGCGAGCGGCGGATCGACGCGGTGATCACCGTTGGCACGGGCGGCGACAAGATGTTCTGGGGGCGTCTCGCGGCCTACCTGGCAGGGGTTCCCGTCGTTGCCTCGGCGCTGCACTCCACAGGTTTGCCAGACCGCGTGGAATTTCTCAATCGGTTACTCACACCGTTGACAGACGCCTTCATCGCCGTCTCACCACTTCATGCCCGGTACATCATCGAGCACGAAGGATGTGCAGCCAATCGAACTTGGACCATTCCAAACGGCATCGACACCGAGCGATTTTCGCTCCGGCCGGCGGATCCCCGGCTTCGGGCAAGCCTCGGACTCCAGCCGGAGCATCGCGTTGTGGCCCTGGTGGAAGCGTTGCGGCCCGAGAAAAACCACGAACTACTCCTCCAGGCCGCTCCGATCATCCTGGCTGAACTGCCGCAAACGCGGTTCCTCATCGTGGGAGATGGCCCGAGACGTGCGGAGCTCCATCGCCTTGCCCGACGCTTCGGCGTGGACCACGCCGTGATCTTCACAGGCAATCGGGACGACATCCCCGATGTTCTGGCTTGCGCGGACCTGGCCGTCCTCTGCTCCCATATGGAAGCAAACCCGCTTGCCCTGCTGGAAGCGCTGGCGTGCGAAAAGCCGGTGGTCGCCACGGCAGTAGGCTCTGTACCACTCCATGTCCGGGACGGGGTCACCGGATTCCTTGTCGCCCCCGGAGATGCCCGGGCACTGGCAGCAAAATGCCTCGCTCTCCTGCTTGATCCCGAACTTGCCCGGAGGATGGGCCGTGCTGGCCGCCAACACGTCTTGCGACATGGATCGCTCGAGAGAACGGTGGCCGGATATCAGCGATTGATCACCACAATTTACGCCAGAAAATGCGGAGGCGCTATACCTGAGTCTCACTACTTTACGCCAGCCACTCAATCCACGCATTCTTCGCCAGTTCCCTTTCCTGCCGTCGATGATTTGATCTCGCCCGGCGTGGAAACTGCTTCTCATGGTTGAGCCGCACGGTTGCAGCGGCAGACTGGGAAGGGAATTGCCTCTTGGGTGTGAGTTGCCCCTTCCTTGGCGCTGGACACAACCGTTCCATTCGGTTTTTTCAAAAAAATCCTTCTTTCGGTCAAATTCGCTACAGTTTCCCGAAATGTTGGGAGCCACCGCATCCGATACAAAAAGGGGCAGACCCGGCGTGCAATCGGGTCAGGCAGTGTTGACGTTGCCGTTTTCTTGGGAGTGTGTCCCATGCGAAAGATCGGCCTTTGGGCAATGGTTTGCGTGATGGCAGTGCTCTGGTGGGGGACGCCGGTCCGCGCCCAAAATCCGCAGAGTATCTGGTTCGAGGACCTTAATGCCGCCCGCCGGGTTGCTGCCGAGACAAATCGGCTGGTCCTCATCCATTTTTGGGCGGAATGGTGTCGGCCGTGCCGACAGATGGAAGCCGAGGTTTTCTCTCGCCCCGAGGTCCTCTCTGCCATTGCGACCTCCTATGTGGCGGTGAAAGTGAATTTCGATCAAAACCCGGTCCTTGCGCGACAGCTCAACGTGGAGTCGATCCCCACCGATGTGATCATCACCCCACAGGGCGAGATCATCGCGAAGTCCGTGGGCGGGGTGTCCGCTCCTCGGTATGTCGAACGACTCAATGAAGTCGCCAGCCAATGGCAACAGCGACAGGCTCTGGTCGCGCGAATGGCTGGTCCACCCCCTGGAAGTTTTGGACCGAGCAATCAGCTCAACGGCCCCGACGCAACCCTTCCTGTGCGACCTCCCATAGCCGGTCCAGCGCCTGCCTGGTCTCCTGCCGCTAGGGTGACCGCCCCGGGAATGCCCGAATCGGTGGGCCCGCAGCCGGGAGCGGAGAACCGCATGCCCCTTGCCCCCGGATACAATCCGACACTGGCCGCCCAAGCTCCCTCGAACTTCACCCAGCAGCCTCCAATGGTCGCAAATCCATCGCCGCAAGTTGCCCCGCCGGCTCCGTCGCCCACGATAGATACCAGCCAGGCTTGGATGACTCAAAATTCGTCAGGTCCTGGCTCACCCTGGCCTGCCTCGACGCCGGTTGGCGAGATAAATCCTCCTGCGTTAAACGGGGGTTCCGTGAATCCGTATTTGCCATCCAACACACCTTACTCACCGACAACAGGTGCTCCGTCCTACGCTGCCCAATCGCCGGTTCCAACCGCACCAGGTGCTCTCGCACCGTCTGAGGCTCTCAGGCCTAATTCCCCCGCTTTGAACAGTTTCGCGGGATCGAATGGTGGTCCCGCCTCCACGGCCCCACCCTCAGCGAATCCTCCAGCCGCTACGCCGGAAACTTCTCTTGCTGCCCGCCCATCCTCAGGAAATGAAGGCCGTCAAACGGACGTTGGATCTGCCGGTTCACCGTCTTCACCGGTTGCCATTCCGCCGGGCAATCCACCGCTCGCGCTGGATGGATATTGTCCGGTCAGCCTTACGGACAAACACCGCTGGGTCCTCGGTAACCGTCGCTGGGGCGCACGACATGAAGGTCGAACCTACCTCTTTGCCGGCCCCGAGGAACAGCAGAAGTTCCTTGCCAATCCCGATCGCTACGCGCCGGTCCTTTCCGGCTACGACGTGGTGAAACTTGTCGAGGGCACACAACTGGTGGAAGGTCGTCGTGAACACGGCGCGTGGTTCGGCGGCCGAGTTTACCTGTTCAGCGACGAAGAGTCTTTCCAGAAATTTAGCGCCGACCCCTACCGCTATATCAATGCACTCCCCCAGGCGGTGGCACGACTTTCCCAGAAGGCGGGAACTGCACCCGCGGGCAACAGTTTTCTCCCGTCGGCTGCGCCGAAATCGTTTGGCCAGTCGCCGCTCAGTTTCGGCAACCCACTGGCTCCCGCCACGGAGTCACCGCAAACTGAGAACCGACAGGGTATCGCCCCCGCCGTGGGCTCCACGAGCAACGCGGGACCAGTTCCCGGCGCATCGCTGCCCACATCGCAAGTCTCGCCCAATAGCTATTCCCAAATACCGGGTGCAGGATTGCCGGCCGCGACCTCGGCCCAGCCCGGCCCCCAAATCCAGGTCGGCCTTCCAGACAGGGTGATGAATAACCTCCCTAGTCGCGTGGTGGGACCGACAACCCAGCCCTATCCCCCTATCGCGACCCGACCTACTACGGAGTCTCAAACACCCGGCTTTGGTGCACCGCATTACGGCATGCCAGGGCGGTACTGAGCTCGCGAGCCCTCTCCTCCCGGCCGATGCAAACCTTCTGAAGTTGTAGAGACAATTCACGAACTGCCCCCAGCAAACTGATCCTGACAGGTAAAAGGGATTATCCCACAGTGAAATACGGACATGACGCGCAGGTCCCATGCGTTGAACCTCACTTGCGTCCAAGGCCTTGTCGAACGGTGCGCCCCTTTCGGCAGCCGGACAAACACGGGATAAGTCGGACGGAGCCTCGGCTTGCCTCCTGCCCAAGTGAACGCTAAAAATGAATTAGACTCGCTCAATAGGGGAGAGAATGTCCATAGACGCACGGACGACGCGAGAGACCCATCGATTTTGATTCTTCGAAACTAGGCACTACCCGGTGGTGTAACGGTAACACAAGGGACTTTGGCTCCCTAATTCCAGGTTCGAATCCTGGCCGGGTAGCTGACTATTGGGGGCAGAGTCGCACGGGGAGCGCTTGCAGTCAGCACAGCCGAGTCGAATTGGCGGGCAAATCCTTCCGCGTCTTGCAGCTTGTTTTTAATCTTTCCTCTGCGTCCGAGCGTGGTCGTTTCCCCTCGCCGCTCGTTTAACTCGGCGATTTGAAAAAGCCCAGCCAGTCAAAGCGAGCCGGCTACAGCGGCAACGGCGAATCTAATCATTTTTCTGGAATCGCCTAACGACAAGCCGCGCATGCCATCTTGACGAGGCTTTTTTGGCAATCGTCACCAAGTCGCTGGGGAACTGGCCTGTCAGTAGCACTCGAGCACTGCATGGCCCCACCGACCCGATCAACGACCCGGCACGCCGTTGAAATCCCAGCCGCCCCCAAGAGGACAATGGCGCAGGCCCAGAAACCGCCGGTCGGTCAGCACAAAAAGCGCGTCAGAAAATCGCCACCACAGATTGCAATATAGAGAAGATCGAATCACAAGGCCTGTCCCATTGCACCGTTGTGCAACTCGGTACATGTCGTAACTTATGATGACAACATCACCTAATACCACAACGCAGGATTGTGAGAGCGGCCCAGCATCTTGTGTCCATAGCACTCACGTCAGCACAACAAGCGGTGAGTGCATTGTGGCGTCTGGGTAATTCTGCGCTGTAGTATTAAAATGCGCGAAACTGTTCAACTGGGAAGGGGTGCTAGCACAAATGGTCACTTCCTTGCCAACGTTGCGATTGGGACAGCTAATGTCACAGATTTGGGCGACGAGATCTGCCTCGGCCTTTAGCCGCATAGAGTCGTACAAGCCAATGGCTCCAAGTAATAGCAGCACACCACGCCAATTCTTCAACTGAATGTTGTACTTTCGCTGGATACGCTGACACGCTAAGCCAGCGGGATCCACGAGGGTCGTCACGGTTTGGAACACATACCGATACAAATCCCCGTCACCTCCGGCGAAGCCGATCGGGTCTTCGCTCAGCCAGCGGCCGACGCGGGCATCGTACCAGCGGTTGAGGTTGTTTTGCAGTTGGGTGTCACTATCGATCGGTCTACCCGTGACTAATAATCGACTGTTACTGACAAATAATGATCAGTTCTTAAAGAAGAAAACATTCCCTGTCGCCGCGTTGGTCTCCGACGTTACCTGGCCGAAGGCATCGTAGATGAGGTGGTTGACCACGGTGGTCGCCCCCTTGCCTCCGCCGAATCGGGGTTGTCCAGCCTTGGGTCCACGCTGCCAAGCGTTTGTGGGCCGAAGCTGACAATATCCCGGATTGTGCCTAGCGGAAATGTCCCG